>Ga0302271_10001619_pt1 | contig 21459 bp, 7 predicted proteins | sample III_Bog_N1_1_FD_198767 | JGI IMG/M metagenome (GOLD analysis project Ga0302271, IMG submission 198767) | Peat permafrost microbial communities from Stordalen Mire near Abisko, Sweden - III_Bog_N1_1 | ecosystem: Environmental > Terrestrial > Soil > Wetlands > Peat | place: Sweden: Abisko... | reverse complement strand
TATTAATAATATTATTCTTATAATTTCAATCGCTGGCTAACTTTTCAAATCGATTCTCAAACAAATAAAACTCTGAATCTGCCAAGCAAAATAACCTTTCTAGATAAATTACAATAAATAAAACAGCTTAACAATCAACTAGCTGGTACAAAAATTCTCATCTAACTTGATACTCGGAAACCACCAAACGGGAATTTTATCCTAAAACTAATAAGCGTTTCTGACTTGTAAATAATCTACATAGCAATTAAAACAACATAGCAATTAACTAGCTGGTACAGAAATTCTCATCTAACTTGATACTGGGAAACCACCAGACGGGAATTTGTAGTTAAATCTAATAATCAATTCTAGCTTAGAAATAAACATGCGAATAAACTAAAGCAGCTTCATCGGAATAAAAAAAACTACTAAATAAAAACTATCAACATCAATTCGTCTATGTCTCCTAAGCAAAGCTTCATTAATTATCAACTTCATCAAGAAAATTCAGCCTTAAATTCCTTAAAAAGTATCTTAGCTTATTTATCGTACGCTCTTGCAGCATCTACTTCATTATCAAATTTCTCTAAGTTGATTTTCTTACTGTTAAAAACAATGTATGCCATCAGGTTTTTATTTTATTTCTTGTATGAATCACCTTAAAAATACTTGTTGTACCATCGCAGTCAAAACTTGGTAAACTTTTATGTTAATTCTAACACTTTTATTTGTGACTACAGAAAAGAAAATTAGAAAAATGATTATCTTATCTATCATCATTGATGTGTTTAACTACTGAATAATTTTGAGGATTATCTAGAAATGCAACTAATCTATGAACTGAGAATGATTTCCTTTTATCATTCTGAGATAAGTCTACTTGTAAATAATTATCGTTGTTCAATCTTTATGATAACGGTCTATTCGTCTTATCGTTTCTTACTGCTCCATAATCTGACACCGAATAATTATCATACTCTGCAATCTTACAGAACTCTTATGTAATCATCTCCATTCGAAATTGAATAATTAGGTAACTGATTACATTCGATCATAAAATAAACCAACTAAGAATATCTTGAAAGTAATCTGCATTAGTAAATGAAAACAACTTAACAATAATTCTAAGCTGGGACGCTATGCTTCCTGAGACAATAACTGGCTGGTATAAAAAATTCTTATCTAATTCAAAATCAAAAACCACCAACCGAGAATTTTATTCCAAACAAGATAAGCGATTCTGACTCAAAATAAATCAGCAAATAAAAAAAAACGAAACAATAAACTGCTTCAATAAACAAAAAAATCCCCTCTTTTTCACTTCTTGCTATCCACGAACTCTCGCACTTTCATCTCAACTTCAAACTTATTATCAATATTTTTTCCTAGTAACTTTATCTTCTAAATAATAAGTCGCATGAAATAATTTTAATCAGGGATAATCAACATAAAACGCTTTCTTGATATTTTTAATTCCTTCTTTATATCTCAACTCATCGACCCATCTATGAACTCCTTCACTAATCGATTCATTAACTAAGTTTTGATAAGAAACGATTCTCAATTATGTCTTCCCATTCTCATAACAATTCACCTCAAATTATTCTGCTTTCTTATTATCAATACATTTCACCAGCGAAGTTTATTCTGTAATCTTCTTCCCTTCACCAACTAAGATAATCTGGCTCGGTTTAACTTTAGGCTTATTCTGTGTATTCAATAATTAAAAACCGTTCATTGCAAATCTTTCAATAGCATAAGATACTTTTTAAGGAATTCGCGAAACTAAATTTCCCTAATGAAAACAATTGATAGTGCTTTGCACTCTGCGGGAAACCGAATGAAGTACATCGAAGCCCGATTGATTTTAAACAAACATCAACTAAACTTTTTTTTTAATCTTTTTTTTATCATAACTTTACAAGCTTAGCTAGCTGTTAGAATTATAGTCTAATAGCTTTTTCTTGCTTTAACTTTTTTGAATTGATGATTAACAATAGAGTTGATGACATACCTTTTTTTATGGTTTATTTTTTATAAAACCAAAAAATCTGGTTTATTTTCAATTAATTTTTGTTTGAATCAATTTAAACAATAGAATAGTTGGCCTATTTGATATTATTAATAATTTATCATAAACTGGACAATCTCGATCATAACAGGACAATCTCGGTCATAACCAGTCTTATCTGGATTTTTTCATAGCTTTTTGATAGTTAATTGTGGCTTATTGATAGTTAAAATTTGTTTTTCTTCATGGCTAATAACAGCTTTTTTATTAGTTGATTTCAGCTTATCGAAATAAAATAACTTAAAATAAATGATAAAGATTGCTAACAAGAATTATCTTTGAAGCTAATCAATAAATATTGAACATCCCAAAAAAAATTAAAGCAGAAAAAATCTATTCGAATTCATTTCAAATAGTTAATAAAAAAGAGGGATAAATAAAAAGGTTTTTGTTCAAGTTCGTCTTTATTCAATTGCAAAACAGGCAAATAATATTATTTCGAACACAACCATTGCAGGAGAAGTTCAAACATTAACATAAAAATAAATAAACATCGTCGGTTTTAGTTTATTTAAAACACTTTTAACATTATTTATTTTCATAATGAGATTGAGCTTTTCTAATCGTAAATCTTATTTTGTCTAAAAGCTTAACATAAATACTTTGATAAAGTGGTTATTAGAAGGCTTTACATTCTTAGAGCGCGAAGAACTATCTACTACGAGGCTTCGCCCTACGACGAAGTAGCAGGGAACGAAGTTTCATCTAAGCGCGCAGCGATATTCTGTTTTAAAAAATCTAACAATAATAATGCGAAGCTTTTATCATCTGATTAATTTAAAACATCGAATCGAATCTAATCAATTTCTGGAAGTTGGGAGCATTCAAAAAATAGTTGATTAGTAATCTCTTAGTTACTCTCGACAATAATTTATTTCATAACGAATTTAGTTTTGTTAATTTCTCGCCTGTTTAATCTTAAACTTTCTATGTTGAAAGGAAACTGAATTGTTATTGGAATTAATTTAAGAATGATTAACTTTTATGATTATTAGTTGAATTATTTTTCAAAAGTCTTTGTGAGAGATCGTGCGTTTCTTGGTTTTTCTAATTAGATCTTCGCATTTCTCACCAAAAAAATTTGCACAATTATTTTATGGACAAGTTCTTAATCCAATTCTATTCAAATGGGATTTGTTTAAGCAAAACAAACATTCTCTTGTTTGATAAAGATTTAAAGTTTCAATTATCGTATTGATGATAGTTTAAATATGTTTATCAAAGGCTTAGTTTAATCAGATAGAAGGACATATTACTTTATTTTTTACATAAATAATTACGTGAAGATATCTAGCTTGATCATTGCTTAATTAAAAGCACCCAACTTTATTAAATCTAATCTAGGGATGAATTAAGTTTCAAAGAAAAATTTGAGGTTAGTTTTTGATTTAATTTGTTAAATAAAGATTATTGAATAATCATAATTGAAGCTTTAGATTCCAGAGTATGAAGTACTATCCGTTTCTTATTTGTAAATATTTTATTTTAACTTGATTAGAAGAGAAAGTTTGTTGGATAACATGTCTTTGTAGATAAGTTTTTGAGGTTGAAAATGAATAATTTCGAAAATCTAATTATTAGAGGTTATGAATAATATTTTTAAAAATTTGAGGGTTTTTTTTCATATCTTGTTACTTTTAGATTTTAAACTTTTACTAAAACAAATATTAATTAACTATGAATAGAGAATCGAAACTGCCGAAATAAAGGGGCAGTATTGAACGAATAGCCCTACATAAGTATCATGGTTATTTTATTAGTTAAACCGGATAGATATTGAAGCTCTGCAGCAAAGCAGAGTAACTTTTTAAATAATAAGAAAACGAATAAGAAACTGATAGTGCTTCGTACTCTGAAGAGGCTTTGCCTCTCAATAAAGAAGGCGTTTATAAAGTGGTTCCACAGTTTATCTCGAACAATTATCGTTATGTGAGAATTGATGGTAAGCTTATTAATGTCAGAAAATTAGTCGGGAGAAGTTTTTATGATAAGTAATAATAAGAATGTCAATTATGCCTGATCTATTAATTGGAAAGTCTGGCTTTGCCGCAGGACGCGAAACGTTATCAAACTCGTAAAAAAATCGATTACTTGTGGACTACAATACACTTCCAAAGATGGAGATAAATTACATGTAAATCGTGACAATGTTATTTCGGTTATTAAAGCTGTTAGACAAAGAAATGAAAAATAAGAAGTGAACTGAAAATAGAAACGCTTTGGTTGTTTTAATTTATTTATTTTATCGAGTTGATTATTATTAAGTTCATTTATTCAGAATTTGCTTCAAAAAGTTAGCTGGTTCTTATTAAGAAAATGAAAATTTTATTACTTGAAGTTTTTTATGAAAGCAAGCCTTATCATTTATTTGCGTAATTAATTATGTATGATAAAAATAATGTTAGCCTAGGTTTCGAACCTTTGCTTAATTAACCTCAATAATAATGAATTAATAAAGCGTTTGATAATGAATAATTCTTGGACAGTTATCGGTATTTCATTTTTTTCAGGCTGCCAAGAAAATATTTTTTGCTTGTAATAATTGTAGATACTTGATTTTTAAAAGTTTTGTACAAAAAAAATTATAAAAAATGGATTCACATTCTAATTTGATTTCGATTCTAACTATGAAACAGTTCACAAAATAAGCTTAATAACTTAGTGATGATAATCTGAATAAGTTATTGAAAGAAAAGTTGAAGCTAAAATAAAAGTAAATTGTTTAATAATTATTCTAGTAAAATAGCAATAAGTTTTACAGAACGTCGATTAAGAATTATTATTTCCTCATTTGATTTTCGACAAAGACGATTACGATAATAGATTTTAGATTGCTTATGCTAAGAAGGTCGATTATGATCGAAACAAATACACATAAAAGTTATTGATGAGTTAAACAATCTAAATAAAAAAGGAGGTAATAATCAAAAATAATTGTCATTGATTTATGGTAAGTTAACAGGTAAAAAAATTGGTGTAAGGAAAGTCGAAAGAATTGATAGAATCAATAATGCTAATAGAAGCAGATATCAAGTTCAGCTAAAATTAACAATAATTGAAAATTAAATTGAAAACCGATAGGGAGAGGTGATAAAGAAAATATCCGAAGCCTAGATTGCTGTCGAAATAGGTGTAATGAAGTAACTTGACTAAGATGGTGATATGAAAACTTTGTAATAATTATTGAATAAATATGTTACAATGGGTACAGCTTTCCGAGGTGTTGTCGTATCATAAAAATTTAAAGATCTTTGCTAGAATTCTCTATTCAATATTATTAGTGCCGAGATTATTGATGTTATCAAAGTTAAAACTTAATAAAGTCTGATGGATGTTAACTTCCAAAATGCTAATAAATAATTATTTTAGTTAGGCGATACAAACGAGTTGAATTCTAATAAAGGATAGTGTGTTTCAAATTTTTTAAGATACAAATTGTTAGCAAGAAACAAAGCAGCTGCTTTCGAGATTACTCTGATCAAACATTTAGGAGAAGATTATTGAGATGATATTAAATTAGCATAGATAACAGAATATTGTAAATCATTTGTTTTATCGTTGCATGTGTTTTCTATTTTCAGCGAAGTTATCTTTCGTCGAATTGCTACAAGAGGTTCATTGTGTTTCTTTATTAATAATAATCACATCTATTTGATAATCGAAAAGAATACGATAAAAAAGTCTGTTGAGACCGATAAGTTCTAGCTGAGTGATTACAAGTTCGATATCGTTTCCTTACGAGCTTGTTTAAGTATTGCTAAACTATGAAATGATAACAAAGTAAGATATCACTTAGATGTTAATCCCGTAGAAAATGATTCCGGCGACTTCTTTAGAGAGTTCGTTTGTTACTGCTATCAGGGCGAGAAAGATTGTTTAGATGACAAGATTCCTTTACGATTTGCAAAGATGATGGTTAATTGTTTTACTGGTAATCTAGGAAAGAGATATTGTGAATAAAAGAGAAGTGCTTATGTGAATACTCAAGAAGAAGCATGTGCATTGTTTGTGGATTAAGAAAATAGAGGGAATTGTTGTAACATGTTTAGAGTCAAAGATTAAGTTTTTGTTATAACTAAGAGTGAAAAGTTGTATCAATCTTTTCTTAACGATATCTATCATTCGATTATTGCAAGGGGAATCATATATTAATTGATCTTGCGAAGGGAATTGAGAATGGTTTATTCATGTAAAATTTCACTGTGAATAATGAGAAGTTAATAGTTAATACAAACAATGTCAAAGCACTGACAAAGTAGTTTAGAAATTCGGATATGTGGATATATAGGGCTTTCCAAAAAAATCCGCCGTTTTTATATTTAATATTAATAAACAAATGGCGGCTTTTTTTGGAAAGCCCTATATCACACTCGAGGCGAAGAGATTTTATTCGATTAAATTATTCAACCAGAAATCGTGAGTAAGGCTGGGAATGAAATCCCAGAAGGAAATTCTTTAAGTGAAACTACAATCTAGCTTGTCGAAAATCTTGGATTGATTATTGGGATTGCTGGTTCAGGAAAAACTTAAGTTATTAGTGAAATGAATAAAATACTGCTTGTTGTTGTGTTGTGTTTTACTAATAAAGCCGTCGATAATCTAAGATAAAAGGGAGTTGAATATGTTTTCACGTTTGACTCGTTTGAATTGTAAAAAACTAAAGTTAGTAATATAATGGTGGATGAGGTGTCCATGATTAACTCGAAACATATGAATTTATGTATCGATTGAAAATTTAAGGAGTGAAAGTTTGGTTGTTTAGTGATTTCGATCAGTGTCCTCCCGTTGAGTCTAATTCGTATGATTATTTTAATAGTGAGATAGTTAAAGAGTTGTGAATATTCTGTTATGAAGTCATCATACAAAGAAAACAGTTCGAGGTATGATAGAGTTTCATACGAAAAGGCTCTGCGATTAATTAATGAGGGAAAGATTGAATATTTAATGAAAGAATGCGATATTGATTGTTCAGTTTTATTTGTAAAGCCAATAAGAAGAGAAAGGAAATAAATAAGTTAATCGCGTCGAATAGATTTAAGGTTTTGTCGATGGAATCTGTGTTAGTAAATGCTGCAGATATTTATACAAAAAAAATGATAAAAATCAGGGCTTATTCAATGGATAATTGTATCAAGTGATTGAGTTCAAAGATAATAATGTTGTGTTAGAATTAATGAGTGGAAGTGACACTAAAATTGTTAGTAACAATCGTTGCTGGATTTTCATCAACACAAATATTTTTAAAAAAGTAATGATGAGCTTGAAATTGAAGAGGTGGAATCTATTTGTAAGGTTTATTTATTTGATTTAGGATAAGGATTCGGTTATTTTGATAGAACTGATAGATGCATCTACAAGAGATTGTAAGAATATCTCAGAGATAGAGTTCGATTATTAGATCCATTTCATGTTTTTCTCAGATCAAAAAGTAAAGAAAACTTGTAGAATTTGAAGACAAACTTAGTCGAGCAGATAACAATTACAGATCAAAGGAGAATGAAATTATTGAGAGATATGTCTAGGCAAGATTTAAATTATTTAATACACAAAATAAGCCTAAAGTTAGGCCGAGTTAGATTATCGTAGCTGGTGAGGGGAAAAAGATTGCAGAATAAACTTCATTAGTAAAGTATTTCGATAGCTAGAAAGCAAAACAATATGAAGAGAAATTCTATGTGAATGGAAAGAATTAATTGAGGATAGTTTCTTATTAGAACTTAGTAAAGGAATCAATCAGTGAAAGAGTCCATAAGTGGGTCGATGAGTTGATAGAAAAAGAAGGAATTAAAAATATCATGAAATCATTCTATGTAGATTATGAAAAGAATAACAATTTTAGAGCTCTTTTTTATGAAGATGGAAAGTAAGTTAGAAAGTTGTTTCGATATGAAGAGAATAATAAGTTAAAAGTTGAGATGCGAGTGAGATAGTTTATTGATAGTGAGAATAGAAGAAGGTTTTCGATTTTTTTTTTATTGAAGTAAGTTTATTGTTTCGCTTTTTGTTATTAAATTATTTTACTTTTAATTCTAATTGCCTTATTTCATGCAGATGGTGGTTTTGTTTTTTAAGTTTCGGATTTGAAGACTTCTGGATCAAGATCATCATTGATATTTCGTTTGATGAGTTTTATTAATTACCAAGTTAAATGTCTGATTTATTTAATGCAGATAGTGGGTTTGGTTTTGAGTTTCGGATTGAGATTATCAGGATCAAGATTTTTGTTGATATTTTATGAGTTACTTATTTCAAGACAATTCATTGATTTATTTCATGCAAATGGTGGGTTTGGTTTTCAAGTTCGGGACTGAGATTTCTGGATCAAGATTATCATTGCTGTTATATTTGATTAGTTAGTTTTATTCAAGTTAGAATGTCTGATTTATTTCATGCAGATGGCGGGTTTGGTTTTTGAGTTTCACACTGAGATTTCTGAATCAAAATTATTATTGTAAGTATCTTATTATTATTATTATTATTATTATTATTATTATTATGTCTATTTTTCTTCTTCTCTTTTCCAAGAGAAAGGAAGAAAGTATGATTATTCCTATGAAAATATGCCATATTAAATGAAAATGACTAAGGATAGAGAGTGTTGAGATTGGCAATTTGTGATGAACATTTACAGTATTCAATACAATTAAAAAAAGTTGTTTGTCTTTGCTACGGATCAATTTTTTTCTCAATTTCTATTTTACTAGTAAAAATTCCTCGAAAGATTTATAAATTATGCATTTATTCCATATCAACATAATTTAGTAGGAGGTTTATATTTGAATATGTTGGAAAACCTGGAGATAAATGAGCAAGACTATCTATCTGTGACAGTAAAATCAAAACACACAGCAAACAAATATACTAAAACTCGATGTCAAAGATGATTAAAAGGTTATTTTGTCAAAACATGTCATGTGTGTATTATTTGAGAAACAGATATTTAATTGTCATACCTTCTTTGAGAAATAAATAAAGAAGATACAACGAATAACATTTATCGCACCATATGAAGGCGCTAATTATTTAATTGTGATTAAATAAGTAGTTAAAAAGTTAATTCCTTTGAATTCGAAGGATCTGGGAAAAAGATATACTAATTTTTAGCGTAGCTACAATATCATCGATCAGAAAAGCGCGGTTGAGATTCACATTCATCAAAAAAAATAATCAAAAAAAAATAAACTTCAAAAAAGACTCAAACTTCCCAACAAAAATGAACTTCAGTAGCCAAAACGGAAAATATTAAAACCAAGATATTTCCCTCTTAAAGCAACAATAAGACCCTGTACGGTATTAATAGTTAAATAAATCATCTTTTGGCGTACACAGATCCTAGTTTATTGTGAGAGGAAGGAACGCAACTAGTCAAGAACACAAATGATTTATGATCATAAAAAATAACTAATGGTGAAATTAAATTTTGTTTTTTAGTCAGAATAGTCCAGGCATCAACATCAACTTAGCCACATTGAAGAAGAAGAGATTCGAAGAGAGAATCGGCGCTATTGCACGAAAGAAAAATTAGTAGGCCTTAGACATGAACTCGATAAAAAGTCAATGCTCGAAGAACATGAACTCGATAGAAAGCTCAAACTCGAAGTACATTAACTCGATAGAGAAGAGCGCTAAAGAGATAGAGAACACTAAAGAAACATAATTTGCTTAATTGCAATTGCATTACTTGCCACAGTTGTGATATGGAGAAAACCAACTTCCCTTTGAAATGATACCTTGAAATTATGAGTTTGTTGTGTCTTTGATTATTTTAGTTAGATTCCTTTGCTTTTACTTCATCTAATTTCAATTCATTTTCTTATTTAAAATATTGAACAAGGGTTCAATAGAAAAGGGAAAGTAATTCAATCAACCTCTTGTGAAAGACGGTCTAAGCAATTATCAACAATGGTTTTTCACCAGCTCTGTTAACAGCAGTACAAAAAGGAAAGAAAATAACTAGAATTATTAAGTTAATGCAACAATGCTAAAAGCATCATTTGAAAACATACTTCAATTTCCACTTCTAGTTCCTTCCATTTTCCCTCAGTCTGCCTCTTTTTAATCATACTTTAAAAGAAATAACAGATCATAAGATTAATATTTGTAATAAAAATACTATTCACTGTATTCTTCAATATCCAAAGAAGAGAGAGAGAGAAAGTATTTTGAGAAGAGACAATGCCATAGAGTTTCTTTAATATTTTTGACAAGTGTTAATTTGTGGAATAGCTGTTTACTATGTATTTAAAAATATGTATCCCCCTCCCCTCTCCCCTTTTCCCAATCATGAAATAACCTGTGTGAAATCGAGAAAGGATCAAAATCAAATTCAATGCCTTTTTACCTTTCTCGCATTCTCAAAAGTATTTGTAAAAGAAGAAGAGTAATATTAAAAACTTGATACGATTATCAAATATTATTTCTCCAAAGCATTAACTTTGTCACTTTCTTTAAACTTTAAGCATTAATCATATTTGGTAGATGAGTATCAAAATACCTAAAATCATTTTTATTTTAGTTATTATCCTTTGTTATTTTGTTATTGCTAAGAGGAATATTTCGTATTAATTTTAATCCATTAGCTTTTGGAGAATGAATATTTATTCAAAAAATGTGAATTTCCCTTAAGTTAACTTGGAAATGAAATGCGTTCTATTGAAGCAGAATACTTTGAGGGCTGAAAATGACAAGAAGATTAGATATTTTTTGAATTCAAATCAAATTCGAAAGACATTATCCACACCGATAATCTACTTGGGAATGGAATTAGAAATGATACTAATTATGATTTGTGGTTATTTGAACTTTAATCGAGCTAAAAGGATCGCAGTGGGTAAGGTAAACTTAAAGAAATACATCAGCCTCTCCTTCAAGTGAATAGATAATTTAAGGAGTAGGATAGATTAAAAATGTTGCTTTATTTGAGAAACATATTCAGTGATAGAGGAAGGAGATTCAAGGAAGAATATCAACAGCAATAACAGAAATAATTCAATAAGCAATGGTAAGCTATGTGTCATGAAAGAGTGTGCTCGATAGAGAGAATGATAAAGACGAAATGAATGATTTTGTCTTGCAAGGAAATAATTCAAGATATTCATTTGGGAAAAGCAGAAAGACTGAACTTGGAAACTTAATGGCTCCTGAATAATATAACTACTGTACTGGGATTGAAGAGGTTGATATTAACAAAATGACCAATCCTTCGCTTGAATGGATTCTTTGCGGCTCAAGGTAGAAGAGAAAATAGCTAACTATGCCAGCAACAACAAAAAAAAATACCAATAATCATATCATGAAAAAGAAGGGATTTCTTTTAGTTTATCACAGAATTCTTCATAGTTGTAATAGCTCACACCTCAATCATACTTGCAAGGGGATCATCATCAACAGTTGAAGAAAGAACAACAGAGTTTAGGATCTATCTTCAGTTCTATTTTCATATCAGGACATGCGTTACAAGATGAGCATCGAAAAGAAGAATAGAAACCACTTGCGGATGCAGCTTATTTCGATAATCAAAACAGAAACATATGTTTTATTAGCGACAGAAGCGATAAGTATTTAAATGACAAGAAGGTCTCAGACAGTGAGAACTTCTCCAGAATCTTGAAGGTCTCTGATGGTAGTTCTCTGATCCAACAATAGAGACGCTACACAAATTAGTTCTTGGGGGAATCATAGAATAGGTCAAAAGAATCCTTCACACCTGGAAATCTGCAAACTATCGAGAACGTCTTACTTTTGATTGTCTCATTCCTCTGATTTCCAGTGTATTTAAGCATCTAGATTTGAGTGCTTTAAACGAAAAAGGGTATCAAAAGACTAATAAAAACAAAATTACATTGAAGGACATAGAAACATCAGCGATTTCGTTGGAACAAATGGTGATTTCGATGGCTATGATGATGAAATGAGCAACTACTGAACTGCCAGAAATAAGCTACTTTCAGATATTACCAGTAACAATAGTAGACATACACATACTCCTTAAGTTTCAAATAAATTCTTACAATTCTACAGCCCAATCAATTTTTAACAATATTTTTAACTTTACTTTGAATAAATCCACAGTTGCCGATCTCTATCTCAAAAATGAAATGAACAAGAGTCCCAATGGCCTTCCGAGTCTAGATTATATCCAACAACGGCTGTCTGATAGCTTTGAGAATAATCAGCATCACGTTTAACTCTACGTAAAAAAGGTAAAATATAATTTCACAATTTTCAGCACTTTTTCTCGAAAACAAAAACAAATAATCAGAGTGGAATTTCGCTCAGGTATTCTAATACTTGCAACTAAATAATTGAGAAGATGGATTTCTGCTGAGGGAGAGATATACTAGAGCTTAGACTCTCATAATCATGCTGTGTTTATCCTTAAGAGGCAGGTAGATTGAACAAGCATAGCTGTAATTTAAACAAATAACTTTTCCCCTTTCTTCTTGTTTTTGTTTGTTGTCCAGTTTATCTTCAGAAAATAATTTAATAAGTCCCTTGCTTGCGAGGTTTTCTGAGCATATTTCATCAAAGTGGGAAAAGCTGGTAAGTGTTTTAGTGAAACATAAAAAAATTGCAAATAAAGTAGTAAAAATCTCAATTCGGAAGTTCTGCTGTTGATGAGGCGTCTTTATTATTAACTGCAATAAAGACTTCAGACTCGAGAAATATAGAACTTTCAGAATGCCTCTCTAAACGATATGCTGAGGAAAGTGATCATCTTAAGAGAATTTCTGAGGAACTCCAGCCGTTACGTGAATAAATTGAGAATAACGTTAAGACATTTCATGAAGAATCTTTCGTTGGATGAGTAAATGAATCTGAGTTATTATCATGTTTAATTAAAAGAAATTCGAAAGATAATCTGCTAGTTAAAGAGAAAAGGGGGGGAGGGAGAGGGTCATTTATCGAGTTAGATCAAAACAAAACCTTCTAAATGCCATCTAATATGAAAGTTTGAAGGTTAGATGATTTTCATAGAAAATAAACAATATCATTGACATAATATGTTTTCAGAATATAATATTTTTATTTTTTATCATCCTTGTAATATCAACAAATGGGTTGATATCGTATTTTTCGCATAAAATCATCAAAAATGCTTCAGAATTTTAATATAAACAGTTATTAATTTAAAAAGATTAAGGCATTGTTAAATTAAAAATAATTTGGTCAGTTTAGCATTTAGAAGGTTAGTAAAAAAACCCTATTAATGCCCGTCCCCCCTCCCCCCCAGAGAAAATTCATTCTAACTACATGAAAAATACAGTTCATAGATTTTATCTTTAGATTTAATGGAGCATCTTAGCTCAATCTCTGCATTTTCAGAAGAGTCGATAGTTTTTGTGCTAAAAGGATTTGAAAATCAATAAGCTGAGAATTCATGCTACGCTTTAAAGACAGAAAGTGCAGAGCATAGCATCAATAGATCAGAAGAGAAATTTCTATTGCATCTGTTTGCCTGAATAATTGTGTTTTACAAAATTATCTGCTTCTTATGTTTCGAAATAGGATTGCTCGAGTATATTCCTTAATCTGCAAGGAAAGCACACATAAAAATTCATTATTTAATTCTCTATTAAAATCAAGAATTGACAAAAATGAAGAATGCTAAAGAAACCGTAAGTTCTTTTTCAGAGGAGATGATTGAAGGAATGAGTCTCTATCTACGAAGAAAGAGATAATAAATCGATTGCACACCTTTTCCTTTTCAAAATGGAAAATATTTTTTTACATATTCTTTTTTAGCTACACGATAAGCAGTAATTATGAACGCTAATCTACACGTGGGTGACTGTATCTATCCCCACCCGATTGGGGAAAAATGTGAAGAATTAGTGACAATGTATGTATGAACATTTTGTAAAATAAATAGCGATATCTCTCTCTCTCTTTCTCAAAATTTACTTGTATTGAGCGAGGAAAAAGGTTTTTCCTCTTGGTTTGACTGGTGTGACTCAAGCAATGAGCTGGAGGGTGATTAAGCACTTCTTTCTGACTTCCAAAATCTGAGAAGGTTGCATGAGACTTGGGTTGCTTTGTCTGTTTTGTTTGTATTCATAGAGAGATCTGTCTCCAACAAGAATTGGAGAAGAGCAATAATTGATGGAACGAGGATCAACTTTTCTATGCCATAAGGCACCCGATAATCATTCGAAAAAGTATATGATTCCAAGTTTTATATATATATCTATATATATATAAGAAGGGGAGCGAATGCTGAAAAAAATATTCAATTCATTGACTTTTCTCTTTTCACTATGAATAACAAACGTTTTTGATCAAAGGGTTGTATTGAAATATCCTTTCTTTTTTGAAAATTGAGATATAATTTTTAATTATCCCTTTGTCTTTGCTTTTAAATTTTCATTCCCGCCAAGATACTTTCAATGAAAAAATGATTAATTAAATTCGATTTTTTTAAGAATAAAGCACAATTATTATTGATTGCCTCCCCCCAACCCGAGCTTCAGGCCCATTAGTTTTCAAATGAAAAAATATGCAATTTAAAAGTCTTTAATTTCTTTCTTTTTTACAAAGAAAAAAAACTAAATGAAGATTGTTGCTTTATTTGATAAATTAAATACAAGAAGAAAAATGTAAAAAAATATTCATTCTTTTAAGGAAATTTTTAGGTTTATTGATTAATCAATTGCTTTGTGTTTTATCTTTTAGTCATTAATTCGAAAGAATAAAAAGCTGCAAAGAGTGAAACTGCTATTTAAAAAATGAGTTGGAGAGCGATCACTGCTCTTGAGAAGGCTAACAGGCGCTTAAGATTAGAATAAGAATACTATTTTTAAGTCTGCGAAACTGAGAAATACTATGCCAGAGACAACAATGCTGCTCTGAAAATACAATCTTTGTACAAGATGTTTCGATGCTTGAAGTGGTATGTTCGGCTGAAAGCATCTGTGATTAGAATCCAGACTAGATTTAGAGGTTTCCTAGCGAGATGCCAGTTTCAAAGAAAGAAAGACAATAACGTTAATTCTATGAATGTTCGATATTTCTCGCAACAGACTGTGACTATTCAGAAAATATTCAGGGGATTCTACCAGCGAAAGTTCACTCATGATTTCTATGCTAGAAAGAAATTCTTGCAAGAGCTAGGAGATCAAAACACTCGATTCTAAGGAGAGATGCAAGTAGTTGCTGAAGACGAGCGCATTTAGGAGATCAAGCGTGCTGAGACTCAAGCTAGAGAAGAGTTCTAGACACTTGCTAAGAATCTTCATCATCTTTCCAGTACTTCGTAAATTCCTGGTGTGTACAATCCTCCTTATTCAATTGCCAAGCCGACTGCATTCAATCTAGATGTTGAGACACATCTGAAAGCTACTTTTAAAGCTAACTATACATGGAAATCACCCACAAGAAAAAACATAGCGAAATTTACTATTCGTCCAAATAAAAGATTCCTAGGACAATAATCTACAATGACTCTTTCTTAGCAATTGCAGACAAGATAGTGAAACTTTGAACTCAAAGAAAATGATAGATTAATCAAAAAATGCAAAATATGAAAAATTCTGATAAAAATGAAATTAATATTCTATGTTTTACATATTCAGCAGCAGCACAAGTAGTTTCAAACAATAATACTCCAAGGACTCTGAGCAACTTGGATAATAAACTCAGAAAATAATCTAATTCCTAGGCAATGTGAGTAGCAATATTAATAATTTGTTCGTGCCTGCTCAATAATCTTACCTTCCCTTATCCTAACCCCTTTAGGCACCTTTATTTTCGATTACTTCACTTCAAGAAAACTCAATTTAACACCAACACTAATCTTCTAGAAATTCATCAACATCTAAACCTTCCACTCCAAAGCAAGAAAAAGTCGATTTTTGTGCTTCTGTCTCTGCCTCTACTGTAATAGCTGAGTAATCATCACATAACATCCTAAGCAATATTTCCCATCCTTCAGCGATTTAAGAAGAATCTGATTAATCTGCTTTAGAGGAGTCTAAAGCCTCAGAGCTGAAACTTAAGCAATACAACAATATTCTAAATATACTAATTCATTTTACAGCAAAAGCAATGAAGGTTTTTTCAAATGCACTTTCAACTGTGGGGAATAATCTCCCTTCAGTAATAATAAACAAAGTGAAGCAACTATGAACCTTCCATGCTCTTTTTAACATGAATTTAATTATGCTGGGAAAGATACATAAAATCAATCCCCACATTGAAGCCAAGGAAGGAGAAGAAGTTAAATCTCTTAAATACACAAACAAACTTATGTAAATACTATCAGCATGTAGTTTAGATTTATCATTTTTCTTATGTAATAGCTTATTTATTACATTTTATTTATATTATCTTGTTTCTTAAAAAGTTAACTTCTACTTTAACTTTAAAAACCAGCTATTTTTATGTTATCAAATTAGTAAATTATTTAATTAAAAAAAACTAGCAACCAGTAATATTTTGTAATCTAAATAATACAAAATTTACCCAAGAATTAGCTTGAATTAGTAAACAAAAGGTTAGCTATTATTGGGTGTTTTTGAAAGAATATTAATAAACAAAAAAAAAGTAAGAAAGTGTGCGTTTGTATCTTATGAGATAATAATTGGTTGATTAAAGACTTTTTTTTGTTTTTGTTGTAATTTTAGCAGGTTCTTGGTGTGGAAAATGAAGATAATTTGGCAGTTTGCTTAGGGTGTTAATTATAAAAGATAAGCCAAACAGAGAAAAGAGTAATAATTGATTAGATTAAAAAAGGAGAGAGTTAATTATTGTTGAAAGTGATCACTTGAGTGGTTTAATGCAGAATTCTAGAGGCTAAGGCACCATTAATAGATTAAACCATTCTAAAAATGTCCTCAATTCTGTAGCCAAGAAACTCTAGACAAAAGGAATAGCTTAATAAATTTAGCTAATTCCACCTGCAGATGCAACTAGAATTACTTCCGCAACTTTTCTGAGTAAACCACGTAGCGATGAGTAACTTGAGGATTAAGATTATTCAATGTCATCTTCGTTTTTAACTATGAATCACTCAGTTGGTTTAATGTCTACAAGGAATATTTCTAATACATTTCGATTTCCATATGAAACTGCAAGGGATGAATACTTTCAAACTGCGAAAAACCTTTCTGCAACAACTTCCTATTTACAAACACCTTCATTGAATAACTTCAATAATATTCCCTCGACTTCTTTGTCTGTTACTCCGCTGCTTTAGCCTGCCAGTAAATAAAATTTAGTTGTACCATTACTTGATTTGGAAAGAATTTAGAAGTAATCTGGTTCCAGTAAAGAGCATACTTCGTCTTCTTTACTTCTTTCTGAAGTTAGGAGATAGTCTACTTTGTAGAAGAAATAAGATGTGTCATAAGAAAAAAATAATATTAACAAATAAGAAAAACAGATTTCTAAGTAGTAAGAAAAGCAGAGTTCGTCGGAGGAATAGTAAGAATCTTCGAGAGATGAGGAATCGTCGCTTTCTTCTAAGAACTTAATTGTAAACAACTTTATGAAGCAGTCATATGCTTAGACTCCCTAGACGTCAAGCAGATAAATTAACAGAATTTCTATTGTTTCTTAGTCTAATACTTCTAGGAATTCAATATCTGGGAAGGATATCTAGATGCTACGGCCATCAATAGTCTTGCAGACTCAGTAATACAGTGGTTTGAGTTTAAACACTAATAAAAGATCATCAATTGAATCTTAGTTTTTGACTCATAGATAATCTGTCACTGCTGGACGTGATAAACTATCACCTAGAATCAGATTTGATAATCAAGGCTCCTAAACGACAATACCTACAATGTTTAAAGGATCTGCATCTCAGAGGCCTTCCACAAGTGCGCTGGATTTAAGATCATGTATTTAAGATAGCCCTGCTAAAAAAGGAATTCTTAAGCCTCAGACAATATTGAATATTGAAAATCGATAAAGCATTGAAGTCAAAGGAATTGAATAAAAAAATGCAAATGAACCAAATAATGATGCTAAATTAAATGAGAATTTTTCTTCTAGAAGCTCGAAAATCATTGTTGATTTGAGAAAAAATGATATTTCTCGGATGAGTGTGGGAGAAAAATTAAGAACTTTTATTTAAAGAAATATGTAAGAATTTAAGAACTTGGATTCAAATGAAGAACTTGAATATCAACCTCAAGTAGAAAGAAGATTTTCGAGATATTCAGTAGCCTACAATCCAAATGGGGGTACAAATTAACCTGGGAAAGAGAGGATGAGCTTTTTATCAAAACTAGGTTTGAGAAATAATGCTTAATCTCCGAAGTCTGAGAAATATGCTGAAAGCTTATCTCCCTCAAGATCAAGCATTTTGAACACATAACTGGTCAAGAAGAAGATAACTTTAATTGAAAATATGGCAAAAACATCAGAATAGCAGTCAAATAATATGCAAAAAACAGTTCTACTAAGATAGCATAAAAAAAAAATGAACTCTCAAAATGCAGGCTAGGAAGGAGAAGAAAGTGAAGGAACTAACTTAAATTCAGGATCAGGGAATAAAAATGACAATGGCTAGTCTTATGGGTCTTCAGGTTAAAGTCATATTTTCTTAAAGAAGTTATCAATGGTGAGTGATGACTCTGAAGAAAGTTCTGATTTAGAAGGTGAAAAAAAGCAAACAAAAAAACAATCTAAGAAAGCTCGTGGGAGCCCGTAACCTAAACAAAAACAGCAGAAGAAACAGAAACTATTGAACAGCGAGTAAATGAATGAGACACTATTATTTTGGAATCGATTAAAGAAAGAAATTTATGCTGAGACAGAGCTTGAAAAGCAGTACAAGAAAAATTGTTTTGATGAAAATGCAATTAGATGTTACCTGACGATAATCCGAAAAATCAATGAAACCTGCGAATCCAGAGCGTATGATATGCATGGATATGAAGAAATTGAAGACTTCCTTGATGAGATTCTTTTAATTTTCAAAAAACAAAAGCATCTTACATCATTTTTTTAAATTAGGTTGCTAACTCTGCAAGGAAAATTTACATTCAAATGTGGAAATATCTATAACGCAATGAAATCCTTTATGGCAGCTAAGCGAATCGCTACTGTGAATCAAGATTTTCGGAGGAAGCTACGCATTCATCATTTCATTGGACAGAGTTTCAAGCTATTGAAGAACTACCTAAAAGCGAAGGGATAATTTATAAAAATGCTGAAATTGTCTTGGGTGACAGATGATAAAGTTTAAGAGTTGAAGGCATACGATGAGTTAGGGATTATTTACTACTACAACTGTGAATTATTAGTAGCTTAGAGATTGCATAGGAGATTATGTGAAAATATAACCGAAGACTCTGAAACATCCTAAATTAGAAAAATAATTGTGGAGGCGTTTAGAAAAAATTAACGAAATAATCCTAAAAAACACGCAAATATTTAAATATCTTCACCGGAGAAATAGTCTTCATAAAATTTAGCGAAATCTGTTCGTCTATCATCAGATTCTACTTCTTCAACGCATTTACTGAACTCATAACTACGCAGAGAAAGTATTCGAAAAAGCAATTTATCTACAGATCACAGTTAAATTGCAGAAAATAAGCAAGAATAAAGGGAAAAAGATGAGTTGGAAAACATCAATATAGCGTTTTCAGATTCCAGCGAAGAAGAGCAAGATTTCTTTGTGAGAGAGCTCACTCAATAAGATATTATCCGAGAGGATATTTTGGAAAAAGAAAAAATTTTAGAGGAAAGATCAGTGCCTTCTTTGAAAAACATTTGGTTTCGATACTCCAAATTATCATAAGAACGATAAAATAACAAGCAAACCGATTAAATTTTCTAGCGAATGGCCGAATCCGAACGACTATAAAGTCACGTTGATGATGGTTTTAGGAAAAAGAATCCGTAGATAACTATCTCACATCTAAGTCGTAATCGATATTTTAATAACTACAAAGAAGATTCATTTAAGGAACATCAATATTTCCATTTGAAGCAATACTAAGATAAAGTTTTCACTCAATTCTCGGATGTCCGATAGACTTCCTCTCTAATCATTGATTAAGACCATGCACCTATTACTATGCGTTCATAGAATTTAGATAAAAAATCAGGTGTTTTTAGAGGCAGCTAATTTTTTACTTTTGACAAAGACGACAGACAGCATGGAACTGCAGCTCCTACGGAAATTTCATCAGCTGATCCATCAGGTAAAATAGCGAAAGCGCTGTTTAAATTCAATGTCCCGCTCACAGCTTTTAATGGAATGATTAAAGATCTCATGAAGCTAAAGTAATAGCTGATTCTTTTACTGAATAACATAGAGAAATTTGAATCAACGCTTGCTTCTTCTGGTTCAGTTAAACGAAAAAATGCCCTTCATTTCTTTTGAAAGGAAAACTGCTATTATTTTCACATTTATTAAAATAGTAGTTTAAGATTTTATTGCGTTTTTGTTAGTAATTAATTCTTAATTATGTATTTTTTCCAGTCTCTGAATTTCAATTATGATTTTTTTCAAGTAACAAATAAAAATAAAATTAAACTCGAAAATAATCTCCAGAATTAATAGATTTCATTCAATGTTTTGTGAATGTGAAGTTTCTTGACTTTTTTGAATTGATTAACATATTTTAGCGAAGGAGTTATCCTCTTCTTCTTCATTTTCATTTTCGAAATCAAGATTGATTTAAAGCCTTTTCACCTTGGATTACTTACCAGAACTATTTTGAGATCCTATACTTAAATGGGAGATATTAGTGCGAGCTTTATAGAGAGATTCGAGAGACTACTTAGTTTTCTTTCTTTATTCTTAAATATCAGGGTCTTCAGTGAGTAGTTGGGAGATATTTTTCTCTTCAGAAAGCTAATTAAAGATGCTCATTTGGAGATTGGAAGAGAATTTTCTGACAAGGAACGTCTCGATAATCTTTGGAATTTACTCACTTAAAGAGAGGTGAACGCTTGTCACGTAGGAATAGAATTTAACACTGAAGGTAAATATGTCTATTCTCATTTATGTAGTTTCATCGTTGATTTCTTCTAATTCCTATGTTGTATATTTTTTAATACTTGGAGGGATCACAGGTTGCTACACAGCAGTATTTCCAAAGAGTGATGATGACTAAGATGTCTGACTTTATTGTGGTATCTGAGGTGAATACTTGCAACTTATTTTATCCATTTTCTCAAAGACTATATTTGCATACATTTCTTCTCCCAATTGGATGAGACTTTGGACACTTAATTTCATGAAGTTCGGTAAGCGAATGAGATATTGAAAAATGCTAACTTCATAAGATACTTTTGTCGACTTGAATTTCGACTCTAAACTGAAAGGGTTATCATTCCTAGAGAAAGCGAAGGTCTTCTCAGATTCGTAAATGTCTTCAATGAGCTGCATTGTCTTCGAGTAAAAGCTATCAAGGATGATATTCACGAGGGAGACCATCTCTTGTTGG
>Ga0302271_10001616_pt1 | contig 21486 bp, 12 predicted proteins | sample III_Bog_N1_1_FD_198767 | JGI IMG/M metagenome (GOLD analysis project Ga0302271, IMG submission 198767) | Peat permafrost microbial communities from Stordalen Mire near Abisko, Sweden - III_Bog_N1_1 | ecosystem: Environmental > Terrestrial > Soil > Wetlands > Peat | place: Sweden: Abisko... | reverse complement strand
CTTGTGTCATTCTCAAAGCCTGTTGAGTTATGCTTAGAAGCTGCCGAAATCTTAGCTAAAGAAGGAATTAGTGCAGAAGTAATTTATTTTTTGAAGTTTTATTGTTAATTTAAGTATTTAAAGGTAATTAATCTACGAACTCTCAGACCCTTAGACAGGGAAACAATCGTAAATTCTGTAAAGAAAACTCATAGAATAGTGTCAGTAGAAGAAGGATGGCCGCAATGCGGAGTTGGAAGTGAAATCGCTGCACTTTTATTTGAATCGTCTGCTTTTAATTATTTAGACGCCCCCTTAGAAAGAATTACTGGACTGGATGTTCCTTTAGCTTATGCTCCAAATCTTGAAGCAATGAGCCTTCCTCATGCAAACAACGTTGTTTCAGCAGCTAAGAAAACTCTCTACGGAGCTAAGTGATAAATTCAACTCAACTATTTCAGATTTTACAATTAATGGAAAATTCATTTGTTAAATTCTCTAAAACTTTAAATAACTTAGTTAAGGCATCCTTTGTTCAAGATAAATTGTTTGAGTTTTCTCTGTGATTGTAAGAAATATGGTATTTTGAGAAAATAAGAAACACAATAAAAAGATCAACTAGATTTTATTTCAAGGAATATACAAATATTGCAAAAGAATACAATAAATACTGCCAATTAAAGCTCATATTTAACTTTCTTTCTATTTTCTTATTTATTATAATTTCTTATTGTCCATATTATTTCGCCATTACTAGCCTTCAGGTTTCTTTTTGTAGTATTATTGTTTTTCTAAGTACTTATCTATTTCCTTTACAATTATTAACAAACCTTATTAAAATAAAACAACAATTAACTTACTTAGATTTCTTGGAAGACGTCCTTGCTTTCTACTCTCAACATTTCCTTAACATAGGTTTAGTTTTCAATGTTGGAAAATGGAACACTGCTATTTTTCTTTAATTATTTTTATGAGTTCAAGGTGGAATTGAAGTACTTTTTAATCTAAAAAAACAAATTAATTTATTTCAAATAATAGGTTTATTTACCTCCTCTGTTTGAGTTGATATTCTATCTTTGTAAGTATCTTTAAATTCCACTTTATATTCTGAAGAGTTGCTCTATTTAAAAACTGTGATTAGTTAGCCTTTTGAGTTCCAAAGCTTAATCAATTTATCAAGCCCTACTGTTAAATAATTTGGTTCTTTTGTTTCTTATATTTTTTATATTATTTTAATTGGATCATCATGAGCCTTCCACTAAAGAACCTAAATTCAAGAACGCAATGATTAATTTATCTTAAAGCTTTGAAATTTACAAATTCTTTTAAGACAATCCTTTACTTATTTAGCTTTCTTCTCAGCTAGCAATGCTTTCTCTTCTCTCACATATTATTCTGGCTCATTGTCAATGAAATTATACTTTTAAAAAATACAATGGTTTAGTCAAAACAAAGAGTTATTATTATAAATTACATCTATTGCTCTCTTGAAGTTTTTATTTTCTTCTTATGGAAAGAATGGCTTGATTTGACATTCTGTAAATACTTCATTAAGATTGAGAAATCTTAAATATCCCATCTCATCTCCTAATATTAGTTCTAAAGAGTAAGTGTTTCCTTTTTTGGATACCTGATGGTCAATAGAAGTAATCACGGCTGCCTTTTATATGGTAAACATATTTTTCCACTTTAAAAGTAGTTTTCCACAAAAAGTTTCAGATTGTTTTAGACCCCAGACATAAATAAATCCACTACTATCAGAGCCAACAATCAGAGGGAAAGGATCAAGAATACGAATCATAGTTATTTCGATAATACTAGCTGGAAACGATATTTTGTAAAGAAAAGTACTTTTCTCAAAATCCCAGAATCGAATGCAATTATCACGAGACACTGTTGCAATGCAAAGAAGATTTTCGCTAAAAGATGCTGCAGAAATATCACTTTGAGAAATATTTTTAATTGTACGAAGGCAGGCTTTAAAAAAGAAATTAGAATAATAAATAAAGAAAATAATGTTTACGTTTATCTTCATTCTTTTCAACTCTTTCATCGCAAAATATTCTAACTGTTTGATCCCATCCTCCTGAAATTATTAAACTTGAAAGCAATGAGTTCCAATCGAAATATGTTGTAAAATTTTACGAGTTTTTGAAGCTAGTTGCCAAAAAACAAATTTCTTTAGTATGATAATTAAGCTCCTTCACTTTGAAACCCGTCATACAATCAAAGCAGCTTTTTTTAAATAAATTATAAAAATACGAATAATAAATTTTATTAAGATTACCTTATTTTTCCATTATGCTATCCAAAATATAATTTTCTTTCATTAGCATCTAGAGTAAGGCAAGTAATATCAGAGTCAGCGATATTCTTAAACACTCTTTAAACAGTTCCTTTACTGAAACTCCAAACTCTAATATTTTTCCCAGCGCCTGTATAGAATTCACAATTAAGAGGAGAATATGCCATACAGAGAATCTAATTGTCGTCTGATAAATTTGGGTTGAAGTTCAGGTCAAACTCATAAAAACTCAATTTTTTTGATCCAAGGATCAACTATCAAATTAATAAGTGAATTCAAAATAATGAAAGACTAAATAAAGCATTACCTTATTTTCTTTTTCTCTAAATATTGCTACTTTATAGTGAAATGTGCCTTACTTTTTATACATGTTCCTTGTCTTTTCTGTATCTTCAGGATAAGTTGCTTAACTTTTTTTAGCTTTTTTTTCAAACAATCGATACTAATCTTCCTCTGCATTGATGGATTAAATTTCTGAAAAGCCTATTAAATTCCATAGTTTCACTGTGCCCTTTGCATCAACTGAGATAATAAAATTCTCATGGTTTTTAGGAGAAATCACTGAAATCAATGGTGCCTCATGTCCAATAAGCCTTTATGAAAAATGAATAAATTAATAAATTCATTAAATATTAGAGAGTGTTTAACTTTGCTACTGGATGCTCAAGGTAGGCATTCCAAACGAGAACATCAAAATCGAATGAGCAGCTAATAATATAGCGGTTTTATTCGTTAAAGCAAATTCCTTTGATTCCCTTAATATGCCCAGATAAAAGTTTGAAACTACTGCTCAATGTTCTTTAATTATCATACAAGCGGATATTAGTATCATTTGATCCTGCTGCTAGCATGCATAAGTTTTCAATATTTAGAAGACACGTTACATCAAGCTGTTCCCGACTTCAAAAACAAAAATATATTAAAAACAGAACTTAACCAGAGTAACTTACAAAGGTTCTTGCTTTAGAGCTTTCTCATAAGATTTTTTATTAATCTATTAGAGTTCAAACGATTTTGAAAAGATACGTTCGATGTCCCAACAAGAAATGATACCCTAAGAATTAGCAGTGTAAAGGATATTTTTTGAAGGGCTGTACTCTGCATGAATCTGAGCATTTGGTATCGGAAACTTACGGACTATCTTTTTGAGATCAATATCATAAAAACTGATATTTTTATCATTTGAGCATAATGCTAGACAATTTTTATTCTGGATAAACACTCCGCATGTAAATGTGGAAGATTCAAACTCAACTGTTTATTCTTTTTCAAGAGTTTCTGCATCTATTAATTATAGTTGCTTCATATTTGCTTCAAGAAAACCAAAAGAGGAAATTTCTTAAAAAGCAAAGAGTTTTTCAATCGGTTAGTGGTCATAATTTTCAATATTTTCACAGAGACTGAGACGTGTTTCGAAAAGTGTTTCATCACGAGTCATAATTTCCTACATATCGATGATGAAATTTGTGAGTTAATGAAAATTTATGAGTCCCCTATTCTTAGAATCAATTAGCTAAAAAATCTCAATGAAATTTAGCACATAATCGTCTGTGTCTACATTGTACTCTTAAATTTTCAGCACCACAGTACACATCGTCACAATAAACTATTTAAATAACTATTAATATTTTATTGTCTTTTTATCTATTTTTTACTTGTTTTGATGACATTTCTTGATTTTCACAGAGTTCGAACTATTTTTTAATATCTATGAATTCATCAGGAGAGATCTCTTGTAAAATCTCGAACTTTTTTTGTTATTGAGACGTTTATGTGTGCACTGAAAATGCTTGCGAGTCAAAATCTTCATTTCCAAAAACCTTATACTAAGTTTTTTCTTCTTCATCTTCCTTTTCACTCTCATCCTCCTAACTATCTTAATCTGAACTTTCATCATATTTGTTCTTTTTTTCTTTCTTTTTCTAGCAGCAAATTTATATTACAATATATAAAATAGATGAAAAAAATTACTGGCTTTATTGGATAAATGTCATTAGATTGAGAGATATAAGCTTATTTGCTGAATTCCTTTAATAGAGTATTGAATACACCTTTGTTCATTGCTTCTTTTTTGGTTGTATGGAGAGAGAATTTTAATTTGAAAATTAAGACGACTTTAATAGTTCTTCTTTCAACATTAATTAAATCAAAAAAAATTAATAATTTTGTAATTTTTTATTATTATTTATTAAATGGTTAATAAACAATTTTCTTCATTAATATTCAGTTTTACAATATTCTTTCTTCAAAAACATGTCTGTTTATGATTAGCCATATTATTTTTCAAATTTTGTGGAAGAATCTTTGAAATGAAGAAAAACAATCAAAATTTATTCAAAGTCAAAATAAAATTGAATTTGAACGATTGATTATTTATAAAACCAATGAATATATCTAAATAGGGAACCTTTTTTGTTTTTCCCAGTACTTTATATTAATTCATTTCAGTCATTAGTAAACACTTATTTTACTTTTTAGTGAATAACTTTGGATGAGCTTTTTTGAGCAGCCTTTTAGAACAACAGCTGCTTGGCTTTACTTACTAAATTGAAATATCAATAATTATACAAGAATTTGGAAATTGATTTGTTCCTTCAAATCCATCCCAAAGCTTTTCAGATCAGATTGTATCTTTTTTAGTTCATATTTTCATGACTATTAAAAGTCTTTCAATTTATTGTGAAAACAATTTTTTATTGTGTTTTATTAAAATTATCTTTTTATTGTTTAATATTTTCGATTCAACAAATTTGTTCATAAATTTCTCATTTTTATTTAGTTTTAACAAAATACTAAAGAAAATGTAGCAACATTTGAAACAAATATCAAAGTTTATTGGCAGTTGCAGCAGGGAGAATGGTCTTAGCAAGAGCAACATATTATTCTTTAGCTGAAGCTTAAGGAACATCCTTTCTCTTATTCCATGCTTCCCATTTAGCCTTTCCCTTGAAGTCAAGCATGCCTGGCTTAGGAGTAGTGTTGTTTCCAACAGTTCCTTGCTTGTAAAGGGAGTAGAGAGCAAGTTTGTTATCATCTGAAGTATCACCCTTAGCCTTGAAGAAGTTTTGAACCTCTTCTGCAGCAAGTTCGAAGTTTTCTGCGGACATTCTTGATGTGATTGTTATTGTTTGTGGTATTAATTTTTTTTATTTTATTATTTTTATGTTTTCCCTTCAGGGTTTTCCGGCTTTTCAGTTGAAAAATTAAGAAATTATCTAAGAAGGATGAAAATATTTCAAACAAAATCCTATTATTTCTTTTATATCTTAACAAAGATCTCTTTATTTCACTTAATATTTCCAAAATATGGATGAAATTAATCTTTTATTTATGAATTAATTAGAAAAGATTATTAAATTGAGAATTGAAAGATCAGATAGCAAAATTATTAAAAATAATAAGAGAGAAAATCAAAAAATGAAAGGACAACTTATTTCTATTACAATAATTCATATTATTCCTAAAAATAAAACCATCGTTTAAATAATCAAATAAGGAAACAAATTAAATAGAAGTCATACATTTTCTTGATCAATTTTTATTAATTGTGGAGTAGTAATTTATTAAGAAACAAAGGAAATAAAAAAGAACGACCTTATCATAATAGTTTTTTCAAATATAAAATGTCAGCATAACCAAGAGAATCTCTAGTTTAGTATGAGCCAGAGACTGCAATAAATAAAAACAGTGATCTAGCTAGAATTTCTAATCTAGGAGGTAAAAAAAAACCTCAACTACCTCCATTAGAATCAAAACCATCTACAGATGATATTTTAAATGCAATCCTTCCTCCAAGAGAATGGGATCATGATGGAACTCACTACATTTAATATGTATCTCATAATGCTGCCTCCAGAGAAGATGTTGCAAATCTATAAAAGACTCTTGATGAAAAGCTTTTGGCAAGACAGGCTAGGTAATTATTTTTAATAATTGAAAAAAAAAGTTTAAAAATGAATATTATTATTTAAAATCCGCCAGTTATATATTTAACTAATGCTTTTGGTTATGAAAAAATAGAGATTCAGGAATATGTCCTATTAGAGAAGAATTACACAGTTAATGTTTTGATGAGATTATCAGATAAGTAACCATTGATTGTCCAGAGAGAGGTAAATAATAAAAAATTACAACTGTTTTTAGTAAAAAAATTGATTAAAAAATTCAAATTCTTTTGGTTTGATTAAAGGAATTCTGCTTCTGAGAGTCAGAGATGAACTAAAAATGACAATTGCAGCATATTAAACACTTTACTAATCTTCTGTAACATTTGGTATGCGCAAATAATTACAATCAGAGCAAGGAAAAGCTGATACTGAATAAAAAATTACAGACTTAGAGAAAAAAAAGGCCAAACTCGAGGAGAGAGTAAGAATATTTTCTAAGAAATTGATAAAATTGATAAATTAACTGTGTTTTTCTTTTTAGAGAGTCGAGCTACTTAATAAGAAAGAAGCCATTGAAAAGAAAAATGCAGAACGAAGAGAAATTGAACAACAAAAGAGAAAACAAGAAATTGAATTCCTCAAATACTAAAGTCAACATCTTGAATCTTTCCTCAAGTCAGTCACTCCTGAGCAGAAATGATTTCAATTGATTGCCATAATGGAATATATTTTAGTTTTTTGTTATGTTAAAATATTTGGAGAAAAAATATTATTCATGTCAACACTACTTACCAATATTCTACTTTAAAGCAGTAAAAAAAGACTTTCTTGATCTATTCATAATTCAAACAAGTAAAGAAAAATATTGTTTGTTTGATAAGAAAATTTCAATTGAAATAATGGAAAGCTTCATTCAATCAAAAATCCCAGAAATGAAAAAGATAAGAACATACATTTATAATTTCTATTCTTGTGAAATGTCAAATTATCTAAATAAATAAAAAGACTTGATATAAAATCAGGTTTTAAAGGCGATATTTCATATTCATTCTAATAACCCTACAAAACTAGTAGTATTTTTATGTATGGAAGGGCAATTATTCAAATTTTTTTTTTTTGAGGTCCAGCAATAAATCAATTGAACAACAAAGTTATCAATATTTATTTTATTTCTAACTTCTTCTTTTTGTTAACTTTGATAACAAAACTGCAGCTTTAAAACTATTATTGCATTTTATTAAAAAAAATCTATGCTAAACAAATATATGCATAACAAATATTCTTAAAATCGATTGGAATTCTACTAAATGAAGAAGAAGGGCTTATTTCATTTTCTGAGGGGTATCTTGAAATGGGTTGAATCGAAATGTTTAGTATAATCGCTATATGGGCGAACATGTTCCTTAGGAGCTTATGGTTTAGTTCCTATCTCAGGGATAGATGCTTAGTAAGTCTTTTCGTAAAGAGTATCCTTGTGAAAAGTTCTTGCCGTCGAAGAGAGTTCAGGAGTGAATTTTGAGTAGATTTAGGTCTGTGGTTTGATAAGTTGGTTGAAAGAAAGATCATAACTTGTACCAAATTCTCTTTTTTCGAAGTTTCCTTGATTAATTCCATGACCAAAAAGTAGATGCTGCTAAACTCCTTTTTTAACTGACAACACATGATCATTATATTCTTTTTCTTCAGCTGTTACTGTAGAAGGTTAAGACGCATAAACACTATTTTTTAAACCGAAAGTATCTTTCATAGTCGAATTTGGAATTCTCTCATCGATTTTGCGCTCTGCCATATCTTAACCAAAGCGCTCTTCAGGGAAATTGCCAACCAAGACCCCGAAGCGGTACTTATTTACATTATCTTGTATTGTTTATGCGTTCATAGTTTATTTTTAGTACTTTTCAGAAATAAGAGAAGTTATTGATTATTTTGTGTTCAAGTTGTATTTTTTTTATTTTAATTTCAATTGAAATTCAATTGATTCATAATCATAAAAGAGCTCATAATCTCACTAATCAAGTTGATAGGCGATAACAAAAGGGCACATGCTATTTATTTTAGTAATTTATGTCATTAAAATATTGCTTTTAATAAGTTTCAATAAACGATTGAGTGCTCTTGTTTTAAAAGTTATTTGATGATAAGAAATGGTTTTATACGAATTCTTTTTTTCACATAAAAAATCAATGTTTAGCAAGTGCAAAACCAACCATGCCTCTGTCTCTATCATAAACAGAGTAGAACTTAGATAAGAAGGTATCTCCCTAGAAAGAAAAAAAAATGAAAAATTATTACAAACTTAAATCTAATTACCAAAATCCATGCTTTCTCGTAGGCGAAATTTTGTTCATCATTAGGAATATCCAAAGGCATGAATGCTGGAGCACATGTAGCTCCACTATTAGAACTCATTTCAACATTTACTTTAGCAGCTTCAACTGTCTGTTACGCACCATTTTATTGTTTCAAAACATATTCTTCTCCAGAAAGAGTGTAGTTAACTCCGTCAAGGACAAAGGTAAAGTCAGGAAGCGATGAAACGTTATTGCATTGTGAATCCACAGTAATATGATCTGAATAATAAAAAATAAATAATTTATTAAAAATATTCTTTATTTCTTACCAAGAAGAGTAAATATGCTATCAGAAGGTCCAGTAATTAAGGAAGTTCCAGTATCAGCAACAACATAGCAACCACCTGTGCAAAGGCCAATATCTTTCCCATCGACTAGAATGTTATCTGCTGCAACCAACCAATAATAATCCTTGAGAACCTTGTGATACTTGATTTCACCTGAATATCTATTTTTGTCTGCTCCTCCAATAGTGATTTCAGAATTCGAGTTACCCTCACGAGGACTCATGTAAAATGCGAAGATGTTATTTGGAACTCTTTTTTATTGCATCAAGTTATCGAAAAGAGGATTTTTATTGAATGCAGCCATTGAGGGGAAAGCAAGACCAACAATACCATCAAAATGAGCCTTGAAAAAAAGAGAAGGTGTCAAGTAATTTAAATGGGAATTTTAGATTGCTTACTTCTGCGAATACGCTGCCTCTTTCTTCGAATATCTCTACGAAATCTTAGTTATCTACTTACACATCACCAAAATAGATAGTTTCTTGACTGAATTATCCAATGAGTTCTCCAGTTCCAAATTGAACATCAAGATTTAAGCCTCCTTTTTTAAAAGTATTTGAACGTTGGCTATCATATTATTTGTGATTAGTACAGCCTTCATCTTTGCAATGCTTGGAGTTAATCCAAATATTAGCAGAACCAGTGTCGTAGATCACATTGAAAGTGTTTCCCTGCTATCCAAAAGATATTTCACCTGTGTATTACACATTCTTGAAGTTAAACATCTTCACTGTGTGCGGCATTGCACTTGAGTGATAAACATCTTATTTTTCTTTTTAGGCCAAGACAAAGTCTTTGTCTTTGGAATACTGTTTTCTATCAAAGCTGTAGGATTAAGCTGTAGTTAACAATTCCATTGATCTTCTCTTTTAGTCAGAACTCAGTTCTACTTTTTTAAGAGTAATTCGATGAAGCTAAGGTTCAGATTCTTCAACTCCCTTAGATAAAGATGGTTACTAAGATCGAATATGTACTGCCTCAGCTGAGAGCAAGTAGACGACTAGTAGGAAGCATAATTTACTTTTATCCATGTTTTTATCCAAAGAGCTAGTCTATTTTGTTTATTTATCGATGTTTAATTGTTTTTCGCTAATCTTTGTGTGTGGTATGTGGTACTATTCAATACTAATGCAGTTTTTGGATTTAACTATTAATCAAGAAAACAAAAAATTTATAAAACGGAAGAATAGACTCAATATCATTGGAGCTTCTTCTTAACTCTTTTGTTTTGATAAATAGTATTCAAATTATCTAAGAATAATGGCATTAAGGAAGAATACATTCAGAGATTAAATTTTAGTCCTAAAATAATTGAATTCTATCTCATTGCTTTTTTATAATATTGTCCATGATCAACTTTTAATTAATTAAAAATTAAATCGGTCAGTTATTTTTGTTTAATTATGTGAAGAGTTTTTTTGAAGCTGATAAAATGATAAAAACTAATTTTTGTTTAGATTTTACAACAAAAATTTAAAAAAGAGAGATTACAATCTCAAATTACAGTCAAATTAATAAATATTCCATATTTTTCTTTTAGAAGAATAGTGTTCAGATGGTTTACTCAGTAATTGTCAAAAATAAGGAATCACCATAAGCATTACACAACTCAATTAAGTTAAAACACACAGCTAGAGTTTGTTTGTATGATTTTAAATTTGCTGCAGTGGATAAATAGCAATTGACAAATCATCAACGTAAAAGAAGGTGGGGAAGATATTTATAATGTTTTATGATAGACTCTTGAACTTAATTAGCTCTTGGATAAGAAAAGAAGATAAAAGTGTAAAGTAATATTGAAAATATTAAAAACTGGCATTGATATACAAAGAGTCTGAAATGGCTGATCCTAAAGATGTGCAGATCTAGATGCAGCTAGACCAAACTTCAGTGGAGAAAAAATAAAATTAGCAAGCCACTGATTTTAATAAATAAATGTTTAAATTCTACTAATACTGGAACACAGGCAACAAAATCTTCTTCAAGGGTAGTATTTTCTCTGGGTATGTTCCTTTTTTTCTAATAAAAAATAATGCTATTTCATAAATGCTTTCTCAATAGATCTGAGAATCCGAAGTTTTGGGTATCTTTTGTTCTCACGAATATACCAATGATTGTTAACTATGTCTTCTCAGTGCCAGTAACTCTTTTATTTCTTAATATTTTACATTAATTCTTTCAACATAGATATTATTTTTTAAATTAGTATCTCAAAGATCAAGACCAAATTGCAGGCATCTTCTTCTTGTGTCTCTTCCATCTACTAGGGAATCTATTCATGTTTTTAGTTAATCTGTCTGATCCAGGCATCATCCCTAAAATAGTAACTGATAAATAGCTTTCTTTATTTTATTTATTCTCTTTTTACTCAGACCTGCAAACACGAAGTAGACTAAGAATTGCTTGATATTCCAATTAAGCCAATCATGAAAAGTGATGAATTTCAATATAAATACCTACTCAGTCTTATGCCGAATCAAGCTCATTTCCTCAAACTAAAATTCTGCAAAACATGTAAATAAACTAATGTTGTCAAAAGAAGATAATTATTGTTTTAGGTGCTATGTGGAGACCTCCAAGATGCTCACATTGTCCTTGTTGTGATAACTGCGTTGAAAGATTTGATCACCATTGCCCTTGGCTCGGCACTTGCGTTGGCAAAAGAAACTATAAGTAATATAAATCACCACAACAAAAATTAAAATTATTTTTGTAGGTTCTTTTACTGGTATTTATTGAGTCTCACTGGACTATGCTTCACAGTGATTGGCTAAAATATCTCCGTCCTTGTTCTAAGACAACAAGAGGTAAATACTTATTTCATTTGTTTAATACTTAAGTGCTCTCAAATAGGTAAATAGTTTCAGCCAAGTTGCCAAAGACTATCCTATTTCCTTCGTCTTAATAATATATACTCTCTTGGTAAAAAGATAATAATTTATTTTTCATTTTTAAAATTAGAAGAACATTTTCTTACTTTGATTATGATTTTGTATCATAGTTTTCTATTTTTATCGTTGGACTCTTTACTTTTCATAATATTTTGGTATTCTCTAATACCACGACTAATGAATACATAAAGAAAAACTGGCTCACTAATGCTGGTAATCCTTTTGGAAGGTATCAAAAATATTAAATCATTATCCTTATTGACAATGACTTGTTTGGATTCTGAAATAAAAAAGAAATCTGAAAATTTTCAATTTTTTGAACGTGGTATGTCGAGTTCATGTACCAAGTGTAGTTATGCTCAAGAAGAATCTGTATTACAATAACAGGTTCTATGTAAGTTTTTTTTATCTTTAAATGAAAATTTTTATTTAGATAATACTCCATAGGAAAAAGAAGAGAATTCAGATGAACACAGCATCATCGATACAATCAAGAATATCGGAATGAATAGGCTTAGAGGTGAAGATTTAAAACGCTCCACTATGAACTGCGAAAACCTCGAAAATAGTATAAAAAAAAACATTTATAAATTATTAATTTCAATTATTTTTGAAAGAAATGAGAAATAGCTAGAGATCTGACTCCTAAAAGAAAGGCTCCGCTAATAATCTCAATAGTAGCTACAATAATACTTAAAGTACAGGATAGTAACGCCAATAACAATAATAATAACAGCAATTGGAGTTTGCTCCTTCTAACCCTCTCATGCTTGCTCCAGAGAGTGATTATCCTGAGAAATCTTTAAAAAATTTCAAAGATGGAGCAGATTCCTACCCAAATAGCGAATCAAGATTAAAAGCCTAACGTTTTTCAGCTCACAACTAAAAAGAAAATAAATACTCTGATGTGATTAAAGCAGATATTACAGATAAGGGAAGAGGATTAATGATAGATAGGCTTCCAGGGTAATAAACATATGGAAGTAGTGAATTGTAAGATGAACGTAATTAAATGTTGAAATATGGAGGGCATTTAAATCAAAGCCCTTAGATCCCTGAGAAGAGAATAATTTAATAAAAAGAGATCATCTTGTTTGACGATGAAGAAGTGGATAATAAATAAAACAATAAGTAAACTACTCCTTTTGATGGAGGCAAATAGAATACTTTTAATACAGATGAGAGAAGAGAATAAGATAACGCGATTGAAATGAAAAGCTTTGACAAAATTGTTGCAAAGAGCTAGATTTCCACTGATATGAAACCGATTGGACGTATTCCAAAATGACTTAGTCTAGATAAGCTCAACACTGATGCGACTTCTTATCCAATAATAATCACAATCTTTAGAACATAATTCCCAATGGGATTCTAAAAAAAGAGATTAGAAAGAAAATAGTATTATTTTTTTATTGCTAAAATAATCAATTCTATCTTCGTTTATTTTTGTTATGCTGATGATAGCAGTTTATTGTTTTCTTTCCCATTAAACAACATTGAGATTTTCAAAGAAGAAAGGATTATTTAAATTTTGTGTTAATTATTTTTGATAGAATTGACATAATAATGAAAATAGTACTAGAACATAACAAAATTTACTACAAATATGAAAGAAAAAGAGATTATTTAAAGATGAGTGTCAAATAGGTTTAAAAATATCTATCATATTTGTAATGTGGAAAGAGATAAAAGGGTTTTAAGAATCGTTTCGTCATCTTTTGTTTGTAGGATGTCATACTTGATATCTAACCAATCATTGTGTCGTCTTCCAAAGTAGAACTTATCGTCAAAGTGCTTGAGCAGCTCAAGCAACTGCAATCTTGGAAACATCATAGCAGAATCTGCAGCAAGCTCCTCAAGCTTTTATGCACTAGCTAAAGAATAGCAATTTATTTTTTATGCTATTTGACTAATTGATAGTATGAACTACTCTTTTACTTTATCAGAATATTATGGTATTTACTTGTGAAGCATCTCGTAGTCACAAAAGAATAGTTTCCGTTGCTGATAAACTTCGAAATGCAATTCTGTTGGACGTACAATTGAATGTAATCTGACTAATGGATTATTTTCTACAATAAGACGCCCTTCATTTGTATATTAGGGTTTCAGATCATTGACCGAAGAAGGACTATTCTTTTTTATTCTTACTAATGAATCAACACCCTTGCTAAGAGCTTTGATTGCTCCAGTTTCTTAGCAAGTTTGTAAAGAGACTATTGTAGCGATATCATAGAATTTTCTTCCATCACTTTCTACTCCTTCTTATTCTCCACGAGGAGCCAATACCAGAAATTCATAATTTTCTTGGGTATTAGACAATCCTTTTTGAATTGTTTACTTGTTTTTGGAGGATTGATTGAATTATTAACAACAATTTAAATACTTTTTTGATAAAGTATTTGAAAGGTGATTTTAGTTTTCAAAAGGCAGGATAAAGTTGCCTCCGAAAAGAGCAATGCCTCTTTTAAAACAAGATGTTGTACAATTTTACATGTTAATTACTTATTAATTTTAATGATTTATAATGCGTTTTAAACTTAACTTTATTCTATTTGAATAGGCAGGAATAAAGTAATTTTGGTTTCATTCAAACAAGGAACCAATTTAAATATTGTTCTACTCTATTAAGTAGACTTTAGTTCTGCTTTTTTTTGTTCATTTAAATATATCCTCTGATAAAAATAGCATTTTAAATTGCTTTTGAAAAAGTAGTACATTTAAATAAAATGGAACAATATTATAAATTATTTAATAATAATACTGTTTTTTCATCTATCTAAAAAGCCATTAGAGAACACATTGATAGTTTAATGATTTTGAAAAAAACTAAATAATTTTAATTAGCTATTGAATTTTTACAAAAGGATTATGAAATTAAATTTTTTTGAATTTGAAATTTGTTTATGTTTTGATTTATGATTGATTTAACATAAAAATAGAGAAAAGCAATTTGAATTTTTTTGTAATAATTTTCTTTTTCTTTTATTCTTTATATTTCTATTAATGTTCATAATTCTCTCAATCTCATTCATCGATAAGTTTAGGTTTTTTGATATAAACACATATTTTTGGTCTCATTGACCAACAAGCGAATGGCAGATTAGCCCATTCTTTGTTTGATTATCTTATCTTTTTATGATAAGAAATCGTTAGAGATAGAAGCATAACGAAAGCAACTTCTCTAATGGCGAGGTATTTTTATGGCTACTCAAGCAACTTTTCAGTTATAACGAAGGATTTAAAAAATTATCAGCCATAAAACCTAAAAACTTAATCCTGGAAGGTCAAAAATTAGTAGCTTTCATTGTTATCTTTTATTTCTCATTTTTTCTTTGTTTTTCAATTTTGGTTAATTTGATTTTTTAGAAAGAAATATTGAAATCTATCTGCTCAATGCTCCTCCCCAATTTGAAGATGAAACTGATTTATTCTTAATTTCCTAAGAAAAGAAAAAAGTTGTTAATAAAAATAATAAATCTATTGAAAGAAGGTTTTATTAAATGATCAGCTCAATTTACCAGGATTCTGCAAGAGTTCATGCATAAACTCACACAAATGGGTTTAAAAAGAGCGTACTTCAGAATGTCGAGAAACCTCTTTATGTATCCTTATCCAGCAAATTCGAAAAGATGGGAAAGGAAACATACAAAAATACTTTGCTGAAGCAAAAAGAGATTGAGGATAAGAACGATTTGAACAATTGGGATTACTGTAACCCTAAAAACTTAGAAGATTAGCTTCCTCAACCCTACAGGTTTATTTATTTTAGAATCAACACATTAGTTAATAATATTACCTTAAATTTTGACAATTCAGATTCATCGATAGGATGCTTAACGATACAGTATTCAAATAAGTCAACCTGAAGATCTTTGAAATAGAAAAGACCTATAAAAGCGATTTAAATTATGAAGGTAACTAACTTTTGATTATGTTTTTGATGTTCTAAAGATGTCCGTCTTGAAAATAGGAAATCTTGCTGAAATGCCCCCTTAAGGCAGTTTTGAATTAAATGGTATCTCAGCAATGAGTAGTTGCGTGAAAAACAAGCAAAATCAAATAATAGCTGGTGATAAAAGTGGCAATATTTTTGTTCTTGACCTCAACAAAAAGACTTAAATCTGTAAAAAAGATGTCACTCCTTCAAAACGAATAATAAACATCAGCTCAATGGCTATTCCGTTTGGAGAAGTTCAGTTAACTACCATTTCCATTATTTCGAGATCTGATCCATAAGTACATATCTATCGCTTCCTTTCAGGCGACAATAAACTTTACCATCATTACACTATCAAGATTCCTGCTTCATCTCAAGAATCTGCAACCAATGGTGTGTTGGATGGTTAAAAATATGCAAATCCCCTTCCTTTTAGAGCTTAGGTATCTGTCAATGGAGATTTTGTTTCTGTTAGCACTTATAATGGCGATGTGCACATATTCCAAATTCCAGATCCACCTTCCATTCCTAAAACAGATGTTCTTGCAGACGATCCAACAAATTAAGTCTACGGGTATGCTTTAATCCAAGAAAATAACAATAAAATTATTTGATTTTTTTATTTTATTTTAAGATAGCAATATTTGCCCAGCCCCAAGAAATCTCCATATGCAATGCAAAAAGCTATTGGATCCTTGCTTGAAATGAAACCTTAAGATCTTGATAAACCACTTCACAGCATTTTATTCTAGGGAATCAAGATTGAATTAAGCTACAATGAGTTGATGGCAAAACTCAATAAAGAATAATTTGAATCTCTAAACCCTGAGCTTGTTTAGCAGTAGCTTCTTGAATAACAACTACTGTTATAAAACTAAGCAAAAGAAAAAAAAGAGGTTAAAAAAGACGCAAAGAAAGGAGGAAAAGAGCAACAATAGGCAGCAGATAAAGAGCAAGAAGAAAGAAAGCAACAAGAACTAGAAGCTGCTAGAAAAAAAGAAGTTTTATACAACGAAGTTATTTAAATTCCAGAGTATAAAGTTTCTTCTTCAGGATAGGATATTTCAGATGAAATTCCAGCTCCAAAGTATTTACCTTTTTGCAGTTTTTTAAAAACTACTGTAGTATTGCCTGATAGTGGCAGACTCTTTGCAAAGCAAATTACTTTTGAAATTGTTACAAGTTTCCTTATCACTTGGAAAGGCTCTAAGACATTTGAATTCCACTCTCTTAGACCTCCTCTTAAAGAATATCTTGTATCTGTTCTCTATGACTCTCTTCAAAAGGAAGAACAGCTTCCGTAAGGATCAGAAACAAATAGTGTTGCCATTAAATCAGAAAAATCTGGTGCAAACAAATCATCATCTTAACAAAAACCTCCTCCACCATTAGCTCCTCCAACACAAGCTTAATTACGAGCTTAGCTCCCTCCTCTAAAACCCAAGATGACTTAATCATATAGCTTGATTTATCCTATTACTTGGTAATTATTTTGTGAATTTTTTGTAATTTGAATGTATTTTCTTTTCAAAATTAGTTTGAATATCAACGAAAGCGAAAGTTTTGCTGGATTCGGCTTAAAAGATGGCTCCATCATATTATGGGATCTTCACTTTTAGGTTCAAAAATATGCTCTTGATCGTCATGTGCAAGAAGTTACTTGTCTAAGCTTTCTTGAAAATTGGAGGTTAGTTTCAGGTTCAAAGGATGGAAGTGTCCATCTACATGACATAGAAAAAGGAAAAATGATGATGAAAAGGACAAATGTCTTTATGGAGAAACGATCAAATGAAATAATTGACATATCAGTTTCAGATTCGGGATTAGCATTTGTTCTGGATTCCCTCAAAAATCTGAGAGTATATGATCTTTGGCATGGATAAAAAATTGCTAAATTGCAGGCTTCTTCTAGGATTGAAGAAAAACGAAAGACATGGACATTGTTCCCTGGGTATGTAGTTGATGCATAAAGAGGTAAATAAAATAACTAAACGTTTTAAATATTGATATTTTTTGTTAAAACACAGATTAGCTTTGCATTTTGACTGACATTCATGAAGCCTTTACTGAAGAAGAATCAAAATTAATAAACTCATATGATGAAACTGAAAAGCCTTTGATATAAAGACAAATAGAAGATGCTAAAGTAAAGAAACTGGATAAAAACACCAATATCTCTATTATTAGAGTTTATGATGTCCTCATTAATATTTTCCCTGGACTTGCAAGTGTATCTAGAAGGGGTCTTGAACGGGATAAATTAATTAACCTTTTTGGTCATCTTTCCTTAGAAAATCTCAATGATCCTTCCTTTGAAGTGCCTCTGATTGGGCCTCCAAAAACTATCTTAAATAATCTTCCAGTTGAAATTTCAAAGGGAGGTAAACGTGACTCTAAATCTTATCTTCCTTCAATACTAAAGAATAAATCTAGAGATTCCTCATTCAATGATAGTTCAGCTAACACAGATAGAGCAGGAAATAAAGCAATTGATACAAACACTTAGAAACCCATCACGAAACAAGTAAACAGTCTTCCTAAAGGAAATGTGATATTAAGTTAATAGTAAGCAAAGTTGAAGTCAGTGAGTTCTTTCGAGTCTGAACCTGACTTAAATAGCTCTTACAGAACTTAGCTAACTCAAGCTACTCACATTAGGACAGTTAATTAGCCTTAACAGTAATTTATTTATATTTTTTACTTTTTGAGTTGATTTAAAAATATTTTTCGAAGTGGAAAGTAAGCCAGACTAACTAAGGAAGTGTTACATCCAGAAAGGTTTTTACTTGAAAAAATAAAAATACCTGGATAAATTCTAAAAGATCCGAGTAGCGATACAATAGACCTTTGCAGAAGAAGATTTGAAGAAAAGTAAATTTAAGAAAGTCGTGATGTATTTTATTTTTTAACTTTTCTACTTGTTTTTTCAGAGAATAAAGGGAAATTAAGATAGTCAGTGATCTTACAAAGTTGGCTTAAGAGCTTGAAAAGAATGAAGAAAAAAGAATAAAACAACTTAAAGAAAAGTAACTCAGAACAAATTCTGCTTCCAAGACTAATTCAGCTTTTTAGCGTTCTTCGAAACCAGTTTCCAACAAGACAACTTATTAATGATTAGCTTAAAATAAGCTTAAATTTTTAGAAATGCATTTCTATTTACCCTTGCAATTTCTTTTCAAATGAAAATATTTTTTTAGCTTTTTATTGTAATTTCATTTTATCATTAAAATATTCCATTTTCTTTCGATATTTTTTTTCTTGATAAATAGAGATGTATTGTGAATCATTTTATTAATTTTCATTTAAGATACATTGATAATTTCTGAGAAAAGGCTATTTTGAATAGATTGAAAAAAAAGACTTCCAAATAAGATTCATAATTTTGAATTTTCAGATAAAATTTCTGAAAGAAGCGATAAAAAACATCAGCTTCAAGAAATTAAAGGGGGGTTAACAGTACAAATGATAAAGAAGCAAAAATAAAATTTCCTGATGAGATATTAAGAAAATTGCACAATCTGAAAATCTAAGAAAATTTTCAAGGCTAAATAATGTGGACTTTATTTCTCTCCTTAATGTTACTAAATAATGAATGATTGAGAGCAGTTTAATGCTTAATGGATGAATGAATCTTTGATTTTTCTCATTAGCGAAAAATAAAAAATTGTAATAAATAATAAGTAATTAGTCTGAAAGTTATTAAAATTAATAAAAGATTTTCTAAACAATGTTGTCATATCCTGCGTCAGGTGTCTAAAAAGTATGAGACGAATTTCATGGATATAAATAACTCTGGGAAAATAAAGTAATCTGTGATTTATTAAATATTTCTAATCAAAAGAAACAAATTTAATTCACCAATGAATAAAACACTCATATTCCTTTCCATTGCAGTGGTTTTAGTCCTTGGTGACAGTAATGTCGATCTCTTAGAAAGGCCTGCTCCTTTCGTTTACGATGCAACAACTGCTGAGTAATTGGCTGGTTATTCTATGGCATCTTATTGCAGCGCTAATTCCATTACAAAATGGAATTGTGGTGCTGCCTGCAAGAAAAATCCTTCAGGTCTTACTGATATCTATGTCATGAAAAATAAGACTATGAATGCAGGTGGATTCTTAGGCTACTCTCCTTCTCAAGATGCTATCACAGTGATCTTCAGAGGCACTGTACCTTGGTTAATAAAAAATTGGATTACTGACATTGATACAGTAAAAGTAGACTATCCTCTTTGCCCTGCTGGATGTAAAGTTCATAGAGGCTTCTATCTTGCCTTTAAAGAGCTTGAAGATCAGGTTACCACTCAGTTCTCGATCCTAAAGGCAAAGTATCCAAACGCTAAGGTAATTCAATTTTAGTGTTATTAAGGGGGAAACATCCAAGGAAGTACTTGGCAACTTTTATCTAAATTACGTCGAATCAAATTTTTTTAAGATACGTCACCTCAATCTGTCATTAGTCATTTTGTCTATTAATTCATATCCCAAATTTCTTTTTAATTAATTTTTCTTACTCTGTTTAACTAATTTAAGGTTTTCGTTGGAGGCCATTCATTAGGAGCAGCGATGAGCACACATGCAGTACCAGTTATCTATTAATTAAATGGAAAACCAATAGATGCTTTCTATAATTTCGGGTCTCCTAGAGTTGGTGATGAAAATTACAGTGATTGGTTCGATGGATCAAACTTCGCTTAACAATACTCAAGAGTTACCCACTATGCTGATCCTGTTCCTCATCTTCCTCCCGAGTATACACCTTTCAAATTCATCCACATTGGCTAGGAAGTTTACTATAAATCCTTCAAGAAGGCCTACACTTAATGCCTTTATCCTGAAAGTAATGATTGTGCAGATGGAGTCAAAGTAGCTCTAAGTATTCCTGATCATCTCTCTTATTACGGGTGGGACTGGGCAACTGCTATTCTTGCTTGCCAGTGATCCATAATATATACATACATCGTAAAAAATTATGAATACGTATTTGATTATTACTTTATCAAGAAAAAACCATCATTTACAAAAATAATTAATTTCTTCGTAGATTCCTTAATTTTTTATTTCCTTGAGTAACTAATTGAATTTTATTTATGGTTTCTAACTATTTCTTGAAGTTGTTTGCAAGTTGTTACTGCTAATTGAATGGCTACCCATACAAAAAAATATTAATAGAACAAATCGTAAAAGAGAACAAATAAAGGTTGATATTGAAAATAAACATTGAAATTAGCTTAAAACAAAGTGAAATCTACAACCAAAGATACTTATTGGGTTACTAAAAATAGATATTTTATTTAAATTTTACTAAAAAGTAAACAATAATAAAGTTATTAATACTAAAAAAAAAGATGAAAAATCCAGCAATAAATAAGCGATTATTTAATTTAAAATCTTTTCAGAAAACATCCTAAAAATGTATTCATGTAAAAAATTATCACCATTCTAACATCAACTCTATTTCTAAAACAACCTTCTCATAAACAAAGAGTGATAATAATTTTGCCAGATTGAATTACAAATTGTTGTCACAAACTTCTTGAACAAATCTTTGAGAATTTTATTAATAATCAAGAGAAAACATGTGTATTTTGAAGATCTTTTTCTGAATTATTGTCCTTCTCTTTCTTAAATTTCGATTTCAAATGATTATTAATTTGTTGGCTATTTTAATAGAAATATTTATGGGGAAACAATAATAGATCGATTGAGGCAGAGAAAGTAGCCTCAATGGACATAAAGCCGATAATCACAAAGAAATTAAAACTCTTAGAAATACTCAAAATTGATGCAAGGAACTTGAGAAAGCCAGCAGCTCTCAATTAAAAAGTTGGTATCTCAGTTCTTCGA
>Ga0302271_10001615_pt1 | contig 21493 bp, 24 predicted proteins | sample III_Bog_N1_1_FD_198767 | JGI IMG/M metagenome (GOLD analysis project Ga0302271, IMG submission 198767) | Peat permafrost microbial communities from Stordalen Mire near Abisko, Sweden - III_Bog_N1_1 | ecosystem: Environmental > Terrestrial > Soil > Wetlands > Peat | place: Sweden: Abisko... | reverse complement strand
TTTAGGCACTTTCTGACAATCGAGCACTGTACCCACGCGAATATCCACTTTCATAAAGTCTTCAAACGCCACATTTTCTTTCACCGGAGTTGCCTTGTAAGCGGCAGCTTCGTTGGCTTTTTTGGTATCCAACAATTTTTGAACCTGAGCTTCCACCACGCTATCTTCAATTTTCTCGAACAGCAATGCAGCTTCGTTCAATTGATGGCCTTCTTTGAGCAGATTGAAATGCCCCAAATGTTCCCAGTTACATTCCGGCAACCCAATCATATTGCGCAATGTCTGGGCAGTAAAAGGCAAGAATGGTTCAAAGGCAATGGCTAAGTTGGCAGTGATTTGCAAGCTGAGGTTCATAATGGAAGCCACACGCACCATATCTGTTTTTGCCAATTTCCATGGCTCCATATCGGCCAGATATTTGTTCCCGATACGCGCCAGATTCATTGCCTCTTTCAGGGCATCACGAAAACGGTAGCCATTGAGCAATCGTTCCATTTCGGCTTGTACTGCCACAAATTCTTCTAAAGTTTGACGGTCGTAGTCGGTCAATTCTCCCTGAACAGGCACTTTCCCGTCAAAATATTTTTGAGTCAAAACCAACGCGCGGTTCACGAAGTTGCCGAAGATGGCCACAAGTTCGTTGTTATTGCGTGCCTGAAAATCTTTCCAGGTGAAGTCGTTATCTTTGGTTTCGGGAGCATTGGCAGTGAGTACATAGCGCAATACATCCTGCTTCCCGGGGAATTCTTCCAGATATTCGTGCAACCACACCGCCCAATTGCGGGAAGTGGAAATTTTATCGCCTTCGAGGTTCAAGAATTCATTGGCGGGTACATTTTCGGGCAGAATATAGCTCCCGTCAGCTTTTAGCATTGAGGGAAACACAATGCAGTGAAACACGATATTGTCTTTGCCAATAAAATGCACCAACTTGGTTTCAGGGTCTTTCCACCATTTTTCCCAACTGCCATATTGTTCGGGGTCTTTCTGACACATTTCAATGGTATTCGAGATATAGCCGATAGGCGCGTCAAACCACACATAGAGCACTTTGCCCTCGGCACCTTCTATAGGCACAGGCACACCCCAGTCGAGGTCGCGGCTCACGGCGCGTGGCTGTAAGCCCATGTCGAGCCACGACTTGCATTGACCATACACATTGGGTTTCCATTCTTTATGGGTTTCCAGAATCCATTCGCGAAGCCATGCTTCGTGTTTGTCCAAGGGCAAGTACCAGTGTTTGGTCTCTTTCAATACAGGGATGCTACCGCTGATAGTCGATTTGGGTTGAATTAAATCTAACGGACTGAGCGAGGTGCCACATGCTTCGCACTGGTCACCGTAGGCTCGTTCGTTGCCGCAATGAGGACATTTACCGGTAATATAGCGGTCGGCTAAAAACTGTTTTGCCTCAGGGTCGTAATATTGTTCCGAAGTTTTTTCGATAAATTCGCCCTTGTCGTAGAGAATTTTGAAAAAGGCGGATGCTGTTTTATGATGAATATCGGATGAGGTGCGGGAATAGATATTGAACGAAATTCCAAACTCTTCAAACGATTTTTTGATAATAGTATGGTAGCGATCCACCACCTCTTGAGGAGTGATTCCTTCATTTCTGGCCTTGATGGTGATAGGCACACCGTGTTCGTCCGAACCGCCAATCATCACTACCTCTTCACCTTTGAGCCGCAAATAGCGTGCGTAAATATCGGCAGGCACATAAACACCGGCCAAATGGCCGATGTGGACAGGCCCGTTGGCATAGGGCAAAGCAGTAGTAATCAGCGTGCGTTTGAAATTCGTGGACATAATATAAAACGGTTCAGAGTAAATGGCTGTGAATCAGCCTTTATTGTTTATTGTTAATTGTCAATTATTAATTGTCGCATTGGTGTGCAAAGATACAAAATCTATCATATACTTTATCGTGAAGAAGTGACCGTTTTTTTAGTTGTAAAAACGCCATATTTTTCTCAACTTTGTTACATGTAAAATTCCAGACGTCTTTGTTTTCAACAACCGATAAGTTGTCTTGATTCTTATTTTTTGGTTCTTGTGGCTAATTAATTGATTTGCTTTATGATTCATAGTGAAAACCATTTGAAAAGTTCCGATTTCATCACTGATGTGGTGATTGGAATGAGCGACGGACTTACAGTTCCTTTTGCCTTGGCAGCAGGTATCAGCAGTGCCGTCAGTAGCAATCACATTGTTAACACGGCAGGCATTGCCGAAGTGATAGCCGGTTGCATTGCCATGGGGCTGGGTGGCTACCTTGCCGGTAAGACTGAGCGCGACCATTACCGCTCCGAATTGGCACGTGAGCACTACGAGGTGGTGCATCTTCCCGACAAAGAGAAAGCCGAGGTGAAAGAGATTTTTGCCGGATATGGACTGAGCGAACAAGCGCAAGAGTTGATAGCCGTAGAGCTGAGCAAAGACAAAGATAAATGGGTAGATTTTATGATGAAGTATGAGCTTGGACTTGAACGCCCCAACCCGAACCGTGCCCGTAACAGCGCGTTCACCATCGGACTGAGTTATGTGGTGGGAGGATTGATTCCGCTATCGCCCTATTTCTTCACTGCAACGCCACTTGAGGGGTTACCTATCTCGGCAGCAATTACGCTGGCATGTCTTTTTGTGTTTGGGTACATCAAGAGCAAAGTCACTGGACAGCCCGTGTGGTCGGGTGCTTTCAAAGTGATGGTTATTGGTGCCGCTGCTGCTGCCGCTGCTTTTGTGGTGGCGAAGCTGTTTAGCGCGTAAATCTCCAGTCAACGCCGTTAAAATCTATTATTACCATGCAAAAAATAATGTCAAGCGATTGGGCAGTTATTATCAATCCCAAATCGGGGAAAAAGAAGTTTCGTCAGCAGCGAAAATATCTCTTTTTGACACTGAAACATGCCGGAATTCGGTTTGAATCCAAGGTGACAAAATTTGCAGGACATGCCGCTAAAATTGCGAAACTTTTTGCGGAGCAGCATTATCAAAACTTTATGGTGCTTGGTGGCGATGGCACTTTACACGAAGTGATTAATGGTATTTTTAGCGCAAATATTGCACATACACATCCATTAAAAATTGCGTTGATTCCAAGAGGTACCGGCAATGATTGGGGTCGCTTTTGGGGACTGACCCGCGACTACAAACATTCAATCGACATATTCTTGAAAGGCAATACCAGACTAATTGATATCGGAAAAGTAATGTATAGTGTAGAAGGCGAAGCTCAAACATGTTTTTTTATCAACTCCATCGGTTTTGGACTGGATGCACTGGTGGCAAAAATTACAAATAAACTAAAACAATACATTGGCAGTCATTCATTTATATACACATTTGCAACGCTTTTGTCGGTTTTTTCATATCGGGCAAGCACGGTCATTATCGAAAGTGAAAAGGGAAGTCTTGAGCGAAAGATGATTGCTGTAAAAGTTGCCAATGGCAGTTATAGCGGTGGCGGAATGCAACTTACGCCCCACGCATTGCCCTACGATGGATTACTGGATGTGATGATAGCCCGAAAGCCCGGTTTTCTGGATGTAATGAGTGCATTGCCCCGCCTTTTTAACGGTAAATTATTGGAACACCGCATTATCGAGTCGTTTCAGACAACCAACCTGAATGTTACCTGCCACACCAATGTGTTGATGGAGGCTGATGGTATTATAATTAACGGCGAATCTCCCTACACCATCAGCATAATTCGCGATGCCATAAAAATGGTGATTCCGTAAATTCTACGATTCTTTCCCGGCATCACTCTGTCAGTTTATTTTAAAAACAGAACGCTAATCTCCGCAATTACTCACAAAACTGGATTTGTGGCTTTTGCGAAAATTAGCGTTCAAACAGATAACTCTGTGTGTTCTGGAAGAATGTTATTTTATCCCGATTTTCTTTTTAATCTCGCTCGGAATAGCATCTTTATGTACGGCAATATCGATGGTTTTGTATTTCACAAATGCTTCCGATACATACCAAATACCTTTGTACTTGCTCTCGGTGCCCCATGAGTTTTTTACCATGTAGTATTTGTTTCCTTTTTGGTCTTTGGCAATGCCAAAAATCAACATTCCGTGGTCGTCGGTGGTTTCGTAGTTGTCGAATCCCTTTTGGCGCAGTTCCTGAGTAATTACTTTTTCTTTTATCGGGCCTTTCACTTTATAAACCAAATCCTCTTTTTCCTGTTTCGACAGGCCAATCCACTTGGCTTCGTCGGTACCTGCCGGGGCTTTGTTCGGATCCACATCGGGCACCACGCCGATTCCCTGACGTGTAAACCCTTTCTCGCTTACATCTGATGCCCAAGCCACTGTAAATCCCTTGTTCACGGCATTATCAATCGTGGCCATCAACTCATCAATAGGCACATTGTTCGACTCTTCCCAACGCCAGTTATCTTCTATTTCGATGGCAAATTTGTTGTAAAAAGGGTGATGTGTAAACGAGGTGATAGAAATATAATCGTCCATGTTTAGCCCCAGCGATGCGGCAAATGTTTGTGGAGTAAAGCTCTTTCCGTTGTAGGTAAACTGTTCGGGTATTGCTCCCAGATAAGCATTCAATATGCCTTTGAAACCTTCGAACCAAGCAGTGGAAAGATGTTTGTTTGGGTTTTTGATAATGGCATCCACGTAGGCTTCTGTCACAGCATCCAACTCACCGTGGCGATGTTTGTCCTCACCGTAATTCAAGCCACGCATGGCTGTGTCGGGCACTGCACCATAGGTTTTGTAAGCATCAAACACATCGGCAAACGAACCTCCGGCAGCAAAATTAATTTTACCGTGCATCCGCACAACTTTCTGTGCTTTTTCCTGATAATTGTGGTGCACAATGAACATTTCCGACAAGTCGTACTCCGGTTTGCCCATACGCAATAACTCCGATTCCAGAAACCCGATAGCGGAGAAACTCCAGCAAGTACCCGAACTGGCCTGATTTTTCACAGGAGTAATCTTATTGGCTTTCACAGTAGTAAATACAAACCCTGTGCTGTCTTTTTTTGCCTCCTGGCCCAACAATACCGCGCTGCACAGGCACAGTACCATCGCTAACATCATCTTCTGCATATCAATCTAATTTTAAGTTGTAATTGTTCAGAGCTATTCCGCTTTTTCTGCGGGTTAAATTCTTCAGCAAGGCGCAAAGATAACGAAACTTTCTATTCGTTGTATTAAAGTGTCAACTTTTTAATTTTTCTACCTTTCACTACGCCAAAGAGAGATTATAACTGATTTGTGGATATTTCCGTACACATATTTAGTATTAAGACGATGGAGAAAGGCTTTGAAAATGAGATATTTAGTCGAAGAAGCGGAATAAGTGGAAATTTTATAAAATTTAGCACTCCAAAAGGCAAAAAACAGCCTTTGTTTTTAGGCAGTGTATAAATATTCGTGTAACTTTGCAGACCGAAAAAATTAATAAAGAAATTTTTCCATAAATCAACTTTAATTAAACCCTTTAATTATGCAACCTTCACACATTGAGCACATTGGAATAGCCGTGAAAAGCATTGAAGCAGCCATTCCCTACTACGAAAAAGTATTAGGACTAAAATGTTATTCTATCGAAGAAGTGCCTGAGCAAAAAGTAAGAACTGCTTTTTTCAAAATCGGACAAACTAAAATTGAATTGCTCGAATCGACCGATCCTGAAGGACCTGTGGGTAAATTCATCGAAAAAAAGGGCGAAGGCGTTCATCATGTGGCATTTGCAGTGGAAGGCTTGCAACAAGCTTTAGATTTTACAGCTGAACAAGGCGTTCAACTTATTGATAAACAACCCCGCAAAGGTGCTGAAGGTTTGAATATTGCTTTCCTTCACCCAAAATCAACCTTTGGTGTGTTGACCGAACTTTGCGAACAACCAAAATAATTCAGAAATTCCAGACCTCTCCCCAACCCCCTCTCCAAAGGAGAGGGGGCAATCTGCAATAGCAGCCGGATGGCTGTCTTCCCTTTCGGGAGACATAGAAGGGAGATTTAATCTTAATAAAATTAATTATGAGCAATCAACTCAGTAAAGTACAAGAACTGATTGACCTTCGAGTACAAGCACGCCTTGGCGGTGGTCAAAAACGCATCGATGCGCAACACAAAAAAGGCAAATATACTGCTCGCGAGCGTATTGCCATGTTGCTGGACGAAGGTAGTTTCGAAGAATTCGATATGTTTGTCAAACACCGTTGTACCAACTTCGGAATCGACAAAGAAACCTATCTTGGCGATGGCGTGGTAACAGGTTCAGGTACAATCAACGGTCGTTTGGTTTATGTGTTTGCACAAGATTTCACTGTATTTGGTGGTTCTTTGTCCGAAACATTGGCTTTGAAAGTTTGTAAAATAATGGATCATGCCATGAAAATGGGCGCTCCTGTTATCGGTATCAACGACTCGGGAGGAGCACGTATTCAGGAGGGTATCAATGCATTGGCCGGCTATGCCGAAATTTTCCAACGCAATATTTTAGCTTCAGGGGTGATACCTCAAATTTCAGCAATTTTCGGTCCTTGTGCCGGTGGTGCCGTATATTCGCCAGCCCTTACCGACTTCAATATCATGGCCAAAGGAAGCAGCTATATGTTCCTTACCGGCCCTAAAGTGGTAAAAACCGTTACCGGTGAAGATGTTACACAAGAACAATTGGGTGGTGCCAGCGTGCATGCAACCAAATCGGGTGTAGCTCATTTTACCATCGATACTGAAGAAGAAGGCTTACAATTGATTCGTCATTTGATGAGTTTCCTTCCTCAAAATAACATGGAAGAGTCGCCCGTAAATCCTACCACCGATCCTATTGATCGTTTGGAAGATTCGTTGAATGAAATTATTCCTGACAATCCCAACAAACCGTACGACATGTACGAAGTGATTGGTGCCATTATTGACAGCGGAGAATTTCTTGAAGTACACCGTGATTATGCACGCAATATTATTGTAGGTTTTGCCCGTTTCAATGGAAAGTCGGTCGGTATTGTGGCCAACCAACCTAAAGTATTGGCCGGTGTTTTGGATAGCAATGCTTCACGCAAAGCAGCCCGCTTTGTCCGTTTCTGCGATGCATTCAATATTCCTTTGGTTACTTTGGTCGATGTACCGGGATTCCTTCCGGGTACAGGTCAAGAGTATGCTGGTGTAATTCTACATGGCGCAAAATTGCTTTATGCTTATGGCGAAGCTACTGTGCCTAAAGTTACCGTTACCTTGCGTAAATCGTATGGTGGCTCACATATTGTGATGAGTTGCAAGCAATTGCGTGGCGATATTAACTATGCATGGCCTACAGCCGAAATTGCAGTTATGGGTGCCGATGGTGCAGTAGAAGTATTGTACAGCAAAGAGATTAAGGCTGTGGAAGATCCTGCACAACAAGCTGTTATTACAGAAGAAAAGAAGAAAGAGTACAACGATTTGTTCCTGAATCCTTATGCTGCAGCAAAATATGGCTACATTGAGGATGTAATAGAACCTCGCAACACCCGTTTCCGCGTTATTCGTGCGTTGGCACAATTGGCTACCAAAAAAGTAACCAATCCGGCTAAGAAACATGGCAATATTCCTCTTTAATTTTCAAATAAAATTCAAACAATGAAGAAGAAAATTACAGAAATCGACGGTGCCGTGTATGCTGCCATTGGCCTGGCATTGCATGAGCTTTCGGATGAAGTGCATGATGTAGAAAGCAATATTCTGACCATTAAGCACGAAACTTTCAGTTACTCTCCGTGGAGTTCCAAAGCATTTTCTATGCGCCAACCCCTGAACGTGAAGAAAAACTCATAAAAAAATTATCACATGAAAGAGTATAAATATAAAATCAACGGCAAAGAATTTAATGTAGCCATCAATAAGGTGGAAGATTCTGTGGCCGAAGTAGAAGTAAACGGTATAGCCTATCAGGTAGAAATGGAGAAAACAGTGAAAGTTGCTCCGGTGATTGTTCGTCCGGTGGTTACTGCAAGTGCTCCGGTTGCCAGTGCTTCCGCAGCAGTTGGTGCAGCAGGCGCCATCAAATCGCCACTGCCAGGTGTTATCTTAGATATTAATATCAAAGTAGGCGATGTGGTGAAGACAGGTCAAAAAGTGGCCATGCTCGAAGCCATGAAGATGGAAAACGTAATCAACGCCGATCATGATGGCAAAGTAACTGAAATTAAGGTAAATAAGGGGGATTCGGTGCTCGAAGGTGCTGACCTTATTATTATAGAATAAGCAATCAAAGTACCTGTATTTACTCCGGTTAGGGAGTAAATTATTAATTTGCATGTACATTTTTTAAAAAAGGGGACATTAATGTTCCCTTTTTTAGTATCTTTGTCGCCCAAACTTATCTAACCAAAATCAAATCTGTATTTTATGTCCTTTACTGAAACAGTAATTGATTGGGACAAACAGTTATTATTTGCTATCAATCAATTTCATTCAATCTGGGCTGACCAGTTTTTTTGGCTGGTTTCAGGTCATTTGTTGCCTATCTTACTTGGAATAGCGCTACTGTTATTCTTGTTCAAAGACAATGGAGTAAATACTTTTTGGTATTTATTGTTTCTTGCTCTTGCTATTGTGTTGTCCGACACTGTTTCCTCCACTCTTCTCAAACCTTTGGTAGCACGGTTGCGCCCCACGCACGATCCCACTATAATGAATCTGCTTCATATAGTGAATAACTACAAAGGTGGTCTCTATGGCTTTGTGTCATCACATGCGGCGAATACCTTTGCGGCGGCGATGTTTATGAGTTTATTGCTCCGAAAGCGAAGTTTAAGTATAGTCGTTTTTTTATGGGCAGCGCTTACCTCTTACTCTCGAATTTATTTGGGAGTTCATTTTCCACTCGATGTATTAGTGGGAATTGTAGTTGGTTTATTATCAGGAAGTTGTTCTTATTTATTGATGAGGTTACTTACTAATTTTATATTTAAGAAACGCAAGATACCAGTTGAACCTTATTTTCCGAATAGAGAGCAACTTTATTTTGTGTGTATTGCTATAGCGTCCTTAATCTTGATAATAGGGCTTAGTTTCAATCAGTAATTTGCAAATAAAATACGTGACATATTCTTTTGGAAATGCAACAAATAAAGAAAGGGGAGAATGCTTATTAAAAGCATTCTCCCCTTTCTGTTCATATCAAACGTTTAATTTTTTTAGGCTTGTTCAAGTGCATTGAATTCGTCCAGAGTAACTGCTTTAGTATTCAGTTTCACAGACTCTTTTACAATGGCAATTACCTTATCTTCCAACACGCGTTCGAAATATTTTTCGGCGGTGCCTTGTTTTTTCAATGACTCTTTTGCGTATTGGTCCAATAAATCGTCAGGGAAATTAGCTATGCCATATTGAGCATACTGAGCTTTAAGAATTTTCTTGGCATAAGCTTCAATGTCTTCCATTTCCACTTTAATATCAGAGTCTTTTGCAATTTTGTTACGAATCAGTTGCCATTTCAAAGCTTCCACCATTTGAGGAAAATCCTTTTCAACCTGTTCGGCAGTAAGTTTTTCATTTGTAGCTAAAACCCAACGTTTCAGGAATTCTTCAGGAAATGCAATACCTTCTAATTTTTTCACCAAAGCGGTGTGAGCATCATCAGAGAAACGGTAAAAACTGTTCTCGTTCAAAATCTCTTTGATTTCGGCAGCTACTTTCGTACGAAATTCTTCTTCAGTAGTTACGGTATCTTGCCCATATACTAAATTGAACAATTCCTGATCAAGCGCATGTTCTTCGAAACGGGTAATTTCCTGAATGGTAATTGTAAAATCAGTTGTAATATCTTTGGCAGCTTCTTTTGATACTTTCAGCAGCGATGCTATTTCGGCTTCGCTATCGTAAGCTTTCGAAGGGTTGAATGTAACAACATCTCCCACTTTTTTGCCAATGAAGAGTGCTTTTTGTTCTTCGTTATGAATATAAGAAGGCATTAAAATACCACCTTCTACTTTGATAGCGGTTTCACTGTCAGCTACTTCTGCAATATCGCCTTTTACCATATCTTTTTCAGATATTACTTCAGCCGGGACTTGTTTTCCCATACGACCCTGATGGTTTTTCACCTGATCGTCTATCATTTTGGCATCTACTGTGATGTCGTAATAGTTGATTTTATCTTTTTGAGACAATGCGAGTTCAAATTCGGGAGCAACGGCAAGATCGAACTTAAATTCAAAATCTTCTTGTGTGTCAAAATCAATGGGTGGTTGTTCTGTTTCGTTTGGCAGTAATTCTCCCAACACATCTACATTGTTTTCTTTCAGGTAGTTATTCAGGCCATCGCTCATTAACTTGTTTACTTCTTCGGCCAAAATAGATTTTCCGTACATTTTTTTGAGTAACCCAAGTGGCACCATTCCCGGACGAAATCCCGGAATGTTTGCTTTGCGTTTGTAATCTTTCAAAGTCTTCTCCACCTTCTCGGCGTAGTCGGCCTTTGTCACCTGCACGGTTATCAGTGCATTGACTGCATCAATCTCTTTTCTAACGATATTCATAAAAGTTGTTTGTTGAATTATTCGGTAAAGCCAACCATGTGCGTGGCTATTCCCATTGCTCGATTGTTATTTTCCGTCGTAAGCCCAAATGATATAAGCAGCACCCCAACTAAAGCCCGCACCGAAAGTGGTCAGTACAATTTTGTCGCCTTTGCGCAATTTTGGTTCCCATTCGTTGAGGCACAAGGGTAGGGTAGCTGATGTGGTATTTCCATATTTTTCAATATTTACCATCACTTTTTCTTTTTCCACACCCATGCGGTTAGCCACAGCATCTATAATACGCAGATTGGCTTGGTGAGGTACTACCCAGGCAATATCATCGTGAGTCAGGTTGTTGCGTTCCATAATTTCAGCCGATACATCAGCCATTTTGCTCACAGCATGTTTGAACACAACCTGACCTTCCTGATAGATATAATGTTCTTTATTATCAACAGTTTCGTGCGAAGCGGGTGAAACTGAGCCACCCGATTTGAGGTGAAGATGAGGATAACCAATACCATCAGTATAAAGTCTGCTATCTATAAATCCGATTTCTTCTTCTGTAGCTTCCAATAGAATTGCACCTGCACCATCACCAAATATCGGGCATACGGCGCGGTCGGTGTAATCTACAAAAGCTGATAGTTTATCGGCACCTACAAGAATAACTTTTTTGTATCTGCCCGATTCAATAAGGCAAGCAGCAGTGGTGAGACCAAAAGTAAAACTTGAACAGGCTGCATTCAAGTCAAAAGCATAAGCGTTTTTAATTCCGGCTCTTTCTGCAGTTAACACTGCGGTTGAAGGGAACATGTGATCGGCAGTGACAGTAGCACAAATTAATGCTTCAATTTCGTCCGGGCGGGTATTGGTCTTTTTTAGAAGTTGTTGAACGGCTTTGCCTGCCATAAAGGAGGTACCTAAGCCTTTTTCTTTTAGTATATGGCGTTCCTTTACTCCAATGCGCGTCATTATCCACTCGTCGGTGGTGTCCACCATGTGAGTTATCTCTTCGTTTGTCAGAATGTAGTCAGGAACATAAGCCCCTATCCCGGTGATTTTTGCATGTATTTTTTTCATGTGTGCGTTTTTTATTATTAAAATGTAGGACACATGGAACTCGTCCCGAAAGGCGGGGCTTGTTTCATTTGGTTTTGGTTGTTAGTTTAAAAAATTCGCCCTAAAAACAGATTGTTTTAGGGCAAATTATTTTTTTGTCAGCAAAATGACAAACGACAAATGGTATTAAACCGCAGCTAATTTTTCAATAGCCAGTTTGCCGCGATAGTAACCGCAAGAGCCGCAAACGGTATGATAAATATGCATTGCTCCACAGTTGGAACAAGCAGCCAATGTCGGAGCAACGGCCTTGTCATGAGTACGTCTTTTTGCTGTGCGTTGTTTCGAGTGTTTTCTTTTAGGATGTGCCATCTTTTCTAAATATTTTAATCATTATCGTATATATCTTTCAACTTATTCCAGCGGGGATCATTTCCGCTCTCTTCGTTGTCGGTAAAATCATTTTTCTCATCGCTCTCTTCGTCTTCGCCTTCGCCTGTTTCGTCAATGTTGTGTGCAGTGTGCTTGCGCAGGTGCGAGGTCATTGCTTTGTTACACTTGCCCGGAAGATGTACGTGCTTGATGGGAATAGTTAATACAATAAACTCGTACAAAAACCATGCGATATTTATTTCGCCTTCAACTTCAGGCACTATCACCACTTCGCTCTCTTCCGAAAAATCTTTTCCAAGCTTTACTTGCAGCTTTTCTTTGCAGGCAATTGGTTGTTCCATATCGTCCAGACAGCGGTCGCATGGAATAAGAGCAACACCATCCAAATCGAAACTGAGCTCAAAAATACTGCCGGTTTTCTTCACAACCACTGTGGCGTGAATATTGCCTTTGCGTACCTCCGGGCTGTCAATTTTCGTAAAAAAACCGTTGTCCAATTGGTAATCAAATGTGTGACTACCTGTGGTTAACGCTTTTAACGGAACAATATATGCATCGAATTTTCCCACTTCTGACTCGACATTAAAAACCGTGCAAAGGTACAAAAAAATATCATGATTCAATCACCTTACTTCTGTTTTTTAAAAACCGATTAGTTTTTAACGGATTGGACGACTTAAGCAGTAATATTTTTTGTAATTGATACGGAGTGTTTTGTAGTAAATTAATTCTAAAACAGACAAATTTTCCGACAAATTGAAACATTTATAGTGGCTCTTTATGCTTTTCAGTCAATTACAATAACGGAGTTTTATTCCAATATTTCGTTGTCGTGCATTTTGCGCATAAAGGTTACAAAGTCATTCTTTTGATCGGACTCCATCCAGTCCATTCCGCTACGTGGATGTTCGTTCAAAGTACCGGTTATCAGGTAGGGAATATGATATCCCCAATCGATAGTCTTTTGCATTGGAAGCACATGATCCTGAATGGCTTGCAACAAAGGTAAAAGTCGATATTTGGGGTTTTTCAGGAATGCAATCAGAATTTCTATTGGACAATTACCTGCGCCGCGTCCCAAACCCATCAACGTGGCATCGAGCATGGTGCAACCTTCCATCAATGCCGTGTAAGTGTTCGACATGGCCATTTGCATATTGTTATGTGCATGAATTCCAATCTCTTTTCCGGGAAGTGCATCCACGTATTTTCTCACCAAATGTTGAATGGATTCGATATACATACTGCCGAAACTATCGACGGCATAAAATACAGGCACGCGCGATTTGGCAATATCCTTCAATGCCTCGTCGAGCTCCACTTCGTTTACTTTTGATACAGCCATCAGGTTAATACAGGTCTCGTAGCCCTTATCCATGCAGTGGTGTGCAAGCGCGATGGCTTTATCCACCTGATGCACATAACATGCCACCCGAATCATATCTAAAGCACTATCAGAAGCCAATGGAATATCATCCAGATCGATGCGGCCAATATCGGCCATTGCCGAGAGCTTCAGCTTGGTTTCGTTCTTACCAACAATGCGTTCGAGATCTTTTTGAAGGCAAAATTTCCATGTACCGTACACTTTGCGATCGAAAGCTTTTTCACTACTTAAGTAGCCAATTTCCATATAGTCAACTCCCGCTTCTACACAGGCGTTATAAACACTGCTTACAAAGTCATCGCTAAACTGCCATTTATTCATCAATCCACCGTCGCGCACGGTGCAGTCCATTACTTTAATTTCTTGTTTGTACATTATGTTATGTGTTGTTGGTTTAAATTTTCGTGAAGAATTTCCATCTCCTTCTTAATATTGTGTTCTATCAATAGCTTGTATATTTGCTTAAATGTGTGGTTGTCGAGGCCGAGATTTTCTGCCCATTCTCCGCGTAGTTCAATAACTTCATTTTTTCTGTTCAGGGCAACAATACTTTCAGCATCCGACTTAAATTTTACAATTTCGCAGACATACTGAAACCGTAACGCAAAGAGAGAGATAATTTCCTTGTCAATTTGGTCAATTTGCATTCGGATTTCCTTTTTACTGTTACATTCGGAAGGAGATTTTGTGATGTTCAAAACGTGAGGTTTTTAGCTTTTATTGAAAATTTGGACAAAAATACGGGATTTATTTTAAATAGTAAAATAAATGCGGTTCAAAAGTTTTAAATTAGAAGATATTTGGAGGTTTGAAAAATGATAAAAAAGAAGTATCTGATGAAGTTGTACTTCTTGCTATAGTTAAATGATTATAAAAAGAAGGGTTTATGTTTTGTCGGTGAATATTTCGCCATATCTTTGTAGTGTCCTAATGCAGTAATACACTAATTCAATGAGTCGTCTTTATTTGATTCATAATGTTACGTTCTCGAATTTAATTCGTTTAATAAAATAAAGAAGAGTCGCTCATCCAAATAAGGTCGTATTTACGTCTAAATATAAATTGATTTTTTATTTCAAATAGAATCCTGATTTCTAAAATCTCAACAAATAATTATGAACAAAAAAAATTACCTCTCCGCTTTAATTCTGTTTTTTAGCTGCACTATTATGTTCGCAGCAAAAAGTCCGGCTGACATTTCGGCAACTGTCAAAGACAGACAAACGAAAGAGCCGATAGAGTTTGCCACTGTAGAATTGCTAACTGCCAAAGATAGTCTCCTTGTGGGTTGCATAACCGACTCTAAAGGCTATTTTGAAATTGCTCCTCCGTCCAAAACCGGGAAATTGCGTATTCGCTATATGGGCTACAAAAGCTTTGAAGTGGCTTTTAAAGATCGCGATCTTGGTACCGTATATATGGATGAAAATACTCAGGAGATAAACGAAGTAACAGTAAAAGGAAGTGCTCGTCAAAATAAAATTGACCGCGATGTGTTTGCCATTACCAAAGAGTTGCGTGCCGGAACATCCACCTCGCAAGAGTTGTTGGGGAAGCTCAATGGGGTGAATTACAACAGATACGATAAGTCAATAAGTGTAAATGGTAATAAAAAGGTGCTATTGCTGATTGATGGCGTCGAAAAAGATCAACAAATGGCCAAGACGCTTAACCCTGACAGAATTGACCGGGTGGAAGTGATTAAGGACCCTGTAGGCAAATACGCTACCGACGGTTATGCTGCCGTAATTAATATTGTGCTCAAGAAAGACTATTCGGGACTCGATTTTTATGTGGGAAATACTTCATTCTTCGATGTGGTAGGCACTAATGGATCTCATCCATTTGTGCAGGATTATGGCAATATGAATCTTACCTATACTTATAAGAAACTGAATATATACGTGTCGGGATGGGCATACAAAGGAAACTTTGCTTTACCTGTCGATTATGTCAAAAAATATGGATCGGTTACCACCACTACAGATCCTTTTGATCTTAAAAATCCGAACGGATTGTCCAAAAATACCAACGGCAATACCAGCCTCGGTGCTGACTATAAGTTGGGCAAAAACCAGACAATCTCGGCCGAGGTGAACTGGAATGGCGATAGCAGAGACGAAAATTTCGATTACAATCTTACCAATTCAGTCAATGGTGCGGTGATTAGCCGGAGTTCATCGGAAAACGGGGCGCATAATAAAAATCACAATTTGCAAACCACATTGACCTACAACGGGAAGTTTGGTGAAAAGAGCACTCTTACTTCCGACTTGCGCTATAGCTTCGGGAATGGCACAGCCAATAGTTATTTTACACAGGATAATTTTTCGAGCATCAGTGATATCGATAAATCAAACAATTATCTGCGTTTCAACGTAGGATATACCTATCAGTTCAATCCTCTTTTTTCGGCCGAAGTTGGGTATGGTCTTGTGAATCAAAATAACACGAGTAAGCTTGCCGGAAACTCATTTACGTATAAAGAGTTGAAAAATCGTTTCTCATTGTATGTAAATTATCAACTACTGAAGCAGTGGAAAATGAAAGGTGGAGGAATATTTGAAACCTATACACAACGTTATCTCGGAGATACAAGAACTGTAAGTGCATTTTTGCCCTACTTAAATATTCAATATACACCAAGTCAGAAATTTAATGTAGTCGCCAAGTATCATACCTTTGCCGATTATCCTTCCATAGATCAGCTTACGCCTTTCAAAATAGCTTCCGACTCATTGAACTGGAGCATCGGAAATCCTGATTTGAAGACAGCAATATATCAAAAACTTGCATTGGAGTTTCATATAATGAACTTTATCACTATCGAACCTTATTATCATTTCGATAACCGACGATTAGCATCTTATGTGACAAATGTGGGCAAATATTATTACTCGGGGAATGTAAATGCAGATTTGTACCAACGATACGGAGTGCAGGTTAACTTCACTTTGCCGTTGAGCAAGACTATTTTCTGGCAAAACTATTTGGATTTCTACAAAAACCATCTTGAATATAATGGTACAGGCTCAACAGTATCCAATTCATTGATTAATTCTACTTTAGTGTATGTGAATCCCAAAATAGGTCTTACTACAGGAGCAGTTCTACAGAAACAATTGTGCAAAAATGCAACTATCCAGGGATATACCTCAGATAATAATGACTTGATAGTGTTGTTTGTCAGTAAGTCGTTGATGAAACAAAAACTCAATATAACACTGCTTTATATGCCACCGGTTAACATGGGTTTGAAATATACACAAGATCAGCTGACTCAGGCTCAAAACTATTATCAGCAATCGCGAGCCAGTCTGAACCTGATAAAGAATCTGGTTTTTGTTGAAATAAATTATCACTTCAGCACAGGGAAAGAAGTAGGAAAAAAACAAACACTCCCCGATAGTGATAGCGGAAAGAAAAAATCGGGAGGTATTGGGTTGTAAAATAGAATAATAAGGTGTTAGAAAGAGCGAAAAGGCAAAAAGATTGAGAAGTAGGGTAGAGAAGGGTAAAGATTGTTTCAAAATATTTTCGGTAAATATATTGTATAATCGAAAACCTTTCTCTACCTTTGCAGCCCGAAATAATCGTAACAATTAAAACATAATTCGCTAAGAATATGATCGTAGTTCCCGTAAAAGAAGGCGAAAACATCGAAAAAGCCTTGAAGAAATTCAAAAGAAAATTCGAAAAAACAGGTGTGGTAAAAGAATTGAGAAGACGTCAGGCCTTTTCTAAGCCGTCGGTTGTTCGTCGCGAAGAATTGATCCACGCTGCCTACGTTCAACAATTGCACGAAAGTCAGGAATAATACCGCACCATTTCCGCGGTTTTAGGTTATCTTTGCAACAAATCCCTTTGCTGCATGATCGACCGATTCATAGAATACTTACGGTATGAGAAAATCTCTTCTTCTCATACCGTTTTGTCGTATCATAATGACCTAGTACAGTTCGTTCGTCATCTACCTACTGCATCCGACACATTTGATCCCGCTCAGGTAACGCCTTTGCAAATCAGAGAATGGATTATTTCTCTCATGGAAACCGGTGATTCGGCACGTACGGTGAACCGAAAACTCTCTGCTCTCAAATCATTTTACAGGTTTCTCAACCATAAAGAGCTGTGTGTTAACAACCCGACAAAAAAAATCATTTCGCCTAAAATAAAAAAGCCGTTACCCTTGGTTTTTAGAGAAAATGAAGTTAATTTTGTGAGTGAAAATATCATCGAAAATAGCTTTGATCAATTGCGCGACAAGCTTATTATAGAGCTGCTTTATCAAACCGGCATTCGTCGAGCCGAACTCATAGGGCTGAAAGATTCGGACATTGATTTATCGAAACGAACACTCAGAGTTTTAGGCAAACGCAACAAAGAGCGCATTCTTCCTTATGGAGAATCGCTAGCCGAATTAATAAAAAAATACGTCATCGAACGCAATGCCACAATCGAAAATAGCGCGGAACGACTAATCACCCTTAATAACGGCGCAGAAGTTTATCCGAAATTTATATATAATAAGGTGCGTGAGGCCTTCACAGGAATCACCTCAATGAAGAAACGAAGTCCGCACGTGTTGCGGCACACATTTGCCACCACCTTATTAAATAACGGAGCAGAGTTGAATGCGGTAAAAGAGTTGCTTGGGCACAGCAATCTGTCGGCAACCGAAATTTACACACATACAACTTTTGAGCAACTACATTCCATTTATGAACAAGCCCATCCAAGGGCTAAAAAAAGGAGGTAACCATGACCATCAAGATTCAAGCCATCAAATTTGAGGCCACCAAGAAATTGGAAGACCACATTACTAAAAAAGTAATTAAACTCGAAAAATTTTTCGACGAAATATTGAATGCCGAAGTAATCCTAAAAGTAATAAAGCCCGAGAGTGCTACCAACAAAGAAGCATTAGTCAAAATCAACATCCCGGGAAATGAAATTTTTGCCTCAAAAGTATGTGATACCTTCGAAGAAGCTGTCGATACAGCTGTGGATGCCATCGAAAAACAGGTTATTAAACATAAAGAAAAAGTCAAATAAGCCGACAACAATAAATAAACTGCCAGTCAAAATGACAAATATTATTCTGATATTTAAGGCATTGCAAACAGCGCAATAAAAAATGGGTTTTTTCTGAATAAAAACTATTCAACATTTTGCACTTCAGAAAAAAACGCCTACATTTGCAAGCCGTTTTAACCACCTATAGTTAAGACGGCTTTTGATTGAAAAAACGAACCGCCTCTTTAGCTCAGTTGGCCAGAGCACGTGATTTGTAATCTCGGGGTCGTTGGTTCGAATCCGACAAGAGGCTCTTTGAAAAAACAAGTTCGCAGACATACATAAAGGCTCAAGGTAGAGAAGAGGCGAACAAAACAAAAAGGGGCAGTTACCAGAGTGGCCAAATGGGGCAGACTGTAAATCTGCTGGCGACGCCTACGGTGGTTCGAATCCATCACTGCCCACTTTTTTCGCGGGAATAGCTCAGTCGATAGAGCATCAGCCTTCCAAGCTGAGGGTCGCGGGTTTGAGTCCCGTTTCCCGCTCCAGGATTTACACCAATATATACCGGTATAAAAAACCGGGTTGAATTTTTTAAATTTGTGAAGTAGTAAATCGCTTTGCTGTTGTAGCTCAGAGGTAGAGCACTTCCTTGGTAAGGAAGAGGTCATGGGTTCAATTCCCATCAACAGCTCAAACAGTACGATGATTACCACATCTATTTTATTAATAAATAATTTTTTCTGAGTTATGGCAAAAGAACATTTTAACAGGACGAAACCGCACGTTAACATCGGGACAATCGGCCACGTGGACCACGGTAAAACCACGTTGACAGCTGCGATCACCACTGTATTAGCAAAAAGAGGTCTCTCTGAAGTACGTTCGTTCGATTCTATCGACAACGCTCCAGAAGAAAAGGAACGCGGTATTACAATTAACACCGCACACGTAGAATACGAAACAGCTAACCGCCACTATGCGCACGTTGACTGTCCGGGTCACGCCGACTACGTGAAGAACATGGTTACCGGTGCTGCCCAAATGGACGGCGCTATTATCGTAGTTGCAGCAACTGACGGTCCTATGCCTCAAACACGCGAGCATATCCTTTTGGCTCGTCAGGTAAATGTACCTAAATTGGTTGTTTTCATGAACAAATGCGATATGGTTGACGACGAAGAAATGCTTGAATTGGTAGAAATGGAAATGCGTGAATTGCTTTCTTTCTATGAATTTGATGGCGACAACACACCTATCATCCGTGGTTCTGCTTTGGGTGGTTTGAATGGTGTTGCCGAATGGGAAGACAAAATCATGGAATTGATGGATGCAGTTGATACATTTATTCCACTGCCTCCGCGCGATACCGATAAACCTTTCTTGATGCCGGTTGAAGATGTATTCTCGATTACAGGTCGTGGTACAGTTGCTACAGGTCGTATCGAAACAGGTAAAATCAAAACAGGTGACGAAGTTCAAATCATCGGTTTGGGAACTGAACCTAAAAAGTCGGTTGTAACAGGAGTAGAAATGTTCCGTAAGATTTTGGACGATGGCCAGGCTGGTGACAACGTAGGTTTGTTGCTTCGTGGTATCGACAAAGAAGAAATCAAACGCGGTATGGTTATTACTCACCCGGGTAAAGTTAAACCTCACACTAAATTCAAAGCTCAGGTTTATATCCTGAAAAAAGAAGAAGGTGGTCGTCACACTCCATTCCACAACAAATATCGTCCTCAATTCTATATCCGTACATTGGATATTACAGGTGAAATCACTCTTCCTGAAGGAACTGAAATGGTTATGCCTGGTGACAACTTGACAATCACTGTAGAACTTATCTATCCGGTAGCTTGCGACCTTGGTCTGCGTTTTGCTATCCGTGAAGGTGGCCGTACTGTGGGTGCAGGTCAGATTACTGAATTGCTCGACTAATACACTGTCAGGCTAAATAGATACGGAGAATTGCCGGAATGTTTAAATTTAAACATAAAAGCCTCTGAATCTTAGTTTTGACTTGATGATAAAATCCTGACAGGAAGCAATTCCTGTCAGGATTATTATCCCAAAAGAATTAATGTATTATCCCTATTTTGGAAGCAAATGCTGAATAATTAGGCTAAATTTTTACGGGTGTAGCTCAGTTGGTAGAGCATCGGTCTCCAAAACCGAGTGTCGTGCGTTCGAGCCGTACCACCCGTGCCACAAAAAAAATCCACATTGCTATGAAAAGATTCATTAACTATTGTAAAGAGGCTTACACAGAACTCGTACATAAAGTTTCATGGCCTACCTATAAAGAATTGACCAACAGCGCAATTGTTGTATTAGTAGCTTCCCTTGTGATTGCATTGGTGGTTTGGGTCATGGACTTAGGGTTCGAAAATGTCATGAAGTTGGTTTACAAACACATTATCTAGGAGGTTGAAAATGGTTGAGACTGCAAAGAAATGGTACGTGATGCGTGCTATTAGCGGCAAAGAGAACAAGGTAAAAGAGTATATTGATGCAGAAATCAAGAATACGAACCTTGGCCAATTCGTAGCTCAGGTCTTGATTCCAACCGAAAAGGTAGTTCAAGTACGTAACGGCAAGCGAATCACGAAAGAGAAGAGCTATTTGCCTGGTTATGTCTTGGTCGAAGCTAACATCGTGGGCGACGTTAGCCACCGTTTACGCCAAATGCCAAATGTATTAGGCTTTCTCGGAGGTTCAAACGACCAACCCACTCCCCTTCGTTCTGCGGAAGTAAATCGTATTCTTGGAACAATGGACGAATTGCAAGAGGCAGGTGAAGACATCTCTCTCTCATATTCGGTAGGAGAAAGCGTCAAAGTAATATTTGGCCCTTTCACCGGTTTTAGCGGCGTAATTGAAGAAGTAAACAACGAAAAGAAAAAGCTCAAAGTGATGGTGAAAATCTTTGGGCGTAAGACTCCTTTGGAATTAGGATTTATGCAAGTGGAAAAAGAGTAAGCGGTTGTTACGAATCGTGAAGCTCGGATACTAAATTTTTAAATTAAACAAAATCATGGCAAAAGAAGTTGCTGGACTTATCAAATTACAGATAAAAGGCGGTGCTGCAAACCCATCGCCTCCCGTTGGCCCAGCATTGGGTTCCAAGGGGATCAATATTATGGAGTTTT
>Ga0302271_10001614_pt1 | contig 21499 bp, 13 predicted proteins | sample III_Bog_N1_1_FD_198767 | JGI IMG/M metagenome (GOLD analysis project Ga0302271, IMG submission 198767) | Peat permafrost microbial communities from Stordalen Mire near Abisko, Sweden - III_Bog_N1_1 | ecosystem: Environmental > Terrestrial > Soil > Wetlands > Peat | place: Sweden: Abisko... | reverse complement strand
TCGTTTGCTTGAATTCAAATTAAGAAAAATATTAGTTTAAGAGGGAAAGAGGATCATAATTAAAATTGCAATTTTACAAAGAGTATCTTCATCGAAGACTCGAATGAGGATTGGAGGGGGATTCGCTTCATTGAATTAATTCACAGGCAATTAATAGGTTTTGTACCAAATCTAGATAATTAATAATAATTTAGTTTTCAAGCAGTGAAAAAATATTTTAATATTTTTTTTACTGGATTATTGGTATCTTCTTTGACAGGGAATTTCATCAAATTTCCATAGAAATACACTTCAACATATGGATCGGAAGTTCCGTTGGAGTCACCTGGGATTAGATCTTAGCATTGATATAAATTCATGCTTAGCACAGTCTTCTTATTGGACTTAACCTTGCTCTGAAATAATAACAACAACAAAATTCAACTTTAAGAAATTGAATTCATAGTATTTTGAGATATCTCTTTACTGCTTCTAGAAGTGGGTTAGGTATATTCTAGCATCCTTCATAGCTGATAACAAGAGTGGCATTGATAACTCCTGCTTCATCACTTCTAATCTTTGTTATTGATTTATCAGGTAGCAGGAAGAAATTTGAAGGAGTCATAGAATCTGAAGATAAGTATTTCTTTGAACTCTCTCGCATATAAGACACATGCTTACCATCTGAATCTGTCAGATATATGAACACATCTGGTAGGGTCTCACTGCTCTTATATGGTAACTTGCAGTCAATCTTGACTCTCTTTGAAAAGAAAAAAATGAGAAAAGTTTGAAAGAAGATAAAATCAATCAAAAATAGTCTTGATTTTAAATACCTCAAACCATTCAATTAGTCCGTTTTTAGATTCTATCTTCTTGGTTTGAACGAAAAAATCAGCCCATCGAACAGTCAAGCAGTATTTCTTACCACTTTCTGGTAATTGCAATCCATAGAAAGCATCAACTTGAATACCATACATTATATCATCGTTGCGCTTGTTTTCAGACACTTCTTTATCACTAAGAGGCTTGATAATGCATTGTGGCTCTTCAACGTCAAAGTACTTAGCGGAAACAAGTATTCTGCCTGACCAGTAAGTTCCAAGTTCTGGATTATTTGACATAAGATTTCCTTCTTCTTTATTCTCGCAATCAAATTAACAGCCATAGATGTTACACCAAAATGGTTCCTCAAGCTAAAAACAAAAATAGCCAAAATTTTCTTTACAGATGTTCCCTAATAATTATTGCATTAATGTTTTACATCTCCAGACATTATATCTTTGAGCTTGAACTTGCATGATCCAACGAGTTCATCTTCAGCACCTCTATCGAAATCCCATAATTTCAGAGTTACACTTTAGCTTACAGTAGGTTGGAATAATGGAAGCTTATTATTATTAAGTAACCAAAAACAAAAAATATTCAAATCCTAAATTTATTAAAGTACCAAAAATATATTTTTACATTAAGTTCCTTGAACCAAGCAGGATTCTTATTATCCATAACTGGATCTGTCTTGAGAGAGAATCCACCACCTAATAATTCGATAACACCAAAAAATTAATCTTTTCAAAATTTTTTTAATATTTTTAATTCCTTACATTCTATGACGCAATATGCATCGATCGAATAGAATGTATCCATTTTCTTAAGTCCTTCGGCTCTGAATATCTTGAATACAATCTATCCTGGCTTTTATTGCAGTTAAGGAGGCAACATGACTTGAATTTCAGTGTTTTTTTCAGGATCTCCTTTTTTTAGTGGCTCTTACTCCAACATCATTTGATGATCACCTGCTCTAATTAGGCACACACTGACTTTGATATACCCCATGATCTTAGAATAGTTCTTCTACACATTTGTCAATGCCAACCAGCGATATTTCATACAATGATCCTTCTCGAAATATATTGAGGACAAATCCATTTCATAATTTCCTATTCATTTTGTTTCAAATAAAAACTCTCAAAATATTTTCATTTTCAAATTTTAATTAACCCTCCCCTCCCCCTCCCAAGAGCTTGAAGAGAAATTCTCCCAAAGAAACTCAGTTCAATAAATACAATTTTTGGGACTAATTTCTTACCAACCAGTGCGTTCTTTGAAAGGACATTGTAATCAAATACTTCGATGACAACTTTTCCATTTTTGATTTCTTCCTGGGAGCTAACATTTTTCTCAATGAAAATGTGCTCGCCCCAGAATTTATCTGTCATTCCAACCTACTTCTTGGCTGGAGTGTACTGCTTCTTGCCGAAAGTATAGATTCCAATCATTGGATCTACGAGTTCAGTATCATTGTCAGGATGCACGAGACATCTTGTTCTTTCAATGTAGACCTGAGGCAAAAATGAAAACAATAAATTATTTTCAAATCTTCTTAGACATATTTTCAGAGGTGTTGGTTTTTCAAGAGAACCAAAGTTGCATTTTGCCATTTTATTCTTTGGCTATCTTGATCTGTTACATGAAGGGAATATTCACCAGGCTTGAGTTCTGAAAAATCAAGACGATTATCTTCATTGTCCGCATTAGCTGGTAAGCTCGAAGGAGCAACTGACTTCCCAGCATTTATATCTTTGTTTCCAGCGTCTTTTGATGCCATTTACTTTTTCTAATCCTGATTCAGAGTAATTGTTGTTTTTTAATTTATTTTTGATATTTTTCAAGATCCACTCGAACAAGAAGAGATGGGTTTATTTTTTTTGATTTTTTATTTATTTGCATCAGTTAATTGAGTTCCTGATTTCGTTTTTTTTTCCCCCTTCTCCATACAATTACCTTTCCCATTAGTCAAAAAATAATTGATTCATTCATATTCTTTTATTTTCTCCAAAAATAACGTGTTTTTTTATTAATCAATTGTTCTAATTAGTCATTTTAATAAAAATTCATAATTTTCCAAAAAGTTCTCTTAAAAATGCATGGAGATCTTGTTTTCTCAACTTGGATTCTTTTTGAATGTATCAAGATGTGCGTTATATGTTTTGGAGTCGTTTTTTAGCTGTCAAATCATCTGTCTTTTGGGCTATTTCATAGAGATAGTGGCTATTTTCATGAAAAAAGTAAAATAAATCATTTAAAAAATTATTGGAGTTTATTTTATTGTGAACTAACCTGTTCTTGTTGTTGCAGACCGGGAATCGTAGCCGAATAGTTGAAATCTCCAGTTCCTAAGGCGTTGCTTTGTTGTTCTGCTAATCTATCTTGATCTTTTCTCTATGAGAAGTAATCTTTCTTAAGTTTGCTCATTTCTTCGCGTAATCTATTATTCTCGAATTTGAGAATATTCACCTGCGAAACAACAATGAACCATTTGATTATTCAAATCATATGAATTTTATCATTTTTTATACTTATTCTCTGGAATTTTTGAGCTCTCCAAGCATTTTCTTCATCTATGCTGTCTTTTCCTTTAGACTTTCCTTGTAAGTTACAAGCTACTGTTAGATTTCTGGACCAGGCTGTCTTGCTAGAATGTTCTTTAGCTCCATAAATAGCTTTTCCTTTTCTTTGATGAGCTTTTCTTTTTCTTAAACCTTTCATTTTAAAAATGTATTATCCAAACTGACTTTGTACAATATTTTTCTCCCTCTATTACCTCTTCTGTTTTTGCAATGAGTCTACGTTAAAGTGTCTGTATTTTCAAGATCCTTTCGAAATTCTCTTGATCCGTAGCTTCTAGTTTCCTCCATCTGTGAACGTTAAGTGGGTTTTCTAGTTCATCCTACAGAGCTTTGACTTTCGTTTTTTCAGAAAGAATGTCCTTTTGCAAGGAATTTATTTCATTTCTCAAATCAGGGATGCATGATATCTACTCTTGAGTGCTCTTCAATTCATTTATCAGATTAGTGAGTTCTTACTTCAGTTTCTGCAGTTCTTCTTACTTTTTCCTATACACAATCTCTCCTTTTGTGAGATTACTTTGCTGGAGTTTAATCTTTTCCTCAAGTACAGCAAGTTCTTAGTTTCTCTTGATAAGTTATGTTCCGAGAATATCTCTCTCATTAATGACCATTTCAAGATCCTTATCATGCCGTTGTTTCTCTGCTTTCAACTCTTAAATGATATATTTCAGCCTGGAAATATGATTTTCTTAGTTTTTTATCACCTAATATCAAACAACAACGGCAACAAAACGAATGAGCAAAATTAAACTTTTTAAAGATCAAAAAAGAAGAAGTAACAATTCTCTTACTTCCTCAGTCGATTTGATCGCTTTCATGACTCTTTCTTTTTCCAGCACAGTCTTCTTATTCTCCTCGACGATTTTATTGTACTCAAAATCTTAATTAATAAGTTCATTATCCTTCTATTTAATCTCTTCTTTGTACTAATCTACCATTTATTTATTTCTCTTCTTCTTTTCTTGAAGTTCATTTAGCTCTTTCTTGCAATCTAGCAGATTCTTCGAATACAGATTCCTATCTGACCTCACAGCTTCATAAAGATGCTGCTAGTGTTTAAGTTTCGCTAATACTGCGTTGTTCTTTTGTTTTTGTTCTGCGATCTAATTGATTTTGATCTTAACTTCTTCGCACGTTTAGTAGTATTTTGCGTGGGCTTGAGATGCTTCGATACCATATTTTTCTTGTTCTTTCTACAGTTGCGAGATCATTTTACGTAGTTTTTCATTTTCAGCTTCATAGCCTAATATTTGATTCTCGATTTTCTTGAGCTTATTCAATTGGTAGATGATCTCTTCGTCGGCATGATGCTCATCGTCCTCAGCCTTTTTCAAGGATTTATTGTTCTGTGTTCGTTGTTTTAGAACAGAGTCAATTTTTTCTTTAAGATCATTTCGCTGTTTTTGTAATGTCTCGACTGTTTCCATCTCAATTTTATTTTAAGCCTGACAGTAGTGACATCAAAAGAATAAAAGAATGAGATTAAACACTCCAAAATGAACTTCAATCCTTGAAGAAAGAAATTTATTATTATTTCTTACCACCACATGCTCGTAGGTCTAATTGAGAGTGTAATTCTCTGCTTCCAATTCGAGCTTCTTTTGGTTAATCTTTTCATATTCTCTCTTGAGATTATCAGCATCACGCTTCAAATCTTTCTCCTTGTCGGTTCCTTTGGAGAATTCCTCATTTTATTTTGAGATATCATTTTCTAATTACTGAGAATGATCAAAAACAACAACAAATTAAAACAAAGACAAGATTTCTGGTTAAAAAGAGAAAAAAATCAAAACCTATCTGACGATCACACTAAATTCAAAAATAAAGTATTCAAATCAGGCTGATTCAAATTGAAAATCAGTTTAATTTTAAAAGATGAAAAGTTATTTGGGGAGGATAATCAAAATAGTGTCTCTTGTTTTTAATCTAAATATGCTATCACTTTCCTACCTTGAGCTATTCTGTTTGTGATTTGAGGTCCTCTTGACACTGAGCGAGTTTTTTTTCAATTACCTCAGTTTCTAGTACCAATAATTTAACTTTTACTCATTATCATTTCCCTAAAGAAATTATAAATATCAAATTTTATTTAATAAATAAATTTTTGAAGATCTTATTATTTGGCTTTTTGAAAGGATATTTCCAATCTTTTCGTAACTAAAAAGTGTTTTCATTGATTTTATATTGTTTTACACAGCAACTGTAACTCATATTTTGTTAGTACTTAAAAAATATGTTTATTAATATTTCTTAGATTATCTGTAATATATTTCCTGCTCTATTAATAATCCAGAAATTACATAAAATAATTGTGTTAAAAAAATAATACAATTCAAATAACTCAATTAGACCAATTAGACCCTATTTCGGGATCAAAATTAGCTTCACAAATAAACCTAGACAAAAGCATAAAATACCACATAAATTTTTCATATCTCTTTAAACTATCTAATTAGTTATTGCTGGTTTGATATCTTTAATGATAACTTTATCATATTGATTTTTAATTCTTCTTTGCAAAAATTTTCAGCATTTAAATTAATTATTCACCTTCAAATTTTAGGCATAAAAGCTAGCCTTTTTCATGAATAACACAAATAAAAAATTAAACTAACTGAAATGCTATCAATCCAACTCAAAAATCTGCCTGAATTTTCATTTATTTTTCCCTCAAAAATCAAAGAGAAATTCTTTAATCCGAAACTAAATAAATAGTTTTCTGTCTTCTTAAGTGAATTAAAGCGCTTATTATTATCAGTGTTCTAATCTCTCCTAACCACGAAAGTCAAAAATTCACTAACTTAAAATTAAGGCTGTAACGAGCCAGCCACTCAACGCAAAACACCTATCTCCCTGAATAAATGGGCTCATCTGTCTCTAAGTACATACTTTTTCATCTCGTTTTGACAACATTTGCATGCATGTCTTTGTAAAGGAAAAAGAAGAGCAGTAAGAGTGCTTCGATAGGTGCTACAAAACTACCCAATGAGAAACCTTCCAAAAAATTAGGAGGTTAAAGTTCTCCTGAAGAATCTAACTAAGGCAAACAATCTAAAGGGGTAGACAGTACACTTGCAACGGAACACATGAACCACGGAGAGAGTTAAGGAAAACAACAAGGAGTCGTCTAGATTAATTTTAAAACTTCAGAATCGGCTTTTGAAAACCTAACCAAAGAAAACGTGCCAATGGTTTCAACTTCTGTTTAGCTTACACAAAATAACTAAGTAAATGCTACTCCATTAATAAATGGTTATTCAGCTTATCGTCCTGCAGCAGCTCAACCAAGTGCTTTTGAGCCTTCAATAGTGACTGCAGGAGGCTAACTTTTCAATGATTCTCCTACTGCTGTTAAGAAAAGTTTAGAAAAATAAATTCCTCCAAATTCAGAATAAAATAAGACTTACGAAACTTCTTACAAAGTTACAAAATAATAGAAAACCTTGGAAATCGCATAGCCTGAAGAATTGCATGCAGTTTAGTTCAATCTTCTTGATCTGATAGCCTCTTCGCAAGCTCAAGAGCTGAATGAACATCCAACTCACAAAAATTTATTTATAAATACAAAAAAAGATGTCTTGAAAAAGTCGAAAAATGAAGCCGTTTCTCATCTTCTTTCAAAAAAACGAGTACAAGAGATTCAGGAGAGTTTAAGGTGCGATTCTGATTTGATTTCTATTATCAGACAAGCTATAGAAAATGAATAACTGTAATCTGTGTATGCTTCTAAACAAATTGGTGTAAGTAATTCCACATCCTCAGCGCAGAGAAGCTCAGTTGGGAGCATATTAAATTCTGCGAGAAAATTTTCATAAAATATTTTGCTAAATGAGAAGCTAGAAATGAGCTTAGATATGAGTGATGACTATGAAAGTCTGTCCCCTATTGCAAGGAAATTTTCATAATAATATTCATTGAATACTTTTGGTGATTTTGGGATTAATTCCCTTCCGTAATTACTGGTAGAAAGAGATAAAGATAACAATGAATCTTCGAATTCAGAAAGCAGCATGGATTCTCATTCAAAAAGCCCAATAAACTCTAAATAAAATCAAAAACATACCATTTTGCCAATATCTACAAGCAATGAAGATGGGCTTAATGGTAAATTACAATTATCTGGAAAAAGACATAATAGTGTACGCTTCTCTTTGCCGTTAACAAATCTTGAAAAAATCAGAGAAAGTGATGAAAAAGAAGAAGATGTTCTAACAAAAGTTGGTGGATCAAATACAGATGTTGCTGCAAGAGAATTAAGCAAACGATTAGTAGTGCCTTTGTCTCTTACTTAAATGGGAACTGTTAGCGAACTTGCTATCAAAACAGAGGAATCTGTGGAAAGTTAGCAAGAAGAATAAGAGGATTCGAAAGTTGATGATGGCAATAATAAACAGCATAAGAGAGTGTCTGCTTCGATTAATAAGGGTGTTTAGTTCATAAGCCACTTCTAAAAATGGTAGCTCAATTCAGTTGAATCTGAATATCAAGATTTACGAAGCAGCGATATAATTGGCGACTATTAATCGGAATTAAAAATGCCTTCAGAAAAACAATCTAGTGCTCAGAAGAAGTTTAACTAATCTCGAACTTCCCTAGAGCGGGGGCAATTATTTGGCTCCAAACGAAACAGCATATTCTTTGGATAGAATCTCAGAATGTTTGAAAATCTAGCTAAACAGCATGAAGCAGAAAAAAGTCCAACAGACAAAGACGAATTAGATCTAGGGAAAACTTCCTCTTTACTTGAGAACTCTTCACCGTCTGAGGATAAATAACCGTTAGAACAACTACCTGCCTCGTAGTTTGATAATCTGCATCATTCGCATTCTGAACACATGTAATAATCGCAGATAGAAAGTATGGGTTAGTCATCCACAAGATTTCATGATGATCACTAATCGTTACTTCCTCCTATTCCATTAACTTCATATTAATCTGCTTCTCCAACAAATCGACATAACTACTCGATTAGCAACAACAACTCATATGTGACTTACTTCAATAAGCATCCGGATTAATCGGTTGTCGAAACATCAAATGTCAAAAAATAAGTTAACGAAGAAGGATTGAAGAAAATCAATAATTACACTCTGCTGCATGAACTTGGAAGGTAAGAAAGGATTTAGTCCCTTGCATTTATGATTAATTTATTTATTTTTTTGAAAACAAAAAAGAGGAGGCTTTGGAAAGGTAAAACTAGCTGAGAGTGAGACAGTCACAGGAAGAGGAACAGCGAAATGTCAATACGCAATTAAAATATCGAATAAATAAAAATTAAAAAGGAAATTAGTGTCCATGAAAGTGAATGCGTATTCTATGCTCGAAAGGGAAGTAGCCATCATGAAGAAGATAGATCATCCGCATTTAGTTTAATTATATGAAGTCATCGACGATCCAGAAGATGAAAAAATATACATGGTTATGGAGTACATGCAGAAAGGATCGATTATGTCAGAAACATATTGGAAAAAAGAACTCTAAGAATCGAATATGACACTTTATTAAAGTATTTACTCTGATGCACCGATTTCGCATAGGAAAAAGTAAGAACTACTGCCAAAAGCACTAAGTATAGAGAAATGTCGGAAATACTTTCAGCAGTTTGCGCTTGCTATTGATTACAGTAAGGTTTTTGATTCTAAAATTGACTTGAAAATTATAAATAATCAGGAATCGAAAGTGTTTTATGAATGACCAAATTGTTTTTGTCTTTTTTTGTTGAAAGTGCATAACTAAGCACAGGTAATTCATCGTGATATCAAACCAGAGAATATCTTGATTAACGATGAGGATAATTTGAAAATTGGTGATTTTGGTGTGTCACATATTATGGACAGCTCAGAGGATTCCAAAATGAAAGAGAACGCAGGAACTAAAGCGTTTACAGCACCAGAAGGATGGAGCAGTACTTTCAGGGGTAAACCTCTAGACATGTGGGCGTCTGGTATCACTCTCTACAACATGGCTTTTGGAGAGTTGCCATTTTTTTCCAAAGATCAAATGAAACTCAAAGATCTCATTCTCAATCAAGAGTACAAAAATTACTAGTTTGCAATTCATTTTTTGTTTTAACATTTCTTATTCTTTCAAAAAGAATCACGATTCCTGAAGGAACTGACCCATTATTAGCAGATCTTGTGAGAAAACTGCTGATTAAAGATCCAGATCAGAGATTGACAGCCGAACAAATGCTAGTAAAATAATTCTTTATTCATTCTTAGAAAGTATCCTTCAAACTGAAATTTCTCTTTAAACTATTTTTTATTGCTTTTCCCTTAGACTCATCCTTGGTTGACATTAAATGGGACAATCCTCTTACAGAATACAGCTATATCTGACATATAGATTTCTTATCAAGATTTACAAGGTGCATTCACTAAAAAACTACAATTTGCTACACTTATGAGAGTCAAAATGAAACTAAATAGGTAATTAACTCGAGCTAGATCGTTTCTTCACTCAGGTATGATGGATAGTATTAATCCAGCAGAACACAATAATAGCAATAACAACAGTAATAACATGAACAGCAGTGGTAATCTAGCTCTTAAACCAGAATGATCCAATTTAAAAAATATTTTCTCATTGTCAAATCTTTTGAATCATTTGAAAACTCACTCATAAATCCAAGATTATTCATAGAATGAATCTCCTTTTTCAAAAAGGTATCTTCATGATAATAGCTACACAGAGTCTACTTCTCATTTCTAACAGTTTACTTTCAATTATTTTGTGTTTTTCTCATTTTAATTTCATTCTAAAAAGAAAACCAAACAACAAAATCACATGTGTATATTTCAGTATTTTAGTTTATTTTATCGAATCATATTTTTTAAAGTTTATCATAAGAATATTAGATATTTTTAGTATTTCTAAATCATATTCTTTAGGATATTAAGAACCAGATAGTTTGAAGAGATTTTCAAAGGCACTCTTGCATGTTTCCGTTTGAGTTTGTGTGAAACCACAAAAAAATCAAATCAAAACTTGAAATTAAAAAAAAAATATTCTTGAAAATCGAGTGATTAATCAAAACAATACTCTCTCTCTTTGATCGATCTGAAAAGATTTTAACCTTTGGATAGATTTCCATGATGAAATGGGATAAAAAATACCTTATTGAGTCAGTACTCTTCTCACTGGAAACATACAAGAGTGTTTACAAAACAATCAAAACAGAAATCGCAGGGAATAATAAGTAAAAGAGTTATTATTACTTGATCTCTGCTTGTTTCGATCATCTGTATATTCATTTTCAGTGTAAATCTTCCTAAAATATGATTTTTACTATCTCTATCTATTAGAATTTGTCTCGATGCAGTTTATGAAGCAACAGTTGAAATCTTGAGCTAGAAAGAACCAAACCCTGTTTTATTGCTGAATTCAGTTAGAGTAAGGAAAACAATTTGATGTTGGTTTTCAAATTCACTAACTTGAACCAAAAAAACAGTTATTAAAAGATTGCATTGACACTCAGAACGAAACCATTCGAGCGAAAGTCTTTGAAAACAAGATCATCTTGAGTAGGTTATTTGAAATAGGAAGTTTCAGAGCTGGTGATCCCGATGAAGAACGAGGAAGGTTTTTCTTTGGGGAAGATCAAAATGAAGAGCTAGAAATGATTGGAAATAGCTTATTGAGACTTGTATTGGAGAACTTTGTATTTTGGCCGATTATGTTTCCTAATTCGAGTGAGAAAGTTAAACAAGCAAGTTCGAAATTAAGTGAAAATGGAGTTTATTTCCCTGAGGAAGTACATTACTACAAATCGTTTTTTAAGTAACTCTAAAGAGAGCGAGAGAGAGCAGAAATGAATAAACAAAACTAAAGAATACCTGGTAGTTCAAGGGAATAAGAAAAACAAGTAGGGTCGAGGAGGAATGAATATGAACAAAGTGAAAAAGGAATAAACGATTTAAAAGATAAAATGCAAAACGCAATGAATGTTTTAGGCAAATTAGTTTTAGTTCCAAATGCGTCTGATCTCAACTAAGAAGGTAATGTATTATGTATGGGCAAATACAGCGGATTAAGGGTTGGGAAATGAAAACGGAAGATACATTTTTTGTGTTTTTTTGTATTGAAACATAGCATTTAAGTAAGTTGGAGAGACATTAAGATCATGCGTTGAAAGCTGTTAAGTGATGAGACTTCAGGGGATTGACAATAGAATTGATAAAGAATTCGAGAGTTTAGCTGATAGAACTGAAGAAGCCTTCAGTGATTATCAGATGTTTAAAACTGGAGCTGTTAAATTTGATGATTTCTCATTGAAATACGGAACAGTACCTATTTCTTCAAATGAAATATTGTTAGATACAAATGATAGAATTGGTTCGCAGAAGAGTTTAAGCTCGTAAGGGATATCTTAAGGATAATAGAGGAAAGAATAATAGGAGATATCAGGAAAATAAAATATAGAAGTTGAGAAGGATAAAACAAACTAAAAAGAAAGGATTGGAAAAGATAATAACATGATTAGAGAATAAAATGGGATATCAATCTTACATGGAAAGAGTAATAATTAGATAGGAGAATAGCAATTTAACAGAATTCTTGGGTAATCGAAAGGATAGATAGAAGAGTATTTAGAAAGATAAGAAGGAGTGATAAGTAATGATTATGAATCATAGTTAAAAACTAGAGAGAAAATATTAAGATTAAATGAAGAAATGCTTTAGAAATAACAGGAGGAGCTGAGAGTTAGTTTGAATAGACAAGAATAAGAATAAAAAGGAATTAAGGATCGATTGAGTTAGTTAGATAGGTAAGAGAATTTATAAAAGGAATAAATGGAATAAATGAGAATTAGAGAAGAAATTAATAAAAGTAATCAAGAATAAATTAGAATAAGAGAAGAATAGATTGAAAGCGTTGAAGAGAAGTTTAAGATAAGAGAACAAGAGTTAAATAGTAAGGAAGAAGAGGTTAAAAAGAAAGAAGAGTAAGTGAAAAGAAGTGAGTAAGATTTGATCGTTTCTTAAGAACAATAATTTCAAAAACGAAACGAAAAGGAAGAAGAATTAATAAAGTAAATGAAAACCAAAGAAGAATCGTTGAAGAGCAAGACAGAATTGATTCAAACTTTGCAAGAAAAAATCGCTTAATTTTAGTTAAAACAACAAGAAATATCAGTGAAAGAGCAATAATCTTAAGATAATTAGATTATTTCTGCAGATAAATATCGTATCCTTTCATCATCTTATGAAACAAAGATACAAGAATTATAAGAATACCAGAAATCCCAAGATAAATAGATACTCTAGTTAAATCAATAAACACAAGAATTACTGACTTAAAATATAAATCTAAAGTAGTAAATTAAAGAACTAGTTGATTCACAAAAAACAGAAGTAAAATCTCAATAGATTCTAACAAGTACAAAGGATAAAGCTATTCAAGAACTTATAAACAAAAATGAACACCTTAAATTGCATGTTGAATCACTCAAGAAAGCAGGTATATCTCTTGAATAATAACTGAAAGAGAACAAGTAAATTGTTGAAGAATTGTAGAATTAATTGTAGAAGAAGATTGGAGATATGAGTAAGGAAAATAAATAGTTGTTGGATGAGAATGAGAAAGGGAATGTTTAGATGAAAGAAATGAGTTATTAGAGGGATCAAGCAGTAGAGACTATTAGCTAACTCACAGAATAATTGAAATCACAGATTTAATTAAGGTCAGAGTAATAAAAATTATTGTTACAAGCATAATAGGGTTAATGGATGTTAGAATAGTAAGAAAAGAAGACCATATTGGAGTAAAATGCTAAAGAAGATATGAAAGAAGAATAAAACTAAGATATCAGGAGGGGAAATGAACCAAAGCAGACTAGTTATCCTGATGAAAATATAAAGAACAATGACAATAGAAATTATGACTTTAATAAATAATTTTCTCATTGTAGGTTGTCTGAAATTATTGGCGATAAAGACAATAAAAAATAAATGAACAAAAGGAATTATTCTTTGAATTTGAGGCGAAATTCAACTAGAAATACAAGTTACCAGCTGAGTTAAGATATTTCAATGTTTTAACAAGAATTATTACCAACATTTGATATCCCTGAAGATAAGAATAATATTATTATTGCGAGAAAATCAAAGCTGAATCTAACTGCATTGGATAGCTCAAATAATTCAACTTTGTAGTATCCAAATAATGCATAATAACCTACTTAGATATTCTCTTCTACTTCAAAGCATGAGAAGTCTCTTAGCTACTTTAGTAATACACAAGGTGATACTCGTAAACTTAATGATAGCTAAAAATAGATTATTAATAAAGAACAATAGATGTTTAATTCTGTTAAAAACTCGCCTGAAAAGAATCATTTATCAAGCTATTTTAGAACCTTAGAGAGAGAACTAACTTTATCAGATTATTTATCAAGAGTTCGAATCAGAAATAGAGATAGTGCTCTTGGATAACATGAAGGGAGATAATCTTAATAATAGCATCGTTCAAATGTGGAATCGCCAGTAGCTAAAAGAATAAAATTTGAGGAAATTCAAAGCAACGCAAGTAGGTTAAAGCTACAAAAGTAATAGAATACATTTTTCAACGATAATGATGTGAATAATTAAAGCAATGCAATCGATAACAGAGCAATAAATGCATATTTTTAATCTCGGAAAAGTGAGATAATATCAAATTATGCAGCTGAAGATTTTATCAGTAAAGAAGGAGAATTCGATCAGGAATATTAATAGCAGAATTAGATTAAACTACTAAAATAATATCATTTTTAGAGTCAAATATCCAATTTTCAAGTCATTAAGTATTCTACTGAATGCTTTAAGCCAATTGATAGCACCTTATCAGATGAGAATCTCATTAGATTGAAAAAATCTTCATTAGTAGCAAAATCATTATTGTTTGAAAATGAAACAATCAAAATAGGAATTACATCCAATTCACATTTCTATCAAGGACAATTGTATCTGAAATTATAGCTTTATGTCTTCAACAAGCTCCCATTAACAGATATCACAAGATTCTCGCTATCGATTGCTTAGAGTTAAATTCAATCAAGTATTCTGGCATTTTTATTTACTTCCCATTTTATTTATTTTATTGTTTATAATTTTTACAATCTAAAAAAAACAAGGTTACACTATTGAAGCAAGACCATAAATACTTGAAGGATCTATTCCTATTGACAAGCATTTGAAATAAGAAATTCTTTTGTAATTAACAGGAGAACCATGCAATCTTTGCCCTGTGAAGATATCCTTTATTGACAGTGATTCAAGGGAAGATAATCATCCAACTGAAGAAATACTTTATCTCCCTATGAGTTTAACTTAATTGATGTCATTCGAACCAATAAACTAATTTTCTTTTGTAAGTAAATGGAGAGAATATGATAGAAGTGTTGAATCTGAAGAATTTGAGGTAAGTAGAAATATCTTAAAAGACTACTCGTATCTTTTAAAATTCTTCCCGACAGCTGTAGAACTCAACCCATAGGAAAAAGAGGAATATTTAGCAGGGTTGAAGGATTATAAAATTGGATGTAAATTTACATTCACAGAGTAGAAAGTGTCAAAAGTGTGTTGCTTGATTAGATTCACACTTAAACCGTTTAATGGCTTCTTGATTCAGATTAAGTATGCTTTATCTACATACTCGACATAACAAGAATAAAATAGTATCTCAACGTAAATCTACAATCTCTTTTAGACATTATATTTCCTATTTAGAGCACCTTTACAATAAATTCCAAATTATTCAATGTCTTGAGATAAAATCTTAAAAAATAAACAAAACGTAAGACTTCTGAAACAATACCCTTCTGATGGATTCAATAGAATGAATTCAATCTTTTCAAAGTAAAATAATAACCAGATAAAAGACAATCTCTCACTGGATTTCTTTTCAAAACACGAATGCTACATCATATGAGCATTTCATTATCTTCCATTAATTTCTTAGATTTGTCTTTCAACACTTTGCTAAAACTAGTCAACGTTCTGTTAAACATCCTCAGACAGCTTCATTTGTAGCGAAGGACTTTTTAACAACAACAAAAAAAACAAAACAGTATGTTAAAAACACAATTTTAGCAACCAATAATACACCTATAAATGAAATCTAAGACAATAAACATTGATAAAAAAGTTTTTCCCTCATATTAATATTAGACAGCAATTCTTTTAAGGTTGTAACTTAACTAAATTGTGTATATTTTTTAGAATTGTATTACCTAGCATATTTTTAGCGATGATAAGCATTGAATTTAAGAATCGACTATTCGGAGGGATCTCTTTTGATCCTAGAATAAGAATAAATGATCAAAATGTTAGACTGTTTTGTATTATGAATTGTTGAATTGTGAAATTGTTATTTACCTCTCTGAAAATGTCAATCCTAATATGTTATTGCTACTGCTGCTGTAATTTAAACCACTTTGTTCTTACTAAGCTTGCTCGGTCATTTTCCTAATCCTCCTGCAATTAAATAAATATAACATTATTGATAAATGCATCAGTCAAACTGAGCTTTGTATCTTTTTTACTTTCCAGATGTGAGATACGCGAATGCTGCTTTATGTGCATTAATTTTCTTATTGATAATCGAGAATCGATTTGAGTCTTAACCTTAATTGCTTTCACTGCTGATATCATCAGTTTCAGTTTATTTTCCTGGCTACAAGCAATAATTACCGAATACAACAGGTTTAATCTACTCTCCTCTTTATTTGACTGGAGAATACGATGAGAAATCTTTCATTTGCATCTTGATCGGAGAGTTAGAACTAGTTAGAATTCTAGCATGCTAATCCTTGCTGGAATTAAATGTATTATTATCTTTTGTTGTAGAACATGAAGGAGTTTTTACAGTTCCTGAACTAGGCCTATGAGAGTTGTTTTATTTGAAGTAGAATGGAATTTGTTTCGATTGTGAATGCTGCTAATTTGAAGAATCATCATTTGAATTCCCTGTTTTTCTGAAATAAAGATCTTCTTAGCTTTTGTTTCTAGCCAGTTAACAATTCTAAGGACTCCGAATACTTTCATTCCTTTCTTCGGAGATTTCTTGCATGCTTCGATGAGTTTAATTGTGAGTTAAATTCACAACAAGGTTTCTTCTTTTAGACGAAGGAGAACCAGATTAATCAAACTAATTGCGATGAGATTATCCATAACTTCTATTTGATTAAGCTTATTATGTCTTGAAGAATCTATTAGGAGATGAACTCTCTCCTCCTCCTCCTCCTTCAGAATTTTTTCTAAAATTAATTTCTTTATTCTTTATTTTTCTGATCATTGTTGTAAATGTTTCTTCCTCTCCTCCATTTCTACTTCTATCTGTACCTGCATTTATCCGTGTACTTGGCTAATCGAATCTACTTGTAATCGTAGAACCTTACTCATAGTCTGAAGTGAATCTAGGCTAACTTTCAGATCTCCTCAATCCAAGTTTCTAATTCTCAGCTAGTCTCTTTCGAAGTTTCAACGCAGCTTGTTTCATAATATCATTTTCATCTATCGAGCGAAGGGAAGGTACATTGTTAATGATCCTGTTCACTTATGCATCCCCTCGAGTCTTAAAATTCACATTATCCTAAAAGAAAAAGACTCCTTTCTTTATTTTGAAAACATTATTCTAAGTTGTAGTATCATTTTTATCCTCTATATCATGATGAATATCTTCCTTCTCTCTCATTGCTTCCATCTTTTCCTGCATTTTCTTTAAACTCCTTTAGACTATTGCAGTTGCTTTAAATTTTAGTTATCCATTTTAATTTTCCTAATTCTGATCAATTTTTGTCTTTTTTCTCTCACTTTCGATGAGTTACCTTTCCCATTTAAGGTACTCTTCATGCTTGATTTAATCACATAACTTTTATAAATCTTATCTTTTTCGTCCAATGCTACTCTACCTTGCTAGTAACTCTCGATCTACACTTAATCTTTTTTATGATTTTTCTGCTTTTTTATTGACTTGCACAGTGAATTTTCCATCTTCAGCATCATCCCTTGCTTTTTTCATATCTTCATAGCTTTAATTCCCAAATGTTCTCCCTTCGATATCATCGCACTCGGTAGACACATAAGGTGGTCCACCTCCAAATGAAGGATCGCCATTGGAAACAATTTTAGGAGGTTATCTTCTCATGAAGAGAAAATATTTAGGTATTTTAATTTTATCAGGATGCGTTGTGTGTGGCTCGGAATCAGCTTCTAAAGGAATGATCAAAATGACAATCACAAATTACATAATGCAATGCACTTTCAAACAGATAATTCATCTAAAAAAATAATCTAATTAATGAAATTATCATGTTTTATAAAACTACGTGTTTCATAGTATTCTTTGTGGAGAGTAAATGTATCATCAGTCTCGCATGATTCAATGATTTTGTTGTATTTCGTGGCATATTCTAGTGGCACCATATTATCAGCTAACTTTTTCTTTTGCAGCGGAGTTGTGCCTGCATTCTCCATCAGATTTTGTAGGTCATAACTAGGGATATCTAAGTAAATTCCTTTAATCTATGAAAGCTGTTGGGCATCAGGCATTTGTTAGGAGTTTCTCTGAAGCACTTTGCTTACAATTTCTTTCATTTTTTGAACTAAACTTTGGTAATAATTAATCACAGTTTTAGTATTTTTTTTTAAGCACAATGTAATTAATAATTACTGCTTTTTTAGAGTAAAATAGGAAATTAATAAATCAACCAATCATGCAATTATGCATAGATATATTACACAATTCAGCTGATATTACGCATATCTGTGATAAACATATATTTTCTCAAGATTCTTCCTTATTTTTATCTAGATTTTAAAAACTAATGATAAATTTAGTGCTTAAAAGAGATAATTAGCTGCCTAGCCTGGTCCGTAAAACAATAGTCATTTTAATTTATTCTTTTTACAAACAAAATGTATGCTTTCTAAAGAAAAAAAACAGACAAGCAAACATATTATCCCTATCTCTCTCTTTCATGGTTAGACAGCTTTGTTATTAACATCAACATCATTATTCTCAGGTTATTCTTCGATGCACAGCAATTATTAAGCTTATTGCTACTGTTATTATAGCATAAGTAACATCTATTGTTACTATTATTGCTATTGTTATGCTTAAATTTATTGTTGCTGTTGTTAATGTTGCTGTTACAAAATATTCCAATCGTAGACATAATCCATTGCATAAGAATTATCTTTCATGATATTCTCAAAGGTATTCTTAATATACGCATAGTTAGGTATGTCTTCAAACTCAAGGTTCCTGACATACTTGAAGATATCTTTGAATTCTGATGGTATTTTAGCGCATATTTCTTCGAGCGGCATGGTCATTTTTTTTTCCATAATTTTATCATATTTTTCTTTTTTCGATTGAGATCGAACTCCCATCCAAGGGAGACTTCCAAGAAGCAAATAAAGCAGAACATATACCATTCCTTCTAAATCATCTCTTCTTCCTTGTTCAATGCCTAAATGAGTGTTGAGCGAAGCGTATCTAGCTGTTCCAGTGAAATTTTTGTTTTCTTTGTACGAAATATGCGTGCCATTTCTTGTGACAAGTTTCTTAGCTAATCCGAAATCAACTATGTAAACAATATGAGCGTTTCTTCCTCTTCCCATTAAGAAATTATCTGGTTTGATATCCCTGTGAAGTACATCTTTAGAATGGATAAATTAAATTCGATCGACCATTTGAATACCAATCATCAAAACAGTTTTGAGGGATAATTTTCTACCGCATTTCACAAACAAATCTTCTAATGAACTTCCTAATCTGTCCATAACCATGTAAGTGAATTCTCCTTCTCTAGCAGTGTAGTAAACATGTGGTAATCCTCTGTTGTTCAAAACAGATGCATCTTTAAGTAATCTTTTATAGAATTGAGCTTCATATTAAAGTTATGGACATGCACAGTTGTTCTTTTCGAGTTTGATGGCGACTTCCAGATTGGATTTGGTGTTGACTCCTAGATAGATTTATCCAAAGCCACCACTGCCAAGTTTCTTCGTTAACTTGAAATTCTTACCAATAAGCACTTCACCCATTCAATAACAAAAAATAATTCTGTTTTCTTTCTATTCTAATTAAAATTCAATCTAGTTTGGCTATTTGTGTTTGCCACCGAAACGGGTTAGAAGAGTATCTATTCCTTTATTTTTTGCTTATTTCTTCTTGTGTGAGTTAAAAACTCTTCTCAAAAGTACCAAGTAGGGTTCAAATAGAACAAAATACTCAAGACTGTCTTAGCCACCTTTTCAAGCTAATTAATAATTTTCCTGTTTTTGAGAAATTTAAATCCTGGTTTTTCAATTGTACTTTCTTTTTGTTTGTTTTGTTTTTCTTTAAACAATCTAACTTCCCCCTCATTATGGTTCATTTTTTCTTAATATTTAAAGCATTTTTAAGTTAAAAGAATCCCCTTATGTGTACATTTATTTATATTAGTTAACAATATGAACATGCAATGATCATTAATTATTGAAAAAAGGTTGTTGAAATATTCAGCAAGAATTGCCGAAATACTATCGTTTAAGAGTCGGTGAAAAGCTAAAACTCCTTAGTAACTCAGGCGCTGAATTATTTAGTTCCTGTGAATTCTAGAAGTTGAAAACATCTGAGAAGTATTGTACTTCATTTGATTCTTATGATCCTTCGTATTCCTCTTCCTCCAAGAAAATATCATCGAAATCTCCTCCACATGATTATTCAGTCTGTGGCTCATCGAAATCAATAATCGTAGATGCTAGCGAATAACTTGAATACAGCTAAGGAACCTCATACACAATTTATCTTGGCAGGACAGTTAGTTTATCACCGTTTTTAACTTGTAAATCTTTTAAAGTTTACTCAGCATCGAGAACCCTATCACTCAGCCAGAAATCACATCCAGAAATAGTTGCTTTAGCTTAAGAATATATTAGTAATTTCAAAGTCTGAAGGCTGTCATCTTCTTGAGCATAAACCAAGTGAGAAGAGCCGTTTTAGAGTTCAATGCATATCATAAGTTCAGTATCCATTTTCGTTTGTTTTTTGTAAAAAATATTGCGATTTAAGAGATCCAGGGAATTTTTAAAAGTTTGCAGAAAGAAAGAAATTGTTCAGCTTATTTCATTTCGTCTTGGGATAAGTATGCTTTTCATATTCTTCTTTTGGCTTCTTCTATTCCAACTACTTTCTATTTTATTATTATGCATGTGTGTGTCTGTGTCTTTTAATTGTTTTTCCTCCAAAACTATTGAAGATTAAAAAAAAAGAAAAAAGATAGAATACACGCCACTTCAACAAGAACTAATAATAGTTGCTTTTCAAATAATTTTGATTTCTTTTCATTCATCAAAAAATGTATCAGATAACAAAATAGAAGAATAACCCTGTCAGATTTAAAATTAGAAATAGATAATATCATTTTAGTGAGAAATGTTCTTATTTCTTAATAATTTAAGAATTAAGTTTCTTTTAGAATAAATCTAAAAATGTATTTTTTAGTAATGATTTTTCTTTTTACATTTTTAAAAATGAATCATTTCCGTTAAAAATCATCTTTTTTCCATATTATCTTTCTCACCCATCCCATATGCATAATAATCTTTCTAAATCAAAATCTAAGTTTGTCCTTTTTAACAGCATTGTATTTGATTAATTATTTGTGTTTTAATTGTTTCTTATTTTTCATTTTGATTTTTGATTTGAATTTAAAAATTAACTTTTTAATTTGTCTTTTTTCTTTCTTCTCCAACGCAAATATTCGTTGGGCATTTTCTAAAACAAACACATTTTTATTGAGCTTTTTTAAAATGTAATCTCTTTAGCTACTGTGAAGTATTTCTTTCATAGTGACAACTAAATCATATGTTGAACATATGGTTTTATTAATGCGACTGTGGAACTGTTGTCCTTCTTCTTTTGTTGCTGAGACTGCATTCTCTAAATCGCCTTAATGAGTGAGTGCTTTTTTAATTCTTGCTTAATTATTTTTTTTAATCATGCACGGCAAAGAATTTAAGCACTTTTCATTTATTGAGGACCAGATTTAAAAACATGGCGGATCTAAGATAGGCAGCATAAGCAAGTAGGAATAGTAGTAGTAAAACACTTTGTTTTAGTTTTTTTTAAATTACTATTTG
>Ga0302271_10001613_pt1 | contig 21502 bp, 25 predicted proteins | sample III_Bog_N1_1_FD_198767 | JGI IMG/M metagenome (GOLD analysis project Ga0302271, IMG submission 198767) | Peat permafrost microbial communities from Stordalen Mire near Abisko, Sweden - III_Bog_N1_1 | ecosystem: Environmental > Terrestrial > Soil > Wetlands > Peat | place: Sweden: Abisko... | reverse complement strand
ATTAAGGTTGATTTTCCTACCCCTGATGATCCGACAACGCAATAAGTTTTTCCTTTCTGCAAGAAATCCATAACCTCATCCATCCCCTTCATTGAGATATTACTTAAGAGAATCGTTTTAATTCTTTTTTCTCTGGCTTCAAGGTTATTCATTACAGACCGGATCTCAGCATCAGAAGAGAGGTCAATCTTGCTGATTATTAAAACGGGCTCTATCCCAGAGGCATAACAGATGGTTAAGTAGCGTTCCAGTCTGTTGATATTAAAGTTACTGTCAATTGACTGAATAATTAATGCAACATCGATATTCGAGGAAATGATTTGTTTCTCTCCGGTTTTGCCAACTGCCTGTCTCTCGAGAACGGATTTCCGTGGAAGAACTTTATGGATTATTGCTGAATTTGAATCATACAAGTTCATAGCCACCCAGTCTCCGACTGCAGGAAAAGCGGCTCTTGAATCAGCAGTAAATCTCAAATTTCCGGTTATCTCGGCTTCATATTCATCATCTCCGGTAGAAACAACATATCTCTCGCGGTGTTCCTGCGTTACTCTTCCAACCGTAAATTCTGACAAGTGGTTTTCCCGCATAAAACTCCCCATTTCAGTATTATATCCCAGATCCGTAAGCGTCATAGTCATCTGTTTACCACAAAAATATTTTTTACTTTTGCATCCTGGTACGGTTCAATGCATGCCGTCAGCTTTGGCAATTTTTCGCACTTCCACACTGTTGCCATCACCTTGTAAAACCGGGCAGCCTTTGGCAAATTCCACTGCTTCGTCAACAGAATCAGCCTTAACGATAATATACCCGCCTACTGTTTCCCTTATTTTACCAAAAGGCCCTGTTGTTACAACATTATTTGGCCAGACAACTCTGGCATCTGCGAAGGGCAGACCATTTCCACCTGATAATTTATTCTGGGCAGCTATTCCGCCCATCCAGTCCCTGGTTTGCTTCATCCAGATTTGTATCTGTTCGGGTGAAGCAACCTTAAGACCGTCTTCGTGTCTGAAAATCAGTATAAACTCGTCCATTTTTTTGGTTTTTGATTGTCTGCTTAATGCAGACTTGTTTTACATTTATTTTACTATACCCTGATGACAAATGAATTTCATATAATTGGACACAATAGGTGAAAAATAATCTTTATTACGAAGATGGAAGAATGGAATAATCTGTAAATGAATGGTTATAATGTTTTGTCTGTATAAGCGTTCTCAGGATTTTGTTCGATGACAAACGAATATCAATTTATCTTCTCGTCAAAGTTGAACATCCACTGAACGCCATATTTATCTGTACAGCTGCCGTAAAAACCTCCCCAAAACATGTCTTGCAGAGGCATAGTTATTTTACCAGCTGCAGATAATGCATTAAATAATCTTTTGGTTTCCTCTTTTGTATCGGGTTCAATATTAATATGAATATTGTTTCCAAAATTCAAATTAAAACCCATTGATTCCGGAGCATCAGTTCCCATTAATATGTGGCCGCCTGAAATTTGTAATTCAATATGTACGATCAGGTTTTTATCTTTGTCCGGTGCAAGGGGCATCCCTTCTTCCTGAGGAAGATCAGCGAAACGCATGATACCCCTTCCTCCGAAATCCCCTCCGAAAACTGATCTGTAAAAATTGAAGGCTTCCTCAGTATTACCGGGGAAATTGAGATATGTGCTGACTCTTGCCATAATTAAGTGGTTTTATTTTTTCCGGTTAACAATCAGTACTGAATATTTGTTTACAAAATCAGTTCAAAAACGTTACAAATAATTATGCCAAAAGATTGTACGTTGATGACGAAGCGCGATGTTCAAATGTGAAATATTACATATTCGCTACTTGCACCTTCTTCATTTATAACCGATGCTTTTTTCCTTATTTTCAATGATCCGGAATTTTACTATACTGCTGATCAGTTCAAACGGGATTGGTTTGTCAATAGAAAACCGTATAGAACTCTTTGCTCCTTTGTAAGCCGCAATTTCATTTTTAAATGTCTCATCACCTGATGGTGCGGGATAAAGACCGATGTGATTCTTAAAAGCTGCAAAGTGAATCAGATTTCCCCTGAGCGTAAAAGTAGGCATCGCATATTTTATTGTTTCACTTGCTTCAGGAGCAGCTTTTCTAATTTCGGTGCGAATTTGTTCAAGAATTCTTTGTGTCTCTTTTGGAAAACCGGCTATATACTCGTCAATGCTGTTAAATTTTTTAATCGTGGTTGTCATAACATTTCAGGTCATTAAGTTAACTAACTCATCCTTAAAACAACGAACAGAAAAGACGATGTCTTTGTTGCCTCTGACCTTTAAATAATTTTTCTTGCCAGGAAAAAAAATCAGCGTTTTTTAGTTTTTTGAAGATTTTCCTTAACCCGGAATTTTACAATTTCTGTAATCAGGTCAAAAGGAAGAGGTTTTTCGATCGGGAATTTTACCGAACCTTTTGCTCCTTCATAAACTGACAATTCCTTTTTAAATGCTTCAATTCCTGATGGCGTCGGATAAAATCCAATGTGATTTTTAAATGCGGCAAAATGAACCAGATTACCATTAAAAGTAAATGTTGGTATAGCATATTTAATTGTCTCTTCAGCTTCCGGTGCAGCTTTCCTGATCGTTGCCCGAAGATGGTCAAGAGTTTTTTGAGTCTCTTTTGGGAAACTTGCGATATACGCATTAATGTTGTTAAAAATTGTCCGGCCGGGTGTCATAGTTTGTGGTTTAATAAGGTTATTTTAAATGGGTTTCTTAATCTAGCACTTCAATCGGAAAAAAAACAAAATTGCACTTTTAAAATTTTTCTTGTATTCAACAGCCCTATAAATGAAAATGATGTTATAAATTTTTCATATATCCATACCTTCAAATCCGGCCACTGTTTCCAGGATATGTTTTTATAATTTGATAATTATCGACGGTTGAATAATTTTCTTTAAAGTCTTCATTGTATCCACTATGGAAAGATTTGGTCTCTTATCTGAAGGTTTATCTGAAACTACCAGAGATTCCTCAGAGGAGTTGATAAATATGATCTTAAGTATAAATGAAGAATAGCCGCTCCTGCTCTCTCCTTTTTTTATTTCAGGAATATGTTTCTGAAGCTCAAGTTTTTCAATCGCTTGAAATTCATACTGAGTAATTGAATCACCAATTCTTTTATTTATGCATGTTCTGGTGAATTCAATATCACCAATAGGTTTTATTTGTTTTAACCCTGATTTTATTCTGAAAAGCAGGTAATAATATAATCCCAGAAAGAGAGGTAATGAGAATAGTGTTAATATAATAATCTTAATATTCAGGAAATTCAAACATATTTGAAACGAAAGCATAAATAAGGGATATACAGCTCCAAAAATCAGGGCCAATCTTCTCTTTTTCTGACCAAAAATTTTGGGGTCATAATAGTTGATCTGATAAATATTAAACCGGCTCATAGGGCTAAGTGATCTTTAAGAAGGATATCATTCATTATAGTATTTATCTTTCCAATACCACCACTTCAGTTTTTCTTTTTCGTATTCTGTTTCAGTCGCATAGTAAACTGCGCAACGAAAAGTATAAAGCATGCAAATATCATGAGTCATTCCGGTTATTGTATTTAGCCTGTTATATAGAATTTTGGGATTCTGTCCTTTAAGATCATCAACGCTTCTTAATCCTATATTCCAAAAATCAAGTGAGCAGGCTTTGCCAACACCCGGAATTGTCTGAAACTGTTTCAAAACTTTAGTTTTCGCCATAGTAATTTTTTTTAGAGCTTTTTTTATTCTTTTTCAAGATTCTCAATCTCTTCTATCTCCAAATTTAGCTTTTTAAATCGCTCATAAATTGAATATTTAAAAGTAATATACATTGATGAGAGAAAAACCAGGACTATTAATAACAATGGGATAATTGATACAAAATTCGGGCTAAAGTTCATACTATGGATAATCATCAATAAAAAGCCTGCTATCGCGAAAGGCATTAGCATGTATCTAATACGTGTCTTTTTTATCTTATACTTCTCCAGTTGTGCAATTTCTTTTTTTAAGGTTAATACCGGCATTGAAAAATCTATCTTACGAATCAATATAAAATATTTGATATCCCAGATGTACGTAATTGTATAGACAGGTAAAAACAATGCTAATCCGATATAAAAACTGATAGAAATATAAAACTGAACATTCAGAACAAGTAATGCTATTACAAATATAAGAGGAGAAAGTATACTATATCCTGCCTGGATTTTAATCCAGTTTAATCTTCTTCGCGGTTTTGAAATTAACATCAAACGCAAAATTTCCTTGTTAAGCCTGGTGTTTTGCGTTATTTTTTTATCGTATTGCTGCCATATATTTTGTAATTCTGATAGTTCCATCTTAGTCAGTTTTTTGAAATTGCTAAATTCTTAATCTCTTCTTTTATACGGCTTATTCTTGTTCCGACATTTGTCTTTGAAATTCCGGTAATATCTGAAATTTCATCATGAGAATTGCCATCGAGGTAAAGCAGTATTATTGCCTTATTCAGTTGATTTAATTCATCAATACACTGATATAAAATCTCAGTATGTGAAGAATCCTGCGGTTCTAGTATCCAGCTCAGACTCTCAACCTGCTTAAGGTCTTCAAGGAAAAGCAATTTGTTTTTTTCCCTTTTACGTCTGGAATTCATTGATGTATTTAATGCTACCCGATAAATCCATGTTGATATCTTGGAGTCGCCCTTGAATCTTCTAAAAGATTTCCAAAGTTCAAGTGTAATATCATTGATCAGGTCTTCTTTATCCTGGAATGTCTTTGAATATGCTCTGGCTATCTTTAAAATAATCCCGATATTTTTCTCTAAAATATCAAGGAAATGGTCTTTTTCTATATTATTTGTCATTTTTCATACTGTTACTGTTTAGGTAAATAAATCATACTTCGATCACAATTTATCCAATTAGTAACAGGCCAGGCCAGAAAATCACATTCTTCAGGGAAATTTTTCTGCAAAAACAAATAAAATAGCTGATTTAGCATTTTTATTTGTAATGGATTTCAATTAAAGTAAAGATAATCCGGAGTTAAAAATCTATTTTTTTCATAAGTTCTTCATAGCTTTCAATAATCTCATCCGCACCTGCTTCTGTCAGGAAGTGTCTTTGAAATGAGCTGGTTAATCCATACACGAAACAACCTGCATTTTTGGCAGAGATTATTCCGTTTGGTGAATCTTCAATCACAAAGGAATTCCCTGTATTCGCGGGTAGTTTTTCAAGAGCTTTCAGATAAGGTTCAGGATAAGGTTTATGCAAAGCTGTATCCACTTCTGTTATAACAAGGTCAAACATTTCCGATATATGATAAATATCGTCAATTAATCCAAGACTATACAATGAAGTTGAACTTACAAGTGCTGTATGAATTCCTTTATTTTTAACCTTATCGAGAAAAAGTAAAAAGCCATCAATGAGTTTTAATTCCTTTATGATCTCTTCAAAAATCTGTTTTTTAGAATTCTGTAGCAATTCAGAGGAATGCTTCAGGTTATCGAGACTGTTTGAAATATAATCAAAAAAAATCTTATCTGTCCGCCCTTTATAATCGTCAAAAATGGTTGCAGGATAAGATATATTGAATTTTTCCAGAACGATTTTTTTTGCTTTTGCATGGACCGGTTCCGAATCGATAACTACACCATCAAAATCGAAAAGAATTGTTTTAATATCAACCTTCATAAGCCTATCAACTTAAAATATCTTTCCTGAGATTTAGCCTGACTGTCGGTCATTTATTTTCTGGATTAACCCACAGAAACCGACATATCAGTTCTTTTATCATGTGACAAAAAATAAATATCATATATTAAAATCATTAATACCTATTAAAGGGGCCGGCCAATCTCCCAATGAAGACCAAAAGGATCGACAAGTCGTCCCAGCCGCCAGCCATGATCTTCACCTACAGGGAAAACCTGGATTGCGCCGGATTCCAGGGCCTGATTGAAAACAACATCCGGATCTGACACAGTTAATATCATCCTGACAGTACCTCCTCCGAGTGACTCAGGACTTAAGCCTTTGTCAGCTCCATTGCTTACCCAAAGCTCTGCTCCACGGATTGAAAGCTTCACAACCAGATCTCCATCCGGTCCATCCAGCCGATAGACCTCGATTGCTCCAAAAGCGGATTTGTAAAACTCTACTGCCTCCATTCCGTTCCTAACCGTCAGCCAGGGTGCTATTGAGTTTTGGATACCACCTTTCGCGGTTGAATTTTTTCTTGTCTTTTCAGTCATTGTTTATTCAAATTGTTAAATTAAGAAAGGATATTTATTACCTTAATATTATCCAATTATTTCCAGATTTCAGCAACCTGAGATATTTTTTCCACGGGATTGACATTTATTTCAGAAATCAGGATTGTATTCCTGTTTTCATTTCGCCAGGTTCCTGGTGTGGATTAAAAGATCCGGTCCCCCAATTTGCCCATGACCCGGAATCACAATTTTAGCTGTTTTGAATTTTTTTATCAATTTATCAATGGTCCCCGGATAGGCAATTAAGTCACCATCCGCAGTATTTCCGAGATCAACCGAATTCAGACTTTTAACCATACATCCAGGGAATAATATTTTCTCTGACGGAATCCAGACAACTATATTATCAAGAGAATGAGAAGCTCCTAAAAAGTAGCAATCGATCACTTTATTACCCAAAGATAATTGGAGGGAATCTTTAAAGCCATGTGCCGGAACCGCAAGATTTTTTGACCTTGCTATATCAATTGTCTTTTGGTTGGCATAAGAGTCGATTCTCTGGCTTTGTAAATATCCTAATCCTCCCATGCAGTCATTATGCCAGTGGTTGGGAATAAATCCGGCAATATTAAGTCTCATATGATTTTGCAGATAAGTGACCAGGACCATTGTGAGTGAATCGGTCCATGGCGTGTCAAAAAGATATGCATTGGAGTGGTTTATAAAGATCAACCCATTGGCAGCAATTCTACCATAATCGGGTAAGTTCCCATATGAGACATGGACATAAGCATTATCTGATATTTTTATTAATTCCAGATCTTTGGAGATTTTAATGGTTTCATGATTAACCCGGCAATTTCCAATTAACGTGATTATCAAAAGGGACAGAGGGATGAATGTTCTTTTCATTTTGGTCGGCGGATTTGATTTTTTCCGTATCAAAAAGTTATTTGTTCTTTATACATGAACTAACAGGGATTCCGATGGTGGAGACTGTAGGTTAATCAGAACGTCACAAAGAGTTTTGTGAACATTCTTTAAAATGCAGATAAGTTTTATTTATATAATTTCTTGTACATAATCCTGGTAAATCCGGCTATTGTAAAGAATCCAATTCCTATTAAAAGACGATATTCCCTGAAAGGATTTCCTGGAGAATTATTAGTTAATGCTATTGCTAAAATTACCAAAGCAATGATAAAAATTACTGGTGCTAAAATCCAAAAGAGTTTTTTCATATTTATAATAATATTAAGTATGTCAGATTTCTGAAAGGACAGAGAATAAGAGAAACAATCACTTCAATAGCAGAAAATGGTGCTGGCTTCAATGGGATTGTGTTTCAGAGAAATATTGTTCATACCAGAATAACGACACTTCAGCATAGGAGTAATTCACAGTTTTAAATAGTTTCGTATTAAAGAATTTTTTACCGATCATACTCTCGATATCAGCCTCCTTTTTTTCAATACCAAAATTGTAAGCGGTAGCAAGAAATTTTATCTGTGAGAGTTCATCTCTCCTGCCTGTTTTGAAATTCTTTTCGCATATCTTAATAAATACGATCAGGTAATTCATCTGACTCTTCGGATCCTCGAGATCTTTTATAATCGTTTTCCTGAAATCCTTAATATCGTCAAAATCCGATCTGGTTTTAAAGGTTATTCCTGATCTACGTCCCAAAACAGCCGGCGCTTCTTCCCTAATCATTTCAGCAAATGAAGGTTTCATCTGAAACTGACCGATAGAGAAGTTGGCGTAATCCTCGCCCAGGTTAACATAAAGTGTTTTAAGCAGGGTGATTTCCATCTTATCGCGTAGCGCTGAATACCTTACCAGTTCAGGGAAGATAATTGAGATAGCCAGCGGATATGAGATATGATTTTTAGCGAGGAGCGGTTCAATCCAGTTCCGGTTTTCTTGTTCAAAAGTCATAGCTTTCTTCCAGTCATCACCAAAAAGATCCGGGTAGTTTACGGATTGTGATACCCCGGATAATAATGATCCTGCAAAAAGAAAAGAAAAAAGAAATATCCTCACCTCTTCTCTAGAATAGGATTTTGCACTGCATAATAGCATTTCTTTTAGGAGAATAATACATGTATGCAAGGTAAATCTGTCCATTGGTTTTAATCAGATGCGGGCTGAATAGTTCTGACATTGTTGTGCCATCACTGAAATTGAGAGTTCCGTAATCGCCATATACATATTTTGTATTGGAAGTGTTTATGAATGCAACCGTGGCAGCTCCTGCTTCAGGCTTAATAGTCATAACAGTTTTTCCCTGAAGATCTATTACTTTATCATATGCAATCATGAAAATATCGTTATATTTCATTTTGGCGTTCAGAACACCTCCTATATTTTTCAAAGGATCGAATGTTGCATTGGTAATATTCGTGACAAGCTTAGGCAGTGTTCCGGCAGGTCCACCCGCTTTCATCATTCTCTGCTGCATTTCCTGTGCATAATTCATTGAAAGATCCATCTTCTCCTGATCGGTTTTTGCATTTTTAATTGCTGCTTCCATCTTCTTCTGATCGTCCTCACTGTAAAGTGTGGATTCAACAACCATTGCCGCAAACTTCTCTCTGGATTGTGTTACCGCAAAGGAATTGATCTGGGCATATGGTCCATATGATTTACCGTTAAATGTTATAAGAAGTTTATCGCCCGATTTGCTGATGTACGGTTTATTTCTCAAAATAAATCCTTCAACATTTTTCTCATCCCCTTTTGATGCTTCGAACGAAGCAATTTTTGGATCTCCTGATTTGTAAGGACCCTGTGTTACTCCGTCCTTAATAATATAATATTCATCAGTTAATCTGGTCTTAGCCAGGATGCTGCCATCATCCAACATGCTGATAGATAACTCTTCATAATCGAGGTGCAGCTTTTCACCAAGATCTAGTATAAGTTCGGGTTGTTCACATGCACATTTGGGTTCTGGTTCTTCTTTTTTATTGTTGGAGCTTTTTGCGGGTTTTCCTGCTACATCATTAGTTACAGAGGCTTTAACCTTATTTAATAGTTTGCCGACCTGGGCAATGACCGGATTTCCTGATAATAAGCAAATTGTCAGGAGAAAGAGGATGAGCTTTTTCATAGGTTAGGCGTTAGTTTATTATCAAATATAAATATAACTTTTTTGATCTGATTAAGGCATGTTCAATTTTTGTTCCTCTTCTTTTAACAGGAGAGCATACAAAATAACTTTTTTGTGATCTTTGAGTTTTCAGACTTTTAAAATCAGCTTTTCAGCAGATCAATATTCCTCAGGAAGTTTGCTGAGTTATAAAATGGATCAAAACCCGGATTTTTCACAATTTCACCAGTCCTGTGGTTAATATATCCCTTTATAAACTGAGATGACAATTGGTAGACAAGATCGTAATTATCATTCTTCACAGGAAGAGTCTCGGTCAGGATATTTTCAAAAGAATAATTTTTTATAGCGGCTTTTTCCAGTTCATACGAATAATAATTAGCAACATCATTAGAAATACAGATTACAATTATGTATTCACCGAAAAGCTTTCGGCTGTGGTGTTTCATTTTAAGATCAAGCCTGTCCTTTGAAACCGGCAGGGCGGTTTTATAGAAAGAGTCGGCAAAATTAAAACCTTTCTGAAGAATACTCCTGGCGTTAACTTCATCTTTTGTGTAATGAATATAACTCCTCATGTTCTTACCGTTGTCGAGGATGAATTTTAATGAACTCTCATCCAGTAATTTATCTTTAAAAAATGAGCTGTACTGTTTTAAATCATGGATTTCTTGAAGGAACGACATCATCTCCTCAATGCTACGATTCTTTTCAATTCCTGATAGCCTTTTTACTGTGGTTTTAATAAATACGTTCTTTTTTGAAAGCTGTAAATGCAGAAAAATTACATATACAAGCAATGCAATTATGAAGATTATAAGCACAATCAGTATTGCCATTTTTTAAATTTTAAAACCGAACGCAAATATAAAGGTAACACAGAAATAATTAACAACTACACTTGAGCTAATTAATCTAATAATTACATCAGAGAGTTGTGAAGAAAGCCTGTTTTATGTCATCTCTGGTTATACTTCCGCCGGGTCAGTCACAAATGTAAAAATCAGTCAACATACAGAAAAACAAACTGATATAATACTATTAGCCCGACCTCTGCTTTCACTTTTCATATTAAAATTAAACAAATATCAGATACAATGGAATGAAGAGCTCTTACTTTTTTCAGGAAGATCCAAAAAACAAATCCGGTCAGGGAAGATGTCAGGAATAGATTTTAATTAGTAATAAAATCTGCATTCGGCGTTCAGAAGAAAGTGGAATGAAATTTAATTAATTGTCATGGTCATGCTACCGCCTCCGCCGCTGTTTCCAAATCGCGGGTTTACAACATTATTATAGATTGATCCGAAGGTAAAGGAGAAACCAAACATAGTAAAATACTGGTACTGGGTTGCCAGTTCTTTTCTTCTGAGCAGAACTTCCTGAGTTGTTGCGCCACCTTTTACCAGACCTAACTGATCGTGAATCAGCGAGGCTCCTCCGCCAAAATTGACTGACAATCCTTTTGCGACTCTGAGTTCAATAAAACCATTAAGTGAAAAATTGTTTTTTGACCAATCACGGACATAATTACTGTAACTGAAGCTGACATTTATAGAGCCCCATTTCTGGACAACTTCATAAGCAGCTGAAAATGAGTGTAGCCATAAAGGTTCTTTGGTCTTATCGTAGATAGTTGAATCAATGTAGGTTACATAATTGTACCCTATTTTATAAAGCAATCTTAGTTGTCTCCTTGTTGATTCTGAATAGGGGAAAATATCATATTCTATGCCCGGCATTAATGAAAACAACATTTTTTGATTGTTAAACGATGAGGTTCCGAAGCTGGCAGAACCCCCGTAGGACCAGTGTTCGGATAGACTTCTGACTATTAGCAGATTAACGGATTTTGAAATATTTTCACTCGTAATGTTGCCCCCTGTTGTGTCAAACACATCTTTTCCGTAATTATAATTTACACTCGAATTTAGTTTCCAGTCTTTAGTTATCCGGTTTGCGGAAATATTTCCAAAAAGCTGTGTGGATTTAGTTAATTGCTGGCCATCAAGAAATCCATTCATTGAAGTTTTGAATACCCAACTATTCCATTTATCGGTTGACACAGTTTCTGAGAGTGGTTCAGAAAAGCTGATATTCAAATATTTTGCAAGAGGAGTTTTAGCTACATAACGCATCAGACCCATCTTCAAAGTGCTAACCTCTTTAATCCGGATTTCATCCTGTGTTTCATCGGGTGCAGTAACAAAAGAAAGTGTGTCGCGCATTCCTGCATTCTCGTTTTGTCCAACCAGAAAATAGGTGAACTTTTGTCCGCCGGAACCTGTACCCTGGATTGTTGAAAGTATATAAACTCCGGCATCTTTAATATCTCTGACATAGTTGACATATGGGATCTCTTTCCTGAAGTAATCGCTTGCATTCATAAATATATTCAATGCATTTTTTCTTAAGGTGTCTGATTTTGTAGCAGTTTCCTGGGGAAAGGCCTGGAGAAAACAAAACACAAGAAAGATCAGCAAAATCGTTCTTTTCATTTACGGTTTAGGTAATTAGTGAGGTAAAGCTTAAACGAAAGTAGTTAAATGAATATTATAAGGCAACCGGAAAATCAGGTTTAACAAATTATTAACCAATACCAAAAAAATCCGGTACCGCAGAACAGGTACCGGATGTCATTGAAGAAGTCAGGAATGAAAAAACAAGGAATTATTTATGTTTAACCGGGTATTCATCAACAGGCTCAAACCCGTCCCTGGTCATTACCCATACACCATTTCCGGATTCCCACCAGGAATGCAGATATTTGTCTGATTCATCTCTGTAGGAAGAACGAAGCATGATCCTTGGATCATTTACGAATTTCATAATTGTGCCTGCCGGGATATGAAGATTAACTATAACATTGTCGGCTGCCCATCTGCGTCCTGCAGGAATGGTAAAATATTCATCAAGATGAAGAGTGTCACCATTTAGGCGGTAGTTGAACTGTAAATCTTCAGTTTTTTTCGTGGCTTCCATTTCGGTACTGCCGGCTGATTCTTTTTTTACCTCAACACTTGTTATCCTGCTATCGGATCTGTCAACAGATAGAATCGGACGGATATACAATTCTTTCTTTTCGTCGTTAATAAAAACTGAATATTCTTTATGCGGGAGAGCAAGTTCTTTTTCAAATTTAAGGTCAGCAATCTTTTTATCGCTTCTTACATAAATTGTATCAGGAGAATGAGGCATGACAGTTTCTGTTGATGTCTTTGCTGTCTGTGCAAAATTTATTCCTTCATTGAACCCGATAATTGTAAGTGCAGCAACCGTCATTACCCATAGTACCAGGCCGGCTAGATTTACAACCCCGTCTCTTGCCTTGAACCAGAATATCATTTTTACTCCCCAGTAGATCAGAGCCAGCATCGGTAATATTAAGGCGATTGAACTTAAAATGACTATCCAGGGGACAGCTTTGGGAGACACAATATAGTTCAGAAAGTCGAAGAAATATATGAGGCTTACACCTGAGGAGTCAACTGAAAACACACCCGGGTAATTGAAAACAAAGATCATTATAAAACATAAAATAAAGAGAAATCCGGTAAGAACGAATACGACACCAATCATAATCAGGAAGATCCGGAAAATAATATAGAAGACTCTTCCGATTGCCCTGAAAATTTCATTAATGGCATTTCCTAACTTTGTAGAACTGTTATAATTTGTATTGTAGATTGGAGTCTCTGTTCCCTGAAAGTCTCCGGTTTTAGCTGCCTGTGACCTGACTTTATGATATTCATCACCGAACATCTCTCTTTTCTGGGAATCTGTTCTGGCTACAGGGAGTGCAATCCATAAAATAATATAGGCGAATACACCTATGCCAAACATTGCTGAAATTACAAACAGGATCCTGAAAAGAACAGGATCAGTATCGAGATAAGCCCCGATGCCGCCACAGACACCGCTAACCACAATGTCATCCGGATTGCGATACAATCTTCTTTTATCTGAAGTATAAACTGGTGCTGTTATCTCAGGTTCTCCATGGTCAAAATCTTCGGGTTTCCCGATAATTGCGATCATTGCTTCAACATTTTCCCTTGTAACAACGCCGGCCAGTCCTTTTTGCGTCTGAAATATTTCAGCAATCCGTAATTCAATATCTTCTATAGTCTCATGACCACCCTGTACATTGGCAAAGCGGTTATTTATTGCCTGGAGATAGTCGCGCAGTATCCGGAACGCTTCCTCATCAATCTGAAACAGAGTCCCACCGAGATTTATATTAATTGTCTTGTCCATTAGTTTCGGTTTTAATTGGTTTATTACTGGTTATCTGGTTCTGATCAGGTTAACTGATTCTACTAACTCCTGCCACGATTTATCGAGATCGATGAGATATTTTCTGCCTTCATCTGTGAGCTCGTAATATTTACGTGGAGGACCTTGCTGAGATTCTTCCCACCGGTAGCTTAATAATCCTGCATTTTTCTGTCTTGTAAGAAGAGGGTAGAGGGTACCTTCGACTACAATTACTTCAGCCTCTTTAAGTTCCTTAATTATGTCACTTGCATAACATGAATTCCTGGATAACACCGAAAGTATGCAGTATTCCAGTATACCCTTGCGCATTTGAGCTTTATTATTTTCTAAATCCATGATCTGTACTTTTTTAAGAGTTTATACTTCGAATATTTTATAATCGGATAGTTGTCAGAGCTTCATGTTCTTTCTGACAGTATCAAATTCCTGTTTTACGGAATCTTTTATATTGTGAATATTGACAGGATTCCCTTTCATTGCAATTTTCTCTGCAGTTGTTCTTGCTTCGGGGAGAACTATATAAAGAATCAGGTAGATCAGAATGCCGACTCCCATCATAGCCAGGACAAAGAAGATCACCCTGACAAGCCATAGCTCTGTATTCCAGTAGGCGGCTATTCCGGCGCAAACCCCGCCAATGACTCTATGATCTGTATCGCGGTACATCCTGTGATATCCTGGTGATGAAAACTTATCACGTGCAGAGGGTCCCTCATTGTCGGATATATCTTCAGGTGTTCCCATTACAGATTCGACCTGACGGACATCATCGATGTTTATAACCTGTTTATAGGTGGTGAGTTTACTACGAAACAATTCTGACATCCTGCTCTCGATATCGGAAAGGATCTCGGAGGAACTCTCTTCTCCGGCAAAATGAAGTTCCAGATTCTTCAGATACCTTTTTAATTCGGCATAGGCGTCTTCGTCGATATTGAAAGAGTATCCGCCGAGATTAATGCTTACTGTGATTTTCATGGTGCTTTTAATTTTTTACTACTGTTTAATACATGTAACATGACAATGCAAAGATATATATAAAAATATATACTATGCAATACATAGTACTAAAAATATTCAATTATTTTTAAAATATTTTTTAAATGGAAGATAATCAGAGGTATAGAAATTAATTTATTTTTGATTTTGTTTAAAGATTCATTTAGTTAGTCTTGTTTTTTGGATATTGACCCCCTCTGCCGCTTCGTGGCATCTCCCCCAAGGGGGCTCTGTTCAGAGAGTAAAACCCCTCTGCCGCTTCGCGGCATCCCGCCTAAGCGGGAAAAAACTATTATATTTATCTAAATTACACTAAATCTGAGAGTATTTTTCCGCCCTTGAGGGGGAATTAAAAGGGGGTTTTGGAGTTTTGTGGTGCTATATAAGACACTCCCATTGAGCGGCTGGGATTCCCCAACAAATTCCTATATTTATCAAAAATTTTTTGGATGGGGAAAAAATATAAATGGGGAATTCTCGCTCCAGGTAAGATGGCTGCTAAATTCACAAAGGGATTAAGAATTCTTGATAATGTTGAACTCTATGCAGTAGGATCGCGTGATAAATCACGAGCAGAACAGTTTGCTTCCGATCATGGGTTTAAGAAATTTTATGGAAGTTATGAAGAGCTGACAGATGACAAAGAAGTTGATGTGATTTATATTGCATCTCCGCATTCTTATCATTTTGAGCATACAATTATGTGTCTGAAGAATAAAAAGCCAGTAATATGTGAAAAAGCATTCGCGCTAAACAGCACGGAAGTCAAAGAAATGATCAATGAAGCTGAAAAGAAGAAAGTTTTTTTGATGGAAGCTCTCTGGCCACCGTTCCAGCCAATTTACAGGAAAACAAAAGAGATTCTGCTTGGTGGTGAACCGGGAAAGATAATTCATCTGAATTCCCGGTTTTCGTTTCAGGCTCCATATGATCCTGCGGATAGAAAGTTCAACATGAAGCTTGGCGGTGGTTCACTGCTTGATATTGGAATATATCCGGTAATTGACGCTTTGTATTTTATGGGAGTTCCTTCGGATGTAATTGCGAAAGCTTCGTTTACGGAGACCGGATCGGAAGATACAATAAGCATTGTTTTGAGTTATGATGACGGACACATGGCAACACTCTACAGCTCATTCCGAACTGCAGGGGGGATCGGATGTGATATCCTTTGCGAAAACGGGAATCTTCTTTTTTCCCGGGGGCGTGATATGTCGCAACGGCTTAATGTTGTTCTGAATGGGAAAGAGAATAAGGAATATTCACTTTTACCTGATGGAATGGGTTACCAGTATGAAGCAAATGAAGTTATGAAATGTCTTGATGAGGGTAAACTCCAGAGTGATATCGTCCCTCTTTCATTCAGTCTTAACCTGATGAATACACTCGACAGGATCAGGCAGGCAGCAGGGATTATGTTTCCGGGAAGAAAGTAAGATAAGGATAAAAGACAAAAGTAATCAACAAATTGATAGAATAAGAACTGTCGCAGAGATACACGGAGAAGACACAGAGATTTACAGAGAAAAGGAACATGATAAAAATCAGAAATCAGAATCAGAAAATAAGTAACGAGTAACCGGCAAACATCAACCAGAATCAAGCAATAAAAGCCCCGCACCACATTTGACCATGTCAAAACATATCTCAGATATCGAGAAAGAAGGCGCCTTTTACAGGAAGAAACTTCTTTTGAGTATGATTATTCCCGGGATATTCGTTTTTTTTATGTGGCTGGTGAAGATTATTGAAGTGCTCTTTGAAATTGATCTTTCACGATTTGGTATTTATCCGCTTTCTGTCCAGGGATTGCGGGGAATCTTGTTTTCTCCTTTTATTCATGCCGACTTTACTCATTTATTCAATAATTCACTGCCTCTGTTCTTTCTTTCAATTGCACTTTTCTATTTTTATTCAGAGGTAGCGGTAAAAGTTTTTATCTGGACATATCTTCTTACCGGACTACTGGTATGGTTCGCAGGCAGGGCTGCCTGGCATATAGGAGCAAGCGGACTTGTTTATGGTCTGGCATCATTCCTCTTTTTCAGCGGCATAATCCGCAGGTACTTCAGACTCATTGCATTATCCCTGTTAATTGTATTTCTTTACGGATCGATGGTATGGGGATTGTTTCCGGGAGTATATAAAAATGTTTCATGGGAGTCGCATATGCTGGGATTCTTTTCAGGTGTTGTATTGGCGGTCTGGTACAGGAATCAGGGTCCGCAACGACCCGTTTACGAATGGATGGATGAAGAAGAGAAAGCAGGGGAAGGAGAAAGGGAGACCTTTGGAGAACAGGAAGGGGAGAGTGGGGGAATTGGCGATGAGGAGAGTGAAATACTACATTAAAGACAAAAGACAAAAGATAAAAGTATAGCATCTTACCTCAACCTTAACCTCAACCTCAACCTCAACCTTAACCACTAAACAAACAATAAGTATCAGGAACCAAACAAAATAAGTTAAACAGATAAAATGACAGATCTTTCAATCATCATAGTTTGTTACAAAGGGTGGGAACGGCTTAACAAGTGCCTCGAGGCTCTTAACTTATTCTCGGATGAGAGCTTCAAAACTGAAGTGATTGTTGTCGATAATAAATCGGGAGAAGAAACAATCTTCAAAATTCAGGAACGTTATCCAAAGTTCAGATTCATATTTAACGAGATTAACGGGGGATTTGCCAATGGATGTAACCTGGGAGCTAAAAATGCTGAAGGAGATTTCCTTTTATTTCTCAATCCTGATACCGTTGTATCAGAGTCTGACGTTAAAAAACTTTTTAATACCGCGAAGGTTAATCCGGGGTTCAGCATACTTTCATGCAAACAGGTAAATGAAAATGGTAAAGAGAGCATAGCATATGGCATTTTTCCTTCCTTTTTCAATCTGACAGGATTTCAAAGAGCTATCTTCAGAAATCGCAAAGCACAAACAGGAAGCCGGTTGCCTGATATAATTTTCCCTGACTGGGTATCAGGGTCAGTGATATTGATCAAAAAAGTGACCTTTAAAAAGCTGGAAGGATTTGATGAGGACTTCTGGATGTATTTTGAAGATGTAGATCTATGCAGACGTGTCCGGGAAAGTGGTGGCGAAATTGCATTTTGCAGTAATATTATCATTGAACATAATCATGGAGGCAGCTCAAGAATCGATCTTAAGACAACTTCTCTGACAAAAAGCGAAGTTTATATTTCCCGTCATGTCTATATTAGCAAACATAAGACCGGTTTTGAAAAGTTTCTGATCCAGGCCTTTCTGGTATTGAACAACCTCATCTCAGGAGGAATAATGGCAATTGCCTGCCTGCTCTTATTTTTTATTCCAAAGGTCTTTTCACATACACTGGTTTATTGCCGGTTAATTAAATACTATATGGGATCAGTATTACGGGAATCATGGATCAGTCCCAGATCGGTGAACTTATCAAACCACCGGTTTTATTCTTGACATTCAACGTTTAAAGAATTTGTTTTTTCTGCACTCTTTCCTGATAAGTTCAAAGCCCTGTTAGCTGAATTTGCCTGACAGGATGGGTGGTTTGAAGAGACAGGAAAGAATAAGATGAAGATATTTACCATGATTGTTGACCAAGTCGGGCAAATCATTACCTTTAAAGCGAATTTACTGAGAAACCTGATTATACTTTTTACGTATGAACAACAAACCTGTAGCTGTTATTACAGGGGCCAGCAGAGGAATCGGCAAATCGGTTGCAATCGCTTTAGCAGCTGAAGGATACGACATAGCTGCTATAGCCCGTTCCGCTGACAGTGAGGGTATGGAAAATCTCGGTCGTGAAGTTGAAAAACGGGGAGTCCAGTTTTTCCCTATAGGTTTGGATATTTCTTGTACTTCCTGCCAGAAGGAGGTTGTTACAAATATACTTGAGAGATATGGGAGGATAGATGTACTGGTTAATAATGCAGGTGTAGCCCCTCTTCAGAGAAATGATGTTCTTGATATGACGGAGGAAAGCTACGACCGAGTTATGAATATAAATCTTAAAGGGCCCTTTTTCTTTGCGCAGAAGATTGCCCGGGAAATGATCTGGTGTAAACAACAGATAGTTGATTATAAGCCTATTATTGTTTTTATAACTTCAGTCTCTGCTGTCAGATCATCCACAAACAGGGCCGAATATTGTCTCTCTAAATCGGGTCTGAGCATGGCATCAACAGTTTTTGCCGACAGACTTTCTAATGATGGAATTCTTGTCTTTGAAGTTCGTCCTGGTATTATTCAGACTGATATGACTACAAAAATCAAAGATAAATACGATAAGCTTATAAGAGAAGGCCTTGTTCCCCAGAAAAGATGGGGTTTCCCGGACGATATCGGGAAAGCTGTAGCATCAATATCAAGAGGTGACTGGAATTTCTCAACAGGCATGGTTTTTGAAATCAGTGGCGGCCTGAATATAAATAAACTATGACATCAATTTTACAGAATTCCCCCAATCATAATCCTGATAATATTTAATGCAGATTGAACAAAACGATAAAATCGGATGTTCTAAAAGTAAATTCTAAACTTATTGAAATGAAAAGAGCATTATTATTTTTAACAATTTCGGGTTTATTCATGTTGAGCGTCGGGGCACAGAATAAATTATCCGCCGACACAACAAAAACCAGCTTATTATGGTTAGGAGAAAAAGTTACCGGTCAGCATACCGGAACAATTAAATTACAATCTGGTTGGCTTAACTGGCAGAATAACAAGATTGCTTCAGGTGAATTTGACATCAATATGGCATCACTCAAAGAAACTGAGAATAACGCGATGCTTTTGGGACACCTTAAGTCCGATGATTTTTTTGGAGTTTCGAAGTTCCCGCTGGCGAAACTTGTTATAACCGGCAGCACTCCGTTTGATAAAGGTTCCGGAACGGTCAGCGGAACTCTGACTATAAAAGATATCACAAATCCCATAGAATTTAAAGCTACAATGCAAAAAAAGGAAGAGGGTACGTGGTTTTTTGCAAACATTACAATAGATCGCACGAAATATAATATACGTTATGGTTCAGGCTCTTTCTTCGATAACCTTGGGGATAAAACAATCTATGACGAATTTAAACTAAAAGCGAATCTTTTAGTCAGATAAAAATAAGAGCAATATTTTGGTAAAGTCGTAAATCGTAGCAATATTGTATTCTCAAAACAATATTGAATATGGCAACCAACTTAAAGGCAAATGGCAATCAAAAACGATTCGTATTTGAGGGATTCCTCGTTCCTTTTATTCTGGTAACTAGTCTTTTCTTCCTCTGGGGCTTTGCGCATGGATGCCTGGATGTGCTGAACAAACATTTTCAGGAATTGCTGCATATGTCAAAGGCAAAATCAGCTTTTGTACAGTTCGTATTTTATGGAGGATATTTTCTCATGGCGATCCCTGCCGGATTGTTGATGCAGAAATTCGGGTATAAGCGAGGAATCATCTTTGGATTACTACTCTTCGCAACCGGAGCATTTTTAATGTTGCCTGCTACCCTTATTCAAACTTTTGGAAGTTTTCTCTTCTGTCTGTTTGTTATTTCATGCGGTCTTACTTGTCTGGAAACTGCAGCAAATCCCTACACAACGGTGCTTGGTCCATCAGAAAGCGGTGCACGACGAATTAATTTCTCTCAGTCGTTTAACGGACTCGGGTGGATAGCCGGACCACTTGTTGGTGGTATGTTGATATTTGCAGTAAATGGAAATACCAACAAATTTGCATCTATTGCACTTCCATACCTTCTGATTGGATCTCTTGTGCTTATCGTGGCTTTCTTTTTCTGGCGGGTTACCTTTCCGGAAGTTAAGGAAGAATCTGATTATGTTGGAGAAGGAACCTCTGTTTCCGAAGGGAAACTGAAAGATCTTCTTAAACATCCGCACTTTGTTATGGCAGTAATTGCACAGTTTTTATATGTCGCTGCACAGACAGGTGTAAATAGTTTTTTTATTAATTATGTTACAGAGGAAATACCTTCAATGACCAATCAGCATGCTGCACAGATTCTAGGATTCGGAGGAATGGGTTTGTTCTGGCTGGGTAGATTTACGGGAAGCACAGTACTGATGAGGATTATCCGTCCAAACCGGCTTCTTGCTTTTTACGCAATCATGAATGTATTAACAATGGCTCTGGTTGTTGCAGGTCTGGGCTGGATATCGGTTGTAGCTCTCTTCTCGACTTATTTCTTTATGTCGGTAATGTTCCCGACTATCTTTGCGCTTGGTATAAAAGATCTTGGGCCTCTGACCAAAAAAGGTTCTTCAATATTGGTTATGTCAATTGTAGGTGGTGCAATCTTTCCGATGTTCATGGGATGGATTGCTGACGTCTCAGATATGGCACTAGGATTCATAGTTCCGCTGATCTGTTTTGGTTATATTGTATTCTATGGACTGAAGGGATATAAAGTCAAAAACAGAAGTGAGGTTCTACTAACGCAGAGTTAAACGCTGATAGAACTTGTATTAACGTACTTTTATATTCTTACATTTGATATAACTTCAATAATTCACAAATTTAAATTGAAGTAATCTGACTCTTGTTTTATATTTGATAATAACTCCTAAAACTGAAAACAGTGGAAAAACTGGCATTAAAAGAAAAAATCGGGTACGCCCTTGGCGACGGTGCTGCAAACATTGCATGGCGCGGTGTGGCTACTTTTTTGTTTATATTTTATACGGATGTTTTTGGAATTAATCCTGCTGCTGTAGGATTACTGATGTTAATCGCCCGGTTAAGTGACGGAGTAATCGATATAGCAATGGGTATAATCTGCGACCGGACGAATTCCAAATATGGCAGATTTCGTCCCTGGATATTATGGACAGCCATTCCTCTGGGTGTAACATTATCGA
>Ga0302271_10001612_pt1 | contig 21511 bp, 18 predicted proteins | sample III_Bog_N1_1_FD_198767 | JGI IMG/M metagenome (GOLD analysis project Ga0302271, IMG submission 198767) | Peat permafrost microbial communities from Stordalen Mire near Abisko, Sweden - III_Bog_N1_1 | ecosystem: Environmental > Terrestrial > Soil > Wetlands > Peat | place: Sweden: Abisko... | reverse complement strand
ACAGTTTCAATATTCTTAATTTTTCCCCCGGTTAGCCAATTTCTGAGCATTCTTGAAGCTTCATCAAACCGATGGCTGTAATCTCTTACGATAAATCCCTGCATCATCACACTTCTGGTAAGTAGAAAAGGTAATAAATTTGTACCAGCTGATATGCGTGTGTTATTATACTGTGATATTTGCCCGCATAGTGCTATTCTTGCGTGGAAATCAAGATTGGGGACAACAGCATCGGTGATTTCACCCCCGACATTATCGAAATAAACATCAACTCCTTCGGGACAAAGTGTTGCCAGATCTTTTCTTAATGATTTAGAAGTTTTATAGTTGATGACTTCATCGTATCCGAATAATTCTTTGAGGGATCTGCATTTCTCATCACTTCCAGCTATGCCTATAACTTTTGCACCCTGTATTTTTGCAATTTGGCCCGCTACTATTCCGACAGCACCGGCTGCACCTGAAACAACCACTGTCTCTCCTTTAACTGGTTTTGCAATATCAATCATTCCTATATAGGCAGTAAATCCGGTCATCCCAAGAACGCCAAGAAAATACCCCGGAGGAATATTTTGAATATCAATCTTATGTAAGTATTCTTCCTTTTCAACAAAATAAGTTGCCCATGGCAGTGTACCTGTGACAATATCCCCCGGAACTATTGCCTTGCACTTACTTTCAATAACTCTAGCCAGTACTCCTCCTTTAATCGGCTGACCGACTTCAAATGAAGCTGCGTAAGATTTTGCTGAATTCATTCGACCACGCATATAAGGATCAACTGAGATATACCATGATTTTAACAGGACTTCTCCATCATTAAGCTCCTTCAGTATTGTTTTTTCGAGTCTGAAATTATCATTAGAGGGCATTCCGATCGGTCGGGAAGCAAGAACAAATTGTGAGCTTTCCATGTATTGGGTAATTTTTAATGTATAATCAGAACAAAGATAATATAGTTTATGTTCTGTTTTTTCTATTCAATCTCTAGCTGCTCGGCATTCTTCAGGTAACATGTTTTCCTCTCCCTCAGATTTCGCAGATTTCCGCTGATATGAATATAGCCTGAGTATATCTGCGTGATCTGCGGAAAATCTGCCAGTCACATGATTTGATAAGATTAAAAAACTTTTCCGGTTAACTTTTGTTTAACAATTTTACGGTTTTTCAATTAAAACATTTAATAATGAAAAGACAAACAATCACTAAAAGTATCATTATCAGTATACTAATGCTTGGGATCTCGACCTCAGGATGGTCAACAGGAACGGTTCCAAAAATCAAGGAAGAAACTGTCACTTACACAGCTGACGGGGTAAATTTTAAAGGTTTTATAGCCTATGATGATAATATAAAAGGGAAAAGGCCTGCGATTCTTGTTGTACATGAATGGTGGGGCCTGAATGACTATGTTAAAATGCGTGTTCGAAAACTAGCAGAACTTGGTTATATTGCAATGGCTGCAGACATGTTCGGTGACGGGAAAATTGCTGAAAACCCAACCGATGCCCAGGCATTTGCTACTCCATACTATAAAGATCCCAACCTTGTAAAGACTAGACTGGATGCAGCCTCAGATAAGCTGAAGGAGTATTCTCAGACTGACCCGGCTAATATGGCTGCAATTGGATATTGTTTCGGAGGTTATGTAGCGCTCAATTATGCCAAATTGGGTGCCAATCTTAAAGGTGTAGTAAGTTTTCACGGAGGGCTTGGCGGGGTACCTGTAGATAAAAAATTACTTAAAGCAAAAGTCCTGATATGTCACGGAGCAAGTGATCAATTTGTACCACAAAAGGATGCCGAAGCATTAAAGCATAAACTTGATTCAATCGGGGTTGAGAATACTCTGAAAATATATCCTGACGCAACTCACGCCTTTACCAATCCAGACGCAACAAAAACCGGTTTGCAGTTCAAAATGCCAATCGCCTATAATGCGGAAGCCGACAAAAACTCGTGGAACGACATGAAAACGTTCTTTGGCAAGATATTCCCAAAGTGAAATTATATTAATTAGCGGAATTAAATTAATTCACAAAAGTGTGTAGAGACAGGTCTCAGACCTGTCTCTATTTGCTTAATATCAATTGTCTCGCAATCTCATTCCGCGCTTAGTCTTCCATCCCCCTGCCGCCTCGCAGAACATGCTTTAAAGAAAGGCTAAGGAACTCGATTAACATTCAATTCTTCTATCTGAAAAGCTCAGTGTAAACTCTTAAATATTAATCTATTGCCTTATATTCTATAAGTCTATGAGTCTTTCAGCTTTTTGCTGCATTCCAGACTTTAAGGACTTTAAGGACTTTAAGGACTTTAAGGACTTTAAGGACTTTATGGACTTTATGGACTTTAAGGACTTTATGGACTTTATAGACTTTATGGACTTTATAGACTTTCCATACTTTTTCATTTTTTTTCTGTTTTAGATGTAACCATTTGTACCTTTACAAGTAATCAATATAGAAACAAAAAAATCAGACGGTGACAGACATTGCAGACGAAATAATAATGGAGCATGTAAAAGATGGGAATCTGTCAGAGATGTCGGAGTTATTTGAACGTTATAATATCAGACTTTATAACTATTTTCTGAAGTTGACACGTAATAAACTGATAAGTCAGGACCTGACCCAAAATCTTTTTTACAGGATGATCAGGTACAGGAACTCCTACAGAAGCGAATACAGTGTAAAAGCTTGGATGTACCAAATGGCCAGAAATCTTCATATTGACTATTGCAAAGAGGAAAAAAGAGCAAGTGAGCTTTTCCTGAATACCGAAAGCTACCCTGTCGATATAAGTGATGAGAATGAAGGATTTCCGGAAGATGATTATGAGAGATTAGAGCGTTCAATTGCTAAACTTAACAATGATCAGCGTGAATTGCTGATACTAAGCAGATACCAGGGATTGAAATATGAGGAGATCTCACAAGTAGTAAACCAATCGGTACCAGCAATCAAAGTGGCAATACACAGAGCGATCAAACAGCTGAGAGGCATATATTTCAAACAGATATAATACAGAAATTATGAAATGTGAAGAAGTGGATAAATTCATGATCGATTACCTCGATAATTCTTTGGACGAAAAAGTTAAGAATGATATTGAAAAACACCTCGAAACCTGCGAAAGGTGTATCGACGAACTCCGTGCCACTCAGGAGGTACTGAAACTTGTTTCAAAAGCTGATATGGTTGATCCCGATGATTCATTGAGAATCAACTTTTATCATATGCTGCATACACAAATTCAGAAGGAGGAGGAGAAAATTGTGTCCATTCCATTCAAACAATTGGCACCATGGTATTCACGAAGCAGTTACAGAGTGGCAGCAGGTATTGCCCTTCTTATTTGCGGAACTTTCATCGGCATGCTAATCCATACCGGAACTAACAACTCGTACGCATCAAATGAATTAAAACAACTTCATAATGAACTCTTGGATCTGAAAAAAGCGACAATGTTCACTATGCTTAAAGAAGAGTCATCCAGCGACAGGATACAGGCAGTAAGATACGTGGAGAATATTGAAAAACCAGATCAGAATGTTATAGAGGTGCTTGTTAAAACATTGAATAACGACAAAAATGTGAATGTGAGGATGGCAGCAGCCTATGCCCTTTCAAAATTTGCCGATCAGAGCATGGTTTGTGATTCGCTGGTTAAGTCACTGACTCAGCAGAGCGATCCGATACTGCAGGTTACCCTTATAAATATTCTTGCTGAGAGAAAAGAAAAAAGTGCTTTGAGACCAATTCAGGAGATCATATCAAACAAGAGCACATTAAAAGAAGTCAGAGCAGTTGCTGAGAACAGCCTGCGTGTACTTATGTAAAAATTAAAAGAGAGAATTGAATTCAGTTAAACTATATCGTGGCAGATTCCGGGTTTGCCTGATTTAAACAGTAAATTACTAATAATTAAAAGTCATGAAAACAATGAAAATCAGTATTATAGCATTAATTTTTATCTTCTTCGCAGGCCTATTATCTGCCCAGGAATACAAAATTTCGACACAAAACTCAAGAGAAGGCAGGCTTATTTTAAAAGATTTTTCAGATCTGCTCCCAATAGAAGGATATAATGGTACCGACATCATTATAACCTCAACATCAGAAGATCTGACGCCTCCTGCAAAAGCCAAAGGACTGAAACCGATTTTTCCTGCTGGCACTGATAATACAGGTATCGGACTCGATGTTGAAAAAATAGACAACACGATCACCATAACCTGCCTGCTGCCGTTCACAAGAGGAGGTGAATACAAAATAAAAGTACCGGAAAACCTTGCTATTGAAATTACAAGCGGATGCGAGAGGAATAATGATATCACCATCAAGAATATGAAAAATGAAATAGATATCAAAAGTTGTCATGAGATCAAGCTTGATAATGTAACAGGTCCGTTGGTTATTGCAACTATCAGTGGTGATATTGATGTTACCTATAGTTCCATTAATTCTGCTAAAGCGTCATCAGTAAATTCGGTAAGCGGAGATATCGATATAACACTTCCTTTAAAAACCGCAACAGATCTTGAATTAAGAGTTGTTTCAGGTGCAATTTACTCGGATTTCGATTTTTCAGAAAGCCAGAAAAATCTGAAAAAGGTTGGTGGCAATGAAACCAATTTTGCTCTTAACGGTGGTGGTTTCAAGTACAGTATAGGCAGTGTTAGCGGGAACATTTACCTTAGAAAAGGAAACTAATCAGATTGCGGAAACCGAATGTCGATTTCCGCAAATTTTAATCACATCGTTCTAAATCTTAAACATATATCGCGATGAAAACAATTACAATTTTAGTTGTAATCTGGCTTTGCCTTGCTCCGATCCAGGCTCAGAAGATAATTGAAAAACATATGGATTTTTCAGGAAAGGGTTCAGTAACACTGAAAATTCAGATCGCTGATTCCATAAACATCCAAACCTGGAACAAAAACGAGGTTTATGTTAAAGCTTCGGTAAATATCAATGAAAACAAAGATAATGCAGCTTATGAAACTTCCTTCGATGAATCTGGGAATGAAGTGGTTGTCAATGCTAATTTCCAGGATAAATATTTTAAAGGGAAAAAGAATTGCTGCAATGAGACAGACATTTCCTGGCAGGTTTTTATTCCAGAGAAAACAAAGTTTTCAGTTGAAACAATTAATGCTAATGTTACAATTACCGGGCAGACCAATGAGATGAAAGTTAAATCGATAAGCGGTTACATTGATCTGGCGGTACCGGTTACCAGGCACGCAGACCTTGATTTTTCAACTATCTCAGGATCAATGTACTCTAACCTTGATTTGGTTACCAATAAAAAACATGGCGGTGTCCCCATGGAAATAAATGAAAGGATGAACAGTGGAGGTACACCGATCAAACTTGAAACAATAAGCGGAGATATATTCTTCAGAAAATCCAATTAATTAATCAGCTCCAAAACCCACAGGAATGATAAAAAGCTATCTTCAGATACTGCTGCGCAATATAGTGCGCCACAAGCTGGTCTCATTTATAACTATTTTCGGATTGACAATCGGTTTGGCAGGAAGTATGTTCATATTCCTGTGGGTGACAGATGAATTGAATTTCGACAGATTTCATCTTAATGGTGACCGGTTATACCGGGTTGAAGAAGATCAGGCCTATTCAAACGGGCTATATCACGTGAATGTTACACCGTGGCCATCGGGACCGGTCTGGAAAGAAGGCATTCCCGAGGTGGAAAACAGCTGCAGAATGACATTTACAGGAAGTATGTTATTCAGATGGAAGGATAAGGTGTTTAATGAAGAGAAAGTTCTTGCTGTGGATTCCACTTTTTTCAGGATGTTCACTTTCAGGCTGCTCTCGGGTAATAAAAATTCAGTGCTCACTGATCCTCAGTCGATAGTCATCAGTGAGACGATGGCAGCTAAATATTTTGGCAGTGAAAATCCTGTGGGAAAAACTCTGCAGGTCAATAATAATGAGGTTTTCGTGGTGTCAGGGATCATGAAGAAAATGCCCTCAAACAGTACAATAGATGCTGATTTTCTGATACCATTCAGCTATATGAAGAAGGCCCGGTGGTATTCTGAGAGCTGGTCAAGCAATTCAATTGAGACATACTTCCTTCTTGCTAGAGGATCAGATCCCAAGCAGGTAGATGATAAGATAACAAAGATAGTTAAGGACCATAATCCTCAGAATACAACGAAGTTTGGTCTGTTTCCATTTCTGAAAATTCATCTTCATGGTTACGGCGGTTTCGGACATGCGCCGGGAGCAATAGTAAACGTCTGGATATTTTCATCAATTGCCTTGCTTGTACTGATTATTGCGTGCATAAACTTTATGAACCTGAGCACTGCAAGGTCCGCTGCCAGAGCCAAAGAAACTGGACTTCGCAAGCTTAACGGAGCATACCGCAGGGATCTTGTTATTCAGTTCTACGGTGAGAGCCTTCTTCATGCTCTCACCGGGATGATACTTGCAGTTGTTATTGTTGCTGTGTTCCTGGGTCCATTCAATCTGCTGACCGGAAAAACTTTCAGGGAAACAGATCTGATAGCTCCAGTTTTTATAGCCAGTGCTCTGATAATAACGATCCTCACATCAATTCTTGCAGGGAGCTATCCTGCACTCATTCTTTCCTCATTTATGCCTGTAAATGTTCTGAAGGGAGGATTATCCGGAGGAACAAGAGGTATCTATTTCAGAAAGATAACTGTTGTAGTTCAGTTTATAATAAGTATTATTCTCATTTTATTCACAATCGTCACCTATCGTCAGTTGAAATTCATGCAGGGTAAGTCTCTTGGATACGATAAGGAGAATCTGATCTATCTTCAGATAAAGGGAAGCATTAAAGATAACTATCCTTTGATCAAATCGGAGTTTTCAAGAGATCCTGATGTAGTTGCCGTAACAGAATCTACAAATCCGCCTCATGAGATAGGTAACAATGCTGACAATATCTGGTGGGAAGGGAAAGCACCGACAGACCATTCACTGGTATCTATGTGCGGCGTTGATTTTGACTGGGCGGAAGCTATGGGAATCATGATGAAATCAGGCAGATCATTTTCTAAAGAATTTTCAATGGATACTCCTCATGATTCCAGCGGGACATTTATGATTAATGAACAGCTTGAGAAATTAATGGGGACAGATGATGCAGTCGGAAAACAGCTTAAATTCGGAGGCACAAGAGGTCAGATCATAGGTGTAATGAAAGACTTCAATTATCAGTCGTTACGATACAAGATAGAACCGCTGGCAGTATGGATATGGCCTGGGCAATACATGGGTTTCATTTATTTCCGGGTTAAGCCCGGGAACCTGCATCAGGAAGTTGCCGGTCTGCAGAAGATCTGGGAAAAGATCATGCCCTCCTACCCTTTTGATTATCAGTTTCTTGATCTGGAAATAGATAAAATGTACAGGGTTGAAGAACGCACTGGAAACCTTCTGAAATATTTCTCTATCCTGGCTATACTGATTGCCTGTATCGGACTCTTCGGGCTGGCGACATATACGGTCGAACAAAGGACACGGGAGCTTGGACTTAGAAAAGTATTGGGAGCCTCCGGGATATCGATTTTAAGACTTGTTTCAGGGGAATTCATGCAACTGCTTATAATCGCATCAGTTATATCTGTTCCCTTGTCTGTATTCATGCTTAATAAGTACTTGTCAAATTATGGTTATCATATCCAGCTCTCAATATGGACATTCTTAGTAGCACTGCTTCTGACAATTTTGGTAGCAGCTTCGGCGATAAGTTATCAGCTGATATCTGCACTAAGGGCAGATCCTGCCTCCAGTCTCAAATATGAGTAGCACAGAGCACAGAGCACAGAACGCAGAGTCAATATAGGGCAAACATAGAATTGCAAGATTTGTTACTTATTATTCAGCTCGGTGCAGCTTTGCGAAAAAAACAACGTCTTTTGAAATAATTGTGTAACCCTTATGCTCGTGGAGCGTTACCAGTGATGTGCTACAGATTTTTAATATTTCACTTTAAAAGAATTAACCTGATGAAATTTGCGATTTTAAAAAGAATTATTCTCAGCCAGATATTGATCCTCTTGTTTACTATGAGTTATGCCGGTAAACCGGATTCAACTGTGGTAAAAAGAACATATCAGACAGCGTTTTCCTCAACTCCTCCTGTAATAGATGGTCTGGGTAATGATGAGGCATGGAACCTTGTGGAATGGACTTCAGATTTCATTCAGTCTCAACCTGTTGAAAATAAACCTCCCTCCCAGCAAACAGCCTTTAAAATTCTTTATGACAATGATAACATCTACATGTTTGTCCGTTGTTATGATGCAGAGCCTGATAAGATCAGCCAAATCATGTCCCGAAGGGATAATTTCAGCGGTGATATGGTTTTCGTGGAATTCGACAGTCATTTCGATAAGAGGACCGATTATCTTTTCGCAGCTTCTGCCTCAGGAGCTAAAAGTGATGCTGCCATGTCAGAGGATGGTCAGAATGAGGACGACAACTGGAACCCGATCTGGTATATGAAAACATCTGTTGACGATAAAGGATGGAGTGCAGAAATGAGAATTCCTTTGAGTCAGCTCCGTTTTGATAAGAATAATGAACAGATATGGGGACTTCAGGTTACAAGGAACATATTCAGGCTTCAGGAACGGTCTCAATGGCAGTTTATCCCCAAAGGATCTCCCGGTGTTATTCATTTATTTGGTGAATTGCATGGTATAACTAACGTCAAACCGAAACGCCAGATTGAATTAATGCCTTATTCAGTAGCACGAACTGAAAGATTTCAAAAAATTGATGGAGATCCCTTTAACACTGGAAAACTATCAAAGATCTCAGCAGGCCTTGACGGCAAAATCGGACTGTCAAATAATTTCACTCTTGATTTCACAATCAATCCTGATTTCGGCCAGGTAGAAGCCGATCCATCCGAAGTCAATCTCACTGCATTTGAATCCTATTTTTCTGAAAAGCGTCCATTTTTTATTGAGGGCCAGAATATCTATCAATTTGTGCCTGACCAGACGATAGTGATTCATAATATGTATTCCGACAATCTTTTCTACTCCCGCAGGATAGGAAGGTATCCTCAGTACTATCCTTCAGTTGGAGATGGCGTACATGTCAAGATGCCCGAATCTACAACAATTCTCGGAGCATTGAAGTTATCGGGAAAAACCAAAAAAGGCCTGTCAATTGGAATTCTGGAAAGTCTGACATCAAGGGAAGATGCCTTAATTGACAGTGCCGGATTAAGGCGGAAAGAGACTGTTGAGCCATTCACAAATTATTTTGTAGGAAGGGTTCAGCAGGATTTCAATAAAGGACAAACCATTATTGGCGCGATGATTACTTCGGTAAACAGAAATATAAAATCAACAAACCTCGATTTCCTTCACTCAGCTGCGTACACTGCAGGCCTCGATTTTCAGCATAACTGGAAAGACAGGACCTGGTATCTAGCAGGGAATGCCGAATTCAGTGATGTCAAGGGCTCGACACGTTCAATAACTGAAACTCAATTATCATCAGCCCGATACTACCAACGCCCCGATGCAAAATATCTTTCAGTAGATTCAACACTCACTTCGCTTCCTGGTTACGGGGGAACAGTAAAATTTGGAAAGAGCAGTAAAAAAAGATTTCAATTTGAAACTTGCGTAATTGTACGATCCCCCGGTCTTGAATTCAATGATATTGGCTATATGCGATATTCAGATGTAGTTTACCAGGGCAACTGGATGGGTTACTATTTGCGAAATCCATTCTGGATATTTAATAATTTGTATCTGAATACAAATCTATGGGAGTACTTTAACTTTGGTGGACAACTTCTATCGATAAATCATAATACTAATTTCAATGCCCAGTTTAAAAATAAATGGCAGCTCAATGGTCAGTTTAACAGACAAAGCCAAAATATTTCTACAACGTTGTTACGTGGTGGACCATCATTCACAATGCCTGGTAATCAGAGTTTCAATTTGAACATTAGTTCTGACAGGTCCAAAAAACTCAATTTTTTCATCGGGAACTATCATGGTTCAGGTGATGCAAAAAGCATGAGTGGTCATGAATACTACGGCGAGATAAATTACCGGCCATCAAACTCAATCTCAATTTCCGTTGATCCTGACTATGGAATCCAGAACTCAGAAATGCAATACGTGTCTACAGTAAACAGTAATGGAAGTCCTGTATACCTGTTTGGCAAGTTGCATCAGACAACCCTCAGCTTTACATTCAGAATTAACTATACAATTAATCCGGAACTAAGCATTGAATATTATGGTCAGCCATTTGTTTCGGCAGGAAAGTATTCTGCATTCAAAAAAGTCACTGTGCCTGATGCCGGTAAATTCAGAGAAAGATTTACCGATTTTACACCAGGCGAACTGACCTATTCAAATGGTACATATAATGTCAACGACGGGGGAGCATATTCTTTCGGAAATCCTGATTATAACTTCCGGCAGTTCCGTTCCAACCTTGTTGTGCGGTGGGAATATTTGCCGGGATCGACGGTGTACCTGGTTTGGTCGCAGGGCAGAACAAGTACTGATACAAATGGAATGTTTTCATACGGGAATGATGTGAAAGACCTTTTTAAAATAACGGGCCATAACGTGTTGCTGATTAAAGTATCATATTGGTTTAATCTATAATAAGGCGTAAAGTCATAAAGGCTAAACGGCGCAACGGCACAACGGCACAACGGCACAACGGCACAATGGAAAGAGTAACAAGTCTTCTCAGATTTAGCCCTTGAACCTTTATGCCGTCGAGCTATTTCGCCTATTTCTTAATTACCCTGCTTGTCGCATAGGCAATCAGCGAGTATACAGCTCCTATGATCAGAAGCATAAACGCAAAATTCATAAGAGTGTCGCTAGATGAATGTGATCTGCTGTCTATATCCATGAATGAATACACAGCAAAGGCAAGACCTGCAAGCAGTATAAGCCAGCCGGCTATAGATGCAGGAACAAAAAAAATGCCTGTTCTTTTAAACCAGGGGAAATTCATATTAGCGGGGATTAAAGTGAATAAATTAATACTATCAAAGCAGCAACAACAATTATCAAAATATTAAACCAGACAGCTTCAAGAAAATTCAATGACTTCGGACTACCTGAAAGAAAATGAATCTTTCTGATTGTAAGGGCATTGATTATTATCAGAAGTAATGGAGAAATCAGAAAGAAAGCCACCGAAATGAACTTCTGACCGCTCTCCAGCTCATGCATATTTGAGATAAGAGTCGTCCCCGGCATAAATGTACTTTTCATCATCAGCATTAGTATGATAAAGACTGGTACACTTAACCACCACCAGCTGACTACTGATTTGTCTTTTGCATTTATTATTGCGCGTGACAAGATATCCTCGTGCTTCAGATTATGAATCTCAGGTTTCTCCATTTCTTTTAACTTATTTTCAAAATTTTGTGTTTCCATAACCAATAATGTTAAATGTTAAATCTGGTTGCATTTCTGACGAAGTTTTTCCACTCCCCTGGAAAGAAGTGATTTAAGTGTACCCTCATTAATATTCAGTATTTCAGCTATTTCCTTATTTTCTTTGCCTTCAAAATATCTCAGAGCAATTACCTCCTGGTATTTAACCGGAAGAGTTTTTAGTTCTTTCAGTACTGACATGAACTGCTCATGTTTCTGAAGTTCGGCTTCAGCCTCTTTCCTGTCTTCAGAAAAATAATCATGAAATACCTTTTTATCCACCGAATCTATCCGTTCAAAAATGGTACTTTGTTTTTGCATATTCCTGAAATATAGATTCACCTCATTGGTTGCAATCCGATAGAGCCAAACTTTAATTGAAATGCCGGTATATCTGAAATTATTTATGTTTTTGAAAGCTTTCAGAAATGTGTCCGCAGCGATATCAGCTGTATCGTCAAAACTACCTGTTCTGCGTATTATATAACCGAAAATCTGCTGATAATAAAGCTTGAAGAGCTCCGAGAAGTTTTCGGGACTTTTTTTGATTCTGTTTAAAAGTTCCTGCTCATCCATTTTGAATCAAGTTATCTGAACAACAATAATTCAAAAAGAATGTTCCGGTTGCACACCGTTCATAAATTATGAATGAATGTGATAATAAACTCAGCTCCTGACGGATACTTGTTCCTGAAAATAAAGGGGAATCCATGATTTGTCAAAATCTCCTGGACAAGTGTCAGACCAATACCCTGACCTCCCGGCTTGGTAGAGAAGAATGGTGTGAATATCTTTTCCGTAACTTCTTTTGTCAGACCGGTACCATCATCCTCAAATACAATTTTGACTGGATTGGTTTTTGTTGAAACAGTTATGTGACCATTGATTCCTACTGCCTCTTTTGAATTTTTTATTATATTCAAAAAAACCTGTTCCATCTGGCTGCGGTCAGCATTTATAACAGGTGAAGAGCTATCCAGATTCAACGCCAGTGAAATATTTTTTTCTTTCATCTCAGTACTGTACGACTCAATGACCAGTCTTAACGACTCGTTAAGATCCATCCTTTCCATTTCCGGCAGAGGTAGCTTGACTACATTTGAAAAATTCTGCATGAATCTGTTCATCTGGTAGTTGCGCTGGATTGCTATGCCAAGCATTTTTACAATATCATCTTTTTCGGAACTGATGAATGATTCAGGATTCGAGTGGATACTTGACATAATAGAGTTCACTGAACCGATAGTGTTATTGACTTCATGCGCCATCATTCTGATAAGTTTACCGTACGCCGCTCTTTCCGCCTTTCTGATTTCTTCTGTGAATTCCTCAATAATATAGAAAGGATGTTTAAAGCCATGGTCCATGAAAAAGAGTTTCCTGCAAAGATATTTCTGACCATCGGCAAGAACAATCAATTGTTTCTCGTCATAGGCAATCGATGATATTTCTGAGGCAAGATTGCTGTTTAATTCCTTGAGATATTTTCCTTTACTATTTTCATAAGTCAATCCTAGAGTTCTGGTAGCTGCCTTATTTATCTCCAGTATCCTGTCATCAAGATCAAGCACAACTATGCCAAGTGGGGATGAATCTATCAGAAGATCGAGAAACTGGTTTTTTTCTCTTACCGACAGTCGTTCTTCACGTAAACGGATAATCATTGAATTATAGACTTCGATGATTTTATCGACCTCAGAGTTTCCCGTTTTAACCATTGTGATATTGAAGTCACCCTCTTTTAACAGATTGAGACTTCTTCCTATGCTGCTTATTGGCTTGAATGTTTTGAGGATTATAAGGACAGTAACACCAAATAGTATTGAAATTATCAATTCGGATGTTACCAGTAGAATCGGATGGTCTTTATGAAAGCAATATATCGCCAGGGTCAGAAAAAGTGCAAAAATAAAAGTTAACCAGAGAAATGTCAATCTTTTACTCATTCCTTTCAATATGTATTCCGTGACGTTCCATTTTGCGGTATAGTGTAGCCCTGCTGATTCCAAGCTTCTCAGATGAGCGTGTTAAGTTGCCACCGCTTTCCTCAATAACTTTTATGATCATCTGCTTTTCCATTTCATCAAGGGTTCCCGTGGTCAGGCTTCGGCTATGCTCAGCCTGACCGGGTTTCAATGCCGTTAAAAAATCATCGGGTTTTATCTCTTCTCCTTTTGCAAGCAACAGAGTCCTCTCTAGAATGTTTTTGAGTTCTCTGACATTTCCCGGCCAGGGCTGGCCGCTTAACCAGTCATTAGCCTCCTTTGATAATTCTCTTAGTGGAATTGAATAAGATTTTGATGCCTGTTCTATGAAGAATGAAGCAAGAAGAGGTATATCCCCGGTTCTTTTCCTTAGAGGCGGAACTTCGATCTGAATAAGATTTATACGGTATAATAGATCCTCTCTGAACGATCCTTTCCTGACAAGAGCATACAGGTCATGATTTGTTGCCGAAAGAATTCTGACGTCAACGGTTATACTGTTCGGATCGCCAAGTCTTTCAAAGGTCTGGTCCTGCAACACTCTCAGCAACTTAACCTGCGAGGAAAAATTCAGATCTCCGATCTCGTCGAGAAATATAGTTCCTTTATTTGCTCTTTCAAATCTGCCTGCATGATCGCTTTTTGCATCTGTAAATGCACCTTTCCGATAGCCGAACATCTCTGATTCAAACAGACCCGCCGGAACTCCTCCAAGATTTACCTTAACAAAGGGTTTTGTATTTCTTAAGCTGTACTGGTGAATTGCTGATGCTATTAATTCCTTGCCTGTGCCGCTTTCTCCTGTGATCAGAACCGGAGCATGAGTCGACGCGACTCTTTTTATGACGTCAAGAATTTCGATGAGCTTTGAGTCATTCCCAACGATGGCTTCGAATTCAGAAGACTTTTCTCTTCTTCCACCTGAAGTATATTCTGTTTTATTAACCGGGTTCGATGATAATGCGATGGAAGTTTCAATGATTTTTAGCAGTTGAACATTGTTCCATGGCTTGGTGACGAAATCTGACGCACCATGTTTAATTCCACGTACAGCGAGTTCAACAGATGCCCAGGCTGTCATTAGAATAACAGGTGTGTTGGGCTTCATTTGTTTGATTTTTTTCAGAAGCTCAATCCCTTCTTCCCCATTTATTGAGAAGGAGAAATTCATATCGAGTAAAATGAGATCGAAGGGAGCTTCGCTTACATATCTGATAATATCTTCGGGATTTGAGGCAAAATTGGTAAGATAGCCGGCTTTTGACAATAAGAATCCCAGTGAGCTTCTTACTGCATCATCGTCATCACAGACTAATATACGGCGCGATACAATCATAGCCGACGAAATTAATAAACTATTCTGTCTTCAGGGCAACAGCCGGCCGTATTTTTGAAGCAATTGTCGCAGGAATCCATGTACTTAAGAAAACAAGGATAATCATAGATACAACACTTATTATAATTGAATTTAACAACACTCCCGGTTCAGGTGTGTCTCCTCTATAGTTGACAAGCATTGGTATTTGCAGGACAATCAGGAGAACAAATAATAATCCTACCCCTGCTATTACTATATTTTCAGTAACCAGAAGACGTTTGATTCCTTTTCCTGTTGACCCGAGTGCTCTTTTGATGCCAATTTCATGGATCCTTAGATTGGTATTGTACCATAAGATGCCGATCGTGCCAAGAAAAATATTGATTACAACAAACAGTGCAATTATAACTGTAAGGTAATTCCTCTGATAGTTTTCATTATTTACCTGAAGACGCATGTTATCCAGAGAGTTCAGGCTGCTAATAGTCCAGCTATCCGGATTGAGTGTTGAATAAACCTGGCTCTCAGCGATGGCCAGCATATCTCTGGTTTTATTTTCTTTTGTCCGGATAAGGACTGATGTCTGCCAGTTTGAACTTGCCTTTACAGAATCTTTCAGTACAAATGCTGCAGGGTAAGGTGTTTCGATATCATTGCGTTTAAACCTGTTAACAACACCAATTATCTCATAATTTGTTACTTTGCCTGACCTCTCGTCTTTTTCGTATATTCTTTCACCCACTGCATTACCTTTAAAATATTTATCATTGGCTTCATTAGTGATTACAATAGGATGAACGGCTTTTCCCAAATCTGTTTCATCGAACCATCTCCCTTTCAGGGGGACTACTTTCATTACTCTACCATAGTCTATATCAACTTCACGGTTGGCAAAACCTATTTCAACACTATCGTATTTGAATCCACGCGTACTAATGCTATAGTTGTAAGGAACAGCATTGGTGCTGATAGATACCGATTCAACAAATGAATTTGCGGCAAATACTTTTTTGAGATTCTGAAACGATACCTCCGATATTTTGTCAGATTCAGGATTTTTTTTGCCTATATCTACCAGGATAACATTTTGGGTATCATAACAGTTTTTAATACGATGAATAGCATACATACTGACCAGAGTCAATGTAAGGTTAACCAACACAAACGATATCATGAACAGTTCAATAAAGACCAGTATATTTCTCCGTTTGTTATTCCATAATGTCTTAAAAAACAAGCGTATCATAATTCACCTCCTTTCAAATAAACGGCTGGTCTCATCCGTGATAGTCTGACTGCAGGAAGGAACCCTGAGAGCAATCCGAAAATAAGGCACGCCGCAAGCGCACCTGCAAAAACAATAAAGTTGAATGAAAATGACAATGGAACATTATTCATAAAATCTACACTTAGTGTTAATGAATTGCCAAGAAGTCCGACTACAATATAAGAGAGAATTATACCGATCACACCGCCGGTAAGTGTCATCAGGATATTTTCGAACAAAAATTGTCCGCGTAAGACTTTGCTGGCAGCGCCAAAAGACTTTCTAACGGCTATTTCTTCTCCACGTTCATGAATTCGGGCGAAGTTCAGAGCCATGAGGTTAATTGCAGGCAGAAGTATAAAGGCAAGTGCCATCATCAGATACTTTAATATGCTGGTTCCCTTGGCATAGTCTTCTGGATCTCCATAACCTACCATCATTTTTTCAATCTGCGAATAGGGACCTGAAAGAAAAATTACACGCGATGTATCAGCAATATCAAGACGCGACACCATGTCCTGAACTTCATTTCGTATGAGTCCGAATTTCTTCCCGGAACTTTTAAATGCGACTTTGTATCCCCCAAAATAATCGTCATTGTCTGCACTTTTAATGAGGGTGTAAGGAAAATAGAGATCGCCGATTGCATTCTGGTCGGTTTTGGGAGGATCTTCAACAACTCCAGTAACAACCAGATTCATAGATGTATACCTTATTGTTTTTCCAAGAACATTTTCTTCAGTACCAAAAAGCAATTCTTTAAGCGATTTTGTGATAACCGCCAGGTTGGCTTCCTTTGTAACCTCCGCAGCAGTGTAAGGTCTTCCCTGGAGAAACTTGTAATTAAAGATATTCCAGTATTCAGCGTCTGTTTGATTCTGCACCTTCTTCTGGTAGTTACCGTTGAAGATAAACTCCCAGGAATCTGGTCCTGAGTACATTGAAACCAGATCTGCATTTTTTGCCTTTTTAAGATGCTCCTCAGCGAGTTTTTTTCCTACGGAAGCTACACTATAACCATTGCTCCTCTTTCCCTTATGAGTTTCCCCCGTTTTGACCCTTTGGCAGAAGATAATCTGTTTTAGATCCTTCTCAGGTCCCGATCCGCTCGTGATCCTGCTGATTGTCATGCTGAATATCATCACAAACATAATGGTAAGGCTTATGCCAAACAGACTCAGAAGTGTAAAAACCTTGCTCTGCATCGCCACCTTCATAAATATTTTGAAATAGTTTTTTATCATTTTGGTATATGTTGAAATAAGTTGAAATAAATTGAAACAAGTTGAAAGGTGTTGTTCTCTGTGATCCTCTGTGCTTCTCCTGATTTCCTCTGTGTGAGTTCTTCAATTTTTATTTTCCCTCAGATCACGCAGATTTTCGCAGATTTGATCTTCACTAGCCAACCAGCCTGCCATCGAACAACCTCACAATCCTGTGCGTTGATTTTGCTATTATCTCATCATGAGTTACCATTACGATTGTTGTACCGTTTGAATTGAGAGCTGACAGAATTCCAACAACCTCCTGTCCTATTTTGCTGTCTAGATTTCCTGTTGGTTCATCGGCAAGGATGATTTTAGGATCGCCGGCAATAGCTCTGGCAATTGCTGCACGCTGGCATTGTCCTCCTGACAGCTGCGAAGGGTAGTGCTGCATCCTGTTTGTGAGGCCAACTTTTTCAAGAGCCTCCATTACTCTCTGTTTGCGTTCACCAGCCGGAGTCTTTCTATAGATTAGCGGCAGCTCAACATTATCATAAATATTCAGTTCCTTAATCAGGTGAAAGCTCTGGAAGATAAATCCAACCAATTGATTTCTCATCTTGGCTGTCTTTTTATCCTCATAGGTGACAATGGACTGTTTATTTAATTCCATTTTTCCATTATCGGGTTCATCGAGCAGGCCGATAATGTTCAGCAATGTGCTTTTTCCACATCCTGACGGACCCATTATAGATACAAATTCGCCTTCTTTAACTTCAAAATTTATGTTATCGAGGGCAAGAGTTTCTATCTCTTTGGTCCTGTAGACTTTGCTGATGTTTTCTAGTTTTATCATGTTTAAATAATTGAAAAATGTTGAAACAATTGAAATATGTTGAAATAAGTTTACCCCCAACCCCCCCAAGGGGGGCTTAAAACCTTTTCTCTGTGTCTCTCTGTGCTTCTCAGTGTATCTCTGTGCAAGTTCTTCTTCTGACTTCCGACTTCCGACTTCCGACTTCGGTCTTATTACTTCCTCACCTTTATCTCACTCCTCGTATATTTATCACCAATATCTGTAAGTATCACTCTTTCCCCAGGTTTCACACCCTCGAGCACCTCCACATAATCGAAATTGGCATCACCAAGCAGTATCTTTCTCCTGTACGCCTTATTTCCTTTTATCACATACATCTCCTTATATCCACGGTCTTTATAATATGGACCGTTAGGCATGCGGAGAACATTATTTTTATTTGATATTATCACTCTTATTTCCAGCTGTTGTGCTGGCCGCAAATTGCTGAAATCCCCTGAATCAATTCTGATGAGACATTCCATCATTCCCTGTGATACTGCCGGCATAATATTCTCTATGCTTCCGTTTAAATCCCTGCCCTGATTCCTTATATCTACACGCTGACTGGCAATTACTCTTCCCGACCATGCATTGCTTATTGATCCTTTCAATTTATAGCTTGAAAAATCTGCCACACGGGCAATCTGCTGTCCTTCTGAAACGGATGCTCCGGGCTGATCTATAACCCAGCTTAAATCACCATGAAAGGGTGCTTTCACATACGCCTGGTCTACCAGGTCTTTGGCCTTGACGATTTTGTTCCTCTGGATATTTATCTCTGTTTCGAGTTCGCGGATCCCATTATTTTTAGCATTTACCTGGTTATTGAAGTTATATTGAGCCTGATCGTTTTCCAGTATTTCAATGTCCCAGGTTGTTTTTGCTTTCTTAACATCATAAGCAGGACTCCCTCCCATTTTATTAAGTGTAACCTCAGCTTCATATGCCAGTCTTGCATTTTCAACTTTTATGTTTTTTATTTTTCTACTGAACTCAAAATCCTCTTTAAGCTGCTGCAATTCTATTTTCAGCTTATCAATCCTGATGTTCTGAAGGTCTGCTTCATTTTTCAGCATGTTAAGATCGTTCTCAGCAAGCTTGTTATTAAGGATGAGAATAGTGTCTTTTGGAAAAACCTTCTCACCGGGTTTTTTTAATAGCTTCACTATGCTGCTTCTGAAGGGCGAAGTAATTATCTCTTCGTAAGACGGAATAACAGTACCGGAACCCTGAACGGTGATCTGAATTTTTCCTGAGTCAGGAACTGCAGTTGAAACCTTTGAAAGACTGACCGCTGGGATAAAAGCACTTTTTATAAAAACTATTATCAGAAATGGTACAATTATTACAAGGGAGACAATCGATATTTGTCTTATGAGTAATTTTCTTTTATGTTCTTTTGAAACCGGACGATCCATATGTTTTATTATTTCGGATTTCGGATTGAAGATAAATCCGCAATCAAAAATCCGCATTCAGCAATTTCATTGACAATACTAATGCCAATAATTTAATTATTAGATTATCAGGAAATTAGAAAATCATATGTAAAAATTATTGTATCAAAATGAGACAGTGGCGGACACTCTGTGGTCCTCTGTGTCTGCTCTGTGATCTCTGTGTAACAAAAAAAATGAAGAACTGACACAGAGTTGCACAGAGAAGACACAGAGGGCACAGAGGAAGAATACACAAGTGATTTTCGGGGTTATTTCAGAAGGAAAGGAATATCCAGTTTTTTGTAGTTATTTCCGGCAAGAGGATTATAACTGAGATATTCTATCGGAATCCTGATGTCAATAGTGTTGATGAAGCTTCTGATAGCGGTTATATTTTCTTCAGTATCTGTAATATTGTTTATCATTGGGATCCTTATCAGAATATCTTTCCCTCTATCCGCCAGGAATCGTATATTTTCCTTTATAATTTCGTTGGATTTGCCGGTATAGCGAAAATGCTGCTGAGGATCAAAGAGTTTCATATCGACAATAAAGAGATCTACAAGATTTAAAAAGCGATTTAATGTCTCCTTTTCACAAAAAAGAGAACTTTCTATGGCTGTGTGGATATTCCTTTTTCTGCATAATTCAAGTATTTCTTCTGCGAATGCCGCCTGATAAAAAGGCTCGCCTCCTGTAAGTGTAACACCGCCTCCTGATTCCTTATAAAAGAGCATATCCTTTTCAACTTCAGCTAAAATATCTGCAGCGCTGGTCGTTATACCTGTGAACTGAATTGCACTTGTTGGGCAGACCTTTACACAATCACCTGATAAACAGCATAATTGTCGATCAATTTCAATAAGATCTTCCGGATTGATCTTAAGTGTCAGGGCTTTATTCGGACATGCCTTAACACATTCGCCGCATGCAATGCAAAGACTTTTATCGTACCAGATTGTTATCTCCGGGCTGATTCCTTCTGGGCTATGGCACCAGATACAGTTGAGAGGGCATCCTTTCAGGAAAACTGAAGTACGAATCCCCGGACCGTCATGTACCGAAAATCGCTTAATCTTGAAAATAGTGCCGCTGATCTCAGTTGAATTCGCCATGAGTAGTACGTTTTATGATTTCATCCTGCAGATCGCAGGCTAACTCTGTAAAATAGGCAGTATAACCGGCAACCCTTATTGTGAGCCCTCTGTATGATTCGGGATCAGCTTTGGCATTAATTAATTCCTGTGCTGTAACCACGTTGAACTGAACATGATTTACAGGAAGTGAAATAAATGATCTGAGAAGTGATGAAAATTTCTCTCTGTCTTCCTCATTAGTAAAAAATGAAGGAAGAAATTTCATATTGAGAAGTGTTCCATTCGTTGCAAGGTGCGAGGGGATCCTGCTTACAGAGTTTAAAACAGCCGTCGGTCCCAGTTTATCGCGCCCGTACATCGGCGACATCCCGCCATCAGCGAGTGGTGTCAATGCAAGCCGGCCATCAGGTGTGGCTGCAACATTTTGACCCATAGGAACATGTGCGGAAACCGTATAAAGGCCCATGTGATATTTGCCTCCCCTGATGTTTGTGTAATTTTTAAGACGTTCAGAAAAATAGGTCACACACTCTGCACCGAGCTGGTCAACCGATTCGGTGTCATTTCCGTATTTTGGAACACGATTTATACATATTTGTCTGAGAGATTCATTGCCTTCAAAATTGTTCCGTAATGCGTCGAGCATTACATCCGGTGATACTATTCTGTCTTCAAAAACAAGCTTTTTAAGAACTGCAAGGCAGTCGGCTACGTTTGCAACCTGTATTGCCTGTACCCCTGAAAAGTTGTATTTCGCACCACCTGCTGTAACATCTATTCCTTTGTTCAGACAATCATCAATAACGGATGAAAGGAATGGAGAAGGCAGATGCAACTGATGCGATCGCTCCACAACTTCGCATGATTTAATCATCAGGTCAGC
>Ga0302271_10001611_pt1 | contig 21511 bp, 10 predicted proteins | sample III_Bog_N1_1_FD_198767 | JGI IMG/M metagenome (GOLD analysis project Ga0302271, IMG submission 198767) | Peat permafrost microbial communities from Stordalen Mire near Abisko, Sweden - III_Bog_N1_1 | ecosystem: Environmental > Terrestrial > Soil > Wetlands > Peat | place: Sweden: Abisko... | reverse complement strand
CAAGTTCACCCGTTCAGAAAGGATGCACATCAATTAAAACAACTGCTCACACGTCTCTCACAGAATATAAGCTCACGGTCTACGAGAACATATGGAGAATCATTTTCGTTTTCTTATTGGTGGTAGGATCGATCGCTATTGAGAGAGTTTACACTTTCCATACAAGCCCTTCAACGGCTATGATCCCAAAAGGCAGCATATTTGATTTCTGGATATCTGTTATTGCAGCTATGATAATTGGAATCATCAGGTACGGAATTATCACCTACTTCCTTGATTATTTCATTAGTTTGCTCTCTGAGAAACGACGAAAAACTCCAGAAGAAGCCAAGAAAAGAGCAGAATAGCTGTGCAAATGGTTCTTTGATTTCTGCTATTACACAATCACGTCAATCACTGGATATCTCATCGTGAAAGACTAATCTTTCCTACCACCTGCTCTAGGAGGTTCAGGGTCTTGCTCAAATCTTTTCTAAGGATACCCATATGTCCCGGAGATCCCTTTCCTTAAGGTTTTCTATCTTATCTAAACTGGAACTCATCTCTACACATTCGCATATCAAGTCATTGTGAAATACCATGATCCCAAATTCTATGAATATGCCCTCCATCATGGATTAGCATTGTTCCTTCTATGGTTCTCGTATATGATGAACTTCATAGTTGTAGGAGTGATTGTCCTTCTCATCCATGACCCAAGTGATGTCTTCCTGATTGCTGCCAGAGCCTACACGGATATCAAAAACAGAAATGTTATCGTAAATGTCCTGATTTATGCAGCAACTTATCCAGTTTGGGTTTACACACGTAATATGGTTTTCCCTGTGTGTGTGCTGGGATCAGCAATCAGCGAATATTAAACTCAAGGAGTAGTTCATCTTGATGAGGTTCTTTATTTACCAGCAGTTTTCATGATATTCATGATGGCTGCTCTTGTAGTAATGCATTTTTATTGGACATTCTTCCTTACAATGGCAGCCATATCGATGGTCAAAGGAGGAAAAGACAAAAATGGATATGATTCATGAACAAAAGTGTTAATGACATTTGGATTTCTGATTAAAATGTATGCAATTACCAGACAATTTTTTTCCATCTCAAACCAGAATGAGCTATCCGATATGTTTAATTATATTCTGTATCGATTGTAATCTGAATTTCTTACATCAATGATCATAATTGAATTGAACTTTGAGGAGGAAAATCTTAAGCTATTATAAATAATAAGACCCCTAATAGGGTAATGTGAGTGAAAGTATGAACTCGATTATTTTTCATAAAATACATTAAATTTTTGTTTAAAGAGATTATTTTTATATTTAATTTGACTTTCTTCAAGATATTTTGAGCAGTTCATTTCATTTCTCTAAAAAAATAATTAATTGTCTTGAACGAGGTTGCACACCCATCAGAATTATTCAGACAAGGAGAATTCAAATGATTGAGTATTCCATAATTATGTGAAATTAATCACGGGATATAATCTGTTAGTGAGAAAATATCACTCAGAGATTCACTTAGACAACTCTTTTAATATAACAAAATTTATTAAATAAATGGGAAATTCTACCATTAATTAGTAGCCACACACTAACAAGTAAGCTCAAACAACTTTACATTGGAAAAGAGAAAGTAAAGGGAAACAATAAAAAAAATTAATAGAGTTTGGAAGTGACAACTCAAGGTGTCATTGTTGCAAAACATCAAAAGGAATTTGTTTCTTTTTAAGCAGGCAACTATAAAGACTGTAGAATCAATATGTGTTTTTAAAAAAAAGCAAAATAATTTTGTAAATGAATCCAAAATGGAAGAAATTTTTGCTAAATGAAAAGATAATCGCCACAAAGAATCCATGATTTTCATCCAATTCATATTATATAAAGGTATTATTCTCAAAAAAGAAGGTGATTGATTCCATGTTAGCTAGAAAATAAAAAACAAAATTGTATTTTTCTAATTACAAAAGACTTAATTGTGCATCCAAAAAATTTAATATGAAACATTAAGAAATACTCTTCTCTATTGTTATGTCCCTAAGCTCATAAATCCTGCATCATCCTGTCCACTTAATCGAACATTCTATCTTATGCATCCTAATTCTTCTTCAAAACCTTCTTGGGTACTTTTTTCTTTCGTTATTACTAAGGTTAATCGGATTGAACTGCTCTTCTCTTAGCAGGTATTGCCCTTCCATTCTTCTATTATTATTGCTATTTAGCATTATTAGTATTATGATTCCCCTTTTTAGCTTATTTTTTCTTCTTATTTGATGAATCAGAATAACTACTTTCATCATCAGAATTTTCTTTTTCTTCATCTAGTTCTTCATCCGATCCAAAACTACTATCTTATTCGTCATCACTACCGACTCCATCGCCTTCATCGCCTTTAGTTTTCTTCATGTTATTATTATTCTCATTTCTACTATTATTACTGTTGTTGTTTGCTTTTTTCTTAACATTATTAGGGTTTTTATTCTCTTTATTGTTAGTTATGTTCTATTTTGAACCATTTCCATCATTTTCGTCTTCTGACGATATCTCTTCACTCCCAGATTCATTCGATTCTTAACTACTCACTTCCTCTTCGATTTCTTCATCATATGTCTTAATAATATCCCTGTAATTCACCTTCTTTCCGCGAGTCTATCGTTTTTCCTGCTAATTCTTGCCAACATTAGCTTTATTAGTATTAGTATTATTATTATTATTGCTTTTGATTCCATTTTTCTTATTATTTCTTATTAACTCATCATATTTCTTCTTGATATTGATATTTTCATTTATTTATTCAGCATTTTCAATGAGTTTCTAATCCAGTTAATTTTTCAATTCAAGAATCTCTTCTCGCTATGTCTAAGCAGAATTACGATTCTTAAGAATAAGTCGCACCATCTTCTCCAAAGCTTGCACTTACTACCTTAGTTTAAATTCCTCATTAGTACTCCCTCTAACCTCCTATTACTATTATTGTTTTCCTTCTAATGATTCATCCTCCATGTGTGCTTGCTATTCAGATTATTTCTGCGAAGTGCATAACTTAATCGATTCAATAAGCTGCTCATTCTCAAGCTTAAGTTCTATATCTTCTTTTCTCAGTAATCCATTTTGATCAATTAAATACTTTATCGTATCGTTTTGCTTCTTGATTTAGCCATAGTAGAGCTCCTTCATCGCGAAAATCTCTTCTTCTCTTTTTTCTTGTTTTCGCAGATGCTCCTTGTGATATTTCTACAATTGGAAATTCTACTCTTTGATGATATTCTGCAGTTCCAAATTCACTTGTTTGGAATACAATTTCATCTCATCTTCATTGTCGTTGAGCTCGAGGAGATGCTGCATTTGCACTGATGGCTTCTTCTCAGTTAGAGCTACGATCTGCATGAGCTTATCGAGCTTGCAGTTGATGACTTCAAAGTTCATATCGCTGGGATTACTGTTGTTACTTCCACTAAGACTATTTAAAGTGTCCTTAAGGAGTCCTTATGTCTATGAAGATTCACAACTCTCAGCCATTTTCTCTGCTTGTCTAAATTCTTCGTATTTTCTCCTTTTTATGACCACTTTTAAGGCTGTAAAATCTAATCTTTTTTTGAACTCTGAAAATATTATGTGAATTTATTTGTTTTTTTTCAAATTTATCTCTCCGCGCCGACTTCCTCTCCTCTAATAACACACCAAATACAATATTCGAATCATTATCCCCATTAATATCATGTTTACTCAATTGTCATCTCCATCATAACAATCAAACAAACCAAAGGAAGTTGCTGTTGTTCGATCTAAAGGAACATCCTCAATAAACGTTCTACCATTTCTACTTTAAGATGATGATTTCTGATTTATACAGCGCCAATGCATTCCCTTTTCAAATTAAATTTTCCTCTTAACATCTTAACGCACACAAAAATGTGCTTCTATTTTTCTCAAGATTATGCTTTGTTTGATTATTGTCCCCCAAGTTAACGTATGTTCTAAAAAAAAAAATGGAATTTCAAAATTGTATTATCTCAAACTTTCATATGAACCAAATGCCAAAACCTTAAGTTTTCTGTATCTTTAAAGATTGTATGCTCTATCAATAAGTTATAACTTAAAATAGAATTGAAAACATATTTTAATAAACGATTATCTTCTTTTATCTGATATTTAGTACAATTCAGTTTTTACTACTATTTTATTAGCAAAAATGCAGAAAAAGCATAAATAATAACTAGTATTGTCCTTTAGTAACATAAATAACTTTGTAATAAGTGAAAATAATAAAAGCAGAATGATTCTTTAATTCTTTGATTTCATATGTTTAGCTTCATTTTCAGATTATCAAAACTGTAACTTTCAACAAAAATAAAGAGAAATACCTGCACTATTCAGTTTACAAAAAGAGATACCAAAATCTCTTCATTGAAGTTCTTTTTTTTATTTGCAGTTACATTCAAAAGATACTTTATGTTTTATTACTCAGTTTCTAGAAGTTAACTTCTCTAAATTAAACAAATCGAAATTACAATAACTTTTACTAAGAAACAAACATTAATTTATTGGATTTGCATCTTCTGCAGATTCGTAAGAGAGTTCGAGATTACGAAAGAGTGGTTGCTGAATAAAAAAATTATCCGAAATTGGAAAGAAAGAAGAAGAACTAAAACACACCTAATTTTAGCATAAAAAGTCAATGTAAAAAAGTATCACCAGCCTCCTTTCACGCAAAGAACCAGGGCTGGCATTCTCTAAGGACAGGGATGAGACTCTATCTAACTATAAACCACATTCAACGACATAAAGTGGGTTTAAACGAAAACTACGATACCACTATGATGAAAATGAAGATTTTGAGAACATCAACAAAGCTAAAGAAAACTAAATGCGCTCTTCAAGTACTAAACCTCTGCTGAATAGGGTGATATATCGATCGAATAGATCTAATGATCCTCTTTCAGCTGATTTACTTAAGAAACCTAATGAATCATAGTAATAACCATTTATTTAAACTTCGCGCAATGATAGGAAACAAGATTCCAAAGGATTCACGAGCAATAATTCTTCAAGACCAATTTCAAGATAAAGTTTTACCAAAATAGATCAAGAATAGATTAATAATAATAATAATAAAGACAATATTTAGTTAAATGAATAGTAATAATATTAATAGATGCCTTCGAATTAAAGAAAGCTAATATCTCGATCCAGCTCACAAGGTAGGGCTAGCTTCTATCCTTAAAATATCAGCAGTAAACACAATAACAAGACATTCTAACAGGTAAAGTTTTGAATGAATTATTTATAAAAAAATCAATTTGATTACACCATTCCTGTAAAGATTTCATGAAAACAATAAAAACTAAATCATTATTATCACAAGATAGCATGCTGATTATGAGTTTCGACAATTATAATCATTACTTTTGATTGAATTGTTTAGAGAAAACAAACAACTGAGAAGGATGTAGAGTTTGGTTAGGAGATCGAAAATGGTAAAGAGAATGCTCGTCATGCATAACAAGTTGATTACCTCGTGGGATAAGATAAAGAATCACGCACGTAAAACAACCAAACTTTTAAACCGTTTATTGAGATTTCTAAGTTAAAAAAATGATTTTTCCAAAAAAATGAGATTAATCGTTTCAAGGAATACTTTAAAAAGCTGTATTTTGTTAAAAATGCAGCCATAATGAGTTGGAGTCAGAAACTACTGACCCTCTGGAAGACTAGCTAACATTTGAGCAGATGTCTAATCAAAATTGGTTTAAGCTTTTGCCAGAAGAAATACTCAAGGATAAGAACATCGATCTTGAAAAGTTCTTCGTTGAAAACTCAGAATATTTCTACAATCTTCTCTGTAAAATCAAATGACTTTTTTTCCAATGCGTTTTCTATGTTTTTTCGCCTAAAATAGCTCTTTGATCTTACGATACTCATTTCAATTAGGTTAGAATGCATAGCTGAAAGGAAATAACCCACTATTTTTCAATAATGACTCTTCCAGTATCAAACTCAAATATAATCCAGGATTCAGCACAACATACAACAAGGATTTCTTCAGGAAATCAACTAAGTCAACAATTATCCCTTAGTTAACAGATAGAATGATGCAAACAAAGTTTCTGGGATAAACTTAAATCGATTATACTTCCTAAAATCAAACTGACTTCAAAGATCCTGGAGCGAAGGAAGTCGAAAAGTATGGACCTTCATATTCGTTCACGCAAAAGCCGTTCATGGGATTAACTAGTTACAATGTAAAACATAAGATTAAAAAAATGACATTATTTTGAAACAATTTTTTATTTAAAAATAGAGTAATTTTGTGAACTGGAAGGATTACAACAACAAAGTGTATTCGCATGCTTCAAAGTAAATGAGCATTGATTTGCCGTTCTTCGGGAAAACAAGCTACCAAGAGCAATTCTGTGGGAACCCTCATTTGAAAGCAGACACACCTAAAGTAGAGAAGCATAATTTGTAAGTTAAATGAGATTTTCAACTATAATCAAATAATTTTACTTTTTTTATTTTTTTCTGTTAATTGCTTTTAGATTCAAGAGTCCAATCCCGACATATCCTGTTTTCTTCGGTGAGACTAATTATTCTATGAATTTCAAGTCTTTCAAGCCTATCAACACACCTACTCCCGGTGCTGCTGCTTCAAACACAGACCGACCTTCTTATAATGTAAAACAAACACTTTTGTTGTTTCTTCATTTTATCTTTAGTTACCCCCTCTTTATTATCCTTCAATCTTCATCTTTTAAAGCAATAGGCTTTGGAGAAATCCGAACCAAAGACCAATAACTTCATGGGAGACTCTAAGATGACAAACACATTTTACAGTTCAACACCTTCATATGAAGGGCAGTTTAAAACTACATTCTAAAAGGATTACGGAAATCTAAAAGACGAGAAATTCCTCGCTTTACGGCTTAAAAAAATCTGGAGAAAGAAGATCCTCAAGAAATTAGAGGAACTAAGAGATGAAAAAGAAAGGAAATTCATCAATAATCAGTGAATACGGATTTACACAAGAGAAAGAGGAAAAAAAGCAACTTAAGTTTTGCTTTTTTTATTGATGCTAAAGAGGTTTATTTCTATTTGCAACTAAATCTAAGAACTGTAAATGATTGGTTTCGTTGGAAAATTATTATGGAAGGCAACAAGAAGAAGAAGATCTATCTTTTTTTGAAATAATAAACTTAAAATATTTTTTTATTTAAAGTTCAAGCTTGTGTTTTTCTAGGTTATTTGTGGTCGTAAACTATTTAAATATGTATATTTTTAGTTATCCATTGATTGAAAAATTGTTCATAATAACATCACAATGATAATAAATATCTCCCTACAGTGATTCTTTGGAGGATACTTTGCAAATAATTAAGAAACAGCTTTACAGCATTTAAATTAATAAGAATAATATTTTTCATTTCTCTAATCAAATCTTTCCTGTATTGCTGTTGTTTTCTGAATTTTCAGAGGATCCTTTCCTGCTGTTGATTTAGAAGAGCTTAGCGTTGAGTGTCTTTTACATAGTTTCGAGTCGTTTCATAATTGCAGAGTGTATTACATCTTGATCTTGGTGTTCAGGTTTTTTGGATTCTGTTAAGAATTATTATCTTGTTTGTTCAAGTTGAGTTTCAAATAAATTGGTTGATTTCAAAGATTTAGAGGACTCAACTTAAGATGCCTTTGCCGATGACTATGAAGAGCAAGAAGGAGTTTTGAATGATTCAGCTTTGACTGAACCTATCTCCAAATCCTTATTATCTTATGTTAAAGTTGCTCTTTCAGATTTATTTTGAGATTCTTTTTCAGTTTTCGAGTCATTATTCTTCACGGATAATTACGAGTTAATTGTATTTTTCAACAATAATCTCTCCGAAACCGATGGAGACGCACTACTAGACGATTATTTCGGTGAAGACGATATTTTTCTAGGTGGTGATAATGTTAAATTATCTGCTTGAGAATGTGTATTATTATTATTATTATTATTATTCGTAATATTTTTGTTATTATCCTCAACTTCAACATAGCAATCATCATACGCTTCTTCATCTTCCTCAAATTACTCGTGATCTTCTTCATGATCGCAAGGAGAAATGTCTCTCGGAGGTGATAGCGAAATATCTCTCGGTGGAGAAAGTGAAAAATCAGAAGAATTCCTCCCCGATGACTATGATGAAGAGTTTCTATCTTCCTATGCTTAAAGTTCATCTATTGGTAAAGTACCTTCCTTAAGTTACTAATTCAATTATACACTCAAGAATCCATGTGAATCTCTTTGTTTTTGATGTGTTTCATTTGCATATTTCAGTGCTACTTATTATAAATGTGAAGGGAATGTCTAAGCAGAACGCTGAAATGGAATCTTCAGTGAATCAGGTAGCTCTTTTGGGGATAATAATTCTTAGAAATATTATCCATTCTTGTTTCGATGAATTAGTTTTTTCTCAAAAGTATTTTTATCGATCAAAAATGAACTATTAGTCTTACTGCCACTACCACTGATAACCTTTTTCTGCTTTTCTAATGTCAGAAACCCACGTTTAGCATTCTTAAGATCACTATTGCTCTTATAACTATTTCTTTAAATTCCTTATGAGTTCAGTAACTTATTCTATGGTTCTTAACATATTGGGATAGTAATTTCCTACTGATTAGCAAGATGAGATAACTATGTATTTTTAATTATTTTCCTAGATAAGCAGTTATTTTATGTTCCTGTTTATTCCTAATTTTACTAATCTTTTTCTTATTCAAAACGATAATCACTCTCTAAATCTATTCCCTTAAAATTCCACTTGGCATCATTGCATTATCCCTTTGGTTCACTCACACTCAATCCATCCTTTTGAGACATTTTACTATTATTCATCTTCCCTATTCTCTATGATTCTAGTTACTTCTAACTCGAGAATTTCTTCAATAGCAAAGACTACACCGTTTATCCTTATGTTGGTGGTGTCTCTATCATTTCTAAAGTAGGTTATTCGACAATTCCATCGATTTAATATCTACTTTGTGAATTTTTAGCTTAAAACATAATAACCTCATTACTGATTGTTGGTGAATGTTCTTTAGTTAAAGGTAGCAGCTACTCAATCTATTCATCGTCATCATTAGCGTCTATTAAAACCTATTTACTTCTTTACTCTTGAACATCTTATCTATTCTATTCTGCAAATTCTTAAATCGTTTATTCTTCAAAAGTTCTTAAAACCTTCATTTTCTCGAGCATAGTTAGATTCACATTGTTCACAGCTTGTTGTAAGAATGTTCTGACACCCATACCAAATTACTAATCCATGCTTTCCACTGAAGTCAATGCTATCTCTGCCATCCTCATAAGCACTCTTTAGGATGTCTTTTCGACAATCTCAGAACTTGTAAGATTCATGTAATCCATGTGATTATTATCAGTTATGCTATTTCCGATTGTTAACTTTTCTGGAAAATCGTTTTTGAGACAGTTTGCTGAAATAAACGAAGGTGAAGAAGGTTAAAGGATATTTGTGTCTGGTTAATGCATTTTGCGTTCGTTATTGTGACCGAGATTGTATGAAGAAGAAGCTGTTTCTGAATTGCTGCCATTGGAGAGGTAAGATAGGTTATTGTTGTTGATGTTATTGCTGTGATTTTGAGGAGGTTAGAGATGATGGTTTCGTTGTATTTCAGGTGGTGTCAAGAGAATTTATTATCTTAATTATTTCTGCGAATTCGATGAAGTTGTTGAATCAGATGTTACATTACCAGGAAAGACTAAATAGGAGCTATTATTACTGCTTGTCTTAGGTAGATTAGCTTGTTGTGCAGATTGTATTTGAGATTTAGATGGTGTTGTAGTTTGTTATTGCTACTGGAAGATTTGTTGTTATTTCCTTTAATTCGGTTAGCAACTAAAGAAACTATTGGAGCTTTTATTACTCGAAAGCGGACTCATTCCTCCGATTATTTGATGATGCTGCTGTCCTTGGAGAAACGAACTTTCATCGTTCTCATTGTAATTCTTTTTATGACTACTTCTGCTCTTTTTGTTGCTAAAACTGCTCGAACTGTTGCTAGCATCATAATATTTTGACTTACTATCTTCGCTGTTATCATATTTGTTACTGCTGTAGCTTGCGTCGTTTTTGATACCACTTCTGCTGCAGCTTTCGTTTAGGAAATATGTATTGGATTATTTTTCACTTGTAAATCTGTCTTCTAGCCTACGATTTACGCGTGAAATATCCTCAAGAGCTTGCTTAAGCTTACGAGTTTCCAAATGAGAGTTCTAACTAATGTTACTGAGATTCATCGGAGTTTTAGGGATATTAGAAGAATTATTAACTTTCTCAAGTTATTTGCTTGATTGATGGTTTTTAGTAGCAGAATTAAACGATTTTTGAACTCTCATGACAGCTCTATTAACTGAATTAACTTTCACATCCACATCAGCTGGACATACTGCTAGCTTCCCTCGAAGACTGCATAATACACTTTAACCAAGGTTAGATTCGATTTCTTCAGCATTTAAACCACTTCCTTGCATTAGACACTCTAGCATATCTTTAGTTTTTGCTAGATCAAATACACTCTCACCTAAGGAATTGCGGAAGAATACACCGTAGTTGCCTCGGGAAAGTAATTCTAATACTATGTCTTTATTTCCTTTGGAAACGGCTACCATCAAGGGAGTCCATCCTCTCTAAGGAAAAGGGAATAATCATTTGCCAAAATAAGAAATAAAATGGATTTAAGATCTTTGTTTTGTTAAGGTAGAAAGTGATCATTTAATTGCTTACAAAGTCAGGGATTGAAGGATCAGCTTCGAAAGAGAGAAGAAGCTGTACAGCTGATATTTTTTATGAGAAAGTCGCAATGAAAAGTGGTGTCTAGCCTGACTATGATTATGCAAAGTTGTATGAGTTTTGTAGGGTATTTTCTGAAAAATAACTTCAAAACATTCTTTTATGGTTACTTTATTTCTTAAGTTGATTTATGAGTTTGTTTGCAGTAGCAGCGTTGAGATGATGGGTAGGTTATTGATTCTGATCGCAATTGTCAGCGGAGAATTACCACTATTGTTTTGCTTGTTGAGTAACTCAGGATGCTAGATCAAGCATTGCTTCACACTTTGGATATCACCTTTCTCGATTTGGAGCATCAAAATGCTAGTACCGCTTCGAGAATCCATAGAAATGCTGTTGTATTTGGTATGAATAGATTTATCAATTTAATCTTAGTTGTTTTTTACTACTTTTTTCACTTCAAAAAAAACTCCTATTTCGTAGAGCTACTGCAGTTGGGAAGGAAGCTTTTATTTTTGATAACACTTAACAGCTTTTTAGATATAAATCAAGCTACTTTTCCTTCTTCTTTTCACTAAATAAATTATACTTCAGCTAAATAACTACCCCCCAGCTGGATAAGTATTCTACAACTTCTACATGATAAATATCAATCTTTATTATTTTCCAAACTAGCACAAGAGAAAAGTAGCGATAATAGTATTTTTCAAGTAATTCTTGTAAGCAAGAAGATCTTTTTAGTAAAGATCGAGAGTAAATTCTCCGTTTTTTAATTTTAAATTGAGAAAATCAATATTTATTTTTTGGTACAAATGTTTTAACAAAATGAAGCTGGAAAATGCAATTCAAAAAAAAAAGATCTGTGTTGATGATAGATACACCAAAGGAGAGAAGAGCATGCTAGGATAATAATGAAAATCTAAGATTTATCTCTCCCTTAATTGATGACAGCGAAACTGGATTGAAATAAATTAAATGATTCAATAGTAAAACAGATCATCAGTTTAAATTATTGTTTTTATTTTTTATTTTTTGTCCAACTTTTGACTTTGAAGAGTTCTAATTAATATGATAGAGCAATCAAAAGTCAAGATTGTCTGCAGAATCAGGCAATCGAACATCAGTGAGACATACTCTTCAGCGACTTAGCAATCATAAACGCTTGGAGCTTCCCTACGAGGAGGTGAATCTATTGGTGAAAAATCTTCTGTTTAGCAGAAATCAATTTTGCAAAATGCAACTAATAATGGATCTGCTGCATCGAGCACTGTGATGGCAGCGAATTCGTCCCTTGACAAAGATAAAAAGATATGTATATTCACTGGCTCTTCGTCTAAAGAGAAGTCTGTTTACGTTGCAGCAAGTGGAAATCCTATTAAGAGTCAACTGCTGTAAGATTACGTGAAAACTGACAAAAATATCATTCAATACAGGCATTCCATTCTTGAAAATGCAAATATTTTCAAATTTGATCACGCAATGAATCCCAAAGTCAACAATCATCAGCTTTATAAAGACTAATGCGAAGATCTAGTATAAAAAGCTATGTCTCAAGGTATTTCTTCGACGTTTGTCTTAGTAGGACCTGCAAAGTAAAAAACAACAACAAAATGCAAAATATATCTTTCAAATTTACTTTTAGATTTTGAGCTTATGTTTCTTAATGTTTTTGATATTAGAGCTGGCAAGAAGTTCACTATGAAAGGCGGAGAGAATGCTGAAAAAGGTATTCTAAGTAGAGCAATCGATAGCTTGATACAACTAAGCGAACTGCAATCGCAAGGTGCAGGCACAAAAAGCACCAAAACTGGGAATTTAAAACCAGGAATCAAACCCGTTGTGATTCTTTTTTCCATCTACGCAATCTACAACAACGAGGTTATCGATCTCTTGACAAGCAGTCAAAACGAAGACACTGATAGTGAAGAGATATCAGAGTTTGAATTGACTTTTTCAGGAGATTATCGAAAATATTACATGAAATCAAGAGATCGATTGAAATCTGTAGGCTAAGGTGAGCAATCCGCTAGACGATTACATGTGATCTATAAATTCTCAATCTACAGAAACGATAATCCTACTGGAAAGAAATCGAAGATCATTAATTCCTCAAATCGTGGTCTCATAAGTACATTGACATTCATCCACTGCGCCGATTTCAACAAAAATCGCTTGCCTGAATTCACTATCTTAAGCGACTACCTCGTTGACATAGCAACTAGGAAAGATGTAAATCTTTTAGAGACACCTGCATATTCGAACTCCAAATTAGTCATGTAGATAAATGACTCGCTGAATTCAGGATAAGATAATTTCTGCGTGCTACTCTGCAATGTCTCTGGATCATATGACTATCTCAGTTCGTCAGTTGATTGTCTTCAGGTAGAAGATTCAATGTTCTGAGAGAGATTTCAAATTATTTTATTAAAAAAATGTTAATTTTATCTTAAAAATATTAAGATTTTTATTTTGAATTTTTTTACAGTTTTGCGCTGGTGTTAAAGAACGCATCGATCACTACTTCGAAGACATAAACGCGTTCAATCAGGATCACGAACTCGTTGATGCCCTAGGCAATCCATAACAAGGATCAACTTAAAATCTTTAATCTTTAGGGAATAGCAACGGCTAATATCAAATCCCACAAAGTCCATTCAAAGATGGCTCACATGTTGCAAGTACTGTTTAAAACAATACATCATAACTCGGATCTGGGAGTGCATTCAAAGGGTTGAATCAATCGAATAATAACCAAGAGCTGATACACGTAGCTTCTCGAAATAATTAAGCGTAATTTTAACGAAAACGAGGATAAAATCCTTCAGCACAAGAAATCTAAAAAGATCTTTCAAATTTAATGAAAGACATTTATTCATTCTCCGATTAAACCCAAGGACTTAGCTAAGAAGAGATCAATGCGTGGGCTGTTGATAGAGAAGCTGAGTTGTAAAGTATCTTGTAAGACATAGGGAAGTTATCGCCAGAGAATCAGCGATAATTTGATACAACAGCTGTGAAAATTCAGGAATCATTGAATTTTTTAAATCAAATAAAGAAGAATGCGACAAAGCTATCATTGAGTAGAAGTCCAAGTGGTGATTTGTACAATACTTCTTAAAACAGTGATGATTTAGGTGCTTTGATGAGTTAGTATAATAAATCAAAGTAGTCATTCATGAGAGGGAATAATAATCAAGATGGTGAGTTAAGTAGTGCTTAGTCTCCGTTTAACTAAGGTAGTACAGATGAATACACTTATGATAATATTAATCAGAATCAAACTGCAAATGGCAAGAAGAGTCTCAAGTAGTTAAGAGAAAAAATCATGGGGAAGATAGATGAAATTATCAATGAAAATGACACAAGTAAGCGGACAGTTCGGGCAGGTTAGTAGAGAAATGGCTAGAAAGATGCAAGCGATATTTCAATTGAAAAGTAAAGCAAATTTACAGCGGATTACTGAGTTTTGATTTTAATATTTTTGTGTGGAATTGTATGTGAAGATCGAATAGGAACTTGAGGTTACTGAAGGATCTTCTAACAGACGAGAGTTACTTAGCCTAGGAGAAGAAAGCCAAGTTAAAAGCTGAAAATTTAGAACTGAAAAATCAATTGCAAGAGTTTAAAGGTCACATGGGGGAGATTGAGAAGGAACTTCAAGAGAAACTAGATAAAGTACAGTATTTAGAAGATTCCAAGGAACAACTAATCTAGCAGGTAGAAAGGGATAGGGAGATTATTTAATTGAAGCTCGAGAAAGAAGAAATGATGGAAAGGAACGATGAAGAGCTCAGAGATATCTTAGATAGGTTGAAAGTGAAGTTGCAGAGGAGAAAAGAAGAATGCTCGATGCTAAAGTAATTTATTTACAGTTTTGGATATTCTTTATTGGGAAAATCATCCAAAAACAGTTAAAACAATTGAAATATCTTGACTTTATTGAATTATTTGTTTAGAGAAAATATCGAGAAAGCTGAGATAAACATTGCAGAAGAACGATAAATCATGTCAAATGAGAGGGAGGCACTTATTAAATAAGCAGAAGATTCCCGTGCAAATGAAGAATTAGCGAGATTAAAAGCGGATAATTTAGAGAGTGTGCATAATAGGTTATGCTATGATCTAGAAGATAGTGAGAATGGATTAAAGAAGGCTTTGAGTGATCTTTAATTCTGTGAGAAACGACTTGAAGGTGCGCAGCAAATGCTCGTTGAGGAATAGCAATTAGGGAAAGAATTGATTGTGAAGTAGAATATGTTGGAAAGGTAAATTGATGAAGCTGAAGATCGAGCACAGCAATTCGAACATAAATTAGCTAAATAGAAACGAAAAACTGCTGAAGAGAAGAGTCTTGTTACAGAGGAACGAGATGCTGAACATGCTAAGAGAAAAGAAGCTACAAATAGGTTGAAAGCAGAAGTTAGAGAATTAGAGAGGATGTAGAATACTATGACAATTGAGCTTAAATCAGTCAAATAGGAGAATCAAAGGCTGTAGATTGCTGCGTAGGAAGGTCAAGGATAAATGAATAATTTGATGAAATAGAACAGAGAACTGGAAAATTAGCTGTAAACAAAAAAGAAAAATATTTATTGGTTTGGGAATTTAGATCGTAAAAAAGCTGTTTGCCTTAAGAAAATCTTACTTGCTAAGCAATGTTCTAATTATATTGTTTTATTTAAATACTATTCAAAGGGAGAATACTCGAGTCGAACTGAAGCGCAAGCGAGGTAATCAGAGAGACATTGCTGATTCCCTAGTCGAAGCTGATGTAAAATAAAAGAATAATGCCTCCTTTTATTTTTACATTATTATGAACTTTTTTAGAGAAAATTACGAGAAGAAAACGAGAAGCTGCAGGATTCTCTAGTGAGAGTCGAGAACGCTATGAAGTAAATAGATAAGCAGCTCTTGGAGAAGATTAGTGAGGTGGAATAATTGAAACGAGATACAATTTTATACGATCAACAAGCGACAGGACATAAAGAATAGATTAATAGATTGAATAAAGAGAACAGGTATTTACTTGAGTCACAACCATTACAAGAAAGAGACTAAGGAAGTAGATAATTACCAGGTAAAAGTAGTAGTAGTGGTAATGTGAGTAATGAACTCAACGATATCAAAAGGGAAAATAAATATCTTAAAGATATCCAAGCTTAATAGAGTAGTTTAGTGGAGGAATTGAAGCATTCTGCAAAGAAACAAGACCACAAGCTTTAGAAGAACAATAAATTGATTGATCAACTCACATAATAACTCAATCAATTTGAGACACAAATCAATGAGCTGTTAAAGTAATAATAAATATAGTAGTAATCTCCTTAGAAAGCATTAACTACATCGTCATCAGGAGCAATTAAAAATAGATATTCATCACCTGTAGCAGTAACATATTCGTTTTTAAGAAGAGATATATTCTAAATTAAATATCTTAATTATTAAAATGTTTGATTTTGTTTTTTATTTAAAAATAACTATAGGCTGGTCCTTCACAGTAATAGCAATCGATTCAATAGCCGACACGATCCATACTGAAAAAGCCTAGATTCACTGTAATGAAAGGGCTGCTCGATGAAGACACTGAGGAAGATCAAAGTGATTTTTGATTTCTTTTTTATGTTTTTGGAATTTTTATATTTTTTATTAATCAACACAATATTTTTCTTATTGTTTTGTTGATGAATGGCACAATCGAAGACAATCCCATCTACAGCCAATTCACATTATAAGAGAAATCAAAGATTATTTCAAAGAGAACAATATCTTGTCTTTTTCTTAGCATAGATTTTTTTTCAATTAATTGGTTTTTCCAAATGAGAAATGATCTTCAATAAATGAAGGTTAAAATAAAATAATTTTTAAGTGGTTTAAATGCTAGATTAGACAAGCAAACATAAACTATCCCTTTTGACACAAACTAATAACTGTTTCAAGGATATTTGAGAGAATAGTTCTTCTCAAGTGAAAATCATTAGAGATTTAAGGGGTTAGCTTGTTGAGGAACGCTGACGGTTGCAAGAGGAACATACTTATAAGTGCTGTGAGCGTATTTGGTTTTCTTAATCTAATCAGTGGCCTTGTTACGTTCTTCGATGATCTTCTACCAGACAGCGTGATATCTCTTGATCATCTCACCTCCGTAGATAGCGTTAATCTCGATGTAGTGAGCTGAAGTTCTCTAGTTAAGAGAGTTCAATGGAAGAGCCTAATCACCAGCTCTCTTCTTCAAGTAAGGGAATCTATCAGGACTTCACAAGAGGCAACAACAACAAAAACAAATAAAATACTTGAAAAATTCAAATATTGAACCATTCATGCTTAAAACTATTGAAAGATGGGTAGTGAATTTGCTAAATCTTTTGTAAGAATATTCTATTTTTTCAGTTTTTATTTTTTTTATTTTCCTATTATTTTTTGAGGTATTGTTTGTATGTTTACGCATAATTCTTGTTGTCATCTCCCCAGAAGACAAAGATACCGAGACCTGCGAGAATGGTTGCAGGGAGGACAAATGAGAAGTGCTTGAACACACGAATCATGTGATAACCGTTGTGGGTTAAGTTCCTGTATGGAAGAAAAACAAAGAATAGAATTTAGTTTACCCTTCCAAAATGGCTTTCCTTCAAAGACACAAACGACAAAAACAGACATTTCAGTACTTAACGAGGGAGTATCTGTGGAGAGCAAGTGCCTGATAATTCATGTATTTGCGATTCATGAAGATGAACATTCTGTTCAAAGGGTGGACACCATATTCTCTAGGTCCAATTGCAAAGAATCTGCCGATCTTTCCAACCAAACCTATGAAATCACATTAGAAACAATTATCAAAACAAATCACTCAAGTCCACTGTTATTTCAAGTTAGACTCCGCAACAATTATCTAAATTGGATATATGAATTATATTACCGCTTCTCTTGGCCATCTTCTCGTTGATGACATAGGAGAGAGGTTCAAGTGCCTTGAGCCAGAGTTTTTGAATAGGATTCATAAGACTATTCTGCTGCTTGTTTATTACTAGTTTATCTCTTGATTTTAATTAATTCTTTATAGATCCAAACTGAGGTGATGATCTTCTTAAATTTTTGCTTTGTGTTTCGCTCTTTCTCCCTTTTCTTTTTTTTATTTTATTTCTTTGAGCCCTTCTTCTGGGCTAATTTATTTATTCTTCCCCTAGGATATTTAATAAATTCAAACACTACTCAAAAGAATGCATTCATTTTGGCAAATGTTCAGAAAAGAATGAACTTGTCTAAATAATTTGTGGGATATTTTATTTGTTATTTTACTTGAACATAGTTTTGGAAAATTGAGTGGATTTCATCTTTAAAAAATGATAATTTCAATCCAAAAAACACATACATACACACCACACAGCTTTGATCATAAATTAAAGAAAATTATTAACAATTTTACTTTAATGAAGTCACTCCCTCATTTTTCATATTATTCTTCCACACGCCTATTGCAAGCCTGTTTCAAGATTCAATCTCTGCACCACCAAGTGATTCCTTCAAATTATCAAAGCCCTATCCTGTATTGTCATTTTCATCTTCTTTCCAATACAACTCCTCCACTTCAGTTAATCCATTTGCTTAATTGTCTTACAGCTTATTGATAAAATTTAAATTAAACAACAACAAAAATTAATTAATTAAACTCAATTCATGCGTTTAATTAAAATAGTATTTATTTCAAAAGATATTTTTGATTATTTTTTGTTACAATTGACTGCATCTCAAAAAACATCTTCTGTAAATCTTCGTTATTATCATCAGGTTTGGGGTATATTTAACTTTTACTAGCTGTGAGAGGTTTATTGTCATATTCATTATTAAGATTAAGTTCTTTTTCTATGAAGATTTATTTTTCTTACTTTTACTATTTCTATTCTTCTTGTTCTTACATTTCTTAAATCAATTTCAATTTATCTATTTCCTCTTTCTGTTTCATTCTCAGCTTATTTGCTGCTTCTTCTGCATTATATTACTCCGCTATCTTCCTCTCTACTTCATATTTCTTTTCAATATTAATTGGTCGTTCAGGTGGTTAGTCTTTTCTCAAAGATCCCATCCATTGGATATTTATTTCTGGATCGTTTTCTTAGTTTTCTTGTATTTCTTGAAGATTATTCTTATCTTTTTTTATATCTTCCTCACCCGATGGCCTTAATGATCTCTTCATTTCAAGATCTTGTTTCATTTGCCATCTCTTTCTATCTTTATTTTTTTCATATTCAGCTCTAGCATTTCTTCTCTATCTCTAAAACTCTTCAATCTCTCGTTATCTTTATTAAGCTCGCTCTTTGACTAGCTTGAGATGATCGATTCTTCTTTAAGCTGCTTCAGATATTTTACCTTAACCGTTGTTTTATCGTTTTATTCCTTTGACCTGATGTTGATTGCTTGGATTGTTGTTGTTGTTGTTATTACAAATAATTGGATTCTTTTAATTATTCATAGGATTACTTGGAACTGCATTAACAGCTGGCTAATGATGATTGGACATTGCAGTTGTAGGTCAAGAGTATCCAGGATCTTTATGAATAGGTTTCAAAGGAGATTACTAAATGTATGGCAGAGAAGGTGAATGTTTGATTCCACCAGTTGTTGGGCTTACCTATGCTGTAGGATTCTAATAAATTTGCTCATATGGCTTAGGCTAGTTCTACTTAGAAGGAGGATTTAAATTATTAATGTTGTTTTAGCTTGGTTTCCTTTAGATTGGTCTCTGTTCTTGGTTGTTATATTTTTTTATTAATTCCCATTTTCTCCTTGTTACTGTTCCTTCGAAGAATTTCTCCTTTTTAACTAATATTTTGAATTAATATTGTTATTGATATTATATCTCCAAGGGGGAATAGGCCTAGCACCGTTATTTTAAGGATTCCGAGGATATACTCCTTAAATAGGAGGTTTTGCAATTCCAGGAATTTAAGGAAAAATAGATTAATTTTTTGGAAAATGAGAAGGTGGAGGAAAAACTTGAAGAGGCCGATTATTGATATCAATGTTGTTATGGTTACTTGGTGGTTTCTACTATTACTATTGAATCTATTACTTTTATTATTCTCTTTTTGTTCCAATTATCTTTTTCTGTTCAGAAGGTTAAATCTAATCAGATGTTATATTACCTCTAGTTACTCTTTCAAAGAGTGAAGGATCTTCGATAATGATCAGTTTCTAATTCCCAAAAGAGCATATCACTAAAAACTGATATCTTAATATCAAAAAACTGGCATAACCCCTTCCCCCCCTCCCCCCTAATTCTCAATTTACTTGATTGTGAAGGATAGTATGCGAGAATTCTTCCTTTCAGACAGCCTCTCATAGAAATTTTTTGATTCTATTGCTGATGATAGGTAGTGCAAGAATTTGTTTGACAGAGTATCTCAACTCTGGGTTCAAAGAAAGTAACTTAGCTACTAATCTTTTAAGATCAGAAGAATAGTTTGAAGGAATCTGCTGATATCCCCCTCGAATAATATTGAGACCTAGCTGATGGATATTATTCCCATTAAAAGGTGGTTTGAGGGTACACAATTCATATAAAATAGAACCCAATGACCAAATATCACTTTTGAAAGAATAAGGTCTATTATTGATTATTTCAGGAGACACATAATATGGTGTGCCAACTTTAGAGTTAGCTTTCTCGATAGTCCTATTCAAGACACGGGCTATCCCAAAATCACCTAGCTTGCAGACATTGTTTGCAGTTAAGAAGATATTCTAGCCTTTTAAATCTCGATGCAACACTTTCCTTTTAAAATCCGTAATCAAATTAAAAAAAAAGAGAATTAAGTGAAAGAAAACAAGCACTAGATTCGTTTTTGGGAATCACAATAAACAGATAAAAATAAAAGCAAATGCGCTGATAATTTGATATGGCCACTTTTATTTGGATAACAAAAATAGTGTACTACTGCTTCTCATATTCCGCTCAGTAATCAGTATTTTTTTTATACTTTTGTGCTACCTATCATGGACATGTTTGAGAGCAAGACAGATCTAAGTAAACCAGTCGAGGATCTATTCTTCAGGAAATTATTATCCTTGTTACTTCTTAATCCTAGCATTTAAGTCTAAACCTGTGTGACAATAATATCAATATTTTTAATTTACTGAATTCACGAATTTGAGTGATGACAATTTCATTAGCAATTATTTAAAGTTTATGAAAAGTTCTGATTGATAAAATCGTTACCATCAGCATATTCCATGACAATGCATAGATGGGAGCCTTCATCTGTGTAGATTTCCTTGAATTTAACGATATTTGGGTGGTTGAGTTAATATAGAATCTGCGCTTCTTTGTTAGCTTCTTTCTGCTCTTGAGGACTCATATTACTCATAGAAATATTCTTTATCACCCACTTCTTTCCTCCATTCCCCTCAACAAAATAAGCCTTTCCAAACGACCCCTCCCCAAGAAGTGAAATCTTTTTATATTGTTCGAATTCTACTGCAGGTTTCGGGTTTATTGGAGGCAATCTTGGTAAGTGTTACTGATTCAATTACTTGTTATCCATTTTGTCTCTGAATCTGTGTGTGAGTTAGGTTAGTGTAATGATTATTAATATGTTTTTTGTTCTTTAATTCTTTTGAGCACAATTTAATTTGTTTTAGAGTTAAGTAACTAATTATGAAGCTTATATTTAAAAAAGATAGATGATTCTCTTTTGAATCTGTGGAAGTCTATATGTTGCATATGTTTTCTCATTA
>Ga0302271_10001610_pt1 | contig 21523 bp, 7 predicted proteins | sample III_Bog_N1_1_FD_198767 | JGI IMG/M metagenome (GOLD analysis project Ga0302271, IMG submission 198767) | Peat permafrost microbial communities from Stordalen Mire near Abisko, Sweden - III_Bog_N1_1 | ecosystem: Environmental > Terrestrial > Soil > Wetlands > Peat | place: Sweden: Abisko... | reverse complement strand
TCTCTGTTGGTTCATGAAATCAATAATGTTTCAGTCAGGATTTCTGGGAAATCAAAGAAACTAAATGGGAAACCTAACAATTAGGATGAATTAGGTGATCTTTTAATAATTAATATAATTTCATCTCAATGATTTTATTATTTTATTGATTTTTTGGTTGATTTTATTACCTTTTATTCATGGAATTATGAATGTTGGCAGAAATCAAGGAAGTCTATTTAATTACTTAAATTCAAAGTGAATTCTGAAATTTGTCTTTTTTTTATTTTTGTTTTGTTACTGGTAGGTAGATTCTTGTATTTTAATATTACTCTTAATAGATTCGACATAGATTTATGATAATGGAATCAATTATTGGCGTCCTTATTCGTGAGTAGAAATTACAACTACCTGATTAAGAGATTGCTTAATTAACTTTGATTAAATCTAAGAATTTTCATTTCTTGAGTTATTTATTTAGATTTGTTAAGCTTGAAGGCTGAGATTTAAATCATGCATAAGACATTAGGGGAGGATATGTGTTATCATAGGTATTGATTGCTAAATATTGGATGTAGATTTACTAAGGTTTTTCCCCTCCTTTGAGACTGATGCTGCATACTGAACTACATCAAAAATTAATATCTTGTGGTATTTGTAATGTCAGTATCAGAGATCAGGGGAAGTTTTAGAAGAACCTATTTATTCGTTTTAGTAGTCAAAATGAAAATACTTGGATTTATTTTGTTTGAATGTAGTTATTTTCAACATCCAATAACTTAAGATAACATTTAGAAAAATGAGAAAGAGTGCTCTTAAAAGAAAATATGCTATGAATCTAATGTAAGAGAAGTAATGGGCTTTATTCTTTCAAAGCAGATTATCTAATACAAATATGTAAGTGTCTCAGAAAGAAGAATAAAAACAAAAAAACAAATAAATTCCAAATGATATTTCTTTAGTGTTGATAATTGTTTCTTAGTTGCTAAGTCTATCTGCTTTCCTCTCAATATTTCGGATGTCCTTTCAGCATGGAATAGAGAATGCACTCACAGGGAATCCAGTAGCGTAGATCCCCCAATAAGCTGTTTCATTTGGTTTGAGACAATCCGTAGTAAAAGTCCAAGAAACTGATTGCATTTTACCAACCAAGATAGCATTTGTTGAGCAGTTATTAATGAGGATATAAGTATCACCAATTGGTTTGATTGTAGCACAATTCTCACTATCAGAAAGTTCTAAAGGAGTTTGCTAGGACATCATAAGAATTCCAGTTGCACTCACAAGAAAAACAGCTGCAACAGCAAATAGCAGAAATGTTTTATTCATTGAGAATTATTTGTGTTCAGAAATGTAAATTTATTGTAAATATGTATATTATGAATTCTCTCAATCGCCCGATAAGACAATTTTTGACAGGGAAGATTAAATTAATAAAAGAATTAATAGTTGAACATTACAAAAAAGATAATAAAAGCTAAGATAAAGTATTTTAACTCGTTGGGGGAATTTGTTTGGTTCGCTCAGAAGTGGCAAGAAATGAATTGAAAGGTTATGGATTATTTTCTTTTACTGAAGAAGCAAAGCACACAGAAATAAAAAGGAATTTATTATTAAAAACACACATGATTTTTAGGTTATTTTATAAGTATTTTTCATTATGACTCAGCTGTAGAATTGGCACTGAAAATCTCTGGAATGTCGAAGAATTTGATAATTGGCTTTTTCGTCACAGGGCAGAGTGTTGAGTAAATGAGTTGAGATCCACTGAAGAATACATCATAGACTGCAATATCCGTTCCTTAGTTGATCACTTGAACTTCACTCTGATCAGCTTCATAGCTACCGAAACGCTTTAGATGTACTTCCCCATTACTAAATGCAATTGCAATCAATCCATATTAAGAAGAAACAGCCATTTTTCTGAAATTCGTGAATTTCTCAGAAATCTAAAATAAAAGGGAAAATCAAATTAGTCAGAAAGAAAATGATAAATATTTTGGGGAGTAGGTGTTATTTGGAATTAAATATGCTAGAAAATTAGCAATAAACATAATGTAAATTCAGAATTGAGAAGCAAAAATGGTTTAATTCTGTTAATAAACTTGTGGCAGCGGAAATAACTAACTCTCGATGAGATGATAGAGAAAAAGAAGAAAAATAAGCAAACAAATACAAAAAACTTGAGCTTACTCCGAAATTTGAGACATCAGATTCTCCAATGACAGAGACGGTGCTTGTCCTGCTCCCTTAAATGTTAAAGAGAATAGCATTGTAGTTTTTGATATTTTCTGGGTGGAGCTTAGCGATTAATAAAATAGAATCATCCACCATGCTTAGTTTATAAGAAGCATTTTTAGGGAAGCTACTCGATAGAGTTTTCGACACAAAATTGAATTCTTGAAGGGATTCATCTTGAAGATTGATTAAGACAATAATATCTGTGTGTTCGACATGTTTTCCGAAGAAATATCTTGGAGAACTCATGTTGAAGCTCAAGATAGTGCAGTCTCCTGAGGGATTGTAGACTGTTCTGAGCATAGGGAATAGACATATCCGCTAGTTAAAGTAATCTATTGTTGCGATTTGATCGTCCACTGGGAAAATATCAGTTATTAATGGGAGGTGCTATTCATTAGGGGATCTTATGTTAAGGTAGTGGCTGAATTAAAACTTGAAGTACCCTACTCGTGAGAAAGCATAAACTTAATTTGAACCATCGGACATATAGAAAATGCCAAGTTTAGTGTTGTAGAAGGCGTTAGAATACCCTTGAATGTCTTCTCCTTGATACTGCAAAGTTGTTCGAGCGAGTTCATAGCCTTATTCATCCCAAAGAACTAAATAAAAAGTGGAGTTAACGTCACCTACTGGGATGATAACTGCACTGAAGAATACACCTTATTCGAGCTCAAAAATATCAATAAGATTAGTTCCATTTACAGTGAGTTCTGCACTGATTGGAGCAACTGCTAAGATGAACAAGAAGAGTGAAGCTACTATGCAAATCGAAGAGGTTTTGGAATGGAAGGCCTTCATATGTTTGATAGATTTGTAAAAAAGAGATTTTAGTTACTTTATAATAATTTTGTCTTTTCTTGGTTAGCTTGTTTTTTGTTGTTAAAACTAAAATAAATCTTTTATTGATTATGATATTTTCCAGACAAAAAATCAATAGAACTTAAGCTAGGAATTCATTGAGACAATCCTGATGATAATTGAAAAATATCAATGACTGCGAAAACTTAAATAAGCACACACACATATTAAATTCTGAAAAATTATCTAAAAAATATTTTTTTGCAATAAAATATTATGAAATTTTTTATTTATCTTAGTGAGATAAGCCTCTAAAAGTTTATTATTCAGGTGATTCATATTAATTGTATTGATTCATTCGATTTCTTCATAGTAGAGAATAGATGCAACTGTAATGTTTGTCTTTGAGAACCTCAGTAATATGATGGTTGCTGATTTCAAAATAACTTTAAACTTTCCATTTTTTTTAAGCATTTTGGATCTGTTGTAGTGAGTGACAGACTCAACTGTTATATGTCATTTAAGATGAAGGAAAAATCAGGAAACGTTTTAAACTTGAATAATAGTTGGAAAAGATATTTTAAAAAGGATACAAATTAAATTGTAAAGATATTGTAAATATGTGTGTATTTATGAATTCTCTGAATTACCTGATAAGACAATTTTCACAGAACAGAGAAGATTTAATTAATAAAAGAATTTACTGTTGAGCCTTACAAGAAAGATAAAAAAAGTTATGATAAAGTAAAAATTAACTAATTGATGGGGATTTATTTGGCTTCTCAGCAATGGCAAGAAAGGAAATTTGAAGCTTATGGAGTATTTTCTTTTACTGAAAACAATAAAGCAACACAGAAGGCAATGAATTTATTCAAATCACATGATTTTACCATTTATTTTTATATTTTTTAGTATTTTTCATTATGATTCAGCTCTAAGATTAGCGAAAATCACTGAAATGTCAAAGAATTTGATAATTGGCTTTTTCATCACAGGGCAGAGTGTTGAGTAAATGAGTTTAGATCCACTGAAGACTAAATCATAGATTGCAATATCCGTTCCTTAGTTGATCATTTGAACTTCACTCTGATCAGCTTCATAGCTACCGAAACGCTTTAGATGTACTTCCCCATTACTAAATGCAATTGCAATCAATCCATATTTAGAAGAAACAGCCATTTTTCTGAATCTCCTGAATAACTCAGTAAACTAAAATAAAAGGAAAATCAAATTAGTCAGAAAGAAAATGATACAACTTTTGGAGGGCAAGGGGTACTTGAAATTAAATCTACTAGAAAGCTAGCAAAAATAATGGAAAATCAGAATTGAGAAAACAAATAGAGTTTATTCTGTTAATAAACTTGTCGCTGCGGAAATAACTAACTCTAGTTGATAGTAAAATTATCTTAATTTCGAATGGAGAAAAGGTAGGAAACAATAAAGTAATTAAGCTAACAAATACAAAAGACTAGGGTTTACTTAAAAATCTGTGACATCAGATTCTCCAATGACAGAGACATTACTTTGCCTGTGACCTTTCGTATTGTAGAGAATAGCATCGTAGTTTTTGATATTTTCAGGGTGGAGCTTAGCAATTATCAAGATAGATGGATCGAGCATCCCTAGATAAAAAGAAGGATTTTTAGGGAAGTTACTCGATAGAGTTTTCGACACAAAATTGAATTCTTGAAGGGATTCTTCTTGAAGATTGATCAAGACAACAATATCTGTTTGCGGCACATGTTTCCCTAAGTAATATCTTGGAGAACTCATGTTGAAGTTCAAGATAGTGCAGTCTCCTGAGGGATTGTAGACTGTTCGGAGCATAGGGAATAGACATATCCGCTAGTTAAAGAAATCTATTGTTGCGATTTGATCGTCCACTGGAAAAATATCAGTTATTAGTGGGAGTTGCTATTGCTCAGGGAAACTAAGGTTAAGTTAGTGTCTGAATTCGAACTTGAAGTATTCTACTCGTGAGAAAGCATAAACTAAAGTTCTTCCAGAGGAAATGTAGAAAATGCCAAGTTCAGTGTTGTAGATGGCGTTAAAATACCCTTGTATATCTTCACCTTGATACTGCAAAGTTGTTCGAGCGAGTTCAAAGCCTTAGTCATCCCAAAGAACCAAATAAGAAGTGAATTTAGCATCTCCTAGTGATATGGTAACTGCACTGAAGAATACATCTTATTCGAGCTCAAAAATATCAATAAGATCAGTTTCATTTACAGTGGGTTCTGATCTGCTTGGAGCAACTGTTAAGATGAGCAAGAAGAGTGAAGCTACTATGCAGATCGAAGAGGTTTTGGAATGAAAGGCCTTCATTTGTTTGATAAATTTGTAAAAAGAGATTTTAGTTACTTAATTATTATTATTCTTTTCTTGGTTAGCTTACTTTTTGTTATTAAAACTAAAAATATTCTTTTATTGATTATGATATTTTCCAGATAAAGAATCAATAAAAATGAACTTGAGCTAAGGAATCACTGAGGCAATCCATATGATAATAGAAAAATATCGATAACAGCGAAAACTAAATTATGCCCACACAAACACATAAATAGACTCTGCAAATTTGCTTATTTTTTTGCAATAAAATATTATGAAAATTTTAATTTATCTTAGCGAAATAAAATTATTAGTGTTTATTTTTCAGCTAATAAGATTCATTGCGTTAATTCATTCAATTCCTTCACAGTAGAGAGTAGGTGCAACTATGATATTTTTGTCTTTGAGAACTTCAGTAATATGATGGTTACCGATTTCATTTGTTTCTAATCGAATTTACTTTAAAGATTCCATCTTTTTTAAACATTCTGGACCTGTTGAAGCGAGTGATAGACTCAACGGTTATGTGTCGCTTTGGTGAAGGAAAAGTCAGGAAATGTTTTTAGAATTTGAACTTTAGTTGGAAAGGATTTTTTTTTTTCTTTGAAATTTTAGTTACATGAGGTCTAATTCAAGGTTAACGAGAGCCTTCATTGTTGAAATCTCTTGAAAGAGTATGCATATTGTCTGATCAGAGAAGGGATTCACGCTATTATTCCAAAAATAAAAATAAATGACTTTAATTGGAATTTATTGGTTTTTCTAGTGGCTTGCCATGCAAGCTTTCATTGTTGATCCTTTTTATTTACCTGAGATCTAGGATGAGAGTCTGTAAATTTGATAATTTTGACAAGTTCATGCTGAGACCTTCGATTATGTAATCCTCAGCTAAGTAGTTCTCACTTTTGGTTATTACATCATTTGTGTTTTTCGTAAAAGAACACGATTTAAAACAGATTTATGATTTACCTAATGTCGAGAGACAAATAAGACAATAGAGGTATTATTTTAAGGCTCTCGCTGAGTAAGATTAATAAATCACCACTCAACTCACAATGACTAATTATTGTATTATTCAAAATGCAGTCAGTCAAGGTATTAATCCAAACAAGATATGTTGGGGATAAGGGAGTAAACAAGTGCATAGATTCACAAAAATCTTTGTACCTGATATCAATAGATAAGTTGCTGAGTTATGTAAGGCAAAGAAGGTATTATTATATCATCCATTTGTCGATCACTCCTGTCAGGTTGTTTCCTCTTTTGAAGAAAAAATATTAGAAGAAGGAAGAAGCACTTAAATGATGGATTTTTTTGGATTTTTCTTGTTGATTACCTGATATCAATAATTAGCTAATGAAGTGTAGGAATATGTGAGAGATAACTGAAAATGTTTAGGAGGCCATTGCTGGTTAATCCATTATATCTAGGTACAAATTATTGAAAATATTGTGTCAGTTAATCATCTCATTTAGTTTACTGTTAAGCAAAAAGAAAGGAATGATTTCTTACTGGAGACATAGATCGAAATTTTAGAGATTCTACAGTTTGCTCACACTGTATAAGATCTTATTGACTCCTGTGTCACCTATTTCGCAATCACTAATATTTAAGGATTAGTAAATAAAAAATGAGGATATTTGAATATTCAAAGCAAGTTAGGGATGATAAATTACTGGAGATAAGTAAAAAATAAGAACGTGCTTAATAAGGTAAGTATTGATTTGTAAATTGAATTGTTTAATAATGCGTTTATTTATGTAAATTTAAACGAAAATTAAATAAAAAAAATTTAAGCAAAACCAAATAATAAAGGAATTGTTTTCTAGGTTTAGGTTACATTCATCTTTCTCTAAATTCAGAGAACTAGAAACTAATTAAATAGAAATCAAGTAATTAAAAGGGAAAGAACTATCACAATAGAATTTGACACTTTGTGAGAATACTTAATTGTAATAAATCCTTGTTAATTCATCATTTCAAGAATTCCAAAGAATCCTTGTTTTTAATTAAAGCAATTCGAAAATATCAAAAATACTTCCTTTTTTTACTCGATGTAAAGCTGAAGAGTGATGATCTTTTGTGCGTATTCAAATATCTTCGGAAAGGACAACAGCGCATGATGATCTAGCTTTATCTCATGAAGCACAAAATTCAGACTCTTTATTGTTTGAGATGGAATTGCTTTAGGACTAATCAACTCTTCGGTTGTATTAATTGTTAAGTATTCATCGCTGAAGAGGTTTAAAACAAGTTATTTTTAGCACTCCTTGAAAGTAAAAATTGCTTACTCTTTGAAAAGAGGGAATGAATAGAAGATCGAGGAGTAATCTCTAAGTTGACATACTTCTTCATTATCAGTATTCTTTTTGTCTCCTTCACTTCCACTGCTATTGGAGCTCAAATCTATTGCAAAAAAAAATACCTAATATTAACATTTATTTTTCCTTGCTTAAATCCCTAGTATTCATTCCAATATGAGAACCATAACCAATCCTGGTTATTTCCCTAATACCTTCTCCTGCATGTGGTGGTGAGACATTATGTTAATTTCCCATTGATTTCTACTTGGTGTTATTCAAAATATATGATATTGTTAGATTATTGATTTTTTCTTGTTTTGGAAGTATTTTGGGTGCAATTGTTTGTTTATGCGAAAAGTATTTTCTAAACAAAAACAAAAAAAAACTAACCTGAAATCGAATAATCTCTCCTTTATTTTTCCTACACAGTGTCTTAGTTGGCTGAATTCCTCCGAATGAAAAGGGATAGAAAAATATGATAAAGGAAATATTTAAAAAACTTGCTTGGATTTGGATGCAGCCTAAGTAAGTTAGTAAGATCCCAGAAAAAAAAAACAAATAAATATATTTAAAACTAAACAAGAAAATACAGCACTTTGCTGAGAGCTAACATACGAGTGGGTTGTACATAATCCAAAGGAAAGAATAGAGGATATTTACATAAAATATGTAATTAATGTAGATCCTCTTAGTTTGTTTTTCACTATTTCAGTCTATGAATTCGTCACTCACGATCTTAACTAGTTTCCTTATGGAAGTTGTTGTTTTCCTATTTATTCTGATGATAATCAGCGGGACGATAAAACAAGCAGCGAAAATTACACCATACACTATCAGTTACTTGAAATTATCCCTATTCTACAATCGATTATTCAAGATTTCTGAGAAATATTCACATGAAATACCTTCTAAGATAAACTAACCAATATTCAGCACACAAAAGAAGCTGTTGAATAATAAGGATCGCCGCACATTATCGTTGTTACAGGAATATATCCCAGAGACGTAGTAATACGTAGAGATGAATTACACAAGAATCAAGAGGACAACGATTCCTGGTATTACAAAGCCTTATTGGTATGTTGATTCTTAGAATTTCAAGATAAAAACTGTTAATTGTAATATCGAAAGAAACAAGAACAACTTGATTGTCTTAGTAAGTATCTTTCGCAGATTGAAATGAATATAATCAGAGCATTGCACTGTAAAGGCTTCACTGATATCAGCTGTCTTGAACTTTGGATTGTTTTGCTTCAAAGGTGCTACAATGAAATCAGCTATGAAATCCAATGATGTGAGATTCCCAGAGTTAAGGATCGAAAGATTCGAATATATGAGTCTCGTTGTGGAGCGTATCTTTTCGACTAAGAGTTGTTCATAAGCTAGTTTGCAACGAAGTCGCTGGGAGTTTTTAAGTTTAACACTGCCTTCACAATACAGTTCCAGACATTAGTCATCTGTAAGACCTTCTATGGTTTCAAAATCATAATCAATTTAGATTGTCTAGAGGTTCTCCACATCCAGTTTGTTATGCTTGATGATCTCATTGACTCTCGCACTCTCTGGATTATCATTGTTATCTTACTGATTTCCATTACGATTACTACCACTTCTACGATTATTAGAATTATTTTATTCTCCATTTAACTATTACTACGATTACTTCTATTATTGTTTCTATTACAATTGCAGTTGCTAGTCATTGTATTTCTAGGCTTCTTTGATTTTTTTAATCTTTTGCAGAGCAATTTGTTGCTGTTTCTTTTCTTCATCCGAATCAGGAATCTCAATTTATAGATCCATTACGTGTCGTTTCTTCATATGCTTGCCAACAACTTATTTTATCTTTCCAATATCACTGCTGTGCATGCCCTCATTGCTCTTGTCAGATATATTTTGAAGGTTATTGCTGTTGATGCCGCTTTCTAGTTGATTGTTATTATTATTGGCAATTGCTTTTGTTAATTCTTACATTTCTAGCCTAATGATTTACTCATGATTCTATCTTGATCTGTCTTGATTATCGTTGCTAGTTATGTGTATGTCATTAGAATCTATGGGATATTCACCATTCTCAATCCCTCTAGCTTAGGTTATGTTAGCTGATTTGTATCGCCCTTGGAGTCCATTTAGATCGACTTTTGAGATACTTTAGTTATTTGAATTAGTTGTCATATTCCCTTAGGTGTAGGTAGCTAGATAACTATGGTTAAACTGTTAATCTTTTGATTTGATGTCTTCAGCCATGGAGGATCGACGTGTTCCATGGTTTTCTTCTATGCGATAAGCAAGGAAAAATCAAGATAAATATTAAAACTTCCCATCATTGTGGATATTCGTAAATCATCAAGAAATATTTTTAAAATGAGCAATGTAAATATCTAGTTGTTTGTTAGTACAATCTGTAATCGGTGGTTCTTTGTCATTCTCTTCGTCTTCTTCTTCATTGTGCTTCTGATAAGCTAATTTGAGTTAGTTCATGCCTTGAGACATACTATCCTGATATCTCTTTAGTTATTCCTCTCAAACTAAGGTTTACTTGAATGTTCTTCTTGCTTGGTTAGAAATAATAATAGTTTAGGATGATAAAAATAAGGATTTTTATGAAGGAATTACATATTTTATATTTTATGAATATTCCCCCGACAAGAATTAAACAATATTAACTTATTTATTGATTTCAATTTATTTTTTTGGTTCTATTCCACTCTAAAGATCGTCTTGAAAAATACTGAAAAATCACTCATAACGATTAAAATAAGAAGAAATATCTCTGAAATAAATCACAAAAATTAATAAAATAAAAGCGAAGTTAATTCAAAATGATATTTTAGAAAGTAAATCCTTTGAAACTAGCCTGTATAAGTGTAAATGCTTTGCTGTTTTACTAGTACGCTCAATGTAGAAAGGTTAAACAGACAAAAAACTAAAAAAAAATTTGATTTTGTAAGAAAATCTCTCTCTCTATCTTGTTCTCTTCAGGTAGACTCATTGACTGCCCATCCATATGTTTAGTAACTTATAAGAAATCAAACAAAAAAAAGCACAATTTAATGAAGAACAAGGTAAATTTCTTTGAATTGTTTGAATCATCATAATGGGCTGAAATTATCACATAATCTTAAAGTTTCAATTGACTTTTCCAACCATTTTTTCTATCCTATGTTACCTTGGAGGAGTCATCTTTCTCTAGCCTGGTGAATTCGCTGATTAGGGATTTAATCTTACCGTTGGCATTCTCTTTGAAGTAATTCTCGTTGAACTAAAAGTTCCCTGTGAAACTGTGTAATCTCTTTTTTTCCTTGTTCAGCTTCAAGTTTAAGTTCAAGGCTTCGTTCTTTAAAGGGTGGGATTTAAATTAAAAAAGAATGTCAAAAATCAAGGATTAAAATGCATAAATAAAGAAGCAAAGAATAGGGAATTTTTTCTTACTTATCTCTCTGCGTCTTATTTGATGTATCTGATTTCGAACTCCTGTGCATGAATCTAATCAGCTAATTTCTTACGGTTCTCGAGCATATCAAGGCAATTCTTGAATTGCTCAGTTAATTACTGTGTTTTAAATAAAATTTTATCAAATACCATTCACTAAATGCTGTCAACACGCATGTAGTAATTATTTTCTGTCTTTTTTAAGAATCTCTTACCTTTAGAGGAATGTAGATTGTCTTCAAGAGTCTGTTGACTTAATCTACTTGCTTCATACCAACTTTCATTGAAATCTTGTCTAAGTCGTCCTACACAGATGGGCTTATTTCTATTTTGAGGGAAAGTGAAAAAATGGAAGTTTTAAGTTTTAAATACTAACTTTTTCCTTTTCTTTTTCATTCTCATTTTTCAACAATTTCTTACTTATTTCAGTGAAAATATCCGCGATCCCTTAGAAGTTTTCAGCTTGCTTCTTGCGTGACTCAAAGATCTTACTGAGACAATCACAGAGTTCTTTAAGCTTATTGTACTATGACGCATAGTAATTCTGCACTTTTTCGAATTTATCATCGACTTCAGTGAGTTTTCGTTTTTCTGGATTTACAGAACCCCCACTCAACCCAAGCACACCTTTACTGAGATTCACGAAATTTCTCATGAGTCCTTGTGCACCTGTAGCACCATCAGATCGCAGAGCAGTCAGCCTATCTTTTTCAGTCTGGAATTGCTAAAAAATAAAAATATTTTAAACGCTCATGAACGTAAAAAAATAACTTGAATTACTTAATCTGAAGATATCAGGAATAATTTGAGTTCTTTAGTGTATTTAAGCTCCTTGTGTGCGAGCAGCTAGTTCAAGAATAAGCTCAACATTTCCTTGCGCGTGCCCATGAAATCTTGCTTGAATTTATTGAGATATGCAATTTTCGGGTCAACTTTGGAAATGACTCCTTTCTCAGGTAATGCTGGAAGAATATACCCAGGATACTAATAGAGAAGTTCCTAGAAGAGCCACTCGAAATCACTAAATCGTCTTGCCACGTTGTAGACACTTCCAGTGGTTAATTTTGTTTCAATTTGATAACTGTGGTGCTCAAAGATCAACCTTCAAAAATACCAAAAAACAAGAATCACAAAGTGGAAGAATTCATTTTATCGTATTATCCCTAACTTGTTTTCTATTCCTCCCTCCAATCCTCTTTCTTTCCTCCTTTTCCTTACCAATCATTATGAGCTACAGAATCTTGAATTTCAATATTCACATTTCTCATATCGTCTTCAATGTAAATCTACAGATTCTACAGCTGATCTTCATCGAGTTCTTAGAGTCCTCCTAGATTTTATCCTTCTCGCATAGGCTGCTTATTCTACTCATCACTTTCAGGTTCCGAATCTGAATTATAGTCATTAACAATCTCAATAGACTAATCGAGGTTCTTTTTCTAAGCTGCACTCATCATAATAAACTTTGTAAAGGTAAAGTGATAGAGATTATTAATAAATATTGTGTTTCGCTTGTGTTTTTTATGAATTGTTTTCACTGCTCAGCTAAGTTATTTTCCCCTTCGATTCATCCACATCAACTTCCTGATCAACCCCCCTTAACATTCATTATCAGCCTAATAATTTCTCCCTTTTTTTATCTAGTACACGCTTAAATAATCATCCAATTTAAGAATATTAGCTTGAGAGGGGCTTTTCCCTTTTGTGAATTAATGGATGAAAGGAACAAACACATAAAGGAGAAACCAGAAATTAATTAACAAATAACATTTTTTTCTTTTTTTCTTCCCTTCCTTCTCTGTTCTCGTTGTCTTTTTGTTTCTGCTTCTAGATGGCTACCCTAATCATTCTTTATTCTTCAAATGCTACTATTTCACTTCCCAAGCATTTTCACAAAATATTTTCAAAAATTTGTAGGATATAATATTTTCTATTAAACGTTGCTTAGAATTAGTCTATTTTAAGTGATTTCTTGATAATTTAGAATACCATATTCTTCAAGCCCGCATTTTAAAACAAAGTTTAAGATAGAATATTAATTAATTTTCTTTTTTTCTCTCTCGCTCAATCTCTTCTTAATAATTAAACTACTCTTGATAGACTACACACTTTCTAACACCAAAATCAAGCAAACTAAGTTGCTCATTTCAACACAATTGTCTCCGCAAACCAAACCTTTCACATAATAAAACAGTATCCCATGGAATAAGGTGAGTTTCTTGAAAAGGTAATCCAATCATCCATCACCCAATTTTCTTGAAAAAGCATATGTTGAACTCCTCTTTATTTTCATTTCATATTTTCATCTTTCAATTTTTTTTCTCTTTATAACTGCTTTATGCAAACCTATATCCTCTCCTTACCAGAAAAGATTCCCGTTGAATTTGCTCAACTAATTCCTCGTTTGTGGGATATGCGATGGCTACTTTCGATTCGCCCACACTATCACTGAATGTGGACATACTTGTAAATAAAAATAAATCTATCTAATAATATTTAACTCTTTATCATAAATCAGTTTTCCAATTATCTCTCTTTCTATTCCTTATCCTCTTAGTCTGTAAGATCTGCATCCACGACTACATCTCGAAAACCTAGAACGCTAAAAGTCGAAAGCAATGTCCATCTTGCAAGAGTGATTTAGAAGTGCATCTCAGTAAATCAATCAAAAGAGATCCATACAAGCAACAAATGGTCGATCTTCTGTATCCTTAGTTTGCGAAAGAAGAGCAACTCATCGTGAAGCGTGTCAAGGAGATCTTCCCTAGGATTGACTTGGAATTTCTCCTCGAAGAATTCAACTACGAAAACAGTAAGAATAGATTTTATGTGTAATAATTTTGTTGAAATTGTTTGCTACCACTCAGTGAGTTAGCAGTACGGCCAGAGAAAGAAGAAAGAGACAAATGATTCAAAAGTCAATGTGAAGCATGTGATAGAGTATTATCTTTAGATTCCTTTTGATAAATTCTTGCATGATCTCTATGACGAAACAAACTTCGCTAAAATGAAAGCTACTTTGATATCCAAGCATCCTGAGTTATATGAACCATTAGTGCCAGGAGATAACAGCTAAACTATGATAGAATAGCAATCTCAGAATAATGCTAGTTTGACGAAGAGCATTAACGAAAAGAGACATCATCATATGAGCTCAAGATCAAGCTCCTAAGCTGCAGGAATCGAAAAGCAAACTAGTGAAAAAAAGAGAAAAATATCAGAAAATAATAATAATAATAATAACAATAACAATGCTAGCCCATAAAAACAAAATGAAGCAGCACAGCAGTAACCCATTCCAGCTATTTCAACGTAAGGGCAGCTCCTTGAGAAGACCTCTGTAGAATAATCATCAGATATCGAGCCTCGATTCGAATAGGTTCACAAACGATATCCAAACATTTCTGGAATTGCTTTATAGCGTCTCAGCAGTGAGCCAACAGAATCAATCTTCAGATTCTTTGTTTACCCACGTACACCGCAAGATTAGTAAGATACATTTTGAATAAATAAGCGAAGGAATTACTTGGTTTTTGCGGGTGTGTGTATTCAATGTGTAATATTCATTTGTTTGTTACTATTCACAGTGAAGTGAGCAGTATCTCAAGCATATTCAATCTCACACGAGTTCCAGGGAAGCTCTATGCTATTTCGCATGTTAAGAATCGGATTATCGCGAACATCAAAGGAGAGAAAAAGGTAAATGGAGAGAACAAACTCATAATTTATTTAGAAACCTAGGGATTGTATTATTAATAAGAATATCTGAAATGAATTGTTGAATTATTTGATTTGAAATGTTCAATTTTGTGGGCTTTGTAGACTGTGAACATATACTTTAACGACAAGTTGCTGCCTGACAATACACTGCTGATCGACATTTAGAACTAAACTGGGAATGGTGTGCTCTTCATCTTGGAGTTTGAAGTTGTTGTATGATGGATGACAAGAGTTGGAAAATGTAGCTGAAACAATAGTAAAAGATAGTAAAAGATAGGGAGGGGGAATAGCAAGTCACAATCCAAAATATATATTTATTTGTTGGCTAGATATGTTGTGGTATCTTGATGAAGTAAATGGAAATATGAATAACTGAAGAATTTTGGCTTCATTTTTTAATTATCCAATTACGAATGATGGTTATGTAAAAATTTCTTGGGGAAAATGGGAAAAAAGCAGGTTTAAATAGATAGAATCAATATGAAATAATCCAAAATGCTCTTATTAATTATCTTGTGATATAAAAGAAACTTTTGCTTGTATTATGATTGAATTAATCACTGTTTAAACTACTACTGCTACTTCTTAGGGTGTTTCTGCATTTCATGCATCTAATTTTGCTTGGGGAAGATTCTCTAACTTGAAAGTTTCATATCACTGTTCGAACTTTTGGTAAATGCTGATTATCATTCCCTGAAAATTATTTAGAGTAATTTTAACAATTTCTGTAAGAAACAATTAATCAGCAGATGGAAGAATATCATGTACAATTTTCATGGGCTGATAGCCATTTTGTTCTCTCATTCATCTTTGCCAATATTTCTATGTCAGAATTGAAGTGAATTTCAGCATGATAAGCAAGATCAATTAGATCAATATGGATTTCTTCTGCGATAATAAAACTTTTGCAATGTTCTCGTAGTTGATGGCATTAAAAATTGCACCAAAATAAATAGAAGGGATTTCCCTATTGTCATAAAAGTATTTTTAATTAATGTTTTAAATTCTTTTCTTAAGCCTTTCTATCATCCTCTCTTTTGTTCTCCTTCTTGCGAAAAAACCTTAATCTGCATTTTCTGGAGATTATTCTATTGATTAGCCATGTTTAAAATTAAATGCCGTATTTGTAAATTTACTCAAATGACTCTGAAAATATTGAATCTCTTCATCCAGTTTGTTAGACAAACTAAAATAATTTACAAACGAAATGTGCTCTTCATCATAGGTTTTAAATTCAGAATACCGGATATTAGTGGCTCTATTATTCGTTTGTACATAATACTCAAAACAAGTTGATGAGAAGACTCTCAAGTATTTTTTCATTGGAATGAAGTAGAAATTCAGTTCTTAAGCGATTAAACATTCCAAGATCATTTTGGTCCTGAAGTCTCCCATCCTTGTTAACTTTTTCAATTATCTCGAAACTCAGAGGAAGGGGAGAATAGGTTTGGACATAAACTAAAAGAGGGCAGATAAAAGCAGCAATTAAAATACAAAAATAATTGGCTACTCAATAAAATCAAGAAACAAACTCAGATAACTGATTCTTTGAATTTCCCTGTTAAATTATTAATTAGAATTCTGCTTTTGTTATCTTGATTTTGTTTATCAGGAGAAAATAAGATATGAATGTTCAATTGGATGCTTTCTTTTACCTTCTCCTTTAAGAAGCTGCCGAAATACCTTTAATAATTTAAAGATTACATGTTCAAAATCTCTACTTCAATTGTGTAAATATCACGTCTCTATAAATCAATGGTAGGTAGTTCAAGTAAAAACCTAACAAACTAATTAGCTAATAATACCATCCAAACCATGCCACTCATTAATAAATCTCAGATAATCAAACAGAAAAAGCTTTTTTAGTGTGAAATAGTTTAAATAGATACACACATGAAATAATAGACAATTCGGAATATGCTTAGATCATGCAATGAGGACGCAAGCACCACCAACTGCTGTGATTCTTCTCTCTGCAGTCTTGGAGAAGTACTTAGCCTTGACAACAACGGGTTAGTTGGGGAGTCTTCCCTTTCCGAGCACCTTGAAGAAACCAGCCTTGGTAACATCGATGACGGGAACCTAAAAAGCAAAAAGATAACAAAAATGGATTATTATTGCTACATAATAAAGATTCACAATTACTCTTAATCATATTTGTTGAATTATTTTTGTTACCTTGTCCTTAATGGCGGCATACTTGGTTCTGGTCTCTTCGGAAACAAGACTCCAGATCTTGTCAATATTGACGACAGGGCAGAAATTAGGGTTAGCCTTGTAATGGAAGGTTCTCATACCGAGTTTACCATAGTAGCCTGTAAAGATCAAAAAAAGTTTTTAAAGAATTAGAATAACAATGGATGGATTAATCAGAACAAAGGTAAAAAATAAGTGTCCACAAAAGGGAGCTTGAGCCTTTTTATCTCATTCTTATTCTTAGCAAGCCATATGTGACTTCAATTTATCTTTAAATGTTTGTATGAATCTCTTATCCTCTGCTCCACTCTCTTTTTTGCTTTCCCGCTTTAAATCATTTCTGTTATTTGCTTTTTGAAACTCACTATAACTTGTGAATTATTTTCTTCTAATCCATTCTGTTAGCTTCTTCTCTTCTTTCACTCATATGCTTTCCCCCGTCAAATAAAGAAGCATTGTTTTTTCTTTTGTCGTTCTATACCTGGATGCCATTTTTCCATGAGGATCTGTGTTAAAAATGAAAGAAAAATAAGCAAATGAAACTAAGTTCAAGAAGAGCTAAAGCACTATTCTAAATAAATTCAAAGGGAACAAATATTTACTCTGTGATGATGCATACCACCGGCCTTACCGCGACCACCTCTGCAACCACCTTTTCTGTCTGTTCAGGAAGATGAAAAAAAGAAATCAGAATAAAAATAATATTTAGGATCAACTTCAAAAAATAGCATTTTTTCATTCTAAGATAATGAATGCTCAGTCATCTGGGATTTTTTAAAGGATATCCCAACATTATTATGGTCTATTTACGCTTTCCGACTCTTCCCTGACCGTGAGAGACGTGACCTCTAAGCTTTCTTGTCTTTCTGAGATGAGACACCATTTATTTGTAAGGATCGAAATTGTTTCTTTTTTATTTATTTTCTCTTTGAAATTCTGATTATTATGTCCCTCGACTTTTTGATCTCTTCTTCTCATTAATTAATTTGCCTCTTGCATCTTGATATTTTCACACCACATAGAACTTATCCTTGCTTAATGCAGAAGTCTTTAATTATCTCTTTTTTTCTTAGTATTGAAAACAAGATATTATTATTTTCAATGTGTATTTTAACTTGCCTTTCTCAGCCCGCAATTATATGATTTGTTCATTCAGGGATGCCTGCTAAAAAGAAACATGATTAAAATAAGTCATTTATTTTTTTCAATTTACTTTTCATTTTTAGATATGAAAGATCAATAACATAAGCATATCAAACATATCAAATTGAACACAAAATCCTTTTGTTCAGAATAATCAGAAAGACTATTGTTTACCTAAGCTTCTTTTATAATTGATTATCTTTCTTTTTCTTTGTATTTTCCCTCGTTTAATGCATAAAAATGGTAGCACTTCCTTCATAAACCAATACCTAAAAATCTCAATAATTACTAACTTCTTCATATCTTTTTATTAGTTCCCAAAAAATTTACTTTTTCTAAATTGTGGAAAGCTCAATTCTGAAAAGAATCAACATAAAACACAGTGTTTTTATGCTGTTCTTTTCACAAATAAAATCCCTTCCTAAATATTGACAAATTTACCTTAATATTCATTAAATGTGAATGCAACCACAACCTAATATCTCAATGGATTAATTAATGTTGTTAAATGACTCAAAAATAATTTACAAAAAAAAATACAATAGAAATGATATGAAGATATGGAAAAAATAAATAATACAAAATATCTCAAATTCTTTTCAGGAAAATGGATGAATCTGATGATTAAACTGCTTATTAACTAAGGATTTATAGCGCCCTGAAACGAACGAAGGGGATTAAGAAAATTAATGCTATTTTGCATCGATTAGAGATGATTCAATTCCAAAAGATGGCTCCCTAAAGTAGTATTCTTGTGATTACAATGGACGCTATTATGATTATTGGTAATTATATTGTTGTAGTAGTTATTGTTAATATGGACTCTCATTAAGAGGTGTTTATAAACTCTAAAACTACTGAATATCTTTATTATCAGAATAATGCATTTAAGCAGCATCATTACTTTAATTCTAATGATAAAACTGATTGTTTTAGTTCGTTTATTGATGATGTAATGGATTATCTTCAGCAAAGGAAAACTCAGAGAAATCAGTTTAAAGAACATGCTGATTTTACATGTTATTCTTGAGATTATTATTCAAATTTGTTGACTTAACGGATTGCAATGTAACTCTTTGTTAATTTGTCTAAATATTGCCATACTTTTTCCTAAACAACTCACGCAGAGCATCGTTTGCTTGTTTGTGCTGATCAATATACTCATAAAAATCAGCAAATGTGTATTTCCTTTCAGGATTATCAGCAATATGAAATAGGAACTCCTGCAGAATTTCTAGCTCTGCAGTCTCGAATTATTCAATGGCTACATCAGACACAGAGATCCATCCATCTATGTTCTTATCCATTTTGGCGAAAATGTTGTCTTATAAAAGCAGCCGAAAGTTCTAATCTTCATTATTTCTAGAATCTTGGTATTGATTTTTCAAAGGACCTACCAAGATCATCGTTCTCTGTTCAACTGGGTTCTAGGTTGATTTTTGCTTTGGATGAGGTTACAATAACTTATTTTCAAGAGGTGGTGATGTCATTGGGTTTTTGAGCTAATTATTGTATTCAATGATGTTGATATTTTGCTTGTTTTACTGAATATTTACATTCTTATGATTTAAGAGACTACTAACAGAAGTACTGAAAGTTGTACTCCCAGTGCTAGTTTTGTTGATAATTTCTGCATGATTAGTTAGAATTATATGACTATTATTACTGGACTTATTGGCTTTTTATTAGCTTTCTCTTTTACCTTTACTTCTACTCATTATTTCTGCTTAATCATGCTACTATTATTGAACCTAATGTGTCTTTTGATGCTTTCCATCTCTTTCGAAATTATTCACACCTTACCTCTAGCTCATTGGGGATGGACTCCTAGAAATGGCTTTTTAGTCCTTGGAAAATACCTTCTTTTCTGGAGTCGTTGAAAGTCTTTTGGAGTTTACCAGTGCCTAATCTCCTTCTTTTGGTTGATGGAAAGTGTTCTTTTCAATTTGAGAAGGATAACAGTTGCTGTTGATTTTCTTTGAATTATTATTACTTAAATCTCTAATTGCGTTAGGACTGCAGATTCCAAATCTTTGTTTGGGAGTTAGATTTCTCGAAGTTAGAGCACGCTATGAGACCCCTTGCATTTCATTTTGCTAAACTGACTCTCTTCTAGACTATTAAAGATCCTGAATTGGAACATTCTATGCTATTTCTTTCTTTCCTTGTGGCAACTAAGAAGCACTCCCATGTGAAATCAAGACATTACTCTTTTAAATTGATTTTCTTGCATTCTATGGATGATTACTTGGTTCATCTGGAATATTTGCTATGATCATAGATTTTTTGATTTAAGCACGATTTGATCCGATGCATGGAGGTAGAAGATTTTCACTTCTTATTTTATCTAAAATGAGTAGTTGTTCTTCTGTTTTTGCTTAGGTATTTTGGAGGAAATTCCTAGAAGAAGAGGGATGATATGAAGGGGAAGCTGCAGTAGTTGTAGAATATTCAGATACTATCCGTTAACGCTACTGCTCTATTATTTTACGTTCACTAATTAACTTTGACCATTTTTCATATGTAACTTGGCATTTTGATTCAGAAGGAGCTTAGCAAGCAGAATAATCATTGTCTGGTTTGTTGTTTCTCGTTTCTTTTTACTAAAGTTCAGGTTAACTCTGCTAGGAAATGTGTTTTTCCTCACCGATCTAAACTGATTACTAATATTTTGCTGAAATAATTGGTTTATTTTGAACTAACTGTGCTGATGTTCTTCGTTGATAATTCTCAATTTTTTCTTTGGATTGAAAGTGAAATAGTTTGTGCTATGATGAAGAAGATGAGCTTGTTGTTTCACTCTAAAGCTCTTCTTCTTCCTCTTCTTTTTCACTGCTATTCTAAACTGAATCAATAGACTTATCCTTGTGATAATTCTCCGATTCTAAGTAGTTCCTCATTTGGAAGTTATTCACCATGTTAGCTGAATCTCCAGCTTAGCAGTTCTTTTAGGCATGTTTTATTTGCTGTGTGATGTATTGCACCATATGTTCAACACAATCCTCTTCAAGCTCATTATCGATACAAAACTATTCAGCTAATTCTACAACATCATCCGTTTAATGCACGTGAAGCGTTTTAGTCTCCCCTTATCCAAAATCTAATTTAACAACCGCTAGAAGTGTTGAATTATCATTGGTATTTTGTTGTTTTCTTGAATTTCTCATAAATATTTGTTATTTCGAACGATCATCGTAACCATAAGCCTTCATAAGAGCTATTGGCTTTATTTCGATTAGCTTTCAAATAAACAAGTGTTCGTTAGTTGAGCTATTATATTCTGAAGAAGAGAAATTTAAGAAATAATAAAATCAATCAGGCTGCTTTTTTTCTTCTTTGTTTGTTTTAATCTTTTTTACTAACGACAAAATGAAAAAATAGGG
>Ga0302271_10001609_pt1 | contig 21523 bp, 14 predicted proteins | sample III_Bog_N1_1_FD_198767 | JGI IMG/M metagenome (GOLD analysis project Ga0302271, IMG submission 198767) | Peat permafrost microbial communities from Stordalen Mire near Abisko, Sweden - III_Bog_N1_1 | ecosystem: Environmental > Terrestrial > Soil > Wetlands > Peat | place: Sweden: Abisko... | reverse complement strand
TTCACTTTCGTGTTTAATTTTTTCCCTAACATATTATCACCAATTTTTTTTTTTTTAATTTTATTTTATTATCCCCCTCCCCCCCCCCCCCCCCCAGATTACATCTACATAGTGAAACAAGGATATTAATCACTACAGCCGACAAGGTTCTTCTACGCCTTAGACATCTTCGGCATTCAAAACATACCTGCCCCAATCAATGTCATATTTGCGTTTTCAACATAAGGCGACATGTACGCAGGATCGTTCCCCAATACAAATTTATTATTTTCGCCACTACCTTCTGCACAATGGCTTACTTTACTTCTTCCATGTTAAGTAATATCCTATGCACATCTGAAAGGCACACCCTTGATAGCCATCTAATTTGGGCTAACTATCAGTGGCTCTTATCCGATTGGCTGTTCCTCTGACTATTGCCTAGTGATTTATGATGCCAGATTACTGGTTTTCGATGTTTTAAACCATGTGACTTTCGACGTCACATAGATGATCGCAACTCCTGTGAAGTCAATTCAACTAAGTAAATAGTTTTTCTGAGAATTTAAAATAATCTTTTTTTCATTCTCAAATAATTCAATCAATTTCTCAAGACTCTTATTCTTTCCATGAACTTTTTTTTCAAAATTTCTCCCCCTTCTTTCAATAGATTCTACGACTTACATCAAAACCCTTGAGGCAGTGACATACTCCAATCAGAACTACGTAGTATTTCTTGATATCAGCGATTTTATGTTTATCTATAAGATCTCAGATTTCATCTAGATCGGGTTCAACATCAATAATGCTTAGAAAATCCATTTCCCTGTTCAAATCCCTGTCTCGAAATTCTCCTCCATGAACATCGGCTCATCTATGTTTATGCTAATAGGGTTTTAAAGCGGCATGGTAGCTAGCGTAGATTTGAGCTCGTTGATTTCCACTCCCGCAACCACAAGCACTGTCAAAGTCCCATTGTTTTTCTTTGCACAAGTCTTCCCAGGTTAGCAAGGATTTTTGATAATTAAGAGAAATACTTAATCTTTTAATACATTTTTTGTTATCGTTCATCTCAGGAATAGGTGCTCAGAACTAGGAAGATTATTTTTGCGATTCTTTTTACGATCCTTTCTCCTTCAATCTGTATTCACTTGGATCTCCTATTCCAACTCCTACCCAGGTCTTAATACCTTTAACGGCATATAACATCCTCACTTAAGCATCTGCAATTAATATGATCCCTTTATCACTTAATTTTAAAGGATTATTATTGATTTTGTCACCATTGTCAATCTTCAGTGTGCTACAACAGAGCTTCTCTGTGTATATCCCTAAATCAAGCCAATCTTGTCCAGGCATTCCAGATCCAGATATGTCTTAAGCTACCTTAGTCTACAATTATTTCATCGAAATTCGATCAAACACAGGCAGCATCAATTAACCATTGTTCTCACATGCTCTTAATCAATAACTCGCTGTATTGTACGAAATTAAATAAATTAACATGCCTGCATCGTAGCCATATGTAGCGATTATTTTCTTAGCTAAAATATTCCTCTACGATGACTTCTGCTTAGTCCAAGGAAACGATGGGTCTACTCCTGCTAGATTATTGCAAGAATCATCTTCCTCTCCTACTCCATAATTCTACGTGCAGATTCTGATTTCTGATTCTCTTGGGTAGATTGTTGGAAAAACAGATCCATCTTTCTACCCACAAGCCACTGATAATGCTGAATATAAGGACTACCAATCAACTGCATTCAATGGTATCTCAAGTCTCTTTGTGATGTTCAAAGGGTTCTTTAGAGTCATCAATATCTCAGTGTCTAATTCCCTCATCGATATGACGCGATTCATGGATATCTCACCTGCATAATTCCTAGCTACAGTCAATGCTTTCGATTCAACTATCCTAGGCTTCACGTAACTGTGCTTCCTAGATTTCCTTCCCAATACATCCAAACTAATCATTTAGTTCTCAGATATCTCAAACACAACCATCTACACAGGAATATTCTCCTACAATCCTTCATGGTATCCTTCCTTAGATCTGCAACTTGTTCTTCTTTCGTTAGCTTCATCCACATCTGAATTAACCGAAAATCCTTTTAAAATCACGAAAATCATCACTTGGTCATCTCCTACCAGCTTCATGCTCAAGATAAAGTATTACTACAAAATCTACAAGATTCAAAATGACAATACACTATCCCTCTTAACAACCATTCAAGATTACTTCCAATCAAGCTAATTAAGGTTCACCCAAATGATCCCCTATATGCATGAAGGCACTTAGAAATTCCTCAAAATCTCTTATAACTCCATTATACAAAAGTAAAACTTAAAATTTCATGAAAATTTTCTCATTTTTGGTTGTTATAATATTGTTTGACATTCATTTTTCTCTCTTCAATTCTTGTTTTTAGAATCGACTTACGCGATTGTCTGACAAATAGATGTTAATTGTCTACTTGCTTTTACACATCATCAATATCATAAAAGCCTATCAGCTCCTTCAGTGATATCTTCTCCAGCCCGATTGACTCTGAATTACACTACAGACCTGAAGAATTATTAGGATCTTCATAGAAAATCGATTTCCTTCTCATAAGTCTACCTTTTACGTTTATCAATCACCTCGTGAACATAGACATCAATAACACTGTCATGCTCTTAGATTAATATGTGCAAATCAAATAATACTACAACACAGGATTAGATGCCGTGATGTCGGTCTTCCCAGTTATTTCCCCAGGGATAAACTTATTGATACAGACAGTAGATTTGTCATAACCAGGGGCAACAACATTACCAAGTCCATCAAGTGTTATGATCAACACACCATTTGCCTATTCGTATTACGCTTTCATTAAGCTCAACAATATCATATGGACAGTTAACCTGAATACATTTAAGTCTACCAATAATGATCTGTTCTCTATTGTGAGTATGTTCTTTATCTTTGAAAATATGCAGATCTCCTTGATAGGGTAATAACTAGCTTCTTAAACCTCTCTCTCTCTCTTTATTTCTTTTCTTTTACTTAACAAATGCTTCTTGTTTTTGATGATTAGTTCAACTACCCTACAGAACATCCATTACATGACAGTGTAATATGGAGTATCGATGGATGTAATTAACTGCTCAATAAAAGGATAGTCGTTCACCAAAGCACTAGCGTTGTTCTTGGTGAAAGTCGATAATTATCAAATTACCTTCAAGAACCTAATTGTCTAAGGGAATCAATTCACCGATTCTAACTTATTATTCTCCGAATACCGCTTGAATCTGAATTTGATTGACTCTAAGTTCACAGGAAATGTCATCAAAACAGTCGATTTTGATGCTTCACTGTCGACATAATTCATATCAGCACAATTTGTGACTTTCCAGAATGTCATATTCGAAGCGAATACCTTCGTAGATGCAATTATTCAAGGTAAAATATTCATATTAAGATATTATGATATTCTTTTGAAGTATCTTTGATGGTTTTTTTTCTTCTGATCTCTAGGCTTGATCCTCTACTCGAACTACATGGTTTACACCTTAAACAACGCCCATTACAAATCAAACACCTTCTTATCTGACACTCTCAAACTCACTGAGCTCATTTTCAATGGGAAAATCACATCCTATCTCCCTAATCCTTCTACATTTTCAATATCGAACTCAGAAATCTCCTCCAATCAGCTATTATTCTGCTCATACACTACCTATCTTGCCAATTAATGTTCCGATGGATCTTCATCTTCCCAAGCTGCTTAATCGCAACCAACTTATCTTTTCTCGTTCGATTATGTGTCCACTGTGAATCTATCTAACATCATTTCCTTAGACAACATTCTAACTCTTGTATTATTTACAAGAACGCTGTCTTTCACAATCGATACCTTAACATGTGGGAACACTCAAGTTAACTCTTAGGTCTTCGACAAAAGTTGCATAAAGATGTTCCAATTCAAAGATCTTTCTTTTAGCTTAACGAACAGCTAATTCTTCAATAAAACCCTAGAAAATAACTTCATTATCGACACCTTTTCGGATTAGAAATCGTTAGGTAAGGAAAACGCAGCTGCATTCGAAGGTAGCTTTACCATGAACAACGCGATCTTCAAGAATATCAGCTTAATAACAGAAAATTCCTATTATATATCAGCCACATTGCTGGTCGACACATTGCAAAAAATGAACATCACCCTAGTAGGGTTAACATTCGATGGCATAAAGTTTTAAACGCCCTAAAAACTCATCAATGGGCAGAGCTCCTGCATGCTAATTAAAGCACCTTTCTCAGATCTGAAAATAGATTCGACCAACATTCTGAATCTGTTGACATCCTCCATGGCAGTAACAAAAAAAACATAAACATAAACACAATACAAATTCTTTTTTTCTTTATTCTTTCTTTTTCATCCACTTAGGCAAGTGCATACCTCTATGCTCACACGATCTCCATTAAAGATTCTCATTTTCTCAATAATAACTTTGATCCTGCTAGTCAAGCATCAGCAGCTCAATATCAAGGAGGGTTCTTGGATATCCAATCCAACAGCTTAGAAGTCGTCAATACGGAATTCAGAAACAGCATCGCAGAGAAAGGCTCAGCAGTGTCCATCACTCCCAGCAACGCAAATGCATCATTTAAATTTACCTTTTGTACATTTGACACCCTTCTGGCAGCGACTTATGGTGCTGCTGTGTACATCCCAGAAGCAATAAATTCTACAACTTTAACTATGGAATCTTGCACATTCACGGGGATTGCTTCGAATATTGGAGGGGCTGTATATGTGTATTACGCAGTTAAATCGTAAAATCCCAGTGAATTTTATAGTGTATTTCCAAATATAACAGTGAAATCATCGACTTCTGCACACCTTTACGCTTCGCAAGGTGGGTTTGTTTATGCAGAGAATTCTAACGTCACACTGTTGAACATCGAATCCACTGAGAATACCCCTGCACACGTCACTCAAGCGAGCATAAATCTGAAGGGCTTCTTATCTGCAGCTCAAATCTTAGGTGCGTACATCTAAGTAAACACAGGTTTTCTCTATGCAGAATCGCTAAAAATCTCCAAACATAGTGTGAATATTTCTTAGTAACCCAATAAATTGAGCGTTGTCTTCCTCCAAACCGTTGGTAGTACAGTGAGAATAGTGAAATCTCATTTTTAGGACAACGATTTCTCAAGTGCGGGGTTTCTTGTAGCCACTACATCCGATATTACAATGCAATCCACAAATTTCACTGATTTCAAGTAAACACTTTTAACAATTCTTTTAAGGAAAATGAAGATTATTTAACTTTTGTTGTCACTTGTTTCGATAGGTATTTAGCTCAACCTTCTTCTCGCTTCCTCTCAACCGATATTATTACTTAGATTGTCATGAAATTCAGTGCGATAATCCTCTAAACTACATCAACTTTCGCTCTGACAGACATCCGAATGAACAACATCAAATGCTCATCCCCTCAATGCCTTGGTGGTGCTCTCGTCATTTTCAACTCAAAGGGATCGATAGATTCATCTTATTTTACAAATAACTATTGCCAATCTGATGGTGGTGCGATTGGAATCGTGAATTTGAATGGAAATACAACAATTTCTAAGACAGAAATCAAAGATAATGTTTCAGACGGAAATGGTGGAGGTATCTCGTTCATCACGAATTTGAGTAATAATGTGCTAGCAGTCACCCAGAGTGTCCTAGAAGGCAATACTGCAAAACAAAATGGAGGAGGTGCATATCTAGAATTTCAGACAGATCCAACTTATTCTTATTTGACTTCGATTTCATCAACATCGGTTCAGTTCAATAAAGCAAATCTAGGAGGAGGAGTGCTCTACTAAGGCTACTCACCATACTATTCTCCAGATACTATCGTCGCCAACAACAACGCAGGTAAAATTCCCTTAAAAAAATTCATACGTTCTCCCTACTAACTTTTCTTGTTTTTTTTATATTAGACCATTCCTTTGGATCTGATTCCTTCTCTTACCCGAATAAATTATCCCTAAATCCCAAGCTCAGCATGAGAGAATCTCCCTTTGAATACACTTCGCAGCCTGCTGCTGGGGGAGGCATACAATCTCTGAAAATACTGAACTAAGTCAGTGGGCAAGCACTCCCAAATTTAATCTTCAACTTGCTTGATGAAAAAGGCAACACTGTCGATAGTTCTTATGCCTCTACAGTCTCAACCTCAGTTATGTTAAAAATTGCAGCTAGTCCGAATTCTCAACAGTTCTTTGTATCTTCGTTATCTACTGAATTCAGTTTCACCGAATATTTCAATGTCTCTGGTCTTGTGTTAATCGGTACTCCAGGGAAGACTATTTCCTTAGATCTTACATCCACAGCGATTTAATAGACATCTTCAGTCAGTTACAAACTGAAAGTTGAAATCGAATTCCGTTCCTGTATCCAAGGAGAGATTTTCAAAAACTACACATTCTACCCAAATACTTACTATGAATGCAAAAAATGTTCAGAGGGATATTTTTCTCTTTAAACACCTCTTTTCTCTGCTCCTGTCTATGAATGCTAGAAATGTTCCTCCGATGCGTCTTGCCCAGGAGGAAATATCATCAATGTTAACTAAGGATATTGGCGAAATAACGATTAAACGAGTGAAATTCTAGAGTGCATAAATGCTCCTTCGAATTGCCTTGGAGGGGTATCAAATTCGACTTGCTCAACGGGGCATATTGGAATTCTATGTGAAAGCTGTGATATAGAACAGGACTACTCAATTGCTGGAAACTTCAAGTGTGGTTCATGCGGGAACTAAGTGGCGAATTCATTTAAAATCGTCGGGCTGTGTTTGTTCTATGTAAGATTTTCAATGATATTTATGCCTTTAATTTCTTCATTTGTTCTTGAATCTAGATAATCAGTGCGAAGGCAAGTGTAGACAGCGTCTTGAGTAAGCTCTTGGAACTCTACAAACTCTCCAATGAAGCTAATTCGAAGGCTGTCTAAAAAGTCGAGCACAACACTTCAATTCTCCTGAAATTAATCTTAACTTACTTTCAAATCATCATGGTCATCACTACATTTTAAATCAGCATCCCAACAGCGTTCAACACCCCTGTAGATGTCATCGGCAATCCAACGACTCAGATACTCTATTCATTTGATTGCTTTTTCTATTAGATCGAGAAATCAACTGGGCTAAATCGAATCTACATTTCATTGATTTTCTCGATTCTCCTACCGTTAATCTGCTTGGCTGTGTTCTTCATCTCAAGCTTGATATCATACAGGAAAGATCCATATCTCAAAGGGTTTTATCTTAAAACTTCTTTCTTATACACTCTTATGTATTTCCAGCCTTCTATTTTCAAGAATGCTATCAGCCTTATCTCCTGCAGACAAATAGGTAAAAATGAATTAATTACAAATCATTATCACTTTTCTTTTCAATTTGCTCTCCTAAAATATAATAATAATTTTTAATTTTTAGGATCCTTCAGTTAAATCCGATATAACATCCTCTTTGAGTGTGGTACTAGTGAATACAAATGGTCCTTGGTGTTCATAATTCCAGTCGCAGTCATAGTGGCATTCGTTATCCCAGCTGGCATTGCTTATTTGATGTAACGAGCCTAAAAGAGTATACTCCTAAGAAAGCAATACATCTTCATGAACGGTGAATACAATCAAAAATCATGGTTCTGGGAATTCATTAAAATGGGTATCAAACTCTTACTCATGTGTTGTCTTACGTTCTTCGAATATGACATACCCAACAAAGTAAGAGCAGATGAAAAATAAAAAACGAATCATTTTTTTTGGCATTCTCTCTCTTTCTCTAAGATGAATATCATTCTTTTTCTTTCCTTCATAGATCCTATCAACTTTCTTCGTGGTGACCTTCTACGGGCTTTTGCTTTACTTCATTAGACCTTATTAGCTCCCACTTTTCAATAAAATCGACTCAATCTAAACTGCAGTTATTATCATATCCGTTTACTTTGGATTTGTAGCTTTCTATAATTCTCAGAACTTCGGGTTTTTACTCTCGTTTCTGCTCGTTATTGCTATTATCAATGTGATCTTCATAGGTTGGAGTATTTTGCTCCTATCCCATGGAATCTTATTCCAAGTCAAATAGACTTTGGAAAATCTGAAATTGACATTAGTAAAAATAAAATATATCGGAAAATGCTGCTTTTCTCGACAAGCAAGGGTGTATTATCTCCGTAAGCGATGGGTTAAATCAGTGTTTGAAAAGTTTAACAAGCATAACCTAAGGAATAAATGGACTGGGAAATTGAAATACACAAAAGAAGATATCATCGAGATGCTGAAGGAGAAATCAACTCCTAAGAAGAAAGATGATCGATTAGTGAAGCAACTCACACATCCTATTCAAATTGAAATAAAATAAGACGTCAATAATACTCTCCTTCGTAGCAACGTCGGCAAAGTAAGAAGGAACTTCAATTCACCAAAAGAAACAAATTCTTATTTATTATTTTTTTTTTTTCAGTAGGCTCAATCATGTCCGCTAACTGACGAGCGAAAAAATATACATTTAGTTATCACTCCTGGTGACAACAACTCAGCTAGATAGACAGAGAAAAATGAAGAATTTAATAAATAAAAGAACGATCAAGAATAAATTTACATTGGATTTTCAGATAACAATTTCGCGTAATAATAGGTGTAGCATCCTTCTGAGATCGTTCTTTGTTTTCCAGATAAAGCAAAAAGCAATGATAGTAATAATGATAGTATTAATCGTCAGAGCTCCTCAAAGAAGGTAGGAAGATTCAAACATATTCAAGAGCAGAATAGTAATACTCACATCTAGGAAGTGATTTAATTCTCAACAGAATCTCTGGAAAATGAGAATAACAATGCAGACGAGATTTCTAAACAAGATAGAGTAACTGTTGTAGAACTTGAATGAACAATCTGAAGTGAAAATCAAAAGCAAATAGGTTTTATAATGTTCGTACTGTGCTAACAGCATATGGTTTTATTGTATGTTTGTTTTGTTGTTGCTTTTATCAGTGAATTTGGTATTTTCCTCATTTTTTTTTGTTTGTGAAAAATAATTTATCTTTTGTTTAAATCAAAAATCGTTGGCATTAATTATTATATGAATTAATATTTTTAGCTTTTATTTCTTTAATACTTTACTTTAATTCTTTGTTGCATTTTTTAAGTTCATTGTTCATTGATACTTTTTCATCATCATACTAACCTAACGATAAGTAATTCAGGATTAACAAATTTTTTAAATTTTTATGTTCTCTTATTTATTATTTATTGTAAATTAGTTTTAGCGATCGATCTTATCCTTTCTTTTTTTCCAGATAAAAATATCAAATAGACTAATCACATTATTTAATTATGAAAAATGTTTTTAGGATGAGGGAAGTTCAAAGTGAAGATTAAAGTTGAACCTCACTATTATGTATAGTGTGTTATCTGCTGTTATTAAAAAAATAAGTCCAATCGAAGGTAAAGCAATAACAACAATCTATCTACCTGTAATAACTACTACTTTTTCTACGGTTGTTGGTAATTCTACAGCTGGAATGAAATCAACGGACTATTCCTGTTTAAGATTACCGCAACCTTGCAAGATAAATAAAGACTACAAACAATTTAATTACTGACCATATGGCAATGATAACTCAAAATCTCACTTCAAAAGCAGGAAGGAGTATAATTAGAAATATTAAGAGTCATATTTGTATTAATGCTAAGATCCTAAAGAAGATTGTCTTCTCTAATCCATCTTTGAAGAATCTTGAAAAAAGGACAACATAAACAATCACAACTTAGACAGAGAAAGATCTTCCAGAGAATAATGTTAATACTTATCTAAAAGAGTTCTAGGAAATAAAGCAATAAAGGATAAATATGATCTAATTCCCCGATCTACCCCATTTTTATTGTAAATAAATCAATAGACAGCCTTGAATATTTCAAATGTTTTGTATGTTGTCTATTTGTCTTTTCCTTTGTTTTTGAAAATCTTTATTTGAGATATTAATTGCATTATTGGGCAGTAACAATTTGCAACTGGAGTATTATTCTTTAGTGAAGGGGGAGGCTAACATTAAATATTAATTATAAATATTTAGTTTTCATTCATTCAAGTAGATTGGGGGGTGGGGGAGGAGGGGGGATAAATAAACATACACACATAGAAAACAAATAATTAGCTATTAATCTTGTTAAACATTGCAGCTTTTTATTCCTTTTTCTTAAGCTCCACTAACAAAAGAAACCTTGTAGAATTGGTGATTTGAAATCATCTTCTTGAGTTATTTTAGATGCGAAATATCAGGTTAATAGTTATCCTCAAATAACAACCACTGATACAACGAAGAAATCATATCATGGAATAATAAATTCAAGTTATCCACCACAAGAATAACAAAGATATTTCTTAAAAAGCATTTATTAACTTGTGAAGGCAGATAAATGGTTATGGTCCTTCTTAGAAATTACCCTAGATGATCAGAGCTAATCTTCTAATATCAAAGCAATATGATTAAATAAATTTTAAGTTATTATTGAACAAAAGAGAGACAGTCTCAAAATATCCAGCTGCCATGCAGTTTTCTTATCAAGCCGTTATTTCTGGAGATTATTCAATTTCTTCTCCATATCTATTATTCAAAATTCCCGTTAGTTGTTTCTTCTAAAAATAACTTTTTTGTTCTAATTCAAGATATTTTTAGATATAGAAAGAGTTAATATGTAAGCTGGGAAGATTTAGTTAAAAAGAGGGATTAATTAACAAAAAATCATCAAGTTTATTTTATGGGTAACGCTGGAAGCAACAGAAGAGCCATTAGATATGTGGTAGCCATACGAAGGTTTAAAAGATTATGTTAAAACTAACAAGTGAAAGGATAATTTAAATGGTTGGAATCAACTGGATGATTGGTTAACATCTAAATTTTATGGGAATAATACAATAATAAAAAAGAAATTAAGAGTCCATAGATTGAGAAGATTATTTTCTCCTCTCTATTTCTTACTGCATAATTCAAAATTAATTTACCTAATTTGATAGAAGACATATTTAATAAACTAAGGGAGGGGAGTACGCACACACAACACAAATTATGAAGTCTTATTATTTATCCTCCGAATAAAACAGCCAAAAAGACAAGTTTATTTTTTCTTCCAATAATAATATTATTATTATTATTATTATTTTTTAAAAATCAGAGAATACTAATAATTTTTTTCTCCAAATGAAACCCACTAAAACTTTTCTGAGCAATCCACATAGAACATATGAAATTCTATTGATAATGCATAGAGATACATACATAAATCAAAGATTATTCCAATAAAAGATCAATTATTCTGACTTCTTTCTTTCTCTCTTTCTTTGTCTCTCATAGAAGATGACAATCTATGGTGTTTTTAACAACCAGATCCTCAGTGCTAAACCCGAGTTAAGTCAAAAAGCTAACAGCAATATCGATCTTGCTCCTATCGATCTCATAGTCTCTGGATATTATCCAAATATTGCTAGTACCAAAATCCTTAAACCCTTCGCAGCTGACTAAAGCTAACACAGAATGATCATCATTAACATAAACGATCTCATAGCTTTCTTGATACTTCCCATGATGAAAGAACTCAGCTTAGTAGAACCCTGAACTCTCTGTTTTAATCACACCAAAGAGCTTCTAGATCTCTCCGTTCTGTTTGATAGATGAGTGCACAATATCCTTGGAGCCTTCCCCGTTCGGGTAGAATTCCACTCCGGAACATTTATCAGTGAAATCATTTAGATAAAATGAAGAACTCACTTGGATAGAATACCATTTGCCTAATAGATTCTACCAAGAGACAGGGATTGGTTTGTATTCTTGGGTCTGGCAAGCACCTTAATCACCGAATACAGCGTAGGAGGAACTAATCATTAAGATCAATGAAAAGAACAAGACAATAAAGGAAAGTTTAACCATTTTTTGATAGGGATTTTATTAGTTTGTGTGAGAGAGAAATTGTTTTTTTTGTTATTAATTATCAAAATAATGTCTGATATTCTGTGGCTGATAAATCACCTCCCCGTTCGTATGTGTGTGTGTTTTAGTTCTTGTGATCTATTAATAGCTCTTAATATTCGAGAATTATGATTATTGTAATAATGCTAAACCGAGGCTCAATTAGAAACAACGTGGAGGGATTTCTAAGTTTTTTGTATTGACATTAAATGGAAGAGAAAACTTGAATCATTATCCTTAAACTATCATCTAATTGCAAGCCCCCGTAACAGACGATGATCTTTGAAAGAGAGAAGCAGCATCTTCTGCAAAATAGTTACCTAATCTTTTGACACATAAATTTTTTAAATTTGTCTTTAACTCCAAAACTGAAACTATTCCCTTGAGAGAACTGGTTGGTAATCATTCCCAAGAGCAACCGAGAGAAAAAACATCGACAAAACAACACGTGATATTATCTCAACATGTGTATTAATATCTCTGGGGAGCAAGTGGGATGTGATTTTGATAAAAGTTTAACGCCTAGTACAATTCTTCTCGTTCTACTACAATTAATTGATAAGACATGCTAACAACAGATAAATTGCTAGAAGCTAAAACAATAATGGATTTACTATGAGGAGTAAAGCAATAAATTGATTTTTCATTGGGGGATCTAACCTTTTCGGAGGTAGTAGTAATAAATGTATTGGACAATAAAAAAATCCGCTCACTCTTCCAAATCAACTAAGAGACATTCACTCTAGCACTGCCTTTTATTGCAATTATTAATTCAAGAAAGACACATCAAATAATTAGAATCAGCTCAAAATAACCCCCACCTCCCCAATTATATGTTTAAATCAAACTGATAATTCCACAAATCGAGTGATAATGTCCTATTCTCTCTCTAAGGTAACTAGACTCTATTTTAGAGTTAACTATGCCTAAGGGAGTAGCAGCAGCATCATCCATTCATTGTCTATTATTGAATGGAAGAAAAGTGAATAAAAATGGTCTTTTAATATTGTGTTTTTGAATTTTTTTTATGTTACAGACTTTTTTCTCAAATCGATTGTTCACTTCGCCATTCCAATAGAGGATAAATGGAAGGTGCAGTTGAAGTTTTTTATGATGAAGAGATTGTTGTCTGGAATACAGGAAATAGAAAATGTATCATATATGCATTCGAGTTCTTAGACCTCACAGAGTTTAATCTTCAAGGGCTCCAAGATAAGGGATATTCACCTTCATCATAGCATCACCCAGATTTAGAAACTCAGGAAGTCTCTGACGAAAATTTTCTTGTCGTTTGGATAGAAGGTTCCATCTGAAATAGATTTTCTTAAAAGAAGGGGAGGGGGGATTCCTTCTCCTTTAATAAATCATGGTAAAGTTATCGCAATGGCTAATTCTATGTCTCTTACAACAACCTTACCTAGAATCTAAATTCAACACACTCTACTGCTAAGTTAGAAAAATACTTAACTCTTTTCCTTATTGTTTATCAAATTTCTAATAATATTCATCATATTAACCTAACCCATCTTCATTTTTTATTGAAAAATGCTATTATACCCTCCACAAATATCCAACCCATAAGAGCAAACAACAGAAGACGTATTTAAAATTAATCAAACATACATCTCCCACCCTTACCCAATCCTCCTTAATAAATATGTGATCAATACTAATATCAATCAGATAACTTGCGTAGATTTGTATTAGATCATAAATGTGCTCCTTCACTCACCTTACTAAAAAAGGATTCTGCATGATCAAGAGAATACCTTTAGCTTCTCAGCCTAAGCTCCCTCCTTTGGTAGCTACCTGTGAATTATAACCACAGAACATATCAAATCACACACATTATTAGAATGCCTTAACCCTCGTTGATATTGTTTTATTTCCGATTAGGAGTTCGATGAAGCTATCCTACAATTCATTCGATGTCCCATATCCAAATAGCCTCTGCAATATGATAAATCAAAGCAAGCACTCATCTCAGACAAGCTCGTAAACAAAATAAGATAATCAAATTTAAGGGATAAATAGAAAAGAAAGAGTTATAATTGCTTCTTTTTGGTTCTGCGTTTTGAGAATATTTTGAGTACACACTTTGATTGTTATTATGTTTGATTTTCTTAAGGGGATCCGATACGATTTGAAGAACGGGATAGCTGAAATCACTCCTTTCAATGCTTCGATGTGATAGACTTAATGAGAGAGAAAGAGAGAGAGAGAGACACTGCAGTTAATTGCAGTGGAAATGCCCACATAATAATTCGAATATTCTGTTTCTTTGTTGAACCTTCCAAATCCATAATATTTCGTTTAACACATTACAATATGAAAGCATTTCAAAGTGTCTGCATATCTATCTTTCTTTGAGTTTCAATGAAACTAAACTGAACGTAAACTTGACATCATTTATAAACAATTAAACAGAAAATAAAAGAAACTAAACAGTCCTGAAAAAGTCGCAGTAAAAAAATAATATTTTATAAATCAATCCTATGTAAAAATCTCTCTCAATCCTTCAGTAAAACCCAGCTAGATCATCATAGTTTACTCTCTAGTAGCCTCCTTTTCCTTGGTGGAGATTCGTAGGGTTGCTATCTGTTATGTTGAAGAATCAGAAAAACAAACAATAATGAACTTTTTGTTAAACACTTAAATGTGCAAAATGTGTACCTTGCTGCTGATAAGGAGGTATCTATGGTTTTGCAATAGATCCTAAGTTGAAGCTTGGTTGGAAGGATTGGTAGATTGGTGGTTTATATGAATTATAGTTGTGGTTGTTGTTAGAATTACCTGAAAGCAGCATCGGAGCAGCTGATATAAATGGAACCGAACCATTTCCTACATTGTTTAGGTAATTAGTATTAGAACTACCATTATTAGGTCTATTGAGAGTATTATTATTGTAGTTTCCAACGTTGAAACTCGGGTTAGGATTGCTATTATATTCATTATTGTTATTGTAATACCCATTGATATTATTATTACTGTTGAGTATATTCTACGCATTGGATAAGCTCCAATTCGCTAGAGCTGGTGGACCAGGATGCTTGATTGAATTCACGCCTAGTCCGCCGTTTTGTTTGTACATATCATTCACTGGAGCGTTGTTGTGATGTTGATTCTGCTAGGGATTGTGGTTATTCATAGGATTATTGTTGTTATTCACTGGCAATAGCAAGGTATTTTCTCTATTATTGTTCTTATTTTTGAGATTATTTGGTTGAGGGATTTGATAATCCCATAAGGAATCATCTGGTGGTAATAAATAGTTGATTTAGTTCTCTTTTTGTTAGTTCCTTTCGTTATTTATCTTCTCAGTCTCGTATCTCACGAACTAAGAAGCATTTGGTAGTTTCTCGGATTGCTAATGATTTAGAGACTGTTTTCTATTATTAGCATGTTAATCTGTGATCTACGGTACAATGATGTCTGTGTCTACAGGGTTATAGTTGAATTAAGAGGCTTATCCAAGGAGATCTTAGTTATCATTATGATTATTGATTTTTGGGTTTGTTTCATTGTGATTATTTAATGTATTATTGCTGTTGAATTCCTCTATCTCATTTTCCTTAACACCTGTGAAATATGGATGATTAAGCATCTACATCGCTGTTGGTCGCTTATTTGGATCATATTGTAGCATTGATTCAAGTAAACTAATCGCTTAAGGGGAAGCATCTTAGAATAACCCTGCAAATTAGACTTTACTGATACCTTATGGGAATACAAACCCTATTTTCGTAGCTAAGCGATTTGCATCTGGCCATTGGGAAGTACTCGGTGTGCCAAGAGTATTCACAATCTAAAACAAATGATCGATTTCACTAGTACCAGCCCACAGGGGATTAAGCAGATACAACTCCGCCATGACACAACCTAACGCAAATATGTCAATTGGGGAATTGTACGTTGTCGCTTTTAATAGCAACTCAGGTGCGCGATACCAACGAGTGGAGACATATTCAGTGTACGGTGGACGAGATCTGATTTCCCTGGCTAGCCCAAAATCACAGATTTTCACTGTGCCACTGCTCACAGTGATCAAGAGATTTTCTGGTTTTAAATCCCTGTGGAAATATCCGTGCTTGTGCATGTACGCGAGGCCTTGAGTAGTTTAGAATATGATTTGCTTGATGATTCTTTCAGGGAGTTTCTGGTTTCTTTCCCGCGCGGCAGTGTAGTACTAGTAGATGTTGATGTCCATGTGTTCGAAGACCATGTAAAGTTAAGCGTTGATTTTGAGGACTTCCTTGAGTTTGACGATGTTAGGATGGCTGAGTTTGCGGAGGGATTTTATTTCCTTGAGGGCCATGCATTCATCCCAAGTAGAGAAGTCTTGTTTCATTTATTTGATAGCGACTTTCTCCCCAGTGGAGATGTTAACTGCTTCCATGACTGTGCCGTACGTGCCGTCGCCTAGGTTGCGAGTTAGCTTGTATTTCTCCATAAGGTTGAGGGTATTTTGAATGAGAGAAAGTGAAAGAGAGAGGCAATGGAAAGAAGATAAAGAAAAAGAGAGAGATGTGTATTTTTTTGATAATTTGATTTACGCAGACAGTGAGGGGGAGAGAGAATAATTATTTTTTGGAGATGTATGTATTATTTTCTTATCTGTTTTTGTCTTTAATCTTGATCAACTGAATTATTCCGTCCTTCTTCTGATTTTCTTTGCCTTCCTTCATACAAAATCAGAAACGTAGTTTTATCAAATTGCCAATCCATTACACTGGACACTTTCTTTAAAAAAAAAACAAAAATCTAAATCAATATTATTTCAAGTTCAAATAATACTCAGAAAAGATAAAAAAACTATCCTTTTTTGATGATTATTGCTTTAATAATCAAACAGGCCTGATATCAAAGATTCCCAAGAGTATTAGTATTATCTAAACCCTTCAATTCAATCAATGTTATTTTAGATTAAGAAAAGAACATGAACAACAAATTAAAGGAAGTTCATATACATAGAAGCCTTCTTCAATAGCCAATAGACAAACAGACATTTTAAAACAATTTTGCATTGATTTCTTAACAAAATCCCTTTCCTCATCAGATTCCTCATACAGCCATCATTTCAAATTGTCTTGATGTTTGTGAATAAAAATATTAAATAAAACTCACATGCTATGATGCTAATAAAAAAACTCTTTTTTGTTGTTGAGAATATCATATCCCTGGCTCTCAGTGTTGAAGACATTAAAAATAAACCAAAACATCATTCGTGCTTAGATAGAGCTACAAACTCAGACTAATTAATGTTAATTGTTGTGTGAGTTGTGTAGATTATGGGAAATGAACAAGAATGGAGCAATTTATTAGAATCTCCATTGCAAATGTAATTAATTCCTTTGCTTCAAATGGTAAATGCCATATTATTTGAATCAGATATCTCTTTGTTTGGAGTCAAGCAATCAGCAGAAAAACACAGAAATATTCTAAAGTTTAACAAACACCGAATAATTGAAATAGAGATAGCTAAACACAAGCGGAAGAAGGAGCGGAGAGAAGAATTCAATTAAAAAAGTCTTTGAGAAACAAACAAATCACACACGAGATAATTCAAAGAACAACAAGCAAGAGGCGAACTAATTGATTGATCTCTCACTTTTTGCCTGCCTGTCTGTTCTTCTTCTGTGTCTTCTTTTCTCATCTCTTTGACTCCATAATAATTAAATATAATAACAAACAAAACATAATTCAAGAAGCAGAGTGGGGGAATGTATCCAAGAAAACCCATCAACTCACTACCTTGTGCATACAAAGATGATAAGTACATTTAGCTCAACAACGTCGGCAAGGGAACTTACGGGTAGGAGATGATATTAATATGGTTGAAATAACCATGATTGCTATTACTATTGTCTTAAGATTTAAGATAAAGGGATGGGGGATTAATAATATCATTTCAAAAGCTCATTTTACAAGCCATCTTGCTTTTTCTTTTTCTTCTTTTCCTTTTGTTCGATTGTGTGGTTATTTTCATCTATTTCTTAGAAAAGTATATCCCCATTGATCTCTTGCTCTATTCTTAATTCTTTTTTTATGTTGGATACCATTTGCAGTTGTGTGTTCAAAGCCAGCAGAAAGTCAGACAATATGAACGTTGCGCTTAAGAAAATCATTAAAAAGAAAGACTACCTTGGCGTAAGACATTAAGCATAATTTTACAAAAAGGAAAAGAACACAAAAAATTAATAAAATAATTTAATATATGTGTCTAATTACGCCCAAAGAACCCACTCTCTTTTCGTCTCTTTAGAGTAGACACCCCTGATTCAAAGAATTCCCCTTAATTTTTTCTCCATCTTTTTCTTTTTTATTATTTTTAAGTTCTCAATTTTTCCCTTGCGAGAGATTCACATTCTTAAGAGCTTCAACCATCCAAATCTCGTGAAGATGCTTGACATTGTCATCGAGAAAGAAACCAATACAAACCAAGAAAATCAAGGCAATAATAATCCTTCAAGATACAATTCTTCTTTGTCTGCTGGTTTCAAGTTCTCTACTTATCTGGTGTTCGAGTACTGCGAGCACGATCTTGAGGGCATGCTCATTGCAAATATTAAATTCACGCTGGGATAGACTAAATGGATTCTAAAGTCGATTCTAATGGGGTTATCTGAGTTGCATCGGAAGAATATTATCCACAGGGATATCAAGAGTAACAAGGAGGGAATAGTTATAGCTTTTAGATTAATTATTAAGCTGAATTCTTTGTTACTTTTGATGCACTAACAGCGGACAATATTCTGTACACTCAGGATAAGGTGATAAAAATCGCAGATTTCGGTCTTTCCTTCGATATGAACATCAACAAAGGCAGGAAAATGAGCAAGAAAAGGCAGAATATCTTCTTAGCTGCACCAGAAGTCTTATTAGGTAACACATTTTGTAGATAGACATAGAGATAATATCTTAATCTCTCTCTTTTCATTCTTCTCCCTTTAGAGGCTAAGTACTACAATACTAAGGTCGACATCTGGAGCGTTGGCCACATCATGTGCAATCTGCTAATTAGGACAAATGCATAACACAATTTTAGTATCTTCCCCCATTCCCTGTAAAGAGACAGCTAAGAATTCGGTTAGGCAAAAGAATTATTCAGTTTGCTTGGGAATCCGTATGATGAAACCATCTGGCCAATTGCATCTCGATAACAGCTGAGTCTACAGGCCTTGGATCCTTTCATGGGGAATTTCTCACAGGAGCAGAAAGTGAATTTTTCATATAAACTACCGGAATATCTCAGGAAGTTAAATCCAGAGTATGAGGGGGGAAACAAACAAAATGGGAGTACACAACACAAACAATTATTTATTCTCTTGTGTTCGCATTTTCAATAGCATCGATGATAGCGCAGTGGATCTCATATGCTCGATGATGGCGATGGATCCTGCAAAACGGCTATCGGCTGATGAGTGTCTCGCTCATGCATTCTTCTCACAAGAGCCATTAATATCATCAAATTAAGAGTAAATAACAAACAAGACAAAGAATGAAAAAAAACAAATAAACACACTATCCAAAAAGATGAAAGCAAGTAGATTGCTTGATTCAATAGGATGCCGGAGTTCGAAATCGGACAAGAGTTTCACAGGATGACAGAATAAACACGCAGAAACAAGGAAAAGCCAAATGAACAGGAGAAGTAAAATCAGAATCCTTAGCAATAGTAGCAGATTCCTCCTCCTCTTCCAAGACAATTCAATTCGCAACAGAGGAACAACTAATAGCAGATGTAGTTCTAAGGATAACGGTAAGTGCAACCGTAATAGAGACAACCTTAGCAATAATAAGTCTAAAGGTAGCAAGGGAATTAGTAACAGGCACAACAGTAGAGAACTTAAGCAAATAATTTAAATAATGTCCCTCATAACTAATTATTGCAAATGAATCGCATTCCTCCCATGAGAACAAACAACAATACCAACAACACAAGCTAACTCCCTTCTTAATGTATAAAGCATACTTTAACTTTGCTTATTACTGACATTCCCCTTGATTTATATTTCTCTTAGCATCTTAAATTCCTCCACAAGGCAGAGGAAACTCCGTGTCACCTATTAATCAGCAGCAATACAACACCAACTAAAGGTATTTTAGTGTTTTTCTTACAGACAATAAATGCACCAAACATTATTAATTTATATTATCTTCTCCATTAGGCCTCCCTAACAGCAACAGCCACAGTAACAGCCATATTCTTCTTTCCAAAGGAATCCAATAACCATACCAAACACCATAAACAATACCTCCAACAGACCAACCATGTAGCAATATCAATCTCAATCAATTCTTCAGAATACTCATTTTACACAGATTCTTAATAACTCCAACAATAATATCATTATTAACAACAATATCATCATAACCAATAATGTGAATACAATGGCGTAATAGCAACAATCTAATGTAATAATTAACAAACCCACGAATGAGAAGAAAGAAGAATTCACAAAGATTCCTTCTTCTAAACAGACTAGCTCTTTTCAATAATAATAATAAACACAATCATAATTATTTCAATCATAACTTTTATCTTCCAATAAATGGTAAATGACTCAAGGGAATGGTTATCACAATTAGGAGTTGAAATAATTACCTGAAACACCTTCATTCTCTCATACATAACCAATAATAGTCAATAAAAACATCGAAGTTAAGAATGTCTAAGGTTATTGCAATGATTCCCAATCAAACGAAATCAGCAACACCAGCACAGTGCAGCATAATCCAAATATCGATGCCCATGGACCTTCTGTTGTAACCTCTTTCAATGGAAAGAGAAAAGCCAGTTACTCCAGTGATGCAGCATCATCTAAGCTGATAAATGATTAAAATGATAGCGAATCCCCCAAGAAAAAAATTAAGATAGATGATACTTCCAACAAGTAAGAATAACTCTCATCATATTAGCCACTATTGAACCAACAAATGCGACCTATCATTCCAGAGTCCTCCTTGTTCTCACATGGCTAGATCCATATTTAGAAACCTACGGCAGGAACTTAATCCACTGAGACTACGCAATAATTTAATTAATAGCAATCCTCTAGTCCTTATGTCTCCGCTAAAACTGCAGCAGCTCCTTTCAAATCCTCTAATTCACTGAAAACCCCATTTAATAATACTGCACACAATCTGGAAGAAGAGACAATAACTCCTTCGAATATGAATATCAGTGCTTCAAAACAAATCGATATGCTGAATGGTTATTCTCTCAATAGCTGTGGTTCCTCTTAGCAACAACAACAACAACAACAATAATAATCTCTTCTGTAAAATACCTTCTCAGTAGATTCTAACAAAAGCTTCTTCTAATAGCAAAACCCTCACTGCAATATTAACAATAATGGCATTGCAATCTCTAAATCAAGTAACAACATCAATTCCAAGAGCAACGAAGAATCTAGAGAAGTTAATAACAATACAAAAACGTTCATGAAAAATATGTTTAGTCCAGAGAGGATATTCTTTAATAATAATAGCCCATTTGCTTCAATGAACAACAACAACAATAACAGTAATACACTTTAT
>Ga0302271_10001608_pt1 | contig 21537 bp, 16 predicted proteins | sample III_Bog_N1_1_FD_198767 | JGI IMG/M metagenome (GOLD analysis project Ga0302271, IMG submission 198767) | Peat permafrost microbial communities from Stordalen Mire near Abisko, Sweden - III_Bog_N1_1 | ecosystem: Environmental > Terrestrial > Soil > Wetlands > Peat | place: Sweden: Abisko... | reverse complement strand
GTATTAAATGCAAAATGATAAGGGAATTGTTCAGAAGATTGGGATGAAGAAATGGAATTTTCACAAAACACACATACACACACAAATAACCCTAAGGTAGTTAAGTTCTTTAAAAAGAAGGTTTTAAAGGGATTGGTTATTAAAAAGATGAACTAGATGAGGGTACGTCCATCTTAATCTACATAATATTCATATTCCTATTCAGTACATGATATCACTGTAATTTTCATAATCTTCTTCTTCATTTCTGTAATGATTCCCTTTAGTTCGTTTATTTACGTCTTTATTAGGTTGTTGGTATTGTTATTATTATTGCTGCTGTTGGTATTGTTATTATTATTGCTGCTGTTGATATTGTTGTCTTAGAAGATATCCCTAATCCTTTGAAGGAACTGCTCCTGATGGGCTTACAATGTTGCTCAGAGGATAATTATTATTGTTTTTGTTCGAATAGTTGTTCCCCATTGCTGGTACAGTTCTATTCTATGGATTGGTATTATTATCATTTTATTTAAAGTTCTGCTATGACTGCTACTATTACTGAGAATTACCATAAGGATTACTATGATTGCTGCGAGTCCTTGTGTCATTTTGAAGAGTATTCATTTACTGCTAATATTGATACTGTAGCTGCTACTGCTAGTTCATTTATTGATTCTGATAATTGTTGTTGTTGGTATTATTAGTATTATTTTCATTGAACTCTGTGTGAAATACCGAGCCAGTTGATGGTGACTTAGTTCCACTGCCAATGTTTCTCATCTTTGTTCGAAGTTTCTGAGATCAAAAAGATAAAAGATTTAAAAACAAGAAAAGAGCAATAAAACTAAAAAACAACAGAATGTGTGAATGTGGTGAGATATTTATGATATTACTTATTCATATTCCTTCTTCTGCTTGATTCTCTCTGCCATTTCTTGTTTCTTCTTCAGATCCTCATTCTTCTTGCGTATTTCCGGCAATTAATGATAATTCTTCGTCGTTAATTTCTAATAATCTTTCCTATCAACTTTCGCTTTGATGCCATAAATCAATCGATTCAATAATTCCGCAGATGGTTCTTTGCTAATACTCTTCCCATCACTTCTATCTCTTTTATTCTCCTTCAATCTTCTGCTGCTCTTACTTCTATCTTCCTCTTCTTCATCATCACGCTGATCATAATTCCCTATTCTTCCCTCCATTTCTTCCTATCCATACCTACCTGAACTCTTTTGTGGTCCTCCCCTTCTGCCTTAATGCAAAAGATCCTTTCTGATTTGGAGCAATTCTTCTTTAGTTTTGCGTGTTTCTCTAACATTTTCAACAGTTCTTTATCGTTCCTTTTCGATGCGCTAGTGTTCTAATTTATCAGCTAAATCACCTTTACGCTTTCGGAACGCATCGGCTAAGGAAGATACATTCACTGTGCTATTATTACCTTAGTCAACTACTACCTCAAATTAAACACCTCCACTAACAGCATTTTATTGTTTTTGGGAGTAGCTAGGAGGAACCTAAGAATTAACTGCATTGCTTTGATTTTTCTGATAGTTTGAGGAATTAATTTTTCCAGGGAATTTCTACGAATCTTCTCCATCTTGATGAGCATACCCACCATCAATACCATCATCATCTTAGTAGTATTTTAATTATTGATGTTAGTGCTATTTCTCTTTGTTCAGGATATTCTGTGGTTTCTACATTTGTACCTCCCTTTGATCGCCTGGTTTGGCTATTTTTCCAAAAGCAGCTGCACCTGAATAAGATTGTTTCTTAGGATCAACATTCTCATTATCGTCTTAATTATCATATTTCATTTGTTTTCCTGTGAGTTTACCTTTCATTCCTTGTTTATCTTCGGATTACACAAAAGGCTTAACTTTTTCCTGTTCACTCTGCTGATTCTTCCAGTCGATCTCCCATTTGATAGGCGTAGCATCAGAACCAGCTATGTTTGCTGCATTTTCTATTTTATTTCTTGATATGTTCGTCACTGGCTGTTCCTAAGAAGAAGGTGCTCCCCATTTCCTAGATTACCTAACCTACTACTACTACTACTACTACTGCTAACCATTCTTATTATCAGCATCCTTGGAGTGTCTGTTGTTGTTGTTAGATGCCGTCTGCTGTTCCTAATGCCCAAGATAATTCTCCATATCATTTTTGAATCTCTATTTGATCGCATCAATTTCAATAGCTCTTTCATCTACAAACCCTGTTATTTCCTATTAATTCCCCTCTTTAAAGAACTCCCTCCCTACTTTCCCTGTCTCTGCCATGATAATCATAGAATTACTATTACTCTATGCATTCCATTTCTTACGTTGTTGATTTGGCTAAGATTTCAATGTATTATTATTCCCACTGCTAAGCTACTCTTAATGCAATGTATTCTAGATCTAATTGAGTTATTGTGACAGCGCTTGATCTCTTGATGCTCTTAGATCTTCTCTCATTGTGGACTGTTCCGTTGATTCCCTTGCTATCTTGCTGAGTGATCGTTCTTTTTGTAGGTTCTTAATAGTCACTTCTTGCTTTTCGAGGATATCATCCATGATTTTAGATAGTTTCGCTTGGGAGGATACGTTATGAGACTTCTTGCTTAGACTTCGGCCTGGAGTAGCAGTTTCAGATGATTATTACTATTGTTGTTATTGCTGTTAGGGTATTCTTTAGGAGTCTTGTGTGGGTCTATGAGAAGCAGCAGCAGCAGTGGTAGCAGATTCGGTTGTAGATCGCATTACCCTTGGTGTGATCTCTTATGAACGAATTCCTGAGATAGCATAAGGAAGAGGAGATTGAAGTAATTTATTAAGTTACAAAGATGATTAGGACTAGGACTATTCAGGAAGAGGAGGAGGAAGAGCAGATGGCTACTATTATTGTACTTAATTAAGAAGAAGAGTAGCAGGAGGGTTGATACGAGAATTGATACTCGAATGATTGCTGAAATCAGGAGAGTAGTATGAAGCAGCAGACAACACAGCTGGCTATTATAATCCAGGGTATTGCTAGATTATTTATTACTGCAATTACAGCGACTATGATGGCTATTGCAATAACTACGATTATTATGACATTTACTACTACTGCTGCTATTATTGCAACTGTTGGAGCTACAAAAGTGGATTATTCTACATTAAAGCAGCTATTTGCAGTTGCAGAGTAGGCAGTAAGGTAGCTGTTGCATTTTGTTATGAAACTTAAGCCTAAAGAACGAGTAACTATTGCACTAGACTCGATATCAATGCAGTTTGATCTCCAGCAGCAGCAGCAGCAGCAGCAGCAGCAGCAGCAGCTCCAACAGAAGGTGTCACAGTTACTGGAAGTATCTATGCACCAGTTGGGCCTGGTTAGTTTGGTTAATTTGAAAGAACTGATGGAGGCAAGGAGTTCTTTTTCAGTTTATGATTACTGCCATTTGGGTCTTGCGTTTCAATAAGTGATAACTTAGATTTGTTTTCTTCGTTCTATTAAAGCTGTTCTTGATAATAATCCTCATGATATTCATCCTCTTAGCGATATAACTGTCTTTATTGTTTTAAAAGCTACTAAGACTATTAAGATTACATTATTTGTTAGGACTGTTGTGCTGAAGATAACTATTACGAATGAGAATACATCTACATTTTATTCTGTTGAGCTTTCAATTTCAGATCTTGACTTATCATATGCTCTCCTTCTAATATATGCTTATGCTGCTATGAGTATGCTTGCAGCTTTTGCAACGAAGAAGAAGATGACTCATTCGATTTGGATTATTAATATAACTGTTCATTTTTATTATTTGCTTCTCTCTATTGGTTAGTCTCTTATTTCGCAGGGTGCGATATCTGCTGGAAAGGAGACGATGACGATGATGACTTTAGTGGCATTGGTTGATTTCTTTGCTATAAAGGTGGTATTTCAGATTGTTAAATGTACTACTATTACTAATACTACTAGCGCTCTTACTATTATGAATATTCTTTTTCATTGATATTTGCATATTCCGCCGAATCTTCTCTCCAATCTCCATCTGGATCATTACTTTTATTGTTTAATCCTTCCCATTCTTCCTCGTGCCTTTAGAAGTAAGGTTTATTTTAAGTATCATTTCTGTTCAACTGCTGCTCACCTCCTTTGTAATCTAAATCATCATACCCATAGTCTTCTTATCCGTTATCAGCATATTAACCTTAGTGTTGTTGATTTGTTGTAAATTTCATAGCTGCATAGCTAATTTCTTCATCTCTATTCCTTGGAGCTAAACTTTGTTTAGATGAAAAGTGTCCCTATTCTTGTTCTTATTACTGCTGCTTCTGTTGGTACTCTTCATTTCTCGATTGTCTCGCTTCTAAGAGCTGATTCACATAAAGCTTTCTAGTGTTTGGATTCTAAACGCCTCCTCTTTCTTTCAGTCCTCCATACTTATCATTAACACTTCCTGCTACTTTAGTATGGATTCCCCCATCATTTTTACTCTTCCTATTATCCTTATTACCTCCTCCATCTCCTCTGTAGACAATATCCTCATAACACAATTCCCCTTCATTACAATATACTTCTTCATCATTTTCTTCATCTCCTTCAAAATCTCCATTATTCTAATCATACATTCTTTACCCAGCAGCTTAATTCTCTCTAAATTCTTGTTCTTCTCTTTTTCTAGCATCATTTCCATATTCTCTGTATTTATGTTACTATTATTACCTCTATCCTGAGTAATTATCTGAATACTAATTCTCAGCTCTCTTATTCCAATAAGTGTTACTACTATTGCTGCTTTCGTGATCCTCTGCTTTTTCCTCTTCATCTTGATTTTCATATTATCTATCATCATCACCATAATCATAATCGTCCTCATTATCATAGGGTTATTTTTCTTGATAATTGTTCTTATTCGAACCTTCCATGTAGTTTTAACGCTGTACAGTTGTTCTTCCTTGTTATCTTAATTAAAAAGATATTTAAACAAAACCATATTATTATTATCTTGAAATGGCTTAGCTATGGCTAATTATTTTCTAAAGGCAATCACTCCATAATATTTTACCTTTCGTTCTCTCCAATTTAGCAGAAATATTGATTCAGTTTCTGCTGAACTACTTTCCGATAGACTTCACTTGGAGTATCACCATCCTAATAAATCATACAATTACATCAAGTTATTCCTTTGTTTTGTTTTTTGAAAATATTCACATAAAAATACTCTGAAAATATCCTTTAAAATCGTCCTTTCCCTTGACAAATATTCTCTTAATATCCATACTACTGCCCATTGTGGTGTCGCAAAGTCATTCTAGAGAGTATGAAGTTTAGCTTTCTTACCAGAAGAATGCTTTCCTTCCTTATCAATTCTTTTTGATGCCATCTGAGACTATTTCTCTCTCTCTCTCTCTCTCTCTCTCTCTCTCTCTCTTTGAGTTTATTCAATATCTCTCAAAATCTAATTCAAAAAAAATAATTTACAAACTCTCCAACCAATCTCTAATTTTTCCTTCCTCCAAAGCTTAGACGAATCAAATTATTCTTGTTAAGCTAGTAAAATATTCAACACAGCAATTTATTCTCTGATACTTTCATAGCTTAAACATACCCTCTAATATCCCCTCATAACAAACTTAAAAACACGTACTCAATTTTTAGTTTTTCCTAAAAACAAACAAACAAAAAATTACAAATAACAAAAAATCTTTCATCAAATTTTATCTCGACTCCCATTCTGCAATGAAGGTAGATCCGTATTGAAACTACTGATATTCTTAGAGTTCTTATGTTCACTTGTATTACATCCATTGTTCGCGCTCCAATTCAAGTTATTACTTTTTGCACTTTTAGAAGAAGAAGGAGTTTTCGAAATGCCTTATTTTCGACTTGGTAAACTAACTCTACTAGTGACATTCATTTTATTTGCATCAATTTACTGCACAATATTGATCTTGGGGTACTTTGAAGACCCTAGAGAACTTCCATTCGGCGTTCGATTCCCTGAAGAAGGTGAAATTATCTTGAGTTGCTCATCAATTTCAAGTTATTTAGGAAGTGCATTTCCTTGTTTAAACTCCAGACTCTTTGCCGAAGCAGAAACTGTAGGCTTAGCATAACTTGGGATTAGCTTAATGCTAGTATTCTTTGGTGTATCAGGGTCATTTATCATCAAACTAGACGATTTCAAAAGAGATCTCGATAATATTTTTGATTTTGGTTTAGGATTGCCTGAATTCAAACAACTATTGTTCAGATTACTCGAATAAACGGACAGAAAACTACTATTCTAGTCATTCTTGAAGCTCACATTGTTAGATTAAACTTATTTATTGTATGAGTTATTGTTATTACTTGGATCATCGTCTTCTTCATCTACAAGAAGTTTAAGTTGCTTTTCAGATTGAGGATGCAAGAAATTACTGCATAAATTAGTTTATCGATGCTAGATACCCGTTTTATTATTATTTGGTTTTTGTTAGACAATCTATTGTAGTTTACGCATGGTTGCTGACTTTGATTGTTTTGCTGCTTGGGTGTTAAAAGGCGTTCCAGGTGCAGCTAAAGTTTCTTGCATTGAAAGTGCATCATCGAAATCGTCATATTATGAACCATCGATACAACTAATTTCAGTTTCCTGTACTTGAGAGTCGCTCTAGTAGCTCTACTATTCACTTCATAAGAGAAGAAAACGTTAGGAAATAAGTTAACTTTAGAAATAAATCAATATCAATAACTTCATAAGGTTTTTACTAAAAGTGTAACGGAGATGCATTTGACATTAATGATTGCTAAAAGGACATCTAATATGCATGTGAAGGTGATTGTCTGCTGGAGAAGAAGTCTGGATTTGAGAGCTTTTGCTTGTTGAAAATAGCAATATCTTACGCATGCTATTCTATCTCATTCTGCAAGACTTTATTCTTTCTACAAATTAAAACAAAATGAAAAACAATTTATGAATTTGCTCGACAATTTGTTATTTTTTTCCCTACATTTCAAAACCTTGAATCTTTTCATCAAGTGAAGAAAGGTAATTTCGTTCCTAAGCGATTTCAGCCGATAAATCCAAGGAACTCTCTTCACTACCATCATCCTCATCTAAGTTTATTCTCATTGATTTTTGTTTTTCACTTGGATTATTTGGGCTCAGGAGCTGTAGTTCTTCGTGTTCAATCTCTATTTTGGAGTTTTTCTTTTCGTACAGTTTACCAGCTAGCGTATTGATGAATTCTCTGTTTTCTCTATTTTGCTACTCAGCTAAGAAAGCACGGTTTTACCACTAACCAATTATATTACTTAATTTAAAGATCTTATCATTGCTTTCTAGATCTCTGCCAAACAACTATGATAATTCCTTGTTAAAATGCTCACACGATTCATGCTCAGATTCTGTTTCGTTGTAGATCCAAAAAGAAAAAGAATTAATTAAATCAGTGAATGTATTTTATGTTTTATCTTACATATTTCTCTTTCTTGATCTCTTTGCTTTTCAGCAATTCTTCTCATATCTTCTTGCAACCCTGTGACTTCTTCAGGGTAGGAACAAGTAGATTTGCTTTAATTTTTATATCTCAACTGATCCTTGAGCATTTGTATTTCATAACTCAATTGCTCGACTTGCAAATCATATTTCTTTTTAATCTTTTCAATATTTTTATGACATTGTCTATGATCGACTAAAAATCCTTATTTAGCTTCATTTTTTCCAATATTTTTAACATCCTCGGATTGTAAAATTGGCATTAATTCTTCTTTCAAAACTATTCCTTGATTCCCATTCTTTTCTTTCTGTGGAGGAGAAGCCTATACTGCGAGCTTAGAGTGTAACACAGCGTTATCCTTTTTGAGCATTGAGATTTCATTTTTTAGCATGCGAACATCCTCTACACTTATTGATTCTTCGTCTTTATTGTCGATCATTTACATGAGTGGTTGTGTTTTAACTTTTTTGGCTTCTCGAGCGAATCTCAATGTCCGCATGGTCTCGCTTAAATATTTCTCAGAGAATCTAACTGTGCAAATGATCGTTGTCTTAGAATTGCCTCCTAAGCTTTCTTTGAGAATCTATGTCAACTTCGATTCTCGAAATGGTATCTTTGCAGAAATGAAATAAAAAGGAGTTTTTTAATGATATTCTAAAGAGAAAAATGTTGTAATTGTTACATGTCTCTTCACCAACCCTGGCTTTGAGAGATTGGTGATGCACTTCGCGAGAGTCAAGAGACTTGAATTGATGTTTTTCGTTTCCTGGTGTTTAGTTTTCTCGTTTGACGATTAGAACTTCTCACTGCCTGCAAGATCAACAATATTCAGCCTTGAGAACACTTACGAGCCATCGCTGAATGTTTATTCTAAGTTGAAGATGAAAATAGTATGCGATCGACTACTCCTTTGATTATCTTGCGTTACACTGACTTTTCGAATTTTTAATCCACTTCGGAGACATTTTAAGACATCAGATTGATCATTCACGTCTATTTCGATCATATTCTGAATAAGTACTCCTCGTTTAGGACATTCCTAAAGCTATATGGCAGCAGCAGATAAAAAACAAGAAACAGGAAGTTAATAAAATCATTTTTGTGAGGAATAAAATTGAATTATATCAATATTTTACAGTGATCTTCTTAGTTGATGTGTTTTTAGCTAATAAATCATACAGTTCCTCGTTATAGACTTCAATATATCCACATTTAAGTTTGAAACTATAATCTGCGTCCTTTTTTTCTTGCAGTTCTTGGAAAATTGTATCGATGCACCTCGGCAATAAGCCCCATTATTGAATATTTCCTTCAATACCCAGATTGTGCTTCTTTTTTGTCATGATCTCAAGTTCTACATCTTCATCACCTAATATCGTGTATGTTTTACCACTTCCTGTAGATCCATATGCGATTACTGAGCAATTCAATCCTTATAAGCTAAAATGTAGAATAAATCAAAATGAGCAAGGTTTATATGATACTTTTCTGGTTTACTTACAAATCAGTGATATTGTTTTTGACGAAGGTAGAGTAAAACGTAAGCTAATCAGCGTTCTAGCTTATTGCATCATAAGTGAAAATGCAATTCTTCACCATTAAGTTCGCATTCCCGTCAGATTTATTCAACTACGCGCGCAAGCTGATCGTTTAACTTTTCCTTAAGTTCTCTTCACTTCTGATTCTCACACTACGCTCGTCCTTGCTAACACTTATGCTCTTTAAAACAAAAAATATTAAGCGATAGATATAAATTAACATCAATTATTCCAAAGCATTTATTGTTCTGCAATATCTACCCCTTTGATATCCTATTCTGGTTCATGCGCTCTGAATCTGACAACAACTTTGAAATTGCAGGATTTATCTTACATCAAGCTGTCATCTATTTTCTCATCTTCTTCGCCTTCTCCGTCCATTCCAGCATGAGACATATCCTACACACCCCTTAGCAAAAGCAAAATATTGTAAATCTTGAATTTGATAATCTCTTTTAGAGTTCTTATCGGGATCCCACCAAATAATAGCAAATCTCTTTTCTTGTAATTTTTTTTAGAAATTTTTAACCTCCAAAACAAAAAAAAATGGTCCCTTTCGCGCAAGATCATTTAAACACAAAAATAAACCAAATAAGAAATCATATTCGAGTCACCATCATAGCAGCAGCAACAACAAGAAAACAACGATTTCTCAAGCAAATACGCTGCTAATCATAAATTTACAAAAATAATTTTTTATGTAAAAACCTTAATTTTTTAAAATGAATCTTTCTCCTTTGACTTCTTCCCTCCTTTACTTTCTTGTTTAATTGCACTTTCCCTCTTTCTCTATGCTTTCTCGTTCTATAAACTTAAAAATTTAAATACATCTTTTGTTTAAAGAGACAGTAGATTTAAGTCAAAAAGTCAAACAAACAAAAATAAATAAAATCAGTTCAAACTGAATTTGATTGATTAATCTCTCCCCCTTTAGATAGTAGAAAAAGTAAAGAAGAAACAAACACTCACACAAATACGTCCTTGATTTAAATGCTCAAGACAGCTAAGGATAAGTAGCAATCGAGGAAGATTTCCTCTGTTGTCATCGCTGTGATAGTAGGTATAATAGTCACAGTGGTTCTCTTATTGTACGGAACATATTGCTTGATTGATGCAATATTTGGTGGAATAATCTCATTCATTGTAAGAAAAAAACAAACAATTCATCAAGAATGTAGCCCAGATGGCATTCAATTTGGTTTTGAGTTGAAGTTTGTCATGAGAGTACATTTTCAATTGTTTTGCTAACCTAACTTGTGATATTTCAAAACAGGTAATGAACGGAATTCAAATTTTCGGTGTGAAATACATCATCCGTTCGATGCTCTTCATGGGTTCGGTGAAGTTGATGCGTAGGACATTGGAATATGATTTCATGGTAAATCGCGCAAAGATTCTGAAAGGGAAACTCAAAAGTTTATTAACTCTCATAGAATCAATTGAAAGTAACAATAGCTACACATTGATAGACTCCAGTTCCAGCGAACTGCAAGGAATCAGCGAGAGAATTATCACAATGGTGGATACTTACAATACATTAGCTGGAAAGACATCACTCTCAGCATCCCAGACTCATTTCGCCAATGCGATTCGAGGAGTTTAGGAATAACTAAATAAAGTCTACCTAAATGCTGGAAATGCTCCTTTCACAGTCTAGTAGCTACTTGTATCATCTGAATTACTTTCTGAGCTCAAAAATAGCAGTAAATTCAATATTACATAAAAAGATAAACACTTTTTGCAAATTAATCCATTAAAATTTCAGGTACATCGTGTGCTTTTCAAAGTGAAACAGTAAAAAACGATTTAAAAACTGCTCTGATGGAAGTAGATGATCTCTTGGAAAGTATCGTCAGTGCTTCAGAATTACCTCTTAAAAAGAGATTCAATCACTGGTATTATGATGATACATTCGGCACACTCGCTTTCGTAAGAAAATGCTGATTTGATTTGGGGAGATTTAGAAGAATGGATGGATAAATTAACGAATGAAGATGATAATATTATTTAAACAAAATGGGGTAATAATATGTTTTAATGACATTTTAATGTTCAACCAGTTTAAGGCTGAGCTGTCAACGATCTACAAGACTAAGGAAGTCACATTGAAATCATTTGATGGCAAGATTCTTGATTGGTAAATAAATATTGATTCATATGATGCAATGAATAGTTCTTATTTCTTTATTTTCGTTGGTTATTTTGAATTCACAATGACTTATTATCAATCCTTTGAAATGATTGTTTAGTGATGAATCTACCTATAAATTCATATATTTTACAATTATTTCCTTTAAGAATTCACATTTTACCTCTTTATTTTTTTCAGCATGATGATCTACGGCTAGACTAAAGAAGATAAGGATACTGATTAACCAGCAGAGCTCTAAGAAAATATCCCAACAATCATCTTTGCTAACCCTAATGCTGGCTTCTATGAATTCTCCAGATACTCAGTAAGGATATTCATACATTCAAAAGATTAGGCGATTTTAGAAACGATTTATTGCAACTTAGTTGCTCATAGTTACTCATCTTATTATTTTTATCTCTTTGCAGAATGAATGGGTAGACTTCTACTAGAAAAAAGGCATCAATGTATTCCTGTGGAATTATCGGGGCTATGGTTAATCTCAAGGATGCCCCACTCCATAAGTAATAATAACACATTCTTTCTTTTTCTTTTGTTATTGAAATTAATCTTTTTCTTATTTATTTTTAGAACATTTTCCGCGATGGTGAGTGTGTAGTCAATTATTTAAGAGCTGAACCTGGAATTGGAGTACTAGGAGCTCATGGCTAAAGTCTCGGTGGTATGGTAGCTTGTCACATAGCATCCACAATGAACTTAGATTTTTTATGCGCTGATCGTACATTCTCATGTGTTTCAGATATTGTGCTGCATTCCATGCCAAGATTAGCTAAGATTATCTTCAGAATGTCAACGAATTATGATATTTGGACTCCCGTGGATTATGTCAATGCTAGATGCTACAAGGTTCTTGCTTTTGACATTAACGATGAAATCATTCCATTCTAGGCGTCACTTCTTAATGGAGTCACCAAGCATCTTGCGTAGAATATGCTCGTTTCAACAGCAGCAACGATGGGTTAAGATTCTCCTCGCCTAGGGTAACTCTACCATCAAAAGGGCAATGAGGATATTCTCAAAAATCCAAGGGGATTCTTCATTAAGACATTCACAACCGATAACACCGTTTAGCTCTCCTTAAATTAGATGTCTATTCCTGAAGAAGAACAAAAGCAACTCTTTAATTCCTTAAGGAGAATTGTTTTTATGGTTATGCATTTCTAAACTGCAAAGAAGAAACAAGTTACCCCAGCAAGCAACTCTTCTAATTCTCAGGGCTCTTCAAAAGAGGGTGATAAAGACTAAACAAAAAACAACCACAAAGCTTCTGAAACACCTTCGAAGAAATCAGCAAATATTGAATTACCTTCAATTGCATCTAATAAGAATAATGACACAGAATCTCATGATAACAAAAACCAACAAAAAGATGCATTGAATACTTCTCTTGACAGCAGTAGTGTCATCAATGGCAGCTTCTTAGTTGATGCCATCAGAGATGAGGAGTAGAAAGTGATTAACTAAGCTACGAATACTGCTACTGCTGCAAGTGCAAATTCCTTTTTATTCGCTGAGAACAATATTAACAACAATAATAATCTTGGTGATTTATCTAATTCTTCAGCACTATCTCCGAAGAACGAATTAGATAAAACTGATATCGAGAACTAGCAGAAACCGAATCCGTCTTCGTAAGTTGAGCTAGCAGGGTTTGGATAAGAAACCTAGCAAAACGACAGCAAAGATAAAAACACAAATGAAGCAGATTCCTATGCTGTTTCGTTGTGCGAGGAAAGTTGCGTGTTCGCAGGATCACTTACGAAGTTATTCAAGAGTCTATATTCATTATTATTGTCATACGATGCAGCTGGGCTTACACTGTTAGATGTCTTCTCGCTGTTTTACTCATCGTAGACCTTCAAATTATATTAGGTAATAATTTTCTTAATTATTTTTGGAGTTTGAATGTGTTACTCAGCGTATTTTATTGATTGTTTAAGCTCTTCTTGATCAATTTGAATGTCTGGGGTTCTTATCTGCCACTTAACTAAATCATCCGCAAAAATCTTACTGGAACAATGCCTAAAAAATATGCCATTGTAATCAATAAAATAAATTTCTGTTTGCATTAAAATGGAGATTAAATCAATAATAAGCTTGAATAATATATGTGTTTATGTGAAATAGGCTAAAACAAAGGAAGTTGTGAGAAAGCTTGAGAAGATATCAAGAGATAGCACAGACATTCCAGGAGTTCCTGCTCAGATCTTAGCTTCAGTAAGAGATATATTCCAACAACATTTCCTTAGCAGTTTAAAAATAAATTGAATTCTTTATTTGGATTCTCTCTTGTAATGCACATTGCTTTGTAAATAAAACTTAGATATTAAATGATTTGAATGTGATATCGGGATAGTTGAGGAATATCAATGAAAAATTGCAGATCTAATAGTCCTCTTTTTAGCAGTCTAAATTATCCTAAAATAATTCTGATAAGGGCATATTTAACTCCTTGGGAAACAAAGAAGCTTAAGGCGACAATAAGCTGTCGAACATTGAAGATTTGTAGACTAATGCGGAGAAACAAACTGTCTCGTTGAGCAGCGGATAAAATACGCCTGAGAAAAAGAAAATTGTTGATTAACAAGGAGAACTTAGAGTCTATGAGGATCTCAAGGAAGAATCCATAATATAGTAGACCTAAATTATGGATTAGCAAGGTGGTAACAATTAGCTTGTTGGAAACCTTCTTCCTGTGTCATGTGGACACAATGGAAACTACTCCAATTTTGAAATGCAACTGTTTTAGTTCCATCTTAAAAATGCAGGTTTTTTGAAGGGCTGAATAATAAAATCGACTCAATAAGGAGAGGGGAGCGTCTATTTCTAAAAGCGAAAAGTATGTGGTGATTTAAGCTATAAATTCACTTCTTGATGGAAAAATATCCTAATTGAATGAACGAATTGTATCGTTTTATGGCAAACTACATGTTGTACAACAAAAAAGAAAAGAAAACTTTTTTCATTTTTTTCCCCCCAGAAAAAGCTACTTTTCGGATTTGGAATCTGTTATTTAATTATCACAATTGTTAAGGAGCTATCAAGAGTTTTATCTACAAAATTTTTATTCATACTAAGAGAAAGGAGAGAAATATGTAGTGTTTGTTTTGTTTATGTTATTATTTAGACCATGATTTAGTCTGATCTAACTGATTGAGTTGTTTTAAAGATGTTTATCTGATGCGTTTTTTAAAATTTATTGTTATGCTGATGGAAGTTTCACTTTTATTAAATGGACTCTTGTGTGTGTAATAGGCTGAGCTGTATTCACTCGCGCTTCTTATTCAAAACTACTCTTTAAAAGATTGCAGCTAATCTCTTCATATCTGATTAAGGATCTTTTACATTTCTTGACAACTTCTTCTTCTTCTTTTTGGCTTATTGTTTTCAAAAGAATTTATCCCATTCTGGCACTTTAGAGTAAGGAAGTTATTATGGAGGTCCAAATTCTTTTTCAATATGTTCTTGAACTTTCCATCCTGGTGCTGCAAGTACTTCTTCAGGTGTTAAGTAACTATCCTTCAGAGGCTTATAAGGTGGCTCGTAATTCAATTCAGAAAGCTTTATCTAGGAAAAAGAATAAGAAAATATGTATCAATAACTCATTTGGTTAGTATTAAATATAAAGATATGTTGTCTGTTGAAGGGCACAAATGTAAATAATGCCTTTTTAAATTTAAAGTAAAATACCCAATCAAGATTTCTGAAGAAAGGGTGGCTTTTGAGAGTACTAAACGAACCTCCCGATCTCATTTCTGGCACTCGAGACAGCAATTATCCAATAAGAAGTTTCGCTGAATCATCTCCAAGATACAATGGGAAACTTAATTCGTTTTTAACGATCTCTTAGTAAATCTCATAGGGATCTTCAGCCTCCTCTCCGAAGGGAACATATCCACACATGAACTCATATAAGCATATGCCTTTATTGTTTTAGAGATAAACGAAAATCAGATTTATTAATGTTAAATATCTTAATTGTTGTGTAAAATGGCGATTGCAGTGCATGTTTTTGCAATATTTACCTGCTGACCATAAATCAACGAGATAACTATATCCCTTGCCGTTAATTATCTCAGGAGCCATGTAATGTGGAGTTCCTATGATTGTAAAGGTTCTTGTAAGAGATCCAGCACTTGTTTACATAACCTTAGCTGTACCCATGTCAATTAGCTTCAAATAACCCTAAAATGTTACAAAACCATATTTAAAGCAAGATAATTGCTAAACAAATAGCAAAACTCCTCTCAATTTCAAACACTTTACCTTATGTGTGACCATCATATTTTCTGGTTTGAGATCTCTGTAAATGATAGACCTCGAGTGGAGATATTCTAAAGCAAGAACAAGTGAACCTGTGTAGAATTATGCATCCCAAGAGCTTAGCAATCCTATGTCTCTGATGACATCGAATAGCTCCTGTCCTTAGATGAATTCAAGAAGGAAATAAATGTATGCATCGCTTTAGAATGATCGAAAGTATCTCATAACAAATTGAAAATTCACCATCTGCATCACTTTCTTCTCTTACTAAAGTAAATCAATCACACAAAAGCATTGTTAACAATAAATATTATCCTTCGTTGAAGGTATTATAGTATACTATGAGATGCTTTTCGAGTTGTGTTTGTATGACGCTAGCTTTGGAGATGCACTTGAGTGCGTATATTTATGATTTATTCGTTTATTTGACTAAATACACAGAACCAAATTATCCACTACCAAGTTTCTTCACTACTTCCAGATCCTCGATCTGGATGTTCTGAATATTCTCTCTGATCTCTGATTCCTTCGCTTCAAGTAGTTTGCTGACTTGAAGATTTCTATTCAGAATCTCCTTTAAACTACCACCCAATCCTTTAGTGATATCTAACACATTCACTCTGCCGATAACTGCTTCGTCTTCGACAAGTACATCATCAGTAAACAGCCATTCCTTATTGCCTTGTATGAACTATTCTGCATACAAGACACTGCTTCCGCCAAACACTTAATCTCCCATTCTAATTTTCCCTTAGAGCACAATATAAAGATTCTCACATAAACCTACTCCCTTGTTGATAACAGTAATCCCTTTCTTGACTCTAACTATCTCAATGCTATCTAGAATCCTTTCTAACTAACTGATTGTCAACTCTTTTAACCCTTCTGTTTTCTCCATAGCCCATTTGGTTAGATTCCTGTAGATAATCACTTCAACTTTATCACCTAATAATCTCGTTAATACTTCTCTACCGAGTGCTAAACAAGTTGTATCTTCGAGAGCTACAATTGACATTGTCCGAATTTACGAGCCTTACAGCAATGCAGTCTCCCCAAAAGACTCCCCAGTACTTAGCGTTCTGACTTATTTATTCCCTAGCATGACTCCAACTTTGCCTTCTTAGATGATATAAAAAGAACTCGCTGGATCGTCTTTATTAACGATTCTCTAGTCTTTCTAGAATCGCTGGTGAATTAGCACTCCAGATATTGCATCTTTTTAGGAGCACGTTAAGTTTTCTACAATCAAAAAAAGATAAGCAATTCTTAATACAATAATGCAATTTTGTAACTCTTTTTTTCCTTACAAAAGAAAGTGATTTTCTCAATGAATTTGCGATTCTAATCATATTCGAGCGTTATCATTTATTCTACTGCTCTTCTGAAGGTAGTTCTCTCAATCATCCAGAAATAGCACTTCGATCTCGCATAGCAAGAAGCTGAACGAGGAGCATTATACAGAAGGGCTTGCTCACCAAATCCTTCACCACAATTCAAAGTTCGAACTTTCTAGCTATTCACCTGCACCTCTAATTCACCCTTCTCTTTGAAATAAATCAAAAAGAGACAAATTAGATTAGTCTATTACATTTTTCACAGTATAGGAAATTACCAAGAATAAAGAACGAAGATGCATTGTCTCCTTGCTGGATAACAAACAATCCTTCTGCGACTTCACAATAACTCATTTCTCCAACGATAGCCTCGCTGCAAAACGAACATCATTTATAAATATGTTTCAGTAAAAATGAACACAATAATCAATATCTCTTTTTATCTCTAGCAATTACAGCTATGTGTCCTGCAAATTAAAGAAAACGAAATGGCCTTTGAGACACGTGATGATGAATTTTATATCATCGTATGTCTTTTGTTTCTCAAGCACTGTGAAATTCTCACATCGAGTAGATCCAAATGCTTCACTATTGATCACAACTCCACCGATTCCTCCGGCAGCTCTCTTCTCGATTCTCTTCATTATCCCACCTGCCTACTATTCGTATTGATCATTTATTTCTGCTAAGATCATCGCTACTGAGCTATTTTGTTTGTTTGTACTCTCTATCGTCTCTTGCTTATGGAGACTTACAACCTTATCCACAGATAATTTTCTGTTTCTTTACTCTTGGAGAGAGAGATCACTGCAGAACTTATTAGATTTAAGAATTACTTCAAAATTATTATTATTCTTTTTCTTCTAAATCGCGCATTCTTAAGATGCTATCAGATGTATAAAAATACTCCCCTCTTCTCTCATCAAGAATTTCCTTAAAATTCTCATCGATTTTTTCTCTCTTTATTAGAGATTATTCTAGACTAGCCTACGAATAGCTTAGAACTCTTGTTTTTTATTAAAATCCGATTACTCCCAATTAAAAAACTCACAAAATTCTCACTTATGAGAGATAAAAATAACAATCAGGTATTTTCTGAACAAAGGCTGGTCTTTGTAATTTTTTTGTATTTTCTAGAAAAATATGCCATGGCTGGTTAAAAAAAAAAAATGCAAATTAGCAAGTTTCAACTTTTTAACCCCAAGAAAATCAAGCAGTATCCAAGTTGAATGACTTAGGCTTTTAATATATATAGCCTCTGTTACGCTCGAAACTGCTCTAAAATAATAACGCAGTTGTTGCAACATGTAATTAATCGTTTGCAAGTTAACGAAAGCAGAATTGAAATTGAAAAATCTAAATAATATGTGAAATTTTTATGTAGCCAACCAATCTCAGTGGTTACCACAAAATAGCAAGGTTATCAACATTCTATAAGAAACTATCTAATTATTCATGGGGAAGAAGAAACTAACGAAAGGAGGATGTTACATTTGATAAAGTGAAATAACATAACGCAGTTTTAAAATTCTTAATTACAAATAATAATTGAAATTCTAGCTTGAAATGAAAAGATTATTAAGTATCCCACCCATAGAAAAATTGCTTACATCAAGAGACATCACTTTTTATTAGGCATTACCAGTAATTTATTATTTTTCTGAATTTGGTTGGCATATTAATCTATTTTGGAAATCAATTTGATAATGCGTTGGTTGAGGATATTTTTAAACAAAATACTCCTTCACATGCGATAATTGTAAGGACCATTTGGCAGAAAATAAGAGGTAGGTAATGATAATTACAAATGCTGTTATTTTGTGGGTAGATTTTAAGTTTTAGAGTGAAAACTCAACAAATATTACCTCAAAAATTAAGATTATTGTTAATACGCAATTCCTCCATCTCCTCCATATGATTAATTACGAATCGTCCGGGAAGGAAAAAATGACATGAAATTATACTTAATTTTCTCATTCTGTTTGGTTGAGCGATGAAGATGAAAAATTAGTATTTTTTAAATGAAGAATATCTTTGATGTGTCTTTGAGCTTTCAAGCCCCAATTTTTTTCACAGCCGGAGAGTTGCTCGGAAAAAGAATTTTGCAAAAATGAAATGAGGAAAAGAAAACAATAAAAATGCGATTAGTCTATGAAACAAGTAATTATTACAGATTAATTTTTTGGATAAATGGGACAGTTAATAAATGGTAAAAAAAGAATGGATTTTTTGAAGCCAAACTTTGTTGGATAAAAAAGATTGCTTAATATTGTTACTTTTGCTAAAAAACTTGCTCAGAAGTTTTACTGCTGATACTGTTAGTATAATTGTTATAATAATTACAAATCTTCCACTTGTTTCTCCATTGAAAGCTTTCATCTTTACAATCAGAAACAAGTCTTCAATGGGATCGAACTCTAATTCCTTTAATCATCATTGAGCTAATAATCAATCTTGAATTGAGATTTGATTTTTTTCGTACTTGCTGCTTATGCTGGAAAATCATTTGAATGAATTCGAGGCATAGATGAAAGTACTTACTACTATTATGACTATTGATATTATGCTTAAAATATTGGTTTTTATTATTAATTTACCACATTTTTCTGCATTGCTTGAGCATTTTTAAGCACAATAAGTTCCTTCGAGAGTAATTTAATATTTTCTTCTTTTAGCCTCAGTGCTTGCTCTCGTTAATCGATAGCTTACTTGTAAGCTTAATGCTAATGCATATTCGTCAGAGACTAATATTTCCTTTCTAAAATAAGATTCATTTGCATAATTTATTCTTAATAATCTTTAAGTTGTTCTTGCAACTTTTGTTTTTCTTGCTCAGCTAAATTGTTATTCTCAGCTTGATTCATCACATTCTACCTATCATACATTATTCTATTTTTCTCATTATTCATTTTTATTTATTCTTCTTCTAATCGAGCCAACCGTTGATAATATATTTCTCTGCCCTCAGCTAATTGCTAGCTTTTCTCAGTTATCCTAGATTGAATGTTTTCTCTTCTAAGTTTCTTTTCCTCTTGTTCTTATTTCTGAACAGCTAGAATTGTCAACTTTTCCTCAATTTCCATCTGTTGCACACTCAATTCTAATAATCTATTTTCTAATCTAGCCTTCTCTGCAAATAATGCAGTTTCTTTTTACTCAACTGCTTAAGTTCTTTCTTTTAAGTCCTTCTGCTACTAAAGCTAAGCTAGTTCTTTTTGTTTTGACTAAGAACAATAATGATCACCTGAAATCTTGTGAGATGACTCCAATAGAGCTGATTCTCTTGAGATCATATTTCCTTCCCATTTATCGAATAAATCCAATAATTTATTCATCTTCTTATTGAACAGCTTAGGATCTTTTGTCTCACTTAACTGTGCAATCACCCTCTGCATTGTCTTTGGTGTTTGTAGTTAATTTTTCGAGATGCTTGCAACGCCTTGCTAATGTATGAAGATTTTCACTTCTTTTTTTTTTTTCAGTTAATCTTCTCTCCCAGCCAACAAAAAAATCAAAAATTGTTTCTATTTTTGATTATTTTTGCTTACCACTTTAACTACGATTCTCAAAAATCTTTTTGTTCTTTCGAAAAAACCTTGAGTAAACTTCAATTAATCCGAAAATTATGTAAAAGATTTATTCACGCTTATGAAAAAACCTCAAACAACTACATAAAGACATTTTTGAAATCTAATTCGAATCAAATTTATATGATTTGAATGCAATACAGTTTAAACTCTCTGTAGCTGGAAAATCAACTCTTTTGGATTCAAAATCTAAAAAATCCTCTATCTCTTTTTATGGATAGAATGAATTTTTCATAATATTTTGCTCTTTTTTGAAAATTAGTCAACTTTTCTCTCTTCATTGTCTGCCTGGTTAATTAACATCATTACTTTGAAGATATCTTTTTTTGAAAATCAGCTCTTTGTGAAAAATAGAAGAGTTTTAGGCATAACAAATGAAAGGACTATGAGAATTTAAGAATCTAAAAGGAGGGGAGATTCTCAAGTGAATTAAATGTATTTTTTTGTTGTTTTCATTAAAAATATGATATTCTTTTGTTGAGAAGAAAAAAGAATGTTTTTGGAATAAAAGGTTTGAAAAATCAAAATAAATTAATTTCTATGTGCGCATGTGCATGTATGTGCGTTTTATTCATTTATTTTTGGGAAGCAATGCAAAAAAGATAAATGAAAATACATTAGACATCTCTCACAAATCACAAAGAGAAAAAATTAAAATTGAAATTTATCGGGAGGATCAAGGAGTCAAATTTACAACGCATCACTAAGTCTAAAGAAGGATCGGATTATTTCTTGATAGAAAAAAAATTAAAGGAAAAATATAAAATATCTAAACTAAAATAAAAAAAAGGAACAATGGCTGAAAAACCAACTGAGAGAAGAGGTAATGTTTATGATCGTTTATTTGTGAATGCAATGCTAACAAATTGATTTGCAACACTCAACAGGCTTCGGTGGCAAGAAGGGAGGCAGACCCGACAGAAGAGGTACATAAATATACAAGAGTTTATTGGATTGAAAAGTTAGATGTTTTAAACGGATTGCTAGATTTATAAATGAATATTAAAGAAGGTTGTTATTCATTCGAATTTTTTGGTATTGTTAGGTGACAAGGCTGACTGGTAGCCCGCTACCAAGCTCGGAAGACTCGTCAAGTACGGAAAGATCGCTTCCCTCGATGACATCTTCAAGTTCGCTGCCCCCATCAAGGAGCCTGAAATTGTTGACCACTTCTTCCCCAGAGATTCTGAGAACAAGCTTTCCGAAGAAGTTCTCCAAATCACCCCTGTC
>Ga0302271_10001604_pt1 | contig 21566 bp, 13 predicted proteins | sample III_Bog_N1_1_FD_198767 | JGI IMG/M metagenome (GOLD analysis project Ga0302271, IMG submission 198767) | Peat permafrost microbial communities from Stordalen Mire near Abisko, Sweden - III_Bog_N1_1 | ecosystem: Environmental > Terrestrial > Soil > Wetlands > Peat | place: Sweden: Abisko... | reverse complement strand
ACAGATACAGTAACAACAAGATAGGATAAAAGCACACCAAAAATAAGCAATTTATGCTAGAAATAAGAGAGGCAGAAGAAAAAATCAGAATAAAATAGAACTTAGACATTTTTTGATTTTGTACACTTAAGACTTTTATCTCAATGATTACTTATCCATAAGTAATTCTTATTAGCAAAATATTAAATCAAAGATTTCTTTAATTTCCATGAAAAGCGTGAGAGTGAGGTATTTTTATTATTTTTTCTGATGATAATATTATGCAAGAGCAAAGAATCTAATTGTGGTTAGAAATTATTGTTATTGTTGTGATTTTGAAAAGTGTATTGATAATATAAAGTTTATTAAAAACATGCATTCAATAATGTATCTAAAGATCAAGGTCTAATTGAAGAATAATTCTTCTTGAAGACATAATTCTAGTGTTGGGTTTTTGAAATGTGCTGGTAGGCTTGCTGATCTGCTTTATTTCTGAAGAGAAGAGCGGAATAATTGAAATTGGGGAAGTAATATGAGTATTCGTGCATTTAATCAAAGTTAATCAGCACGAATAGATCTTTGGCTTGGAGTTCTTCTTGCAGATAGGTGTTGTTCCCGCTAGCATTTCCTGTATCAAGACTTATTTGATTTTCTGAATTGAGTTTTTAAGGAACCGTCAATTGATGGTTCAGTAAAGACGATGAACCGTAATGAAGGAATTTATTTTAGCTTTTTTCCATCAGATTCATGACACTCAAGTGCACAGAATCTTCGAAAATCGTTACGTTCTTCTTTGATCTTCTTTTCATGGGACTTTGTTCTTGTTCATAGTTTCGAGATTTTCTTTGAATTAAGTGCAATTCATAAACCATTTTCTGATGGGTTTTATGGAATATTTATTTCACTAGCAGAATTAAAAATATAAGATATGTTATGTTATTTTCTACAATATTATTTCTACTAATAGTTCTAATTAAAACATTGCTTGGACTACTAATATTAATACTTTGAACAGCTGGATTATTTGATTTGAGAAGTTATTAGTGAAATTATTACTATCTGTGAGGTTTTAAATATTCAATGCACTTCCTTGATTAGTATTGCTTGGAATTCCCATTTGAATATTATTATTTAAACACATTGAATACTCCCTCCAATCAGAAGATTTTATGCATTAATTATTTGGGGTATTTATCAAAGCAGTATCCGCATAAAGTTTCTTTGTTTATTTATCTGATTGCTCAAAAATCATAAATCAATTTAGAATCAAAAAACTACTGTTAACAAAAATGGAATGGTGTTTTGTTAATCAATCAAAATAAAATTAGATTTCCTTTTATGTATGGTCAAGATTGTGATGCGCATACATTGAAGAGTTTTCTCTCCATGGTTTTCGTAGCAGTAAGTAAATCTTATTATCATATTATTGTTGTAATTTTGAAAAATGTATTGATAATATAAAGTTTATTAAAAACATGCATTCAATAATGTATCTAAAGATCAAGGTCTAATTGACGAAATATTTTTTTTGAGGAAATAATTTTAGTGTTGTGACTTTAAAGCGTGTTGGTAGGCGGGTATATCTGCTTTATTTTTGAAGCGGAGAGCAGGGTAATTGAAATTAGGGAAGTAATATAGATATTCATGCATTAAATCAAAGTTCATCAGCACGAATAGATCCTTTGCTTGGAGCTCTTCTTGGAGAAAAGTATTATTGTTATTGTTGTTGTTGTTTCCATTGGTATGTCTTGAATCATTATTGAGTTGATTCTCTGAGATAATCTTTTGTGGATTTAAAAGAGAAGACGAGCAGCAGTGAGCCAAATTATTGAGGCTTCTTTCCCTAGTGTTTAACACACTTAAGTGCACGGAATCTTTGAAAACTGTAACTTTTTTTTTGGAACTTCTTTTCACATGGGCTTGCTGCTCTTCGTCGTAGTTTGCTGATTTTCTTGGGTAATAGCACACTTGATTCGTAAGTTATGTTACTTTTCTTTATCTGGCAGGTCTTACTTGATTGAAATATGGTTATTTTATTCTTGGATCGTTATTTTCGGATTCACTAAGAATCTAATCTCTATTTATTGGACTTCCATTTTTGCTCTGCTTAGATTGTTGAAATTCTGAGCTTGGACACATATAAAGTTAAATTTATCTTAAATTATTGTTATTATTGTCACCAGGGTTAAGGGGGATATTCGTTTCACTTTCTGAATTACTAGAGTAGATCGCACCGAAAGTTGGTTAAGGGTTCTAAGTATTTCCATTTTATATCTACTGTAGCATCCTTTAAATATGAGTTGGAGTGAATCCAAGACTTCTGTCATTTGAGTTTTGCCTCTAAATTGGAGGAAGACTCCCATTTCTTTTATTATGGTTGGGTGATCGAGATGATCCATGAAGTCTCAATGGAGATACATGCTAGTTATTCTATGAAATTAATATCGCCTAGGGGTCTATTTGAGCGGCGGGATAATTAATTTCTCCAGAAGGAAAGAAATTTTGCGAGAATAGCTGATGAGCTTGAGTATTGGGACAGCTCAGAGGGCCTGCATTGTTTCCGTTTGAGAGTTGACGCGAATAATTGTTGTGATTTGAAGTTAAATTTGTGTTATTAATAGGGTTTAAAATAGGTAAATTAGAGAATTAACCTGAGTTATTGTTATTGTTGGAGTTAATATTTTAATAATTTGTGTGATTCACTTAACCTGGATAATTCAAATTATTATTGCTGATTATCAATATGTTTTATGCACTTCCAATATTAGTTGTGCTTGGATTTCCCATCACAGCATCTTTTTGCACACATTAAATGCTGCAATCCTGTGAATCTATGAAGGTGCTCATTTTCTTTTCTAAAGAATTAGAAGGCCCTGGAAATCCATTTTCATTTAAAGCTGTAAGGAATTACTATGATTATTTGGAGAAACTCTCTAAAGGAATTAGATCTTATGATTTAACAGCTGATGATTATTTAAAATTTATTCGTTTATTTCCAGGAGAATTCAGTTGATTTTTCAGTAATTCATCGAATTCAATATCAAGATCTTAGCTATCACTTCCTGAATGAGATTCCTAGTTTAGATCTTGTTCTTCAAGTGCAATGACAATTTCATTTTCATGATAATAAAATTCTGGAATCGCTGAGAAAAATCTCTCGTCTAACTCAGGTTTATCTTCCGATATTAAGTCAAATAATTTTCCATTTTTGCGAGAAAGTCTGCTGATGATATTGTTAAACTCCCTGTTGAGAATGGAGACTCTCAGTTTCTTAAGTTATCGTCTAACAATGATATTACTTTTCCAGCTGTCTTCTGATCGTAGCCCTCTGCGGACAATAGATTGGTCGCGTTTTTCTTATTTCAGATCATAATTATATTTGGAAATAAGAAAACTCTTTCGAGGTTTGTAATAAAGCAATTCGCAATTGCTGACTTCATGATCCTTCTAAAAGCACGCTGTGCATTTCAACTCAAGAACTTCCATGTCTGGCATAGTTCTATCTCGAAGCATGCAGTAGATCTCCTTTAAATTATGCAAATAATTCAAAGTTAAAAATTAATAAATCCCAAATCGATTAAAATAATGTAATGCAATACATAGTCATTGCGGAACTCTTTGAGTACATCAATGAACTGTTCTTTTCGCATGTAGATAATTGATGTGTTTTCGAGGCATCTTGCTGTTACAGTCCAAGAAGAAGATGAAAATAAGCTCTTTTCACCATAACTTTGACCTTTCTGGAGAAAATAAAGAATTAACCAACAATTTTTATCTTTTCAACTCAAAAGATTATCCCCAAATATTGAATTTTTAAATGAGATTTTCAAGCTTATTTTACTTTGAGGTATCCAAGACAGCGATGCGAATTCTAAGAATCCTTGAGATGAATGAGAATCTCAACTTTTCCTTACATAACAAAGAATAACTTGAAGTCATGCTCGTCTTAAGAGAATATCCTTTCCTCTGGCCCAAATGTTTCTTCCTTCATGATTTATGAAAGAGCATTAATGCAACTTCTACTGAAATATTTCTTGAATATTGTAACTTAATCTAGGATTCTACCGTAATAGTCTTCACAGACCTTTTTAGAAGAAATAGTATTAGCTTCATTTGTTTGTTTTTGAATTAATTGTCCATAACAGGATTCTTAAAACAGAAGTAATATCCCATATGACGAAACGGTAATTAGATTGATCAGTAACCAACAAAATATGAATGTCCAATTTCAAAAATTAATTAATTTTCCTCTAAATTCATTGAAAAAAATAAAAATCTTCAACATTATTGGGATGGGGGTAGGGAAATTAATGAACCTATAAAAATGCCAAATCAATTAAATAATTCATTTTAAATCATCTTTACTTCTTATCGAAGACTCTGGGGGATTGAGGCTAAGAATTATTCCCCTGCTTTGGAATATTTAAGTACCTTTTCTTGTTGTTGAGTGTACTCCAAGTACTTAATTACTGAAATTTAAATCGGTTTTGAGATTCTTCTGTCATTCAAATATGAGACGATTTAAAATCTCTGTTTTTTAAACTCTGCAGACTTTAGAGCGAATTCTGAAAACAGCGATCCAATAGTGTTCACGACATAAGCATAGACTATGCAAGTTATTAAAGTAAAAAATATCACATAGGCTCTTTCAATATCTGTAATTGGAGTTATGTCTCCATATCCAACTGTGATCATCGTAATAAAAGCAAAATACAACGAAGTCAAGTAGATTTTCTCCCAAGGTTCTCCGATGAGAATTTATTTCTTGATCCAGTATGTGGCAGCGTCTTTTTCAAAGTAAGTTATAAGAACGAAGCCGCATGCAAAGGTGTGTGCAATTAGGATAATAAGTAGCAATAATTTAGTGATTGTAACTACGATGGGATATTTTTAATTAAGTGAGAAATTCTATTCAATTATGCTTATGTTTGTGAAGAGCGATCTCAAGCGGAAGACGAAAATTACATTGATAAACGGATTATTAGAGTAAGCCATTGCAAATATACTCACAGCAGTAGAAGTAATTTCGAGAGCATTATTTTTAAAAATTCGAATTCTATCGGTTACAATCGTCTGTCCTTCGTAAAATCCAGCGTTCAATCCGAAAAAGCAATCAATTACAAAGAACACCAACGACACGATGCGTATGGTTTCTTGTAATTCCAGAGTCTCATCTTGGAAACCAATCATCAGAAGCACTCTAAAAAGATGGAATCCCACTAGTATTATCTAGAAAATTTTCCATAAATCAAATAGAATTGAGTTCGGTTGAAGCGTAGGCAGTGAAGCCATCAGACCTGATAAACTGTTTTGATCTTTGAGGATTAATGCATTGTCATTGATGACTTCGAAATGCAAGGGAGTTAGTTTCGAATATTTCGCTGAAGGTACATACCTCATGATGCGTTGAATCATCTATTTCATTGTCAAAATTTACTAAAGCTTCCCCATTGATTACATCGTCTTAGCTCGTTTAAAAGTACTCTTTTAGCCAGAGAATACACTGGAATGGCCTATTTATTATGACACTAACATAAGTGAAGGATTTTATTTAATTTCTTTTAAAAGTGAGTTCTTTTTAGGTGTTCCTTGAGGGACATCTCCTAAACGAACAGGAGCGAATATACTTGAGGCATCAGCTAATATCGCAGAAGTAATTTTTTGTGAATTAAAGAGAGCAATACTATTTCTGCCTCCATTCTATCGACTGAAACCCCTTGGCTTAGCGATACCAAGAGGAATATTTATGCAGTCAGATGTGTTATCTCCTTGAACAGAATAACTCTAGCTACTTTTACTGTCTCTTCTGATGTACGCCTGCTATTCGATATTATTTTCAGTGTGGATCTATGGCGAATCTGGACGAAGAACAAGATTTTAGAATTCTAACTCTTTGGAGAAATTATTCTTTCTAATTTCTGCTCCTTCCATTAGAGTGTTATCCAAGTTATTTCCAACATCACTCTATGAGAATTCTACAGTGAAACTCTCATTTGTTTCTTTAATCATTAGGCGATTGTTTTGTTGTAAATCTTAAGTAAATATTTCTTCTTCCACACACACAGATTTCTTAGTGAAATCCGAAAAAAAAGTTATTAATGTTTGATTTGTTTTGTTATTGTTTTGTTTTTTCTCTAACTTTTAATTTGATTCTTAGCTTTTTGAAGTATTAAATACCAAGCTATTAAACTATCATTACACAGTAATGATAAATAACCTTGCGATTTAGTCAATTCATAGCTTAGTTGTAACTTTTTTGTTATTTGACATTATGCAACTTTAAAAACAGTTTTGTGAGAATGATTATTCAATTCAATATTTCTTGAATTGGTTCGAATTAAGTACACTCTCTATGAATTTCAATTACCAATGGTTATGACTGTATTAGAGTTGAAATTAAGCAAGGGTATTTGTTATTGAAAGCTTAGCTTGTCTTTTTTTTTAAAAAAAAATTGAGTGAAAAAATCAAATATTTCAGTTTTATTTCATTTAATAATTTTTTGAGTAGAAATTTATTGATCAAATCACTTAAACCACCCCACAAAAAATAATTTAGTTTTTAAGTATTTTACAATATGAAAATTAATTTAAATTGTTAGAAAAAATAGGAAATCATCCCCCAAAAACAATACTTCTTGGGATTAGAAAATATTTAATATTTTTTATGTTAAAATTAGACGACTTTTTGATATTTTACCCAAAAATATTAAATTCTTATTTGTTTTAGATAGAAAATGAATCTAAATTAATGAAACTGATATTACACAAGCCCTAGAACAGTCTATTACGATATCAGAAATATAAGTCTCAATTTAAAAAGATTTTTTCAAATAAAATCAATTGAATTTAGTTAAAATGATTTGAAGGCCATTAAATTACTCTTTATTAGAACCGATTGTATATTGCTTTTCACTTTCAAAAGCTTGTCATCAATGTCTTTTTCTAGATTCATTGTATTTATTATCTTGAATTTTAATCATTAATAGAATCTTTTTATCTTTGATTTCTGAGCTCAATGTGTTTTTTTAAGATAACAAATTTGCTGGTATTTTGGGTAAAGTAACTGATTGAAATGATTATTTTTTCCTTAACCTTACCTTAAATTGTATCAAATATGCAAAAAGTTGAAAAGAGATGTGGAGTGGTTAATAGAGCTTAATTTTTTAAAAGTTAAATCAAAAGTATTTTTTCCTATTTAAATTGATCTAAAGAAAGAACATTGAATTCATTTCAAGTTTTGTAAATCCTATGATATGGTAGGAGAATTATCCAGACAAATAATATCACTTAAAGCTCAACAGAGAAGTATTTAAATCCTTCACCCTTATAAATTTATTTATTTATCTGAATGCTTTATATCGATTTATAAAATTAAAAACAAACGAAATAATAAAACTAATGATTATTTAATTTCAACCAAAAATAACAAATATTTTACATTTTTCTTGACTAAATTAAAGGGAAAAAGTAACAATATTCTAACATAAAATAGTAAAATATGCATTATTTTAATAACTAGCTTGTGATTATTGTTTGAAGAATAATACCTTCTTTAATTAAAAATCAAAGTAGAGATAGCAATTAGGGTATAAGTATAAAATAATATATTTTGATACTCCAACAGCCAAAAGTAAAGCAAATATTTCTATTCATCTCAAGAAATCACTTCTATTTCTAGTTTGATTTGATCTAAGAATTCGCAAAAAGAGGGAAATTACCATACATATAAATAATTCTTTTTAAGATGGAAATCAGCGATCACGATAGCATCGATTCTTCAGATGATGAATAGGAAATCAAGCTGAAAGGGTTTGATAAAAGTTTGAAGAAAGATGAAACAGCAGGAAAGAAAGATGAAAAAGCAGGAAAGGAAGATGCAAGTGCTGTTGCAGCTTCATCTAAGGCAAAAGAAAAAAAGATTAAAGATGCTGCTGAAGGTGATAAAAAACCAAAGAAAATACATCTACGTAAAGACAAAGGCTATGGGGATTATCTCTAAGCAGAAGAAGATACATCAGATTTACCTCCAGTGACTGTTGTAGTTTAAGGCCCAAAACAGGTATTTATTTTATTATTGTGTTGGTGAAAAAATGTGTATTTATTGTTGATTTACGAAACCAGAGTGGAAAGACAACATTGATCAAGAGTCTTGTTAAGAATTTTACAAAGCACACCATTCAAAATGTGAAAGGACCTATTACCGTTAGAGCGAACAAAAACAGAAGAGTTACTCTCATTGAATGTCCAAATGATATTAGTGGTATGATTGATTTGGCTAAGATTGCAGACATCGTTATCATATTGATTGATGCATCGATTGGGTTTGAAATGGAAACATTCGAGTTTCTCAGTCTTCTCAGAGTAAAGAAAGAACAATATTTATTATGTTTATTCAAAGTTAGTGGGTACTTTAGGAGAATAATGAGTGGTTTATTTTTGTAGAGTCATGGATTTCCCACAGTGATGGGTGTGCTTACGCATACAGATTTCTTTAAAGACAACAAGCAGCTGAGGAAAACTAAGAAGAAATATAAAGCTAGATTTGAACATGAAGTTGGCAGCAATTCGAAGTTGTTCTACCTCTCTGGAATGAAATTCAGCTAGTATTTGAAGAGGGAAATCCTTAATTTAGCTAGAATGATCTCAGTTATGAAAGTGACACCGATTCCATGGAAATAGACTCATCCATATATTGTACCTGATCGTTATGAACACTCTAGAGAAGGTGCTAAGGTAGAAGACTCGGAATTAGTCGATGTACATTTTTATGGTTGGATCAGAGGATGCACCTTCCGTCTCAACAATAAAATACATATCATAGGTAAAAAAGAGCAAATAATAAAAAAATCAATTGATTTAAGGCATTTATATTCAAATATATTGACTAATCACAAAGAATCTTAGAAAAATATGCTAATTTGATTATTAGGTCTCGGCGATTATGAGATTGAGAACTCAGAAGTAATTGAGGATCCAGTTCCCGTGGTAGAATTAAAAGTACATGAAGATAAAAATGCTAAAAAAGATACTGGAGCTGAAGGAGATAATGTAAATGCAGAAGAATCGGAGGAAGATTCCAGTGATGAAGGGGAAGATGAATAAGACGATGAATAACCTGGAAAGAAAGTTGAAGAGGTGAGAATTAAGAAAAGAAAATAAAAAAGAACCCTTAAATAGCAGGAAAAAGTTGTCTACGCTCCCTTCTGCAACTTAGGATTCTTGAACTACGAGAAAAGTGGTGGATACATAACAATCCCAGATGAGCATGTGATCTTCACAAAGAAAGAAAAACAAGATTAGTATGACGAAAACGGAGATTTAATTGTCGAGGAATAAGACCATGATGAGGATGAAGGTGTTAAAATGGTGAGAGAATTGTAGGATATGAAAAAGAGTTTAAATGCCAAATTGGAAGAAGAGGAAGATGTAGAATTAGTTGCTGGAGTTGAGCTGGAAGAAACTAAAAAAACAAATAACTTAGAATTCACTGCAGAGGAAAGGAAATTACTTAATTTCAAAGAAAAACAAAAGGAAATTGTGAATCTTAAGTTCAAGACTAAGGATTTGAATGAGATTGCCTCAGCAGTTTAGTAATCTCACTCTGTCATGCCAACTGATCTTTAAGATCTCATTTACGGGTATTTTGAATTTTTTGACTTTTGTCTTAGTTTCTTGCGCTAATTTAAACTTTTTTATAATTTTAAAGCAAAACAGATAAAAAAATATGTCAGTTTGATAGCAGTAACTTCCGTAGCAGAGAATTACTTACCAGAGAGACCTACAAATCTATTGTGAAATGTCGATTTATGGCTGGTACACTGCTTGAAGAGCCAGTTGAAGAAGAATTAGACAGTGATGGCGAAGAGGAAAAGAAGAAAAAACAAAAAGAATAAGAAGATGAGGAAAATGCTGGTGAAGAAGTTGATGTAGTGGCAAAATAGAAAGAAATGGATGAGTTCATGAACTCTTACCTTGGAGTCTTAAAGAAGGGAGCTTACGTGAAGATGACTGTTAAGAATGTGCAATATAAACATTTCCGTAATTTCACTCCAGAACATCCAGTAGTTCTAGCTAGAATCAACCCAGGTGAAGATAACTTTGGGTTCATCAAGGCGAGAATAAAGAAGCATAGGTGGTATAATTCACTGCTTAAGACATTGGATCCTTTGATTTTCTCAGTTGGATGGAGAAGATATTAGACGATTCCTTATTTTGTGTCTTAATAAAGTGATTCTAGAATGACGTATCTAAAGTATACTCCGCAATATGAATACTGTGATGTTGTATTCTATGGTAATTTCGCACCATAAAGCACAGGGTTTGTGTGTACTCAAAGTCTCAATAATAAACTTGTAAGAACATAATCATCATCATAGACAGAATGAAAAATAATATTTTTTTTAACATGAAATTGTTATTTTTGTAAAGGAGAAATTTAGAATCGCTGCAACAGGTGAAGTGCTAGAATTGAATCACAACTTCGATGTGGTTAAGAAACTCAAACTTGTTGGAGAGCCATTCAAGATTTACAAGAACTCTGCTTTCATCAAGGGGATGTTCAACTCAATGGTAACATTCATTTTGAATTAATCCAAGAGATCATAAAAATTAATTTGATTCTGCTAATTTTTTCAGTTGGAAGTATCCAAATTCGAAGGAGCACAAATTAAGACTCCTTCTGGTATCAGAGGACAAATTAAGAAGGCTGTAAAGGAAGGTTCAGATGGCTCATTCCGTGCTACGTTTGAAGATAAAATCGTCATGAGTGACATTGTATTTTTACGTACATGGTATAAAGTACCTCTAGAAAAGTTCTACAATCCAATCATCTCATATGAGAAGTAAGAATTTTTATTAAACTTCAACACAAATATCCTTAAATTTCTTTTTCAACAGGATGAGATTGATGAAAACGACTTGGGAGCTTAGAAAAATGTTAAATATTGATGTTAAAGACAAGAAAGATAGTGCATATCAAGACATTACTCGTACGGAGAAGAAATTTAACCCTCTTATGATTCCTAAAAATCTAGAAGAAAGTTTACCTTTTAAATCGAAGCAAAAAGTCAAACTACTCTCGAAAAAAGAAAGGCTAGCGAAAGCAGAGTCGAAGCTGCCTATCAAAGAACTTACTTCGGAAGAAGATAAACGTGTCTTTGCACTTATTTAGAGACTCAACACAATCAAAAAGGAGAAAGTAAAATATCGTTTTTTTTGAGGACACATTTTATCTTTTTTAACCAAAACTCCTTCAAATCACTAAATAAAACTGTTTTATTTTTCCAAATAGGTCGAGAAAAAGTAGATTAAGACCTAAGAACGTAACAAAGTCAAGACTGCTAGGAAAGAAGGAGAACAGAAGAAATTCGAGAAATCAAAGAAAGATTACGAGAAAGAGAAAAATAGAGAAAAATTCTCTAAAAAAGCACGCATGTCAACTGCAGCTGGTGCAGACTAAGATTGATAAGTCTAACTACAATGTATGTATGTTTCAACATTAATATTTTTAGATTATTCACCAAAAAGAAGTCTTTGCAAAAATTCATAAGGACAAAATGAAACCATCATTTCAAAATATAAAGATAAATATTGATTAATTTTCGCTTGTTTTCTCTAGAAAAATCAAATAAAAACTGCAGAAATATCTATTAGTTTTTGTGTTGATTTGCAAACAAACAAAAAGAAATAAGTGCAACGATAAATCAATCTTCGTTTTCAGTATTAATCTCAGTTTGAAAATCAACTTGATACAATAATATTAGGAAACATATTAGTAAATCATGTAATACTAGCAAGAAGAAGCAGACAATAGCGGAGAGCATTTCGAGTAAGAAGAAGGCACCAGCAAGATTAATGCACTAGTAAATTATACAAAGATGTTTAGATTTTAAATCTGAACAGAGTTGTTGCTATTTTGTAGAATCTGAAATGGACATTAGGATTCAACTTTCAACTTACCGATGGTGTTCACAATCTGACAAATGAGAAACGCAAAGTAAGCTAAAAGTTAAGAAGACTAACTGTCCTGCGCTCAATCATCTTATTCTCCTTTTTTATCTTTTAACAAGGAAGTCTTTTATCCTGTAGCACATACAGGTGTTATTTATGACTATGAAAATAACTCCTAGCGCTTACTTCAGGGACATTGCAATCGTATCACTGCAACTGCATATTGCTAGCTCGCAGATATCATTGTTACTGCTGATTGGTAGATTTTATTAGATTTTGAAGTTACATTTCTTGCTTTTGGAAGCCTAGCTATTTTGGGCTAATTTGTTATTTAAAAAAAATAACAGTGGCCCCGATTCGATGCTTGTTGTGTGGGATGCTTCGACTGGTATTCCCTAAAGAACAATATTTGAGCCTCATCCAAATGGAACACAAGCATTAGATGTAATAAGAGAATGAAGGATAATTATGAATGCAAATAACAGATGGAAATAGGATAAAAATACAGTTTTACTGTGAAATTCTTCTGATTGAGTGAAAGGGAATTGTAAAACATAAATGTTCTTTTTTGCTATTGATTAGATTTCTCAAGACGGATAGTTTATAGTGACACTTTCTAAGGAAGGAAATGTTGACACAGACATTCAATCGCTGACACTGTGGGAATGGAGATAGCCTGGTAAAGAGAAAAGCTTATTAAGTTTGTAAAATTTGTTCAGAATCATATTGTAATTTTGTGTTTGGATTTATTAGAACCTTGCTTATTGACGAATGAGTTCGATAGGAGAATCAAGGACTATTAGTACTTCGTTCGGTTTAACTCCGATGATAATACCGAATTCGCAACAACTGGAAAAACTCGTATTGTATTTTGGCGTAAAGAAAACGACATGAAAGCGTTTAACTACTACTCTCCTGGAAACATACCGTCAATGAAAATATTGACTTAAACAGTCTTTATCCCTGACAATACCTAAGTCGTAACAGGCACAACAGATGGACATATTATTGTATGGGATATTTCCCTCATTATTGAGAAAGTAGATACACCTAAAGAACGAAGAGCGATTAAACTCGTGGATCTCATGAATAAATCTAAGAAACCAGATGGCAAGAAAGGATCTAATTCTATTAATATTCTTAAGATTTAAGATAACTATCTCGTTATTGGTTCTTCCAATGGATCGATTAGATTCTACGATTTCTAATACAGAATCATCGCGTGGTTTGAAGATGCTATTATTGGATCGATTAGTAATATTTCCTTCGCTAACACGCCTATGATTTAGGAAAACGAAGATGAAGATGGTTTCGATGATGACAGGAGGGTATTCTATTTATTTAGGATATAATTAAATTTATCAAAGGAAATGCTTATGTTTTAGCAAGAAATTAATTTTGGTTTATTTGTTTCTTTTCTATTCAGGATAAAGCAGAAAAAGAGGTTAAGTTCATTTGTCCTGATTTTATCGTTGTAGACTTAGATGCTACTGTCACAATGCTGAACTACAAGTTATTCGAAGAGCTAGACGATGAAAAGAAAAAGGGAACTGTTTTAATGAAATCTATTGTCTCGCCTATTATCGCAATGAGTTGCAGACCTAACTCCAGTGTTATCGGAATATGCTGTGAAAATGGCAACCTTTATGAATGGAACTTCCAAGAACGCTCCTCGATCTTGAGTCTTCTTAAAGTTTTCGATCCAGAAAAGGAAACTCTTCCGACTTGCATTGATTACTCTCCAGATGGAAATTGGCTGTCTGTTTCCACAAAAGCAGGAAAAATACATATTTTCGATTGCGAAAAAAGAGAATGGTAAAATGCAGTGCTGGAAGTCTCTGAAAGTGAATAAGCGAAAGCTCGGGTGACCATGTAGGTGTTTTCATCTGACTCAAAGAATCTAGCTACTATGGATACAGATTTCGCTGTTTCACTCTTCACAATTGGTATGATAAAAGGATATAATGATTCATAAAATTCATTTAATTTACACACATTTTTCTCCATCAGATCACAGATTGTTCGATGTAAACAACCCAAAAGAATGGCAGTTTGTTGGAAAACACAGAATCCATCACGCTGAAATTCAGTCCATCGCTTTTGGAGAGTCCAAGGATGATACTGGGAAAAAATATTACAGATTGTTCTCGATTGGTGCTGACATGAAAATGGTAGAATATGAAGTCATTGAGATCGATCACACTAAACAAAAAGGTCAGAATGTCAATTATCTTGATCGTCTCCGCCTCAAATCAATCTCCTCGGTAGGATTATCTTGTTTTCTTGTTTTTTATTCATATAAGATGTAGTATTTTAGGTATCCTCTTTATTAATTAGAATTATCATTGTTTTTAAAACTAACTCTGTTCTTCTTAATTATCTAAAAGATTGAGCAAGAATGTGTCCCTACTGCATGCATATGGTATCCAATTAACATGTACAAGGAAGATGTATTACTCACAGTCAACGAAGAATTCAAAGTCAAATTATGGCAGTTCATGAAAGATAACTTTAAGTGTAACTATTTAATTCGAAATTACTCAATTCATTATTTCATCATAACAATAATGTTTTTAGTCTGCAAGAGGACTTGTCTTGGTCCTGTCTACGGAGGAGCAATAAATAAGCTGCTAATATTAAACCAAAACGATGCCCAAAATGATTACTAAGATAAATATCTCGCTTACTCAACAAAAGAGAAAGTTGTTGGAATAATCAAATTGCCATTAGAAGGTAGATTTCACGCAAATTCATTATTAAGCTATTCCATTATCTCTTACACTTTATTATCTTTTTATTACAGGAAATCCAAATCAAACCATGGGTCTGATTGCTCATCCTGATAAAATCACTAGCATAAGCAGCACGAATGATGGCAAATACTTCTTTTCTTCTGGCTCAGATGATTATTGTGTGAATATCTGGTCAGTTAATGTCTCCGCATTAGAACAGATCTTCGCTAGTAAGCTGAGAAATTTAAAAATTTAATAAATATCTTTGTTCATTTATTCAAAGCAAACCCCAATGAAGACCCTTATCCAAAGCTGCTTGAAGGAGGTGAAGATGGATAGACCCATCAAGATCTCAAGAATTTCTTCTATTATTCTTAAATTAGAAGTAAAGATGAGCACACTACGAAAGCACGAAAACTTGATGGAAAAGTTCCTCTGATTGCAATCCCTGATATGATGCGCTCAATGGGTTATTATCCAACGAACAAAGAAATAGAAAATATGCAGAACGAAATTCGCTTCTCAAAATATATCGATCCTGGTGAGCAAGTTGAAGAACTCGATCTCAATATGTTCCTCAAGTAAAACAATTAATGTCAACAAGAGCTGGGTCAATTCTATTTATTCATGACTAATACTGATTTAATTAAATTTTGTCTTTAAATCTCAGGTTATTCGTGAACCATCGTCCAGTTTATGGTATCGGAAAGAATTAAATCGGAGAAGCTCTCCATGAACTAACAAAGAACTTAAACTCCGAAAATCCTGGAGACATAGCAATAGCAGAACTTAAGAAAATTCTGACTTCAGAGGGAGAACGCATGACAAATGAAGAATTCGATGGTAATTAAGATAATAAGTTCTCCTGTTATCCTTTTATCTCATTTGTTTTCTCACAAATTTCTCTAAAAAACTAGAATGCTTGAAAATCTTGTGCGGAGAAAACGAAGAGCAAATACCTTAGCAAGTCAACGCTGATACGCTCTGCGAGGACGTTCTAGGTAAAACTACTTATTTATTGCCTTGTTTTGATATCTGAAATGTTTTAATTGTCAAAAAATCAAAAGGTTTCGAAGATCTTGAAGGCGAAGAAAGAGACGATAATGTTGAAGACCAATATGAAGATGAAGAAAATGATGAGTATGATCAAGACTGATAGAATTTTATGTGTTTGAAATATCTTTCGATTCATTAAGATTAAACATTTAGTTTTTTCCTAATAAATTTTTTTGGTTTTCAAATTTCGCTTAATAATAATATTAGGGGGAAGTGGAATTCATCTAACATTTGAGAATTTGTATCATTTAAATAATCATTTAGCTTTTTCAGGGAACAGAAGATTTATTGACCTGAAAATTTTACATGCTTTAGAGTAAAAATTAAGAACGAGTTCTAAAATCCTTCTAAGAATCTTTTTTTGATAAAGCGAGAGAAAATTAATTTGTTTCGATTAGGATTCAACTGGAAACAAAAGCTAAGTTAAGTCAATTGAAATAATTTAGAACATGATACTAGACCCTGCCAAAACTAAGCGAGGAACATATGTAGCCCTGAAGATATGGGCAGTTGGGTTTGTGGGGTTTCTAGCGTATCTAATGACGGTATTTATGGATGAATATTTTGAGCAGCAACTCATAAGAATTTTCATTTGATAGATTCCTCAGGAATTCGGATTCAAAGGCAAGATCGATGAATGTTGCTGTGAAGCGGAGCTTGTTCTTGAAACAAATTAGTAGATTTATCAAATGCTCGATGATCTCTCTGTAATAAGCATAATCCTTCTAATACTTCATAAGTTTTGGATATTTTTTGAGTGCTTTTTTTAACTGGTTTGATTTATTTGCATTCAGCACACTAAATTTTTCAGAACTTTCAAAGTCAATATCGATACAGAATGTTCCTTCTTCTCAGTAGAAGGCCATTGCCTGTATTAGAGCTGCTCAGTTTGTCGCTGTGACTCTGGGAATGTATGATAATTTTTAATTCATTTGAGAAAATGGAGGTACACAAAACTTTTTTTTAGATTCCATTACAGTGGTAGAAGACTGACCTGATATAATAAGCAAATGTGGATATTGTTGACTGGCCTAATGATACAGCAGCAAAGGAATAAGATGGATGGCATTGGAGAGTTGAAGAATTTGAACATACTGGAGGTGTGTATGTTGATCTTAAAGACAATGTCGAAGCTAATACAGGATATCAAGGATAGAATATCTGGAAGCTTATTCAAGAAGAAAATTGTTTCTAAGGTAAGAACAAAAAGTAGAAGAGATATTGTATAGTTAACCTCATAACAATTTCTTGCTTTTCAGGTGAGAATTTATGCGTCGAGCAGCGCGCTTTAAACAGAGTCTTAAGTGGATTACACACAAGCGTGAACACACAATTGAGTGAACTTTACATTGATTTCGAATCAGATCGAAAGAAAATGTATCCAAACTGGAAAATGTACTTCGAGAAAGTTGGTGATTACCCAGACAGAATCAAGAATCTTCATTTTTATTACTCTGTGCTTCTGCGAGCAATCAACAAAGCCTCTGATGTTATTAGGGACTATAACTTCACAACTGGAGATACTGAAAGTGATTTAAATGCTAAGAGACTTGTGAATCAAATACTTGATATAACTACAGTTGAATGTGATCACCCTTTTTAGGAAGAATCACTGTTTTAACTTGAAGGAGTAAGTTATTATTTCTTTTTTTTTTTGGTTAATGCTTACTGATTAAGCATAAATATAATGATTTTCACAAATCTTGTCACAGAAAAAGGAACTAAAGCGACACTACTAAAATTACATCCACAATATCACTCGAATCATGGATTGCGTGGAATGCGAAAAATGCAAGGTATTCGGCAAGATGCAGGTCTATGGAATTGGAGTAGCCCTCAAAATACTCTTTTCCGATGATTCTTCTGAGAACATTCAGCGTCTTTAGCGCAACGAACTCATTGTATTTATTTACCTTGATTAAATAAATATCCATTGAAATAATACTAATATTTTCTTATTTTTCTCTCTTAGACTCTTGTGAATGCCTTCATAAAATCAGCAAGCAGCTTAGATATTGTTGATAAGATGTTCCAAAGAAGATTCAAGGCAATTTCCTCTATCGGATATGCAGTATTTAGCTCTTCTTTCTTTTTCATGATGTTCCTTCTTTTTGCGATGGCTTTCCAAGAAAAATATCTTGGAGAAAAAGTCAAAAGAATGTTTAGAAGCTTCCCAACAAACGTCCCAGACCCTGAGAAAAGGCGTAATTAGTTGATTGCAAAGTAGCAAGAAAAAGCTCGCAAGGAGATCTTCAGTGATAAAAAGAATGATTGAGAATTTCAGGAAAATTAAATTGTTTTTCTTGTTGTATAATTTTTGGGTTTGTATTTTATAAAACAATAGATAGAGGGAGAAAAATCTAAATCTTAACTTTAAATTTCTTTTGAGTCTTCCTTTCTTTGCTCTAGTCGTTTCTTCTTCTCGATTAGGGATATTCTACTTCTTCATAGGTTCTTATAAAATTACAATGCAGCAGAAAACCCAACTTTAATCTTCTAATCGAAATAACAATATACACAGTTAAACTATTTGTCAAGTACGATTAATAGAAAAATCTTTCTCATAAACTGTATAAGTCTCATGTTCAGTCATTTTCTCCTTGGAGATTCAATTCACTTCTTGGAATTGTTAATAATTTCTACGCCATCATATCGAATTTCAAAGAGTACATTGTGAACCGACTGCAAAGGTAAGTTTCTTTCTAGAAATATATTTCATACAAAGAAATAATTTGGAATTTCATTTCCTAAATACATGCTAATTGACAGTTTTTTACTTCAAAATCTTGGAAGATCTCTCTGTGATTGAAGTAAGTATGTGCAAACAGTCTGTATAATCTCCGAACGATGTAAGCAAGGTTTTTTACTGCGCTCTATGGAATCGAAACTCTGCATTTTTAGTTAATGTTTTCAGTGAAAGAAAACAAATCAGTTGTATTTTGTAATAATCTTAACCTGCTATTGTAGTTTTTGATGTTTTAAAGAATAGTCGTTGACTGGTCTAGGTTATGGATCATATAGTCAATAGCTGAGCACTTATGGTTTTTATACAAGAATAGTTAGTTATTACTCAAAGCAGATCAAATTATTCAAAAAAGAAACAAAAAACATCTTTAAGTTTCATGAAATAGTTTTGTACTTCTTGAGCATTTTTATGTGCAGCACACAAATACAGCCAATCTTCAGCAGCCTTCATTTTAGGACATGTATGGGAAGTGCATATTCCTTTGAGCTACGTTGCTAGCAGATTAAGTTCAAGGATGAACTACCTGAGATGCTCATACTGCCATACATTAATATCTACATCATTAGGAGGTTCGCAGATTCGAGATATATTCGATGGGTCATTGCCTACAAATCAAACAAACCCTAAATACTAAGCAATTTTTCAAAAAGTTCATCGATCAATCTACGAATCAATTCCTAGATGTACTCCTGTACAGCGAGAGGACCCTGCATAGTTGACACATCTTCAATGTCCCTGAAATAATTTTGAACAATTTTTCAGCTAAAAAACTTAAGGTTTTCGAAAGCACGTTATGTAGTTATTTTACCATGCCCATAAATCAGCTTGGCGAGTACCTGGTTTGTTTCTCCTCATTATATTCTAGGAAATTATTAAGCAAATAAGTAATTTGTTGATAAATTCATAAAGAACTATCAATATGCCTCCCAATCAAAAAAAAAAATTTACTTGAAGAAAAAAGAAAGAAAATTACATTACAGCAATTGACTTCTTGGGGAGAGAAAGTAAGACAATTTCTTTTGAAGCCTAAATAGAAAGAAATATATGAATTGTATCAAAAAGAAAAACTCCAAGAGACACTTCAATCACAATCATAATAACTTTCAAAAACTATCAAAGTGAAGAAGGAAATCGAAATAATTCCAAAAAGCAAAATAATAAAAATGGACACTCTACTGTACCTCTTCCCCTCAGTTTTTCATCACAAGTCTTTGCAACATCTCTCTCTTCAAGAAAGGACAAGATTCTCTCTTAGTCCTTCCATGCAATAGACTCATTCTCTCGAAAAATCTCTCTAGTTTTTTAAGACATAGTTTTTAAATTCGCTTCGACTCAGAGCGTTCCATTTCGAATATTTTGCATCGAAAATTGCTTCGAACATTTCCAACTTTGCTTGATAAAGCTAATCCGTCCCTTATTTTCATCATTTTACTTAATTTTTCAAAAAAAAAATAATCTCTTTTACATTCTATTTATCGCACATGCGCACACACACACACACAATCAATATTCGCATAAAACAAACATTTTTTTACAAATCTCAATCCTTTTCATATTTAAATTTCGCTCCTTTCCAAACAAATTCAAATTCAAAAAAAGATTCCAAATTCAAATTACAAAAACCAAAAAATTCAAATTAAATTCAAAAAATCAACCCAAAAAAATCAAATAATATTCAAATCCAAATTGAGATTAATGTGAGAGGGGAGATCATTTTGTTAGAAAAGTTTTAAGATTTCAGTGATTGAGAGTGAATTTACCTTAACAATTCAGGTTGGTTTGATCTTTCCAAATGAGATCTCTTTACTTAATCTTTTCATTATTATTCAAAAAGATAATCTTGCAAGATCGTCATTTTTCTTTCCTTAAACAATCAAACCATGAATGTTCATGTTTCTAAGTTACTACAACATGAAAGTAAGCAGGAAGTTATTCATGGAAGTATTTAGTAACTCAGGGCTTTTTCAAACGAAAAAATATCCTCAACTGTTATTTAACAAGAAACTGTAAAATGCTTGAGTAAGCAAAGTTTAATACTCTAAAAAACACTTTCAATCCAAATTTTACCAATAAACATATTATTTTCATAACATTCCATCTTCCTTCAGTCTTTAAAGCATGTTAGCTTCATTTAAAATAAATATTTCTCATATGATTCTCATCATTAAATGAAGAAATTTTCATTGATATTGAGAAATAGATGATTTACCTTTGGTTAACTCTTTTGTCAGGCATTCATTTTGTATTCCCACCCATTGCAGCCCATTTTCATAAAAAAGAGCTTTAAATATCAATGATATCTACATTTTGCTTTAGACATTGACGAAAAACCTTGTTCAAAATATCTTACAGCATAAATAACATTTGAATTAACTACTGTACTTCATAAAATATGCACAAGATTCTGCGATAAGACCCAAACTAAGATAAACACAAGGAGATCACCAAGAAGTCCACCGACTATTGCATCTGAAGAAGAAAGGAAATACTTTAATGGCTTGAAACCTGCCTTCATGATTACTAAGTAAGACACCACAAAGAACATGATAAAATATATTATCGTTCCTGAGAAACCATCGAATCCCAGTAACCCTGTCGCGAGTCCTGCATTCAGAGATCCAAAAGTTCTCAGCTTCTTGAGCAGCACCATATTCTTTGTCAGGCGCTGATCGTTAATGGAGAATTGTTTTTTCTGAAACTCCAAGATTTCTTTTTCTCTATTCTCTTAAGTTCGAACATTCGATACTTGAGATGATGAAACCCTCTGTGGTCCATGAACTTTCTACGCAGCAGGTATCTTTGGTGGCATTTTCTGTATGTAGGACTGATCTATTATTTTTAGCTATTCTGATTTCGTTTCTTCCTTCTATTTTAAATCTCTCTTATTATTGATTATTTCTCCCTTCTAAAGAATGGTACCTTACGCTAATAATCCAATAATGTATTTGCATAAACTAAAATGCTTAATGATCCTTTATTGTTTTGTTGAGTTGTATCACGTGACTGTTAAGCAGAAAATATGGGGTTGGGGTTGGGGTTGGGGTTGGGGTTGGGGTTGGGGTTGGGGTTGGGGTTGGGGTTGGGGTTGGGGTTGGGGTTGGGGT
>Ga0302271_10001603_pt1 | contig 21567 bp, 12 predicted proteins | sample III_Bog_N1_1_FD_198767 | JGI IMG/M metagenome (GOLD analysis project Ga0302271, IMG submission 198767) | Peat permafrost microbial communities from Stordalen Mire near Abisko, Sweden - III_Bog_N1_1 | ecosystem: Environmental > Terrestrial > Soil > Wetlands > Peat | place: Sweden: Abisko... | reverse complement strand
CTACGCTCTCGTCGTGAGAAAAAGACCATGAATTATAACATTAACGCATAGTTCTCCCATTTAATGGCGACTGCACCGATTGCGAAGGCTGCTAAAATTATCAAACTTCCTGAACATTAATTATTCTTAGAAAGAGAAAAACTTCAAGAGCTTCTACAGAAAGAAGAAGACTATAAGTGTCTCAGTACTAGGGCTAAGAAGTTTGAGAAAGACGATGACAAGCATAGATTAGAAGAGAATGGCTTAACTAAAGCTGATAATGCTTTGAAAGATTAATATTGGGCATCTGGATTCCCAACTTGGTTAAAATAGGACTACAATTCGTTTTTGTAAGGCAGTGAAAGGTTTGGGAAAACTGCTTACAAGGAGATTTCAGAGGTAATTATGCTAGGTTTTGTATCTTTGTCATGTTCAAGTGCTTTCATCCAGTTCAAGTTAAGAATCCTAATCAAATAATCTAATACATTTTTTGTAATTCTTGGAAACAGCACATGAAGACAAAAACAGAGGAAGAAGTTGAAGCATACAGCAAGGTATTCTGGGAACGGATTGATATGCTTTCTGAAAAGGAAAGAGTGATAAAGAATGTCGAGAGAGGTGAGTAGGTTCTCAAATAAAGATAAACCATGGCAGAATTAGTAACAAAAATCACAAATATTTTTGAATTTAATTCAAATTATTTGATGTATCTCAATGCGAAGATTGATTCATGATTTCTGCTTGGTATTTTTGACATTTAGCTTAAAGAGAGATGCAGCATGTACACTGAGCCTAGTGAGGAGTTTGAGTTTAACCCATCGATTTACAATAAATCAAAATCACGATTCTTCTCAACTGAGAATGATAAGTTCTTAGTTATCTCAAGCTTCCTGAATGGATATGCAAATTGGCCGATAATCATCAAGCAGATTAAGACACATCCATTATTTAGATTCGATCATTTCTTCAAGTAAGTATTTATTTGCTTTGTAATGTATTGTACATTCTAATTCGTTTCTTTAGGAGTCGAAGTGAATATGAACTAAATAAGAGATTGCAGAGTTTGCTAAAAGTTCTTGAGAAAGAAATCGATTTCATCTAGCAAATTGAAGTCAAAAAACTCAAACTCAAAGAAGAAAGAGAGAATAGAATATCTTCAGCGAAGAAAGACGCTTAAAATGCTGTTTCAGCAGCAGCTGCTGCCGGTGGTACTGCTACTGAATCAGCAAATTCAATCCCTGCTTTGAAAACCAGTGCAAGCAATGATTCGTTATCTCAATAGCAGTAATAGCCATAAGAAGAATAGTAGTAATAGATACCATAATAGCCAAAGAAACCAACAACTGGGTCAAGAAGTAAATAAAACAGCGCAAATACTACCAATTCAACAGGAGCAACGATAACTACAGCTACATCTAAATAAGCACCATAGATGAAACAAAATTCATTGCTAAATTATGGAGTTAAAGTTGATAAGAAACCAATAGAATAAGCTATTGTTATTGATCTAGAAAGTGAAGATGATGGAGTTGAACCATTGATTGTTAAATAAGATACAGCATCTGAAGCGATAGTCGTACAAAATGATTCTAAGGGTGGTAACAACAACAAGAGACCTTCAACGAAAACAGAACCAAATGAATCACAGCCATATAAAAAGGTCAAAGAATAATGAACAATTCTTCTGATTGGCTTTGTTTATTAAGTGAAATCATAAGATTTTCATATTTTTAAGAGCTAGCAATGTGTGTGTCTGTGCATGTGTGTTTGTCTTCTAAAATGGCTCACAGCAGTAAAGAAAAATACTGCAAAAGTTAGTTTTCAAACTTTTTTAAAAATTCATTAAGTTATGGTCTTAGAATGATTATGTTTCTGCTAGTTTATGTGAAAAGAAGCTGCGAGCTCATAAGGAATTTAAGCCATAAGGTGATTATTTTATCTCAAGATAGTATTTGGCAAATAAATGCATAATGGGCACATTTAATACCTTATTTTTTAAGTTTTGGCTTCTTAAAACTTTGTGTCTGTTGAAAAAGTTATTATTTGGATTTTCCCCCAAATCATCTTGGTCGATTCCTCACAGCGATCAGATTGGATAGTCATCCTTAAATGGCTGCAGTAGTATTTCTTAGGTTAATTTTGCTCTTTATTCGTAAAGCTAAAATGCATGACATGTTTAAATTTTAAGGACCTATCCTCAAGTACCTACGGATTTATGATATTTTCATAATCTTTTTCGTTAGACAATAATTTCATTAGTTTGCAGTTTGTCAATAGCATTAGAAGTAATAACAGAATTAAAATGACACCTACAATAATAACAACAAATGTGAGTACTGAATACTGTCCTAAATTGGAAAAAGTTAAAGAAGTTAGCACATATTTGTTTTCTTCTTATTTTTGGTTTACAAATTGTAAAAGCTGTATACTTGAAAAATCAAGTGAAATGAACAAAACAATTCTAGGAAATTCATAAAGTTTTTTTTTGTTTTTTGTCTTTACCATTTTTACTTTTTTAGCAATAACTTCCGTTTAAACTTCTGCACATTCCACAAAAGCAAGTTTATCTCAATCTCAAGAGCTGCTCGATATCTTACGGTTCTATTATTACTATTAACAAATATTCTCAAATGTTGTCATTGAATTGAAATCACTATTTCAAAGTTTCTCTCTCTCTCACTAATCAAATTATTGTGCTTGTAATTTCTTCAAATAGCAAGTTCTTCTGTTTAACTAAATTTATCTTTCTATGAAAGCTAGTGGTATTATTCAATTATATTAGCATCAATTTGTGTTTTGTGAAAAGACAATGATTCTCAGTTTTAAAAGAATTGAATTAAAAACAAAATTGTATTTGTAATTATTAGGCATTTCAAACAAATAAATTTTAATCTTCCCAGTCCTTTCTCTAAAAAATTACACCAAATATTAACTATGACTCACTAATTTATCTCTAGCTTCACATAAGATTAATTAAGAGATGCACTCAACCCAATTTTTCTTTTCTTTCAAAACTATTTTTTCCATATTGACTAAAAATGAATCTTTCCATAAGAAGAATCTATTTAAGCATCAAAGTTCACCCTCAACACAGTGCTATTTTTGCAGGACAATCTACTGGTGTATCAATTTCAACATTATTCCCTAATTTGACATTGTATCATTGCCTAAATAAAAAATAATCCAAAAGTAAAACCGAATCTAGTCATTCTTTTGGCTTAGCGCATAAGATTCTAAAAATAAAATCTTCTGTGTATGTTAATCCGAAGTAAATTCTAGTGGCTAAATCAAGGATAAATAGCTGGGTGGTTTTTGTAAATTTAGTTTTTAATTATAAAACTGAGAAGCGCACTTTTAAAGGCAGAACTTTTAACAAATTAAAAGCACATAGGATTAATAGATAAGGATGGGAAGTAAATAGATTTTTAAATAAATATTGATAGAAATAGAACAGGAGGGAAAAAAGAAGAAGAAGATAAAGAGGCTTAATGTAAAACATTATTAGTGTCTTATAAAAGAAAGATAAGCGGCTGGCTGATATTCTTGGATGATTACATTTTTTGTTAATTTTTTAGATTTTTCAAGCTGCTTGCTTAGTAGTAACCTGAATGAGTTTGGAGTATTATGATTCTATGTGAGAAATTTCAAGATAGCTTGAATTTATAGAGTTCATTGACATTCTCAAGTCCTTTAATGAAGATAGGAATAGCTTTTATGTGAATATCCTTGTTTTTTAGTTTATCAGATTCTTCAACGTATTTCTCTGCGTATTCTGTGAAGAATTTAAGTGAAATTTACTTGAAAAGTGTCTTGAAAAGGAACATATTAGGAGAATCTGCAGTCTCAGATGCTCTCCATCCTTGTAGGAAATCCTCCTTGTTTTTAAGATTATTCAAAGAATTCTTCAGGAATTCTGAATGGAATGCATCAATAAGGCTGCTTTCATGGTTGAGACCCTTCTCGAGGAGGTCGCGGATAACAAAATTGTTTTGGATGGAATTCATCAAGGCATTTCCGAAATTCTTGAATACATTTTTTTAGCGAGATTGTTTGTATTTCTTTTTAGTTTTATCGACTTTTCCGATTTTCTTACTCGATTTACTCACTCCGGTTGAAGCGTCTTTCTCTTCACTTTGCTGTTGATCTTCATCATCATCTTCTTTTTCAGGAATTTTCTTGGAACCACTTTGCATCTTGGAAATAGCATGAGTTGATTCTATTTTAACTTAACTTTGGCTAATACTATCTTTTCTCTCAGGACAGGCTACAGAAACTGTATTACTAGCTTCCTATTCTTATTTAATATTTGAAATGGGATACATTGACTATTATTGTTATTCATACGATTATGCATTCATAACTGGCATGTATCCATAATTTTATTATTATTATTGATTAGAAGGGAAAGCAATACTAGCATAAATCTCTTAATTTGGGTACACTCCATTCATGTATTGCCCATTGCAGAAATACTAGTTATTACCAGCGGGAATGAACTTACCTGCAATCTCATATGGTTCCACAAATAGCTATTTCTGATCGAAATGAACGACTTAGTCATGCACATAGTTGAGTTAATATTGCTATGGTTAGAAATGAAATTATTATTGTTATTGTTGCTAATACTATTATTCATATAATTGTTCATCTTGATAATTCTAAGGCTGCATTTCAGCATATTATCGAATATTTGGTAAAAACCCTCTTTATTATGAAGACTAAGGATAGTAAGGATCATAAGCTTCTTCTTGTGTTTCTGAGAAAGGAGGCACCTAAGAATCGGTGTCAAAGCCTGATTCTACTCTTGTAGGGTTATAGTAATAATAAGAGTAGTTAATAGAAGGAATTGCTTGGGATTTGCAGTCTTGCATAGATGGATGGTAAGGTGTTGACTACACTGCGTTGTTGTACTCGTAGATTCTAGGGTCGATCAGTTAATTCATGTTTATAATCTAGATATGTATTTCTTGGACTTCTATTCTCTCTCGGTATCTATTTTACAAACTTAATTGAATGTTGATTTCGTAGAGATCTGGTGGGGAAATTGCTTTTCCTTGCAGTAAATTGATTATGAAATATTATAATTGTTTTTTTATATTATCGATTTACCTTGGGAGAAGAATCCTCCCTTTTTCAATTCGTTTTGTCTATTGTGCTCAATTAGAGTATCAGGATCTGTCAGGAGGAATATGGATAATATCTCCAACTCTGGTGTATTTTTCATTTATAAGAAATGAGTGGACAGTTCTGTAAGTCTCACGCTAAAATATTCCTTATTTAATCATATTCTCGATACCATTCAATTTAGTCGCATTTTCCCAACAAAACATCTCTAGCATTCAGAATCTTTCAAAAAATCGAAGCTAGAATTAGAATTTGAATTGTTTTTCTTTGATGTTTTGAGTTTACAAAAAAGTTGTTATCAAAGCATCTGGAAAAGAAAAAACACAATCATATCTAAGGCTTTTCCTTCGAGTCATCATCCTTTCAACAATTCCACCAGTCATGGTAATTAGTAGAATAATTTATCGGACTATGCATGCTAAGCTTCTTGTTTGATTGTTTTTTACAAAATTTATTTTGAAAAATTTATCAATTACGATAGAAAACGCTCAGATTTTGGGGAAAGTAAATTATATCATCAAATTCGATTTGTACTTGGAAATTTTGAACAGCCTGCGAATGTAAGTCGAACCCCCCCAACGACAAGGGAAAATTATCAATTTAACTCAAATTACACTCTTAGGTTTTCCAACTTAATTATTTCTATTAAGTTACCACTTTCAAAACAAAGTTTCTTTTAATAATTAGTGTAATGGCTGTTGAAAATGACAATAATTGAATATAACACTGATTTCGAAGCCGCCTTCTATTACATGGTCCGTCATCTGAATCAGCAAGATTATCAGAAAGTCCTCAATCAAAAATTTAGCCTCTAGCTTTGTTTTTTAAATGAATAGTTTCAAATGAAAGAATTTTAATAATTTTCTCAAAAAGTTACTTACAGTTTCATTCTTAAAACTTTTCCAAAATATTGTCGTTTTACCTGCGAATGAGCAACCTCAAATAGCTCTGAAAAGAAGAGGATGGTCTAATTGTATATTTACTTTGATTGTAGGAATACAAAATTTTACAAATAGCTAAATTCATATTATCAGAATCTATTTTCATGTGCCTCAAGTGTACTTGTAACATCTGATAAAAAAAACCTTAGTATAGCTTGTAGGAAATACTTTGAATTTTTAATAATTTCTGTGATTTTTCTTAAAACAGAATAGGAATGTGTCACTCAACAAATGATTCCGTTGAATTTATCCTTCCCCCTTTTTGGATTTTTTCAACCAGTCGTCTGATATTATTTCCCTTTATTTTCTTAGCAATCAGGAGCAATAGAAGAAGGGAAAAGTGTATTCTTAAATCACTTTTGAAAAAAAAAGAAACCTAAAAAATATAAAATAACAATTCGTTTGGTTTAACCGTTCCGTGTTCAGCTTCTAGCTCATTTATATAATTACTATGTTTGAACTTTTTTTTTCATTTATCTGAATCCTTTCTTGGGCAGCATTAGCTAAAAGACTTGTTTTAAGCTCATTTCTAAAAACCTATCAGGAAATCAGAATATAATTAAGTTAATTTCAGAAAAGGGGGGAGGGGAAAAACAAAACATAAGAAGTTTTTAGCGTATCTAGCTGGTTTGCTATTGGAAATTAATTCCCCAAAAACAAGGTCAGCTGGATATTTTTTTTCAAAATCAAGACAGCTGAATAAATTGAAATCCTGAGCGGTGACAAACAAATTTTGCATAAAAGGAAAAAAAGGTCATTTCTAACTATTTTACCAGTAATTAATAAGAGCTTTGGGATTACATTAGTGTATTGAAAGGTTTTTGATATCTTTAAGCTTAATTTATGAGTAATCTGGAAGCCAAAAGGCCCATTCTAAAAAATAATAGTTTCATCTTATAATTTGACAATCGAAATGTTGATGAGAACCATTTCTTAAAATATTTGAAAAGTTCCACTGATTGAAAACTAAGATAAAGATTGGAAAAATACTTAAATTTTTGAGCTTTTTTTACTTTGATTAATCTTACGAGAAGAAGATTTCAGAAGAAAAAAATTATTAGCAAAGAAGTTTTTGGAGTTATTTCTTTTTGAGAAAATCAATAATATGGGATTTATTCCATTTTGCTTGAAAGATTTTAAATAGTTAACTAACAGAGAAAAAGTTAGAATGATTTCTTTGAAAATTATGTCAGAAAAAGATGTTAAAATATTCTAATTTTTCAGTTTTATGAAAGCTAATCATTGTTGAGATTAATAACTTCTTATATCTTTTAAAAAACTCTATATCTGCCTTGATTGATTGATTACCAGTTTCGTAGATAAAGACAATACGCCAGTAGCGCTTCCAAGGAATTAATTTGAAGATATTCTTGGTATCTTAAGACAAATAAATATTTCAAGAGCGTTATTTTTTGAGAGTTCATCAACAGATTAGAATCCGTGTATCTCCCATTCTAGTGTAGTTTCATAAAATGAGTTGAATTTCAATTGATTTGTCATTTCAAGATTAAGAACACAATTATTATGAGAAGTATAGTAAAAAATGAAGCACTTTGAATAATTGCTTTGAGATTCTTTTTTTTTAGAATCTGTGATGCAGTTTTAAAAAAAGTATTTCTCAAAAAAGAACATTCAGAAACAATGCATATTAATTTCCCAACAAATCTCCAATTCTTTTGAATGAAGTTGGAAGTCTCAGAAAAAGCAAAGGAAAACTTTCTGAGGCAGGCAAGGCGTGTTTAATTTTTGTTTTTTTGCTTTCAAGAATGTAAATGCTTTTTGATTGATAGTGATTCATGAAAGTGTGAAAGTGGATTATTTTTGAAATAAAGATATCCATATATTCACTCAAAGCTTTTTGTTTCTCATGTAAAAAAAGACAGAAATTTACTTAAATGACTAGAATTTACAGAAATAATCTGTTTTTACAAATAACAAAAAACATTCTTTGTTACATGGTTCTTTTTTCAGCTAAATCTCTTATGATAGCTCAAAGTATCAATGAAAAATGTAAGCAACTAGGAAAAAGTGGAACGATAGCTTTGAGGATCAAAATTTTTGTCTAGAGGAATAAATCAGAATTTATCAAACAGATAATTATTTGGTTTGGTTTTTTAATCCCAAAATAACCTCCTAAAACAATCTCTTTGCAAATATCTAAAAAAAACAAAAACAAAGGAGATATTAATTTGTTTCTTGGATGATAAATGTGATTGAAAGAGAATTTTGTGAGACATGCTGCTTAGTTTTCAAAAAGATTATTAAATTATTTAAAAAATGAAGAAGAAGAAAAAGAGTAAACACAATATGTTAAATTTAAGATCAATTAAAGAACATGTTTAGTTGAATAAAGTAAGCTAATATGAACATGGAAAAAAAGGGCTGCATTAAAAAAGAAAGATAAATAAACAAAAGAAGTAATTTCATAAAGGAAAATGTTCTTTAATTAATAGTAATAGTTTTATGATTTCTTTTCATCAAATTCAGTGATTTCTTGTTTTGCAATCTCTACTAAACAACAATCAGATTAATGTCTCAATTTATTTTAATTTTTGATATCTAAATTTTGATTTTCTTAGCTGATCTATCACTATTCTCTATTGTGGATGTCTGTTTGTTAATGTTTGTTATAGAAGGTATTGAAATTGAAAATCTTGAGTGCTCTTTTAAAAAAATCACTTTCTTCATATTCTTTTTTTTTTCTTTTGCAAGAAAATCTCTTTTTCTCATGTGAGTTAATTTACCAAACATTAAATCTTAACTCTTTTGGTTTGTCTTTTGCTTATTGTCAGTTATTTCGCTAGTTTCGAATGGATTTTTTTTTGAGATTATATTTTTTAAACCAGAAATTGTTTTGGAAACCATAATAGGATTTTCTACAACATTGAAGTTATCAACTTTTATTAAGAAGCCTTTTGGTTATTGAAAGTGGAGTGATAAGGTATTACTAAAATACTTGCCTTTCTTGCTTCAATTAGATGAAGGATAGATGAGTATTACAATACAAATGGTTGAATAATAAAGGAGAAAAATAAAATAGGTTTATCAGAAAACAGCACATATCTAAAAATGGAATCAAGACAATTAAAAAGGTAGATGTTGTTAATAATAATGTTATAAAAAATCTCTACCTTAAATTCCATAAAATCATTGCTTAATTCAGGATGAAATCCATATAATTATTTCTTTTAATAGTAATACACGAAAAAAAAGGGATAAAAAGTAAATTTGTATATTATGAAAATAGGTGTAGCAGGCTCAATCGCAGCATCAAGGCGACGCAAAAAATAGCGAGAAATAGAAAGGAAATATCAATGTAAACATCATCACAAGCTCATAACTTGATTTGCTCTTTTTTTACTAAAATATTGAAAACATAGAAGGATCAGATTAGGATTCTGCGGAGATCAGTAGTGTAACTTAAGTTTAATAGGAATAAGATAACCAACAGATCGTCCTCGATGAATAAAACGAATTGAAAATAACAGATGTACCTGTGCTTGTCTGGGTAGTTTCAAGTAGTTTCATCTTAATAGGGTTGTATTTCATCATTGTATTAGCAGCACATGAGAGAGATGCAAGTATTCCTGGATTCAATCAAGGGTAAAAAGAACTAAGTAGTTAGATTTTATATTAGTTAGCAGTGGAATCAAACAACATTTTGTAGGTACTGGTGGCAGTATTTAGTATGTGCGATAGTTAGTGCAGTTGGAATTATCTTTGGCTTATCAGGTAGCATTGAGTCTGTATTCATAGATAAGCAGGTATGCTAATAGTTAATTTTTTTGCTAAGACCCAGCAAATAATGCAGAATAAGTTAACATTTGATATTTTAAAGAAATAAGGAATTATTTTCTCAAAGAGGAGTTTCTTATGTGTGAGTTCCTAAGTCGAGAAGAATCTCAATAATATTGGAGACATCTTGCTTGTCAAAAGAGGATTCCAAAGTAAATTATTTGTTGGCAAGAGATACTTAAGAAGAAAAATTGAAAATAATAATTTCTATTTGCTTTTTTTGACAAACTTGTATGCTTATCAATAAAAAAATAAATATTTGTTAATGATATCTTCCCTCTAGCTAATTGTTGAGTTGATTGCTTTATGAAAGTGCTAACACATTTTTATTTTTCCTACTTGTAGATACAATGAACTCATCGATTCACTATGTGATTTCGATTAATTTTCTAGAAGAAAAAATGAATACGGAGATATTTGATCACAGTTCTTTCAAGAAAACTAGACAGCGTGTAAACTTTTTATTTTATTCTCGAAGATGCTTATTTAGCTGCTACTGCAACTCAAAAAGAAGGAGGGATCATTAAAAAATCTACTTTATTAACTGAATTATTACTTATTGATTTGAGTTATTTTTAAAACCAAAACAGTTCTTGCTCCTTAGAAGATTCTTGGGTTTCAGTTTGGATGCACAATACATAGGAATTATTGATGAAAGTATGAGAAATTGATTTTATGGGAAAGAAAAATTGAAATAAACAAGAACTGATGTGACTAAAGCTAGCTGATGAAGAGGGAGAAAAAGAGAAACAATAATGATCTTTTTTTACAAAAGAAAGAAGGAGAGAACTAACTGATTCAGAAATGAATCAACAAATAACACAATAGAATGCTTTAAAAGTTCAAGAAATTATTTCCCTCTTTTTTCTTTGTTTTTCTTCTTCTTCTTCTTTGCCATTTATTTCGTATTCTTACTTCTTTCTAAAAATACTTTTTCACTTACAAATTTGACTTTTATTAATCCATCATTTTTTGAAACACAAATACCAAAAAGAATATCATACAATAACTGCTTTTATCAAATAGATTCTCAAATAACTTCTTTTTTTCTTAGATCCTCTTCATCTTTCGTTCACGCGAAGTAATCAAATGGATTAGCAATTTCTCTAATGAGTTTCTTCGTTTTATCAGAAAGATCAATTGAATTAAACGTTATGGCTTCAGTTTAATCTCGCCAATATTATCCTACGAATTCCTTAACTTTTTTCTTCATATTTGGATTGATTGTCTTGGCACTGATGACTTCTCGCAAAGCATCTTCAGTCCAAGGTAATACTTCCTCTCTAAATGCAAGAAGCAACGACATCAGTACCTGCACTGCAATTTGTTTGTTCTCACATAGCGTTTGATATTCCTGTGTTTGCTTATCTTTTGGTAAGAGAGTCTATGAAAGTACTCGATATTTCTAGAAAATTGTATTCTGTTCTTCTTTTGTAGCTAATTTGAGTATCTCTCCTAAGCACTCCACAGCAAGTAATGAAACAGAATTGTTCTTGTCAGTCAGTCCTTTTAAGATTATTTTATCGACCTACACCAGATTCTCCTCGTATTCCTCGAAATACAGGAAATTCTTAGGAAAGATTGAATTTCAAACAATAAAAATATAATTAGAAATGCTAGGCTAAACAAAAATAATAACAATATATCATGCGCACAAATAAACAAATATGGACAAGGTGAAAATATTTTATTTTGTGTTACCTTGCAGAAGAGGATGACTTTCTATCTAGAAACCCAATTATCGCTGACTATTTTTTCTGCAAGAATACCCTTAATATCTTTACGAATATTCTAAGGATACTCATTGCATGACATCATCTTCAATATTTCGATTTCGTTAACGTTATCAGGCTGAATGAAAGAAAAAAGAATCATGTTGACATTGAAAAAGCATTAGAATAACAATTAAGATATCTTAATGGTATTCAACACCAACAATCACAAAGAAACTCATCTAAGCCTCTCTATTTGTTTTTGGTTACTTTGTTATCTAGAATATAAGTGAAGAAAGGTCTGAAGATTTCCCAGAAGAGATCATTCAGTTTTCTGACAGAAATGCTATCTAACACTTTAAACGTCATATGGCTGAGAAGTTTCTTCTTGCTGTCATTTTTCTCGTTCTTTAGTTTTTCAAAGAGTTAGCTAATGAACTTAGTGATCTGTTAGTTGTTCTCAAATGCAGTGTATTCACTTTAGACTATTAGTTCTTTGGAATCGATGTACTACTAAACTCCTCCTTTGATCCAATTTTCTTCTTTGAGCTTTCTGAAATTAATTCTACTGATAATAGTTGAACAGAGAATCTCAGCGAAAAGTTCAGTGTTTTCATCACATTCTTTGATGTCTTCAACATCGGAATCGATTATCATCTGTAATCCTTCAATGGCGTAAATTCTAGCCCAGGTTTGATTCAAAGTTATCATAATCTTGAGCATCTTATGGTATCTGAATCGTTTCCCTAAGCCTTTTTGAGTCTTTAATTCAGCTAATACTCGGCTAAAGAACTCTTCAATGTTATCAAATGTATTGTCTTTTTTTGTTAAGATTCGTAAAATCAAAAAAATTAATTAATGTTTTGCATAAAACATATTATGCTTTTTTCAATTACTTTTCTATGCAAGCGACATGCTAAGAAGCCAGTCTCTGAATAACTCAAGGGAGCAATTAGTGATGCAATCCGATGCTAGATTAACACAGTAATCTATGTATTATTTTCTATCCTATTTTGGTACTCTTTGTGTCCATTTTAGAACTGACCATACATAAATTGAAATCACTCTTTGTTTTGGTAAGTTATTATAATCATCAACTAAGTTTGCGATAATTGGGCTACTGATTTTGAAGAATCTATCACCTAATGCTTAGAAAGCCTTTTTGAGTAGTCTAGCATTGAATTCAAACAAATTGAAAGATAGATTGATGTTGAACAAAGATGTCTTTTTCTTATCACTGTCAAATGTGAAATTAAACAGAACTTGAATCTATTCGAAGACTTCTCCTTATCCAAGATCGATTTAGACTGCTTCAGTCTCAACTTCATCTTAATCGCTGGCATAGATTTCCTTAGCTTCAAAGACAGATTCAACGTATTTCTCGAAAAACACAGGATCTGTCAATCGATTAATCAAGACTTTTGCAAGCTCTCCTTCTGATTCTAACATATCATATCCAGTCTTATTGTAGAGTTTACTGTAGCCAAAATACGCACCGACTTCCTAAAATAAAATGTAAATTCATTATCATAATGAAAATAGCAAAATGATTGACTTATTATTAATTAAATACCCTTGATTTGATGAGATACGATGATAGATCATTTTTCTTAAGGAAATGATATTTATAGAATTCCTAAAGAGTGTATTCTCCTTCTCCTTCTTCTTCCATTTCACAGCCAGCAGATGGCCCAAAGCACCCAGGCATAGGTTCATAGATTTTCTTTACTACTCGTCTCTTTCGAAGATTCAAAAGTCTGAATAAAAACAATTATTAGTTTTTTGAAAAAGGAAATGTATTTTATTTTTTCTACCTGAATATGATCGCTCTTCCATATTGCGCTAGATGGAAGTCAGTTCTATTAGTAGCAAATGCTGTAGAGATTCTCGCAAATCTCACTATCTCTGGATGATTTATATCCTCAATGACATTCAAGAAATATATCACGAATAACCCACTTAATACCGTTGTTTTCCAGTGTGTTTTTGGATCTTCTGCTTTATCATTTGCTTTCGCGATGATTTCTAAGAATGCTTGCTGCACTTTTTTAGCTTAAGCTTTTGAAATGCTGTCTCTGTCAATTATCACATTCTACTTTATTGTATTGTACAGCTCACAACTTTAAATAACAGGACTCACTGTAGCTAGCTTCAAATGTTAAGTTCTCAGCTGTGCGAACAAATATGCATCCTCGTACGTATTCGAAAGTGTCTTTACGATCTAATCAATAACCTTCTATTACCAGATCTTTTTATCAAGCTACTCGAACACATCCAAGCATGAGAAAATATAATGGAACGTATCAGGGTTTGCAGCACAGCAAGGAAATCGCTGCAAGCTCTCGATTCTTAGATTCAATAAGAGCAATTCTTAGACTTTCTCGATAGTTGGTGTCATTTCTTAGAAGAATATTCGTTCATCCCTAACATAGTGATTCATGATTGCAACTGCCTTTTTGTGCAGGGGTTCGTAGATATTCTCACTTGTCAAGGAGAAATTCAAGTCGTGATCGAATCGAACGGACATTCTGAAGGAATGTGTAGGATGGAAGGATAAAATGAAAAAACTATTGAATAATGCCATTTTCTATGAGCCTAGATATGGATTTAAGAAAAAGAACATGTCAATTTTTTCATTTAAGTATGTCACACATTCACTAGCCAGGGTGAATCGATTGCTGAAGACATTTGGCCTATGGAAATCGTTGAGGACGCATAGCCCATCAATCATCTCGTTAGATCGCTTGATTTCTTCGATGAGATATGACTCCCCGAAGCATTCTCGGATTAGGTACTGGAAGATCTCAACTAAAGCAGAATCCTAAATTAAAAAACAAGAGAATTTTAAAAAAATCTACAGCAAAAATAGTGTATTTTCATCATGAAAAATGAGCGTTCTTGCTCTTTACTGTGATTGTTCTAGTTTGATGGAAGAGAGAAGGAAGTTTCATGCATAATTCAGTCAGATCGTTCCTTAAATTTGAGAGATCCTCAAACATGAATAAATCTTCAAAACCTTTGTAAATTTCACGAAATTGTTTTGCTCTATCTGTGTCGAGAACATCAGGTTTAATAAATGGAACCCTCACATTTATCCCCGAAAACACTGCTAAAGCGACATAGAGATACTTGTAGAAATCTTTTTAAAGCTTAGACACTGCGAGGAGATTATTGGTATTGTCATCGAAGAGCATCTCGTGAATGACTTTCATGTAATCCTACGAAAATATAAGTAAAATTAGGAGAATTGCACTCAATCAAATGCAATAAATCTAGATTGCTTGAATCTATTTGTGTTTTTACCTTTTCGTAGTCGACAATAGGGAATTCTGGTTTGTCAAAGTAATTTGTCTAGAAAAATTCAAAAACTTTGTAGATTGTTTATTAAATCCATTTATTTATGAACGCTCTCTCTTTCGGTCCTGGCGAATACCATTCTAATTCGAACTTCTTGAGGTTAGTCTTGCCAAGTTTCTAGAGATACTGATACTTCGATTAATCAGAACTTTATCTTTCCGATGGATTCAGAAGTGAAACTTCCAGAGGATATGTATATCCTAGAGTCAAAATCACTGTATGGATGATATCACAGGATTTCTCAAATACACTCAAATCATCTTAGAAAAAGCACAAATACGCTATTGTCTCCACTATGTCAATGTGCTTCAAGAGATAAGTCCTAGTGTAGCTCATGGCGTTTTCGAGAATATTCACATAATACTTAATCGACGCATCACTGAACAATGCAAATTCATATTCTAGAATTCTATCTTTATTTTCATTGTTCTCCAGCATAAACCACATCGCATTCGATTTCATTTTCTCAATAGTTGCTGGATCAGTTCTTTTCTTGATCACTTTCTCCTTCATAAGTTGAATCGTTGTTTCAAGCATAAGTTCTGGCTCCGTTAGACTCAAACAATCCAATAAATAAGCAATCGTTTGTTGTGCCTCAGGCATTATATTATTAGAAAGTTTTTAGAATAGAATGTTCATATATTAGACTCTAAGAGAATGAGAGCTGTTCACAATGAAAGTCCAGAAAATGTTATTGAAATCGATGATTAAAGTGCAAGCTTCACTATCAGGGAGATCTAATGAGCTGATGTTATCAACGACAATTGAGAAGAATTTCACTGCGAAAATTTCAGTTTGCTAGATAAATTCCAAGGAATCAAATTCACTTCCACCGATATCATCGCATATCAATTCCGATAACTCTTTTTCGCCTTTTTCGAGATTTTCACTTTTAAAAGTCTACAGCAAATCTTTATATCGATTTAGTGGTACATATGTGAAGAATTTAGAGTATGTTTCGATTAAATCAATGTTATCCTTCAAGCCTTGAACTTCAAATAGTTTAAAGGAGACTTTTAAGAATTACAACGCGTATTTTAACCCAGAAGGACAGAGCTTTCTGTCGCATAATACTGGCATGATAAACAGGGCGAGTCCTTTGACTGTTGTTAAAGCCATGTCGTCGATATAGCTGAAGGTTTAGATGATGTGCTCGATAGTAGGAATAGCATATCTAGAAGGTTCAAAATAGCAAAGCCATTGGATTAATTTACAGGAACTGTGAGAAGGATCTTCCATGTAAATTAGTTTTTTTAAGAAGGAGTCCATTAATTGAAGGAATCTTTCCTTGCAGGCCTCGTCTAAGGCATATTCTTTTTATTTTAAAAATAATAGAAAAAACATGATTATTTGCGAGGATTTTAAGAAATGAAATGAGAAATTTATGTAATTGTGTTTAGCAGTTATTTTTATTAAGATTATTACGTTTATCAAAGGCAGCATTTTTGCCTTTATTTTGCTTATGCTTTTGAAGATATTCAGGGATATTGTACTCTGAATCATTGAACTCTAGATCGAGAATATCATCACCATCTTCTTCAGCATTCAAAGGGTTTTCAGCAAGGTTATGAATATTAAACTAATCTCTATCGTATCGAATGATGAATTTCCTGACAAAATTCTTAAACAGTTTCAGAAGCGAATCACACTGCTCAGATTTTGCATTCGGGTTGAATACACGATCGATCAATAAGAAGATTCTCTCTATGTACTACCAGACTTTTATCAAAAAAATAAAAATTAATTAGACAGTGGTTTTTTATCTTTTTCTGGGCATAAACATTAATATATTTACCAATTTCATATTTAGGATGAGTGGATGGAAGGAGTAGATGAACTATGAAATCAGGGATTTATTTGAAGATTGCCTTGATTCCAATGGGCTCCTCAGGTAAAAGAGTAGAAATTATGTTTTCTTCAGCTGAAGAAGTGTCTAAAATAAGAATATTATTCAGATTTCTAAAGATGACAGTGAATATTTCATCGTAATGTTTCTCCCATTGAAGATTCTTGAATTGCCTACAAAGAGAAATAAGGAAATAATTAACAAACTAGTTACCAAAAGTTTGAAGAATATCTTAAAAAATAAGCAGAAGAAAATTAAAATAAATTGAAACCTGAGAATTTTCATGATATTGTAGAGTGCAAGTGTGTTCCTAGTACAATATGAGAAACTGAGATATTGTATGAAATCCTCCAAGAGAGGTGCATAGACTTCTGAAGTAGAGTCAGAGTCGATTTTCAAGAACAGAGTCAAGAAATTCATAGCTTAATCTGCACGAGATGGTTGGTAATTCTCCTTGAATATCTAGTAGACCTAGTTTAAGATTTCACAGAAAAAAGTGATTAATTTTATGTTGAAGGAAATCTTTAGAATTGTATGTACAACAGATGGAGGATATTATTAAATTTTTAAATTAGTTGCAGAAAATATAAAAAAATATTAGAGAAAATATGTAGTCTGTGTCTATGATCTCAAAAAGAGAGGTTTGCTGTTTGTTGCATCGCAAACTTAAAAGAAAATGAGTAGAATCCTTAATTACCTATGGAATTGAAGATGCATCAAAATATTTTTTGGATCTCTTGACAAGATCGATGAATTCAGAGAACAGGGAGATATTCTGCTGCTCGTTGCGATAAGGTTTTTCATTGTTATTGTGGAACTCTTGAAGATAGAACTCATAGTATGCATTCCAATCAAGTTTAAGATCTTTGAGTTCAACTTTCGAGGACAGCATTTCGTTTAAGAAATTGATCAAAAGCACTTTGGAGTCAGTTCTCACATTCTTTCTCTTGAAAATCATCTCAATTAAGAGGGTAATTATTGCTTGTTGCTCCTCGCGTTTTAGTCCATAGACATTCTTGAACTTAACGATCAATTGCTTAATATTGCTGCCTGCTATTCCAGCTTAGTTCACAATATCCTACAAAGAAAAAGTTAAAGGATTCGGTCAATACATATAAAAATTTCTCTCAAAAAATGAACAAATTCATTTGTAGTTAGCTTATTTACTTTTGTTGTCAGCGTATGTACTATCTCAGACCAGAAAAACTATCGCTCAGCATCAAAATTGCTATGAAGATCAAGGGGCAATCGACTGTGATAGTACTCCTATCGGATCACATTACCAGAATTCATATTTGTGTTTGCCTATTAACAATCTATCTTTTTTAAATAGTTTGTTGTTTGTTAAACAGGATATTGCAATTAATATCTTTTTTTTTAATTAATCTCCAAGCGAATCTTGGATCTTTTAGTCCACAAGATTCCTTAAGAATCTAGCTTCTCCACGGGTTTGTTTTTTGTTTTTGATTATTTTGTGTTTTTAAAAAGAAAAGATAGCCCTACTTATTCTTATATTTTCATGCTTTTTTATCTTGCTTGAAAGTGGTTTATTTCACTTAAATCTCTTTAGAGCTAATCTCAAAGAGAAACTTCTCCTTGTTTTTTTTTGTTGATTTCAAAGAACAAAAAAAAGAAGATGTAGAAAGTTAGAAATTGAGACATTTTTTTGAGAAATTTCTAGTTCAAAGTCTAAAACTAAATCTAGCTAAATCAAAAATCTAAGTAATACATGGCACTCTGAGCAAAAAATAATTAATTTCCGATGAATACCAACTTATGTATGTTAAATATTAAGATAAAGCAAGGAGGGAAAGTAATCAATTGAAATTATTAGTAGCACTAAAAGAAGAAGTAAAAACAAATGAAGATATTAATAGAAAATGCATTTGTTATTTCAAAAAATACACTTGTAATGCTAAATAAACTCAATTGGTGTTAAAAGAGTAGAATAGTTACTAACTAAAAATGTCATGATCTCTATAAATTCGAAACAATAATAATTATTAGGATATGCTAAATTAAAAAAATATTGATTATTAGGAATATTGGTAGATACATATTTTATATTAAATCCAAAAGACTATCTGGGAAATATCGTTAAATATTAATGAAAGGTTTGTGAAGGACTTATTTAAAAACATATCAATATCTTGTTAGTTGAAATTAAGACAAACGCAAATTGAATTAGAGAAACCTGCTAGTTTGGAGTGGCTGTGAGAGACAGACAGATTCAGAAAGAAAACAACAAACGAAACACCCCGTTTTATCTGGGCTATCAGTTATTAGTCTTGTATGGGAGGCAATTATGATTTGGAGAGAGTTATAGCCTGTGATAAAGGAGGAGCACACAGAGCGGAGAATGTTAGATATGTATGTACAATCAAAGATTGCGCTATGAAAGAACCGCTGCTGTGTGAAGTTTGTAGGATCAAATGGCATCGAGATCATCCAGTTATTAGTGTAAATGACTTGCTCACTGAAGTCAAACATAGAGTTTCTGCTTAACGGCTGAAAGACTACACGAATATCGCAGGAACTGTTGAAGAAGCTGAGAGGGTATGCTAAGAATCATTTGTTAATTGGAAGAAGTCAATCGCTTCTAGAGTCAGTGTTATCGAAAGCTTGATGTAAAACTAATTCCAGTATCTGCGTGAATGTGAGGGGATATTCGATGAGCATCACTCTCGCTAAGTCATCTAGGACATAGCCACCATGCAGAAGTAATCTGATCTTGGAATATTGAGGAATCAAATCAAGGAAATCTTACCTTTTATGACATTCAACTAGCCTAACAGAATCTAAGGTAGTTACTCCTCTTCGAAGAGCTTCAGCTAGCCAATTACTACAACTCTTAAGTCCCTGTCAAACAAATTATTAGGACTACCACCGATTTCATCAACTGACATACTTTCCTTCCAGCAGTGTTTTTTAACAGCTTTACAAGCAACCTAGAATATTATCACTTAATAGGTATCCACACTGAAGAATGCAACCAAATCTTCTCTTAATAGCACAACACACATGCACGATCTTGAAAATAACCATAATACTAACAATCCAAATGATTCTTTCCTTAGTTAAACCTAAGGGAACACAACATTTCTTAACAATTCCTTAGTTCCGTAGCCTCCTAAATCTCAATAATAAATTTCCGCAGCGATACCACTCCCTAAATTCAAACTGGATTACTCTAATCTCTACAGCGGAGAATAATCAAGCAGATCTTAGTCTTACTAGTATCATGCATCGTTGAATTAAGCAGCGAGTAAAAGTTTTATTACTCCAAGAGGGACTTACAAAGCTAGCGATTTAATTAACTTTTATTTGAATCCTATGTCTGATAAACTGCAAAGAGGATATGAATCGTTGAATATAAGCAAACGAGGTAGCTTTTCTCAATGGATGCCTTCGTAAAGTTCCTCTGTGAAATAGGTATTGCCTTTGTATGGGAGAACTGATATTGCACCAGGATAGGATAGTTAATTAGCAGCTGGAAATGTCTTGGAGGATGTACAAAGACAAGTGGATGGGATTTAGAAATCTCTTGGTGATTTAAGGAATTCTCTTGGAGGATAGCAGTCAAGTAGAGGAGAGGAAGGAAGTCCAAGTCGGGGCATTAATAAATAGAATAAACTTCGATAATCGTCACTTGAACTTACAAGTGGCTAAAATTCAGTGAAGAATTAGTCAGGAATACTAAATGGTTTTAGTTAACAGGCTTTCACACCTGGAGGGTAAGTCATCACGGGAAGCTATTAGTAACAACAATAGAAGGCACTCGATTTTGATTTATCTCGTAGAAATTCTGAAGCGTTCAACAGCTGTCATAACAATAACAATAATTCTAATTTCTCTGACCGATTTTAACGATTCAGAGAGCACTCTCGGAGTCTTAGCAAAGAAAAAGGCATGAACTAGACCTATCAGCGATATGGTTATGAAGATAACAATATCAATACTTCTAGAAGAGCCTCAAGAGAAGCTTAAGAATAAACTGACACCAAAGGGTAACAATCAACCAGCTAGAAAAGAGTGAAGTTTTAATTTTCACAGGAATTACACCATGAGTTCGTGAATGTTTCCAAGTATGTCGCTTCAGGCTTAAAAGATCATTTCTAAACGCGTTTAGTGTTACTTGAGCCAACGGTGGAAATTATCCCTCACAGAGAAGTCTCCTTTAGTTTTAGGATCAAATCATGTAAAAACATGGAATTTGGATAGCCACTTGCACTTGGTTTGTGTCACAAAAACATTGTCGAAGGTAATAACTTCGAGTTCCCGTAGAAAGAAGAAAGAATTAGATCTTCCTCAGCAGCAGCAGCAGCAACAAAAGCAACAACAGCGGAAATATCGCATTCTCCTCATGGATGCTATCTGCTGACTTCCTCAGGTTTTCTTAGAAATCACGCTTATCAAAAACAAGACATGAAAAAAGTCCCAGTAAGATTCACTGCGGAGGATACTATTATCTGCCATTTTAATCCTTTCAGAAAAACACTTAAATTCACTAAGAAATCAAGTTAAGAATCGTGTACTCTCAATGTTGATATTATTCCGTTAGATAAACTCTACCCCTGCGTGCGTATTAGCTACGCGCAAGACTCAGTTGAATATATCTAAGAATGAAGATATGAAGAAGAAAAGATATCAAATTTGACGAAAATAAATAGAAAACCCAAATCCAATTCTAAAAATTGAAGAACCTAATGTCCCATTCCCCTCCACCCCCAAACAAGAATGAATTGATTTATTCCAATTTATTCTGTAGATATTTTTCATTAACAATCTCCTCCTCTCTCCAGCTATGTCGATA
>Ga0302271_10001602_pt1 | contig 21568 bp, 10 predicted proteins | sample III_Bog_N1_1_FD_198767 | JGI IMG/M metagenome (GOLD analysis project Ga0302271, IMG submission 198767) | Peat permafrost microbial communities from Stordalen Mire near Abisko, Sweden - III_Bog_N1_1 | ecosystem: Environmental > Terrestrial > Soil > Wetlands > Peat | place: Sweden: Abisko... | reverse complement strand
AAAATCTCATAAAACCACACTGTTTCTTCAAGAAATTTCGATTTGTATTCTGGGAGGAAAAGAAGTGCATTATCCTCTTAAATGCTAATAAACAAAAATTCAAGATTTACCCAGAAAAAATATTGGATCTTCGAAATGTTCGCTGTGAATAAGTAAAATACAAATCAAAACAAAATTTATTGAAAACTGTTTTCATTTGGAGAAACAAACCATCGTGATAAAATATCTTGAAAAAGTACATATCTATCTATTCAAAACAAATTCAATAATCATAGATATTATGCTTTCTCTCAAATAAATCTTTTTAATATTGAAATTCAATGAATTAAGACAAAAGAACATTTAGAAACAACAAAATATCCATCACATACACATTTTACAAAAACTTTATTTAAAATATTAACAATAATCATGATTAAATCATGCTTTAGCTACATTAATTCCTTTTAATTTTCTATTTTTATTGTATTATTTCAGTTAGTGATGCTTCTCGGACCATTAACAGCTGCAAATTTATAAAGAAAAGCTGTAACTATTCCAATTATTGCACCACATACAACCTTGAAAATAGGATTTTTCCCTTAAAGAAATCCAAACATGCTCAGAGTGAGAATCGGAGCAGCAATCATCGCAGGCTTTGTGACTAGATCAATGCTAATAAACCTCTTAAGAAGCACAAAGGATGAGATAGCCGAGCAGAGTGCATAATATGGAGTTGTCTTAATGCTAGTAGGGAAATTATTATCTAAAAACTCAGCTAAATTAGATTGAGTGGAACTCGTGAGTTCATTAACTTTTGGACGATTGAGATTACTTACAAATGAACTATTTAAGCTAACAGAATTGCTTTTCGTTAGTAAATACGCTTCTTTAATCACACGGTATTCTTTATTTATCAATTCATCGATTTGCTGCTTCCCAATTGCAATCAATCTAGCGTTGCGTATTTCATCAAACGCTTTTTCCATTCTACCTAGTTTTTTCAACGCCAATGCTCTACGGTAGGATGCTTTCAGATGGTTTGGATCTAACAATGCAACCTTCTCACCATTCTGAAGAGATTGTTCGTAATCACCAAGGGCATAAAAGCACAGTGATAAATTGCATAACAGCATGATGTTTAATTCCGTGTATTCTATTGCGATTCTTGAAAAATGTTCTCTTTCAAAATTGTCTAAACTCAGTAAAGTTCGGCATTTCTCATATAGCTTAATTGCCTCAGTGTATTCCTTTCGCTAGACAAGTAGCTTTGCTTCTTCTTTTAAAATATTTACTTGTGATAAGATGTTTCTATGTTTTTAATCGATACTTGCGAGAAATGATAATTCAGAATCTCTAATTTGTTTTTCTCCTTGCTGAGCACCAACAGCTTATGCAGGTGATTCTTCATTGATATCTTCTTCTACATAAGATCTTAAATCATTTGTAGATTCTACTTTTTCTTCTGTGATTCCATCTTTTTAGTTAACCAAATCTTTAGTTTCTTCTTAAGTTTATTCCACATGTTATTCAACTTTATCCTTGTTGTATTCAGCTTATTATTATTGTTATTCTCTGATACTGCTTAGAATTGCAGGATGATCAATTTAACTTTCATAAAGCTCTTAATCGTATTAGTTCTCATACTGAGACTGCATTTTCTTGTGTTTCATAACAGAAGTCATTGCACAATATAAATTCTTATCTTTTAGGAATTATTATTATTTCTTTTATCTATTTTTTGTTCGTAATCCTTCTAGATAACTCGAATCTTTCTCTTTTTCTGCAGGGCTATCTCTCTCAGAAACTGACAGGAAAAGCGTCTGACAAGATCATCGATCGATTGATTGATCAAGCATTCAATTAAATATTTACTTATTTTTTAGAAATTAAAAGAAATCAATTCATATTTAAAATTCTGCACTTTTCTGCTTGATAATTCCCAAATATGGACAAAAAATAGCCTGAACCAAACATTAACTCACATAAAATATTATTAGGGAAAATATTTACCTCAACTAATGAAGCTGAGATAGCTTAAAGAAATCTGATTTGGTTCTCATATCGCTCGTAATTCAGCAAACTCTGTGGTACTTAGTTTACTTCTGATTCAGGTTGGGGATGTATGCTCAGAAGTGGATAAATGGTATTTGCAAATAGTTTAGCTCTTCATCTTCAAGAAATCAGTGAAAAAACATAGGAAAAGTTGCGTGAAGATGTAATTTAGTTGTTTCAAGACACACCAGATGCATTACTTTCAATTCATAACATCGCTAATCTTGCATTGAAAGAGTTTTCTCTTCCACCAGGAGAATGGTATTCTCCAAATCGGATTGCGTTTTGTCTCTCTAAGCTCTTCAACGCTAGTGAGTTTGCAGAATAAGTATCGCTGACATCAGAAGTCATGTATTCAGATAGACCACTTGCATTCGCTTCTTGTTTTGTATCGATGACGGGATAATAATTTGATAATTCCCTTGAGAGGTAAGTCTATATTAATCAGCATGAAAACGAGTAAAATTTCCTTTTTTTTTTGATTTCATAGAAATGTGCTTGGCGCTGAAACAATTCCTACTAAGAAAAGCCTTCTGCTGTTTATAATATGCTAGATCGGAGTTGATAAACCTGAAGAAAACTATTTAAAGATACTCTTACAGCTCTTTACACATCCATCTTCAATTGGGATGATAGGTATTTTGTTTAATATTCTAAAAATTCCAATTAATTCTAAGATCTCTCATTTTTCTAGGAGGTAAAGGGTCGTTAGGCTACTATTTCACTGGGATGGTTGAAAATAAACTAACATTCCTAGATCCTCACTGCGTTTAAGTTTCCGATTCAGAATTAATAAATAATGACTTGCATTCCTATTAACCAAAACTGCTGCAATGTATTCGAAAGGATGCAATTGGTTCTTCTGTAGGATTAGGATTTTATCTCAAAGATGTAAAAGCTCTCAATGAATTATGGCAATTCATGTTGAGTTTGCAGTAAAACGATCCAGAAAGCTTTTTTTTAACTATCCAGAAGGAATAAGAGTTGTTTGAAGATGATAGAAATATTGTCGAAGATGAAGATTACTGCATTCTTGAATGAAATGTGTGAATTTGTGAGATTTAATTGATTTAAAAGTGAAAGTAGATGCATATTAGGGGATAATTTCTGTAAACTTTGTTTCAATTTGATATCATTTTTTTAAATCTAGTAACATAAATCTATCTATGGGCGATGATAAACTATCTTGTATTGTTTTGAAAGGTCGTTTGAAAGCCATGTAAATAAAAGCTAGACGCTAAAATGAATTTTATTGTCAATTCTCTTATAGAATCACCTTAAATTACAAAAGAAGTGTGAAAATGAATTTTTTTTAATTATTTAATTGAACTTTTAGTCATCCGATTCCCTCTTTTCTGATGATATGTCATCTCTCTCATATGCACTTAAAAATAGCTAATTATTAAAGAGAAGGATTGCTTCGATAATAATTATTTCTTCGGTAAAAAGAAACAAGAAAAAGAAACAAGAAACACAAGAAATATTAATTTTAATAATGGAGCCAAGGTAGAAATATGATAATACTACATTGAAAAAGCTAATAAAATGATTTTGTTTTTTGTTTGAAAGTTCAGAGAGCGCTGCGAGCAAACGTGCTTAGAGCTTCTATGAGAAGATGCATGATATGGGGTATGATTGTCTCTTATTACCTGCCTTATTATGCTTTTTGAGAAATATTGATTTTTTTTACTGAATATATCTTCAGGACAAATCTGCTATTTAGTGTTGGAGCATGGTCGTTAAAATCAACATATTCATCTTCATTAATTAGCCATAAAGAAGAAGAAATCATTTTTCAAGGAACACAATTCAACAAAAATGGTCGAATTTCGCATGAAAAAGAAAATGAATTACTTGAGAAATTTAAAAAAATCATATGGATAACATATCGAAGAAACTTTCCAGCTTTGCTCTAAGAATTGACCTTCGTCTAATAAAATGCAAGTTTTGTCAGCGATACAGGCTGGGGATGCATGGTTAGAGTTGGATAAATGGCATTTGCAGAAGGTTTACGCAGACATCTTAGTGAAACTTAGAATTTAGAATTTTGTGAAAAAAATTAAATGAAATCAATAATTGAAGGGTTTTTAGATGAAGATGAACAATCAGCAGATTTAGCACCATATTCTATCTAGAAGATAGCAAAGATAGCTTTCTCTGAATTTTCACTAAAACCTGGAGATTGGTACACACCAAATAGAATATGCTATGTACTTGGAATTCTCCATAATGAAAAAAAATGTCTACCTGGAACGGAGAATCTCAAAGTTGCGCTATTTACTAGTTCTCAGCCAGTGGTTTTTGAAGATTTCTTAGATGCAATGTGTGTTGAAGATAAACTGAGAGGGAAACATAGTCATTTGTGTGGACCAGAATGCAGGAACATTGAAAGTTAAAATAATTCAAATGAAAAATCTACAAGCGAATAGAAGTAAAAACATCATAATCAAACAAATTTTGCATAACAAATAAACCAAATTTTTTGTATTTTTATTAGAATGAGACTGGTGTGTCCAGTACATCACGAACTTGCTTATTCACTTCTTGTTTATATCGTCTGCCTTATTGGTGTAGACACACCTGATAAAGATTATCTAGATCTGACAATAAAAATGATGGATTTTAAGTACTCTCTTGGACTTATGGGTAATTCAAAATTAAACAGTTTTATTTGAGGTAAATAAAGCTAAAGATCTTGTTTATTTTTATTTTTTTCATATGAAAATTCAGGTGGAAAACCAAAGAAAGCATTATATTTCTTAGGTCGAGTTGGATCAGATTTCATTTACTTGGATCCTCATTATGTTTAAGATTCCTCCAACGCCAGGAACATCAACGAACCTGCTTAATTGGAGACATATTTTTGCAATAAATTCCAAACTTTTTCGTCTACTAAAATTGACAGCTCGTTTTCTCTGATGTTTTATCTCAAAGATCTCACAGCATTAGAGGAATTCTATTAGTTTATGATGGGTCTCAGAGAATAATTCAATGATAAATTCTTTATTATGCTTGAAGACTCTGATCCTTATTCAGCGCAAGGAGAAGCACATTTTTCAAGTAATATTATTAGTACAAAGAATCTTGAGAATAAATCAGTCATTAGAAGTTAACCGAAGAAATAAGGAAGTCAAATCGATGATGGGAATGATAAAATTGATAATGGTGATGAAGATGATTTTGAAGTGATTTGAGATACAAACAAATGATGAAAAATATTATTATTTTTTCTTACTTTTATTACTATGACTAACGTAACAATGTAAATAATCAAAGTTAACTTAACAAAAGTTTGAATTATTATTGTCTTTGAATAGAATCAATGAGTTCTATTTATTTGATATTTAATTTATTTAATTAACATAATAAATCAAATCAACAAATCATCGTTCTTTTGCCTATTCTTAGAAGAAAAAAAAGAAAGTATTTAAATTCAACTGTTAAAATTAATTGGGATTTTTCAAAAAAAGGAATCTCAAAATTGTATTAAATTAACAAATTTGAGCAAAGTTTGATTATGCTCTCAAATAAGAGATAGAATTTATCTGAGATTAAGAACAGAAAAAATAACACTCCAATAATCAACTTAATTTGTAAAAAGAAACGAATACTAAACCGCTTGATTATTATCCAGGATTACAGATGATAGTAATTGAAGGATTATGTAGCTCTTCTGAATCTTCATTTGAGCAGCATTGTAGCGTCAGTAAGAATTTTCTTCTCTTATCATTTGTTATTTTCTGTTAGGTGTAATATCATAAGTTTGTTTTTGAAAAGTTGAACTCGATGCTAATGATGGTGAGGAAGATGATCTATTTCAAGTAAAATATTGCAATAACTCAAATTAAACAATCCTTCGAGAACATTACTATCAGCAAAGAAAGTGTGAAAAACTAAGAGAAAACAATTTCATTGGCAACTTTAGTATGGAAAGTATTTCAGGGGGTTAGAAGAATAACAAGTTTCAACCTAATATGCAAGGTTTGATTAATTAAAGGAGAGAATAGCAAGTTCATTGCTAGAATGAAAGTGATTATGAGAGAGTGTTAAGAGAGATTGAAAAGAGCAAACTACATAAATAATATGAAGAATTGAAAATACCTTAACATTATGAATAACAACACAAATAACAACGAGAATTAAGTTCGCTTTGTTCGAATCAAGAATGCTAAATAGATTTCTTTAACAAATAAAATTATGTTAGCGAAAAATCATAAACTAACAATACTTCTAGTGGTCATTGCAATTAAAACAATACGTAGTATTAAGAAATTCTCCAAAATAAATTGTCCAAGAATATTTAGTTGTCAAAAATTGTAGACTAATCTATTCCATCTAGAATTGGAGACATAACAACAACTCTTAAACATGAAAACGAAGAAGATCATAAGTTGTTTTATAATAATAATAATAATCGGTTAAATTAACTGCAGGATATCTCTAATGGTCTTGAGCGACAACGGCAACATTAACAAGAGGAACAATTAGACATGACAAGAAGATAGAATTATTAGACAATTGAAGCTTTTTTTCCTTGCATCAAGCATTTAAATTAGAAAGCATAAGAATTGTAAAATGAAATCAATTATTTTCAACACTAGAGAGAAAATACATCGAAACGAATTGATTTAAGTGAACCAAGCAATGATCTCATGAGTCACTATTAAAATAGTCATTGCCACGATGAAGTATTCTAATAACATGTTCAAAAAATACAAAGAAATATCTCAGAACACAATAGTGCTCAAGATAAGTAGTCTACAAAGCTCACTTAGCTGTTCTTAAATAATAAATTTGTTTCTCCATCTTCGAAAAGTAGTCATCCTTATCCTCTGACTTATCCATAATCTTCCACTCCTTGCTAATTCTAATAAAATCAATTTCCTGAAGCAGATCATCTCCCTTTAAGTACAGAATAAAAAATAGCAGAAGAAAGCAATAATAATTTGTTTTTTGATTAGTCTTGCTTATTCTTTTTATTTGAGTTTCTTTTTCATATGTATAAATCAGGTAAGATGGATACAATATCTTATAAACGATCAATCTCAAAGTTTGATAACAAAAACAAAGCTGTGTTGGATTTGACTACAACAAATAAAATAATTGCTTTAAATGATACACTACTCCCAACAGATAAATTATTGTCAAATCCAAGCAATGATTCGTTAAGATAATAATAGTAATAATAAATTATGGAGAAGAAAACATGCGAGCAAGTTGCAGATATTGATATGAGTCCTTTCCGAAGTGAACGATGTAAAGAACGTTTTGAGAAACAATATGTAGTTTCAGACAGATTTGGTACTTCATGGGAATAGCAAAATGTAGCATTTGAGAGAAATTAACGAGAGAGCGAATTCAATTTAGTCAGGGAATAACAACAGGGAAATGAAGGATTCAAGAAAAGATCTCTGACACCTAACTTGTAATATAATTAGTCTCTAATGGCTAGATAACTTAGCGACTTATTTGCTCAGAAAAAAGCAAATTAAATGAAAGATCTAGAAATAAACAACAAACATGTAATATTTTTGCAAATATTATTAATTTTTTGAACTAAAATAAAGAAGAATTGTTTCTTTTTTGTTTCTTCTATTTATCTTCACTTGAATTTAAGGTATTTCTTATCAATGAAAGTTAATTTGTTTTTGATGTTTCAAGATTGAAGAAGAATAGGTCAAAACATATGCAAAAGGTGATTCTAAAACAATTTCGAAAATATCTTAGATGATTCTTTGTAAATTGGAAACAGCAAACAAAACGCATATTGAGGAGAAGTTAAATGGAGATCGATAAAACAAATCTCATAATAAGAGAGAATTTGATTAGGTTTCTAATTCTTGCCAAGCTAAATAAACACCTTTTTTCTATAAAAGTACTTTTAAATTATTGGTAAATAAAAAGAAAAAATGTAACCCAGAACAAAAATAAGTCCCTTTAGAAACTGAAAGAGGTACTAAATAGCAATAAAAAACAGCAGACAACTTTAGATACTCTTCAAATACTTCATCAAGAAACACTTCACAGAATAAGTACAATTATTAATAACAACAAAAACTAGAAAATCTCTAAAAACACATTCAATTTACTTATTCTTTTTTCATAAACAGTAAAAGCACAGAACTCAAGCCTTCTTCTGGGATATATATAACAACCTTATTTTAAAAATGCATGACTGAAAGATCAGCTGATGCTAGAAAAAAGAATGAGACATAACCATCCAAAGCATAACCTAATCCATCAAACCATCAAGAAAAATTTGAGTTTTAATGCAATAAAACTATTCCTTCACAGAAATAAGCAAATAAAGAAAATGTATTGGCAGACAATCATCTCTATAAAATGCAAGACATAAATGATTAAAGTAGAATTCCTAGATTCTATTCAAATGAGAGTCTCTAGAAAAGTCTACTGATAAGATAGAATTGTTCGAGTAAATCAAGAGAAATAAGCCCTAATCTAAATCCAAAAAGTTCTAGAGAAAGTACCACAAGAGAAGAAAATACCAGTAGAATGCAAAAATAGGATAAATTAATAGAATAAAAAAGTATTGAGAGCTTGAAAAACAATTAATAAAGTTCCCTTAGCTAATTAATCGATTAAGCTAGGAAAAACAATTAAAGAACAACCAACAGTCATTAAATAATGTAAAATCGAAATACAAGTAGAATGACATCCACACAAGAACTGCAATAAAGTAATTCTAGAAACCATACTCCCCCAACACCAATAAATATCACTAGGGTAGATAAAAACATCAAGAATCCTTGTAAATTGATAATTGCAAGAAAAAAAACAGTGCTGAAAATAAATCTGATAATATTCCAGTAAAAACTAAGAAAAAAATGATAATTTCAAATGATTTTTGGAACATATCCGCTTTCAGTGACAAGGATACAATATTTCTAGCTAAATTATTAAAAATAATTGAAGAGTGTTTAGTTGGTTATTTATCTATTTTTGTTTGAAAATTCAAATAATATTTTTGTTTCACATACTTTATTCAATCATTGTTGTCTAGAATCACAAACATAAATTGGATCAGCAATAACAGAAAATGTACAAATTGATGCGTGAGATGATAGGGACGCTTGGAAACAACCAGCTTCTTCTTATCTTATTTGATTACCTCTCAGAGAAACTGAAAATATTTATAAAGTTTTTTTAGATTCCACTGCAGTTCGAAGTATTAAAAGCGCATTTTCTCCAATAAAATTAAAATCCAAACCAAGAGAAAGATTAATAACAGAATCTGGCATTTTACAAATAAACTTAGATATTCCCTAAATCCCTTCTAGACCTAAAAAGTTATTTGAAAGATTAATATGGATATCTTATAGGTTTGGTATATTTGCTAAGGCTTCTAAGTATCTAGCTCCTTTTGGTTAAATTGCATTGAAGGAAATATCTAGAAACAGTTGTTTTAGGATTTCCAAAGTTGAGATGGATTCAAGAATACATTTGAGATTTACTGAATGCAATTTAGCATGATTTAAATTGAGATTAAGATGGATAAGTTTGGGTTGAGACTTTATTGCTTCCGATAACAATTCTATTTCTTGTTTGGAGATTTAAAATCCAAAGGTTAGAGATAGGGTTTGAAGGCAAATATGTTATCGCATCGTAGACAAGAAATCTCTAAAATCGAGGGATTACTATGAGAACGATATTTCAAGGTTTTTTAGGTTTGTTTTGGGAGTTACAATACATTCGAGAGAAGGTATTTTAGAGGAAGATTCTGTGATGAGAGTTAGGGAGTTAGATTGATATTGTAGAATACAAGGAAGGTTGTTTTTTGAATGATTTTATGGGAAATTTATTTTATTTGGTAGACTGGCAAATCCAGATGGAATATTTGAGCGAATTTTTCTTTACGAACTTAAACTTCGAATATGTGGCATATTGAGTTATTTGGTAGATTCGAGAGAGAATTTGCTGGATTTACTGGTTTGACTAAAAACAGTAGGAGATTTATCTGATGAAAGTTAAGGAGAAAGTGATTAAAAACTTTAAGGATAAAGAGTTTTAACTTAAGCTATTTGGTGATTGTAAATTAGCTGTTATTTTGTTTTTTCTGGTTTAATGATATGAGGAGAATGATTCTCAGTAAATGCTCTAAAGTGATTTTAAGCTCTCGTTGACTGTGCAGTAGTCTACAAGTCATTCGGGAGGATTAGTAGTTTTGAGTTCAAAGAAGAAGTAATTTTAGATAAATCTTGAGGGAAAATTACAAATTCCTTAAAGAATTCATTATTGGGATTCTCGTTGTTCTTCGTGGAGAACTTAATTTCCTAGCAGTGTTCGTAAAAGGGAAAAATAGAACATAGAAATGTATCATAATCTGACAGACAATTGAGGAGGAGAGTCACTTACACATTCGATTAATTTAACTGAGATATCAACTCAACAATCATAGACTAATCTACATCTTAGCAATCTATTAAACTAATAGTTAAACTCATCTTATGCAACAACTTCATATCTTAAAACGCTTCTTTTAATCGCATAATGGAGTGCTCACCTAACGAGCAACCTTTTAATTCTAAATCAAACTAACTCAATGATGCATTAGATGCAATAAACTCCTTTATGCCTCTTAAGCTATCAGATTTACTATCAAATTTAACCCCAAAAGGTACACTTAATTTTAGTTTTTCTATTTATTTATTTTTGGTTAAATTTTCAAAGAAAACTTTGAGAAAAGTATGACTGAAGTATCTTGGCAGACTACCAATATGGCAGTTCAATTCAAGGCTTCTCAAAGAAGAACTTTCTGAACTTAATGAAGTAGCTAAGGCACATAAGTTGTTGTTGTTGTTATGGTAATCTTAAGATTATTTGAAAATACTAGATATTTTTGTTGATTTTGATCCAAAAAAACAATCAAATTAAAAATCTACATAATCTTCAACTTTTCGAGCGATTATGGAAGTTACTTCGTTGGATTTTGTCATCGAATCCTACAGATTTCTAAGATTTGTGTTAGATTTAGAAGCACTTTTAGCTGAATTTCCATAAGAAAAGTCTTTTTTATTCAGTTTTAATCGTATGATGATCTGCGAGCTTTAAGGAATTATCTATGAAAATGCATCGTTAAGAGATGAATTAGTTGGTTTTAAGACTACTTATTGCTATTCTTTTTTGAGTAATACTTCAGATTACATTGTATCTTAGCGAAATGAATTGATTTTGAGAAGCTATGGAGGAATTAAAGAGTTAGCAAAGAGCAACTTCACTTTAGTCACTAGACTCAAAAGTTGAATCACTTTTGGAGGAAAATAACTAAGATTCAAAGAAATCTACTAAATATTTGTTGATTTAAAATCTTTCAGCATAAAACCTTGGGTTTAAGTCTCAGCTAGCTTGAGTGATAGTACTGCAATCGGATTAGCTTAGACAATTGTAGCTGGTTTATTCGTGAGAGAAATCTTCGAACGTATTAATTTAGATTAAAAAACAGCTCCAAGGATAATTTAAGTACTTTTATCATCAATGGGTTTAGCAGGTTAGACTATTTTAAGCTTAAGAATACGAGGAAACTACAATTACGTTGCTTTGATAACTCTCGCAAGCTGCACAGCATCAAATGCATTTAAATTGCATTCACTGAAATTTAACTTGATTTCAGATATTTGCTTTTCGGAGAAACAGCAATACAGAAAAGAATAAAACTCCTCACTCAGCACGGGGGAGCTTTTCGCTTGGGATTGTTACTAGTTGTTCAGTTTTAAATACTGCAGTTTCAAAGAAAGTTTAGTTAATTTACTCAAAACTAATATACTCGATAAGATCTCATTTAATCCGTTTTGCCCTTCACTCAGAACAAGCTCAAGTACTTCTAGACTTTCTTTGTTATCCGTTATGACTTGCTGGATATTACTGATTTAGCAATTGCATTTCAATTTTCGCAGCTAGTTGTTTAACTTTGGAACTTCAATGTTATATTAAAATGAGCTTATTCTCACATGCAAGCTCTTGAGATTCGTTTAGTTTATGAGCAGCTCCTGAAACTTGCTGATATTAACATCGCTACATTTCAATTTGAGTTCTTCGATCTTAGAATTGCTTGAAAATCCTGTGAGAAATTAAGATTATATTTCCATTCCACTGCCAAGTATTTCTAACTTGACAATCTTCTATAGCCCTTCAAACTTCAGGCAATTCTATTAGCTACTCGATATGTTAAAATCCACTCTTAATCGCATCGAATTCTACTTGTATTCAAGTAGATCACATATTCTAAACGTATCATTCGCATGTAAATGCTACATTTTTAAACTTTTACAGTCACTCCCTACGGCAATGAAGCAGTTCACTAAATTATTGTAAAACACCTTGGATGTATTAACGAACAACTGTTTGTCGTGGTTGTCCTGCAAGAATCGAAATAATTATTTCTTCTCACTGATCTCCATCAAATCAACTTCAAATTGCAACTCAGGGAAGAGTTTGAGTACATTCGTGTTAAACTAATCCCATTCTTTGACAATGTAGACGCCATTCTAATAATCGAATTACTTTAATTCCCTTAGAAACATCTCAGATTCTTCGAGTCCTTCCATTTACTAAATGATTCTTTGTGCGACAAGATTCTCGACTACTTTTTCTAAGTCAGAATCTGGTAATCCGCCTAATAAATATCCTTCGAATGCATCGATTAAGTCATGCGAGTAAAAGTCCCTGAGTTAACTCATCAATTGACTGTATTATCTTGCAAAGAACATGGACTTATCTTCCTTATCCCTATTCAAAAATGAACATAAACAAACAACCAATTATGTTATTTTAAAAAAAGTTATTTTCAACCTGCAAAGCAAGAAAAGAAACGTAAGTAAAAGTGAAGTCTTCTCGCATCGTTTGATGTCCTTTTCAGAAAACTATTCTTTTCTTAGGAACTCAGGTAAAATGAATGTTGGAGTGCATAGATTTAAATATTAATCAGATTCTTCTTAATAGAAAATAGCTCCTCCAAAATCAATAAAATATGAAACGAAATCGAATCCGAGCACAATATTGTTTGGTTTTATGTCTCCATGCGCTATTTGATAGACATCATTTAGAATCTTCAGCTTCTCCAGCAGGAAATCAAGTTATTTCAGCAAAAAGAATTCAAATGGAAGTCTGTATTTCTTTTAGAGATCCTTGAATTCGATTATCTTGGAAACTCTCTTCAAGCTGATGAAACCACCTCTCTGCACGAAGGTTAGATTTTCATGATCAACGTCGAGAAGATTTAAGGAGACATCCTAGTCTGATAATGTCTTCAGCATGTGAACTTCTCTTTCGAAATGGTCCTTGAATTTAACTTGCTTCACAGCTTTGACAAGTTTTTTTTGAAAATCAATTTCAAGTCGAACTCCGCCTAAGTTGAAGCGACCGTCTCTGATGACTTCTAATTGAAAGTTTTCTGAAAGGTTATTAGGACTTTTGTACTCTTGATTCTTAAGAATAGTAGTAGCATCATAAGGTGAATTTTCGAATATCTTTTTGGAGCGTTGCTCGTTTAAGGTATCTGTTTAATTGTCTTCAGCGAATTCTTAATGATTTTGGCCATTTCTAATGTAATTGTTGTTTAATATACTTTAACACAAAGAATCCTCCTCATTTGCATTTTTCAAAGCACTGATACTTTTTTCTTTGCTTCCTTATTGTGGTATGTTCAATGAAATATTCTCCTAAGCATCATTTTCAACTCCATCATCTAGTTTCTGCAAGCCATTAATATCTTCGTGCTCTGAAATGATCTAAATCCTTCAAAATTTTAAATTTTTAACCTTTCAATTGATAGTTTTACCTTTGTAATCTCGATATCTAAATTGTTCTAACCAAGTTTTCTTCTTCTTCGGCAGCTAATAATTCAACTGGCTAACAAAATATATCAGCTTATATGTTTCTCTTGTGATTTCTCAAAACAGTTCGATCATTTTCTTCATTGTTTTGCTGAAACATTTGATTTTATCTGACTGTAATTTATCACTTTTTCTTTTAATCCTTTTTTAATCAAGAGCTGAACAGATCACAACAATATTATTAAAAACTTCAATAGCAACAGATAATAACTCTTTAATTAATCGTGTGACTGATGAAAGGATTTATTTTTGTGAATTAAAACTACTTTTTAACATGGAAATAAAATGGAGTTTAAAGTACTAATATTTGTAAGAAAATATTAAATTTGAATAACAAAAGATGGTTGAGATGAAGTTAAAGAGATAAAAAATTAAGATTTATTTTGATGATTGCTCAATAAAATGGTTGAAGATTGATGGTTGAGATAAATAAAAAGGGTAATTTTATTTTTTTTATGTTTCAAACAATTCCAGATAAATTTTGTTGCTCAAAGTGAACTCTATTACCAATACAATTTAAATTTTCATCTATTTCTCGAATAGTATTGTATTTTTGTGCATTACTAAGAGAAAAGAATTTCTGATTGATTGAAGCTCAGAATCTCCTTGGATAATCACACACACAGACGTTTTCTTCTTGAAATATCTTTTTGTGTTTTTACAGGAGACAAGCATATTACGTATGATAGTTATATTTGATCGAATTAATGAACTCACAAAATCAGAAAAAAATCTTCTTTTTCTAGTTTCTTTTTGTTACTAAAATTAATAAATCCTGGAGAACAATCTTTTTGGAATCAACTTATTCACATAATGTAGCAATTCTTACTGAGACGACTCACTTAAGCAACAAGTGCGGCAGCAAGCAAATTCCAGCTTACTACTGTTCCTCAACAAAATTTCTTCTCGTTCTTTAAGAGCAGATCTTAAAAATTCTAAGATAAGTTAGAAGCTGCAGAGGCATCACTTAAAGCTGGAGAATTTTAGAATGCAGTGGAATTATTTGAGGATACACTTAAACTAGATGATCCTCAATCCTCCAAAGCTGATTATTTGATCCAACAAATGGCAGTTGCATATGGTTCCATGAACAATATCAACAAGTCTATCGAATGCTACTTAAAGCTACAATAGCGAAATCCAGCAGATTAGCATGTTCAACTTGCTATTGGTCTTCTTTATGGCAAATCTCAAAGTCCTGAAAAAGCCCTTTAAATTTTCGAAGAAGTTCTATCTAAAGATCCTAAAAATTGGGAACTCACCTCTTAGGTTGCACTCTACTGCGAATAACTAGGATTAATAAGCAAAGCTATTGAACTGTATTCATTAGTAATTTCAGCTAAACCGAATGATTCTAATGCATATATTCGCATTGGGTACATGCAAGTGAGACATTTAAAGGATAATCTCAAAGGGCTTGATTACTTACTTCGAGCTGAGAAAATCTCCGAAGAAAATGTTGATCTTGTTTACAATATTGGAATGAGTTATTACAGGCTACGCAAATTCCCAGAGGCTCTGAAATACCTCAATAAGTGTCTAGAAATAGATCCCAGCTTCCATGATGCAAAAAGAAACATTAAATTTATCTAATCGTAGATTCGCTCTTGAAGATACAAAAAAGGGTTTTATTTTTTGCAGACAATATATTGTGAATATTATGTTTTAGGAATGTACAATTATCATGAATATTAACGTTCAATATGAGTGAATTATTGGGAGAAATCTGAATTTATTAAGTTTAAATAACAAAAAGTTTTTATTTTTCACATTAAACCAGAAATTGCTTAACTTAACTGTTGAATTAAGTAGGATTAGCATCAATAAGAATGCTTCTTGGTTTGGCTTTTGAATAAAATTATGTGCAATCGAAATTGAGGATCGGATTTAAGGCTCTGAAACAATTATCTCATAAGCAAAAAATAATAAATAATTTAATTGATTACAGCAGAAAAACAAAAAGAAAACCTATCTAAGAATGGATACCGAAAAGAAAGACATTGGAACTCTCATTAAAGAGAATTTCCGTAACATTCCTAACTTTCCTAAAGAAGGAGTTACTTTCAAAGACATTGCTCCTCTACTCTCAAATCCTGCTATTTTTAGATCGATCACGGAAGCATTTGCAGATGCTGTGAAGGATTTAGATTATGATAAGCTTGTGATCCTTGAATCAAGAGGTTTTATTTTCGGTTCAGCGTTGAGTATGCTTACTAACAAAGGACTTGTGTTGATCCGCAAGAAAGGAAAATTACCCGGTAAAGTGGAGCAGTTCTCATTCGATCTTGAATACGGAAAAGATGTGTTCGAGATTTAAAGTGATGCATTAGCGCAAGGAGAAAAAGTCATTATTGTAGATGATATTCTGGCCACTGGTGGAACTGCCGAAGCAGCAACTAGACTTGTAGAGAAAGTTGGTGGATCAGTGACAGCATTACTTTTCCTTTATTAGATCGCAGATTTAAAGGGAGAAGAACGTCTTAAAAAATATAAGATCATTAACCTTCACATAGAATGAAAAGATAAACAAACTTTGAGATGCTAAAACTTTGCACATGTTAAATATTGTTGGATTCTTATTTTCTTCTAAATAGTTCAATGTATTGCTCAAACACCTTTAGGATTTAAATCTATTATTATTTAAATTTTTCATCAAGAAATCTTGGAAATTTTAGAATATTTTTATGTGAAATTAATGCAAGAAATCAATATTTAGAATGTGCTAAAAAACAATAAAATAAGATCAACCTGATCGGAGAGAGAGAGAGATACTATCTGACTATAGAAACATCAAACATTCTATTGATTTATTTCCAACTTGATGAAAGTTTCTATTTTAAATCTCTATTCAATTTTTTGAGATTCTTTCAGAAAAACTAATCAATAAAAGAGAGAAAGAGAGCAATATTTTAAACAAAAGTAAACCTTTCTGATGTAAAAATAACAATTTCTTACACTTTCATTGCTTATTTTAAAATCAACTAAAAAGCAGATCAGTTGATTTGATTATATTATTATGTGATTTTAACATATTAACTCAGCATAATAAAATCCATTTGTTAGAAAAAACTCATTTATTTTTCCTTGTTTCTTAAAAATATCGATGTTTTCATTGATTCTTCATCTTGATCTTTTTAATTCGCTTCAAAAATGTATCTAATACAACTTTCAAATTATCATTTTCTTTCAACTCAACATATGACTAGTTGCAAAACTTATCAAATCCATCTGTTGTTGCTCACTTTGACTTAACATCTCTCATATTCAGATTCCTAAAGAAAAAATATAATATTTCCTAATTTCACCATTGCATTTATGGTGAAATATTAGCATTTGTGTTCTACTGTAACATTCGTAGATTGAAGGGTTTCTTTGAATAAATACACAACTTTATCAACAAGAATAAAACCTATTTTTGTCTAAACTGCAATCTTACAGTATCAAACCCCTTTCAAAACAATAAAATGTTATCTACTAACTTAGCTCAACCTAAATTATTAATTGCATCTATTTGTTTTTGTTACTTAATATTATTTTTTGTTTTTTCTTCTTGTTCTCCCATTTTACCACACTGCAAACTATTTCTCAGTCAAATCTTGAACATTCTAAAATAATAATACAATGAGATATACTATTATTCAAGCCAATTTCTTATTCGTTTAGCCATAAAAGAAGGATAATAGATATTTTTAATTTTCCTTTAGGACTCTTTTACCTTCTAGATTAAAACAAAACAAACAACAAACAAAAATGCTCAATTTATTCGATGACTGCAGTGACTCTGGGATAAACTGTGTGCTCACATCTATTGCTTGTATATTATCCTTATTAGGCATGATATTAGCTTTAACGTGCATAGCGAAGATCTGGTATTAGCAAGAAACCAAAGTCTTCGAGTTGCTACCTCTTTCTTCAGTTGCTTTGCTGAGTATTTACTAATTCATTCTCAACTTCTTCACGTACGATATAAGAATCTTCCTAACCAGTTAATTCTTAGAGGCTATCTCATTCGCATTTGTCGCGCTATCGTTCATATTGCTCTTCTTCCGTACGAGACACTTAGCAGATCAAGGATAGCAGAATGAACAGATACTAATTCAATAACAAAAAAATATCAAAACAATTTTCATAATTTTCTTGTTGGTGTTCTTGGGACTTCTCATTCTGACTCTATCTATCGTATCTCCAAACGATTGCGATGATTGGTTCAGTAAATAATATTTTATTCCTCTTGGCTGCTCTGGTTTCTCTGCGCTCGTTGGAATCATCTTTGGTGTGCTACTTCGAAACAAAATAGTTCGGCAAGAAACTTCTTCTTTGCGAGAAACGAACCAAGAATCCAATCCAGATATGGTAGTTTTCACCAAGCTAAACCATCATAGGATGCTGAGAAAGTAGGTCTTTTCTATTCTTCTCATGTATGGGGCAATGATTTCAGCATATATTGCGCTGAATATTGTAAGATAAGAAACAGTGATCGATGAGATTTCCTGTTATCGAGCTATTATTCATAAATCCAACGAAATAGGATCGCAAGTGTACTTCTTTCTGCTGTGCATCGTAGATCTAATCCCATGTTTTGTTATCCCCTTTGCGTATTACTACATTCCCTTCGCGAAAAGAAAATTCTTAGAACGAACTACAACTGATTTAGTTCTGAAACTCACTCCCTAATAAGAAGTTCCAGAGTCTAATAGTAGTAGTTTTAGTAATTCTAGCGAGGCAGCAGATGTAGTGCATCAAAGTGCGTTTGATAATAAAAATAAGAATGCACAGAAGAAGAATTATAAAGAAAAAAATGGAGAATAAAGTGTCGAATTAGCACACAGAAACAATTAGACAGCTACTATTACATCGCAGAATGATCAAAGTAGTTCATAAATAGATAATTCTTATGTAACAAAAGAAATTGGAAGTATAACTGACAATCATCATCATCATCACAGTCCTAAACGGTTTGAAGAAAATGCACCTTAAAATAGAAAGACTACAGCAGGAGAGATGGCATAAGGATTTCTATTTAACTTTGCTAACATAAAACGAACAGAAACAAAGGAAGAAAGTTATGAGATTAACTTAAATTTATGAAAATATAACATCAAATATGCGTGTGTGTTTTAAGAAATAAGAATACACAAAAATAGATTAGTTTCCCCCAAAAACAATTAATGTTTGTGTGTGTTGTAATCATTTGGTACTTTTTACCTTAATCTTGCCGAAAAATCATACTAATTTAATTAAACTACAGAATTTAATATGATAAAGCTTTCATGTAAATACATTAATGGTGCAATAATTATGATTTTGTTTTTGTAAAAATTGGTCAATTGTCTTTCGTACTTCTTTCAAGGGATTTAAAATGCTTGTCTATTTATTTCTACATATCTTTATTGTCTCGTTCTGCTACTTAACTCTCCCTATTCAAAAATATTGTAATAGTTAGCATAATAATTCACATAATTAAACACATTTTATAAGTTAAAAATGCCCTAGGATATTCATAATTAAACTTAAAAACTGCTTACTTTATATCCGACAAATTTTCTTCTTTAATATATTGAATATTTTCAAGAATTTCCCCAATTGCACTCTTAAAATGTTCCGAATGAAGACTTTAAGCTCTAGCTTTAGCTTCCATGTTTCTCTTAGTTTTGTTGTCCTCTTCAATGACATGTAAGCTCTTCTCTTAGCAGAATATATTCTTTATTGAAGTTCGTTACTTTAAATGATGTTTTTCTCTTGCTTATTACTCATCTAAGACTCTTCTGGAAGACTATATTTTCTAAAGTTATTCTTTGTTTTTCGATAATTACTCAAACATCTCCTTTTCCTTTTCTTTCTTCATCATTTCGAATTTCGCTTTGTAATACAAAAACGATTAGATAATTGCTTTTTCATTTCCCATATTTGTCCTATCAATACATTGCTTTAAGGATCTTCCACTCCACAGATCGATAATCTACATTGTACCTTACGCTTCGTAGCTTTCGAGGAACTCTTCTAATGCATTGGTGATTTATTTATTTTCAGTTTTGTCAGTGGATGAAAATGCGAATTTGAAGAAAGTTTTGAGTCGCTATAATGCATTTGCATCAAAGTTTTCGGTTGCAAATTTCTTAAATCCACTCATCTTGCCTTTTGGGTTCTCTTTTGAATTACTATTGTTTTTATCATTCTTGTTGATGCTACTTAGATTACTCGATTGTGAAGTATTTCCTTCAATGAGATCTTTCATGAATTCATTGATTGCTTCTTTTGAATCTTTCGCTAGTTTTTCATAAAGATCTTCACTTTGTTGTAGGGGAAAGAAAAAAAAGAATAGAATATTAGCTTCTTTTTCTGATAATACCATTTTGTTTTAATGATATGAATCCAATCATTGTTTATTTACTTAAATGGAATAGTTGAGAAAAATGAATTATTCTGTGTTGTGTTATTCATAGTTTAATTCTGATAAGGCGAAGATTGGGCAGAATCTTCAAGATAATCAGGGAAAGCTTTGAATTGAAGGTTCTTCATTCTTGATTGATTTGCTTGAAAATAAACAAAAATGTAATTCAAATTTACCAAAGTACAGAAGTTGATAAATTATTGTTACTTGAAGAAAAGTCTGTGCTGTTGTTTCTCATTGTGTTTTAGTTATTTTTGGGTGATTAATAAAAGCTTGATAATTAAGTGTCTTTCCCAGCAGTTGAAACATGCAAGCTTGGTTGATTTAGTTTAGCTAATTCATCACTAAAAGTAGAAAGATCATCGTTTTATAATATCATATTTTTGTTGTTATCGTTGTGGAATGACGAAAATTTATTGCGAAAACTTCCAGGTGATAATGAAGGAAGGGTAAAGACAAGGTTATTCTATTTTTCTTTGAGAGGTTTATTAATTTAATTAGGGGGATTAGTTGTTGGTTATGTATAGTTTGTTCGGGGAGTTGAAGGGAGAAAAATAGGTGATCGATCTTTGAGATTTTTAACTAAGAGTTATTGTTAGGATAAGTATATCATGGAATCTTGGTATTTTTACTGTAGAAAATGGAAAAAAACAGAGAGAACGAATGAAAATAGTTGAATGATGGTAAAAAAAGTAGTATTCAAGAGAAAAGAATGTTTATTTGTTGAAAATAAAACGGTTTATTTATGGGCAAAGTTTTGTTTAAGTTAGGTAGTTACTTTATCTATCTCTATGTATTTCATTTTCGCTGAACTTTGATGAAAATTCTGAATAGATTGTGCTCTCTTGCTGCTCTTAGAAAGCTGTTAGATTGGTAGAATGAGTCGCTTAGAGCCTGCGTGAAAATTCGATTCTTGTTCGTGCTGAGAGTGAATATTGTGACTAGGAATCTCAGGAATATTTTAGCTATTCTTTTACTTGAAGAATCTATATTTAACCAACATTGCTTCTTCTTTCATTTAGACAAGCATTGATTTCTCAGTTCGCGTTGGTGCTTCCATGCAGCCTTCCATGAGATCAGCATTTAGCTTGAACTGACTGCTCTGTCGTGGAATTCTTCCTTTCATTTCTACCACAATAACAGACACGCCGGTTTCGTAACGCAATAGATTAATTTTCTAGGCTATTCCGCTTAGCTCATCATAATAACTAATAATAGGGGAATGTAAAATATTGTAAGGTTGATTTAATTTTCTAAGCGGGGAGAACGAACAGTAGTTGAAATCTTAAAAAAA
>Ga0302271_10001601_pt1 | contig 21599 bp, 13 predicted proteins | sample III_Bog_N1_1_FD_198767 | JGI IMG/M metagenome (GOLD analysis project Ga0302271, IMG submission 198767) | Peat permafrost microbial communities from Stordalen Mire near Abisko, Sweden - III_Bog_N1_1 | ecosystem: Environmental > Terrestrial > Soil > Wetlands > Peat | place: Sweden: Abisko... | reverse complement strand
AAGTAAATCAGATAATCTGGGAATCAAGACCGGGATTTACGGAGATGGGATGCCAGTGCCAGACAGCTCGGTCCATGACTGGAAAGTTATATGTATTGATAAGTATTCCGGAAAAACATTATGGGAAAGAACGGCATTCACAGGCATTCCTAAGATCAGACGTCATCCTAAATCAACCCATGCGAATGCCTCTGTTGCAACAGATGGTAAATATGCCGTTGCTTTCTTTGGATCAGAAGGATTGTATTGCTATGATTATAATGGCAACCTGGTATGGAAAAAGAGTTTTGGTGTTCTTAAATCAGTGGCATTTAATTATGTTGCTGCAGAATGGGAGTTTGCCAGTTCCCCTGTTATCTATAACGGGGTACTGATCATACAATGTGATGTCCTTGAAAACTCGTTTTTAGCAGCCATTGATCTGAAGACAGGAAAAGAATTATGGAAAACCAAAAGAGATGAATATCCTGGCTGGTGCACGCCCAATATTTATAAAGATGGTGATAAAATCAGAATTGCGGTGAATGGTTATAAACACCGTGGAGGATATGATTTTGAAACTGGAAAGGAAATATGGCGTATGTCGGGCGGGGGTGATGTTCCTATTCCTACCCCCGTAATTGGCAAAGACCTTATATATTTTAATAGTGCTCATGGTCAGTCCTCACCAATATATGCGATTAAATCCAACGCTTCAGGAGACATTACACTTAAACCAACGTCAAATATTAATGAATTTATTAAATGGAGTGTTCCGCGCGGAGGTTCATACATTCATACGTTGCTGCTTTACAGAGATCATCTCTATAATGTAAACTGGAACGGTACAATAAACTGCTTCGACTCCGGTACTGGCAAAGAATTGTATAATGCAAAACTGGGGAATACACAGAGCTTTATTGCTTCTCCTGTCGCCTCAGACGGGAAGCTGTATATTGTTGATGAGCAAGGCACGGTATATATAATCCAGGATGGCATCTCATTCAGACAAATAGGTGAAATCCCTATGGGTGATATATGTTTGACAGCACCCTCAATTACTGACGGAATGATATTCTTCCGAACTCAGAAATACCTAATTGCTGTAGGAAAAAATAACTGATATCTTTTATATACAAAACTATGAAAAAACATCTTGTTTTTAATCTGATATGTGTCTTATCGATTTTTTCAACCGCTGTGGTTCTCGGGCAGGTTAAAGCAGAAAGGCAATGGACTGCTTATCGTGGAAATTTTTCCTCAGGCGTACTGGATAATGCGAACCTTCCGGAAACCTTCGACTTAATTAAGATGATCAATATTAAGTGGAAGACAGAAATTCCGGGACTAGGACTTTCAAGTCCTGTAATATGGGATAATAAAATATTCATAACGAGCGCAATCAGTCAGACAGACAGGGAGGGTTTTAAGCCCGGAATTTACGGAGATATATCTCCTGTACGAGACTCATCCATTCATGAATGGAAAGTGTTTTGCATAGATAAATACTCAGGCAAGCTGATTTGGGAGAAGACAGCTTATAAAGGAATACCAAAGATGAAACGCCATCCCAAATCCACTCATGCAAATACTTCCGTTGCTACTGATGGTAAATATGTAGTTGCATTTTTCGGTTCTGAGGGCCTCTTTTGTTACGATATGAATGGTAACCTGATATGGCAGAAAAATTTCGGATTGCTCAGGTCAGTCTTTTTCATGGTAAAATCAGCAGAATGGGAGTTTGCCAGTTCTCCGATCATCTATAATGGTGTTCTCATTATACAATGTGATGTACTTGAAAACTCATTTGTTGCTGCATATGATTTAAAATCAGGGAAAGAGCTTTGGAAGACACAGCGCGATGAGTATCCCGGATGGTGTACTCCAAATATATATACGAATGCTGGTAAGACCTATGTAGCTCTTAACGGATACAAGAACAGGGGAGGCTATGATTTTGAAACAGGGAAACAGGTGTGGAATATGTCGGGCGGCGGAGATATTCAGATACCGACACCTATTGTTGGCAACGACCTCATTTATTTTAACAGTGCGCATGGGAAATATTCACCGATTATTGCCGTAAAAACAAGTGCTGCCGGCGACATTACTCTGAAGGAAACCGAAACATCCAATGAATTCATCAAGTGGAGCCTTCCACGTGGTGGTTCATATATGCATACGCTCCTGCTTTATAAAAACCATCTGTATAATGTGAACTGGAATGGTTCTTTTATATGTCTCGATCCGCTGACAGGTAAAGAGATTTATAATGCGAAGCTTGGAAAGGCAAAAAGCTTCATTGCATCTCCTGTTGCCTCTGATGGTAGGATTTATGTTGTTGATGAAGATGGAACTATATATGTTGTTCAGGATGGCGATGAATTTAAGCTGCTTGCCGAAGTGCCTATGAATGATATCTGTATGACGGCCCCCGCAATCACTGATGGAATGATCATTTTCAGAACTCAGAAATATCTTGTCGCTGTGGGGAAAAAATAAACCAGCTTATTCTTTTTTAAGATTGTCTACAAGTGATTTCTTTGTTATTGATCTCACTGACAGTAACAATGCAATCAAACCTGTGGCAGCAATAGCCATAATCATAAGGATCAAAAGTTGCCATGGAAGATTATGATTATTCCTCAATGATGGTAATGTTGCAACTATCGCAGCAATAAAACCTGTGAAGATCCCTGCAGAAAGTATCTGTATTTGTTCCGAAATAATCATCTTCCGGATCCTGCTTAAGTGAAAACCGGTTGCCAGCATCAGCGCAAAATCGGATTTTCTCTGATTATAGCTTCTTATAAGGACGAATCCCAGCCCGGCAATGCCTATTACCATTCCAAAAGCACCAAACACCCCAAATACTGAGAGATAGGTATTTGTGACACTGTTGAATGAAGCAAGACGCCTGGTCGTTTTTTCAATATTTATTCCGTTCTTTTCAAACCTGTCATTCAATATATTTTTAATCTGGTCTGTCAACAGACTATTCCCATCCACAAGCATGACTGAACTTCCGGAAACAGATGGATAGTATTTTGAAAAATTGCCTATACCGACCAGCAGGTTCCCCTGAAAAACTGATGATTTCAAACCAGCAGCAATAATTATTTTTACAGGTATCCCGCTCTCTGACCTGAATATAAGTGTGTCTCCTGTTTTTAATTTTAATCCCCATTCCAGTACTGTCTGATCAGCAATTCCATAAAAGGTATTATTTTCTGCCGGCACTTGTAAATACTGCCATGGATTTGTAATATTTTCTGATTTGAGTATTCTTGAAAAGGAAAATGAATTCTTTGAAATAAAATCAGATGGGTCAAGCCCAAGGACGGGGGGGATGGAAACATGATTAAGGTTCAGGCAACTTGCATCATTCCCCTGCCTTCTTTTAATCTGGACAAAACTCATTTCTCCGAGCTTTGGATCGTCAATGCCAAAATTCTTTCGCGCAGATTCACTGTTCAAATCCTCCTTTACGGGGATTGCGTTTTCGCACCAGAAAAGGTATCCGCCGGTCCCATCAGCACGCTTCATTGTTCCCCCGCCTACATCCATCCGGTTTGCACCTGTAATAAAGATGGAAAAAATGCCGGCTGCGATAAAAAGTACCGGTGTTATTGCATTAAGAGGACTATCCAGATAATAACTTCGCGATAATTGGTTGCTTCCCGCAAAACCGGGGAAATTTGCCTGATTTCTTCCTATATAGAGTTGAACCCATGCAAGTATAAAGGTGATTAATAATAAAGTACCACCGGCAAATGAATAAACAAGCTGCTGATCTTTAAAGATAAATGACAATATAATCAGCAAAAGGGTTATAAGGCCGGTTATACGCAGCAAAGATCTGTTCAGAAAAACTGACGGTCTTTTTTCTGACGCTTTTTCTTTTGAATTCAGCGAAGCAAGGTAATTCTTTACTTTGAAAAACATAAAAGCCATTATGAAAATGAATGTGCTTATAAATCCGGTAATTAAAGGCAAAACTTTAAAATAGGTTTCAAGTGTATCGGTCTGGACTGCCCCAGACCATACTGTGTTAAGAGCTGTTGTAATAAAAACAGCAACTATATACCCGCTGAATGCACCGGCAAAACATGCTGCCAGAGTGATCAGTCCCGATTCAAAATAAAGGAGTTTTATTATCCATATTTTTCTGAATCCCAGCGCAAACAAAGTAGACACATGCTTTTTCTTTGTATCAAAATATGATGATGTTGAGAAAGAAAGCAGGATAAATGAGGCGAGGATCAGAAAAAATCCGAGGCTCAGTAAAAGAGTTCCGAAATCAACACTTTCATTCGCAGCTTTTTGAGAATCAGCATGAATATCTGTAATATATAAACCAAACTTACCAGGATCAACCGAGCCATCCAGTTTGCCTTCAATTTCCTTTCCACTCATTTCTGAAGGAAAACGAATAGCTGTGGCAGGTCCGAAATTATTGCCCCATAACTCTTTTCCTTCTTCATAGGCCATAAAAGCCTTGGGAGTGCCTCTGTATCTGTTCCAGTAATCCTCATCCTTTCTACGGATCTCGTTCATTTTTACCAGGACTCCTGCATCCCATTCCGAGCAGGATTCTTTTCCTGCGATTCCTGGAAAATCCGGCATTAACAAAGAATCTGACCAGATACCTTTGATTTCTTCAATTCTCTGAACTGTGAACTTGCCGCTTCTTTCAATAAGCCTGTTAAGAGAATCAGGCGAATACCACGACATATTAATAGTGTCCCCTTTTTTAGCAGACATATCCTCAGCCATCCATTTATTAATTATCAGAGTATTTCCTGAAGAAATTTGCGGATATAAGGAAGAAGGCAATGCCGAAACAAATGAATAAGGAGTGGAATTGCCGCCTTTACTAAATCTGTTACCAAGATATGTGATAACAGGGGCAGAGGAGGGAATAAGCCTCTTTATTTCACCTAACGCCGTTTCATCAATAAAAATCCTGTCGGATTTTAATTCATACCCGTTAACTTTTTTTATCAGGCGGGTTCTTAAACCCAGATCTGATACTTTCAGATTACTCTTTAGCATTTCCGATGCTTTGACTGAGGTGACCTGATCAATTTTCGAAATAATCAGACGGTTAATTCTTAGAGGTTTCCCTTCATCTTCTTTAAGATCCGTCAGATTCACAAAAAGATTCATTGGTGTGATCTGACTTATGGATAATGAAAAGTTACCATTCTCTTCAGGGTTGAGAATGAGTCCAACTTTCAAGACTACGGATCTGCCTTCGTCTCCTGAAGCTGCGAATGGTGCATCTGAAGGAATATCACTGATATCCTGAAAGTGAATTATCAGATCTTCTCCGATCCGTATTCCCAGAAAATCAGCAAGTTTTCTATTTATTGCAGCTTCTCCGGGTTTAATATTTATTGAATCATTTCCCTGAAAAACAAAAAAGTCCTTATTTATTCCAAATATATGGGTGTTGAAAGCTACTTTCTGGGTACTAAAGCTCTGGGAGTTCCCAATCACTTCAAGAATTCCGGTACAGGTCAGACCAGACTTTTCCTTAAGCCTGTTTACAAGTAGCGGATCAAAATAACGTATTCCTGATGTTATCAGCAGTCCTGTATTTCCAAGACGTTCAGAGGCGGTCCGTTTAAGGCTTTCTTTAACCGAACTGCCTGTCAGCAATGAACCTGTTATCACAGCAGAAAGCAAAACAATAATACAAAACTGATATACTATCGGCTTTTTACTGTACCTAATTGATTGAAATAGAATGCGATAAATGTTTGGCATCATATTATCAGACTTTCTATTCAGGTGATGCTGTCAGCTTACCTTCTTCAATACGCAATTTCCTTGACATTTTTTTTGCCAGTTCTGCGGAATGAGTTGCGAGAATAATAGTTATTCCATACCGGTGATTCATATCAATAAGCAATTCTCCCATCTTTTCAGCGTTTTTCGAATCGAGAGATCCTGTTGGTTCATCTGCAAGAAGAATTGACGGATTATTGGCCAGAGCCCTTACTAGAGCAACCCTTTGGGCCTCGCCACCGGATATCTGTCGCGGATATTTGCCTTTCAGTTGTGTTATCCCTGTTTTATCCATAAGGTCGCTCAGGTACTCCTCCTTTGACACAATTTCCTGTCTGGAGTGTTCTGAAGCAAGCAGGGGCAGAAATATATTGTCAGAGACAGTCAGATAAGGAAGCAATAAATGCTCCTGGAAAACGAAACCTATGTTCTTATTTCTGTAATCGGCTGATTCGTCATCAGAATAGTTTGCTATAGAAGCTCCTTTGAATATAATTTCACCACTGTCGGGCTTGTCGAGAAGCCCAAGGATATTCATCAAAGTTGTCTTACCGGAACCCGATGGCCCCATAATGGCAATTGTGTCACCTTCTGATACTTCCAGACTAAGTTTATCGAGGACCAGGCCACGCTGCTGAAATGATTTTGAAATATCCTTTATTGAGAGCATGTTAAAAATTTATAAAGCCTATGAATTTCCCTTTGTGTCCCTTAGCGATGTACTTCGTGTTCCTTTGTGTTTAAAATATTTTACCACAAAGGGTCACAAAGGATACACAAGGGTACACGAAGTTAGGAATTTATGATCTTATATTAATGAATTATAAACTTTTGATAAGCCTTCAGACATTTTTTCAAGTGAAAATTCAGCAATGACTTTCATCTTACCTGTTTCTCCAAGTAAGGATAACTGTTCCTTATTCTTCAATAATTTAAGAAGTGCTTCCGACAGTTTTGTTACATTGTCAGGGGAATAGGTTATTCCCCCGCCTGTCCGTTCTATGATTTCTGGAAATGCGCCTGTAGCAGGTTGAACGACCGGTACACCTGCAGAATTTGCTTCAAGAATATATAAGCCGTATCCATCGTGTTTCCTGACAGGAACACTCAGGAGATCTATATTCCCGAAAAACTCATTCTTGCTGTTTCCCTGAAACTCGGGATAGAACCGGACAGCATCTTTTAATCCTTTGGATTTTATTTTCCTGATCTGTTCAGCGACGAAAGGCCTGTCGTCGCCGGTATAACCTCCGGAAATATGGAGAGTCAGCCCCGGCAATTTATCGTCTTTTTTAAGCTCAATAAATGCATCTACAATCTTATCAATACCATTCTGTGAATTTATCCTGCTGAAATATCCGATTGCCGGCCAATTATCTTTCTTCTCAATTGTTGTAAGTTCACCGGGATCAAAACCAAGAGGAATTACATGGAAGTTGTTGCCCGGAATTCTGGTTTTAGATATAAACAGATTTTTATAGTAAAGACTCGGTGTAAGGAAGGCATCAACATTTTTCGCCTCCTTAGCTATTAGATTCCATGCGCCTGACTGGTAGGGTTCATTCATCTCATCGATCCAGTCATCTTCATTCAGAAGTGAACAGACTATCTTAACATTTATCTTCCGTTTTATCTGACGTGCTAGTCCTATTATCAGTGCGTTTGAGAGGTGTATTATATCAGGTTTCCCATCGCGTGTCATATAATCAATAAGCCGCTGAAGCTCTGTATCGGGAAAAGCATTCTCTCCTTTGATCATGTTTAGTGTCATGTCTTCAAGCCCCTCAGGATTGGTTGTTCCGGCTCTTCTTGCAGCCATCTTAAGCATTGGACGTGAATCAACAAGTTTGTCCATGAAAACCGGCATGTTTTTAAGGAATGGGACTTTTTCTCTCAGGTACATGGATATTGCTCCGAAGAAAACGTTCTTGTCAAGACCCGAATCAACGGTACTGTCATCAGGGGGCAGATACAATGGTATTGCAGAAGCTTTAGTTCCCGGAACTTTCCGGATTGCCCTCAGGTAAATCATATCACGGTAACAGTTTCCGCAATAGAATGAACCTCCTGAACCCGTAATTAAATAAACAATTTTCATATCATAACATTTCTTCTCTGTGTGACTCTGTGTCTAACCCCCATTGATTTTCTTCGTTTACCCCGGCCCCAAGGGGAGCGAAGAAAATCAATTTACTCCCCTTGGGGCTGGGGTAAATAAATTGATTTTCGAGCGACTACTTATCACCGAATGCAATCAACCTGCCGTCTTCAGTAAGTATGAAAAACTTACCCTGTATCACTGCCGGAGAGCTGCTGATCGGTGTCCCGGCATTAAAACTCCATAGTTTTTTCCCATCGGCTAATCCCAGAATATATACATATCCGTCCATACCTGTAAAAAGAACTTTTGTTGAAGTTAAAACTGCTGATCCTATTAACCTTCCGTTTGTACGATATTTCCATAACAATTTTCCATCGGAAGAGTTGTAACAATACAGATATTTATCTTCGCTTCCAATAACAACTGAATTGTTTTCTACTGCAGGAATTCCAAGAATTGACCCCCCCTCTTCGCCTCCCTGAATTTTCCACACAATCTTTTTTGTTTTGATATTTACACCGTATTTTGTACCATCATAATCACCGAAATATGCAAAGTCGCCTGAAAGGGCAGGAGAGGAGGCTATATATACACCTATATTGACGCTGTCCTTTTGCTTTCCTGTAAGCGGGTCAATAACCCTGAGCATACCATCACATCCTCCAAAGACAATTTTCCCGTTCAAAATTGCGGGTGTTCCGTTTATATAGTTTTCCGTTTCAACTTTCCAAAGAGATTTTCCAGTCTGAACGTCCACACAGTGAAGATAGTAATCATAGCTGCCGGTAATAATTCCAGCTTTATTCCCTACTACCCAAACGTTAGCGGATCCTACAATCTGATTATCAGTTGTATAGGACCAGATCAACTTGCCGGTAAACTTGTCAACTGCCTTCAGAATTCCTTCGCTCGTACCAATAATGACTTTATTTCCAAACACCATCGGGGGTGCATCTATTGATGCTCCGGATTCATATTTCCACTTTATTTTACCGTCGGGAGAAATTGACAGGAGCGTACCTTTGTCATTCCCAAAAAAAATGGTGCCTTCGCTGATGACCGGAGAAGATTTAGTTTTGCTGCCGGTTTTTATACTCCACAGAAGTTTAGGTGAAGCAGAAAATTCCGTTTCAACCCTTCCCGAGAGATCAGCTTTTCCTCTGAATAAGGGCCAGTCATTACCAGCACTTTGAGCTTGAGAAGTAGAATTGAGAAGAAGCAGAAGGATAACTGTTAAATAATATCGCATTTATTAAAAATTATTATTTTATTTCTAACCAACATCAATTACCCTTCGCCATTGTTTTACCCCTCTGACTCCCCCAAGGGGGAGAACCAAACAAAGGCTCTTAAATGTCCCCCTTGAGGGATTTAGGGGTATAATACTGAAAGATATGTCAAATTTTACTCAAGGCACCGGTAGGGCAAATTTCAATAACTTCATTACTCTTCGTTTTCAGAATATTATTAAAATCTTCCGTGAGCGGTTCTGAAATTATACTAATAAAACCCCGGTTAATGAAACAGAGTGCTGGTTCTTCCTTCTGATCCTCACACAATCTTACACAGAGTCCGCATTTGATACATTTTGCGTTCTCAAATATCAATCCGTTGTTTACATTGATTTTCTTTTGGATGGGGGCATTTACAAGCTTTCCACGCGGATCTTTAACATGATATTTATCCGCAATATCTCTGAGTCCGCAATTATCAGCTGCTCTACAGTCGCAATGCATGCAACTTCCTGATTCCTGTGATGCCGATTCCCTGTCGGTTATTTCAATGAATCTGGCGACATCATTGCTGCATTCTTTCAACCACTCTTTCATCTCTTCCGGTTCGAGCTTACCTATTCGTGAAGTATATCGTTTAGATGGCTTTTCGATTTTTTCTTTATTCCCGGTGATTTTTGTATCCTGTAGAACCGTAACCTGAACTTTATCGATAATCAATTGTGAAATAAATATTTGAATATTTTTTATCGAAACCTGTTGGTCAACTTTTTTTCTTCTACAGGCATTCTCACAATATCCCGGACAATTAATGCATGCCAGTCCAGAATTTATAATCTGTTTCTGAGCTAATTGTAGAGCAGAATCAAAATTTCTTGCAGTCAAGAGCCTGTTCATGAGCGGAATATTATAACCTGCAGGGCAGACCACTTTACAGGGAGCTTCACATTCAGCCCTGTGCTCAGAAAGAAGCAACTCAATTGCTTTTCGCCGGATTGCAATAACCTCTTCTGATGAACAATCAACATCCATGCCCTCCTGGATTAATGCTGAACAGGAAGGCATATAATTTCCCGATTTTTTATCCCTGACCATGCAAACCATGCATGAAGAATAATGCGGGAGGCTATTATTATGGCAAAGGGTAATGATCTCAATTCCAGCGGTCATAGCAACCTCCCTGATAGTCAATCCATCAGCTACCTCTAAATCGTTGTTATCTATCCTTAGCTTAATCATTAATGTTTATAATTTCTATAGCCTTTTCCGGACAAACTATCCGGCAGTTATCACATTTAGTGCATATTGACTGGTCTATCTCATGTTTCTGGTAAGGAGTAAAGGGGATAGCTTTGACCGGACAATCCTGAGAGCATTTTGTGCATCCCGTACAAGCATCAGTAATGCTGTATTTAATTAAGCTCTGACATTTTTTTGCTCTGCAGATACCCCTTGTATGCTCCTCATACTCATCGAGGAAATAACGTAGACCGGTAAGAACAGGATTAGGAGCCGTTTTCCCAAGTCCGCATAAACTACCATCCTTGACAGATTTACAAAGTTCTTCAAGTTCTTTAATATTATCCAGGGTAGCTTTACCTTCTGTAAGATTGGTAAGAATGTTGAGCATATGCTTTGTTCCGATTCTGCAAAAAGTACATTTGCCGCAAGACTGCTGATGAGTGAAGGTGAGAAAATATTTTGCCATATCGACCATGCAATCGGTATTGTCGAGAACTACCATGCCACCGGAGCCCATCATTGCGCCCAGTTTTATAAGTTCTTCATAATCAATGGTAGTATCAGCTTTACTTGCAGGGATACAACCACCTGAAGGTCCTCCGATCTGTACCGCCTTGAATGTATTACCATCGGCAACGCCATCGCCGATATTTTCAACAATTTCACGGATAGTTATGCCCATTGGAACCTCAATGAGTCCCCCCTTCGAAATCTTCCCTGCAAGGGCGAAGACTTTTGTTCCTTTGCTTTTTTCCGATCCATATGAATTGAAGGATCCGGCTCCGTTTGTAATAATCCATGGGATCAATGAAAGTGTCTCGACATTATTAACGAGCGTTGGCTTATCCCTGTATCCTATAACAGCCGGATATGGCGGACGTAAATGCGGGGTACCACGTTTACCTTCCAGGGAAGCAATAAGTGCCGTTTCTTCACCACATACGAATGCTCCAGCGCCTTCAAAAACTCTTATATTGAAAGTAAAATCAGTACCTGAAATGTTATTGCCAAGAATACCGTTTTCATAACAGTGTTTAATTGCCACTCTTACTCTTGTTACTGCCAGAGGGTATTCAGCCCGGATATAGAAAATGCCATTATTTGCGCCGGTAGCGAAGCCTGCAATTATCATTCCTTCTATAACCCTGTATGGAAACGATTCAAGAAGCATCCTGTCCATAAATGCTCCCGGATCACCTTCATCTCCATTGCATACCACATACTTTTCATCTGCTATGTTCTGCGAAGAAATTCTCCATTTTCTACCAGTTGGGAATCCTGCGCCTCCACGGCCTCTAAGACCACTGTCAATTATTGTCTGAATAATTGATTCTTTGTCAGATTCGCTAAGGCACTTGTGAAAAGCACTAAAACCGCCTGACAGACAATACTCATCATACGAATCGGGTGTCAGGGTGCCACTATAATTTGTTGCAATATGCACCTGATGATTAAGAAAGTTGTTCAGGTACTTTTCTCTTAATTCAACAGGAATATTTATCTGCCCCGATACTTTATCTTCTGAAAGAAAAGTATCTACGAGATCGTTTATATTGTACTTGATTTTATTTTTTAAACCACTGGGCCTGACATGCTTAAGAAGTATCTCTTCAACCTGGAGTTTATTGACTTTAGTATATCTTGAATGAGTGTTATCTTTTGTAACTATTTCCATTAAAGGGGTCTGGTTACAAACGCCCACACAACCTACGGGCTTCAGCCTGATATTTAGATTATATTTCTCTTTTATCTCAATAATCTCCGACAGGATTTCTTTGCTTCCCCCGGCAACACAACAGGACCCTATGCCTATTCTTATTTCAGCATCGAAATCATTATCCCTGTCTGATCGTTGTGACTCTGTTTTTTTATTAACTGTATGAAGAAAATCATAGATGATCTCATCAATCTGTGTTGGTTTGACATGACCATATGTCTTGTTATCGATCTGGACAACAGGAGCAAGGGTACAACATCCCAGGCAGGCCACTTCTTCAATTGAAAAAAGATTATCAGGCGATGCATTCCTTATGTCCCCGATTTTCAGAACCCGTTTAAAAGCGTCTGATATTAAGGGGCTGCCCTTAACGTGACATGCTGTTCCGGCGCATATTTTTATTGTATGCTTGCCAACAGGAAGATGTCTGAACTGAGAATAAAAAGTGGAAACACCTGAAATCTGTTCAGGTGTGACATCCGTTATTTCACAAATATATCTCAGAGCTTCAGATGGAAGCCAATTCAGCCTTTTTTGCACTTCCTGGAGTATAAGGATGACTTTATCAGCCTCTTTCCCTGTTGATGCGATCACTTCATCTATGACCGGTTTAATATCTACTGCAGATTCTCCGTCGCAATTACAACTATTTGTCAATATGTCGGTTTTTGTCGTACTCAATTTTTTGCTATGCAATAAAGGTTTTTCTTTGTACGGATATATATTTTCTTGTCAGAAAAAGCCGGCGAACAATCTGTTGCTTCACCCAGTTGAGATTCCGCAACCAGAGTAAATTTCGATTCCGCCTTCACAATATGCATTTTTCCGCTTCTATCGAGAAAATATACCATGCCATCAGCTATAATCGGCGAAGCATAAAATGGATCCTGAAAATAATGCGTCCATAAAGTATCGCCTTTCATGGCATTATAACATGCCACATCACCATTACCGGTTGAAACAAACAAAAACTCATCATTAGCAACAGGACTCGATACATCGGGTGTAAAAGTATTATCCTCCCATGCTACCGAGACGCTGGTACCAGGTTTAATTGCAACCAGTTTGGCATAGTCTGTCACAGCATACGCCATTGAGCTGTTCACAGCCACTGAAGGAGCAACATCACCGCTCATACATTCCATCTCCCAGAGAGCTATTCCTGTGGAGGGCTCAAAAGCGCTCACATACGGATTGCCGTTAATGACCAGTTCTGATTTCCCCGAAAAATAAGCAAGTACCGGAGAAGACCATACAGCATGGCCATGTCTGATTGTTTCCCATTTCTGATTGCCTGTTGCCAGCTCTAATCCGATAAGAGAAATTTTTGTATTGCTGTCAAACTGAATCAGCAGAATATCATTATATATCATTAAGGAAGAGGAGTAGCCATAAGAGCTTTCAGGCACACCAATATTTTTTGCCCATAACTGTTTACCATCCATATTGAAACAGGCCAGGTTGCCATTTGCAAAAACAGCACAGACTACATTACCATTTGTAGCGGCTGTCGATACTGCAAGCCCGGCATCTGAATCGGTCTTTGGCAGAACCGTAGGTTCACCAGGGATTCCTGAAACCGAACCAGTCCAGAGAATCTTTCCTGACTTTTTATCAATGCAGTAAAGATTACAGGTACTTTCCTGTGCTCCAGTAATAAAGATTTTATCCTCCCAGATAACAGGTGAGCTTTTCCCTTTTCCGGGAATTTCAATTTTCCATCCTATATTTTTCCCTGCTACAGCGTCCCATTCCGTGGGATATCCTGAGCCTCCTGCAATTCCTCGGCTATCCTGCCCCCTGAATGAAGGCCAGTTTATCTTATCTGCTTTTGTTGCCTTGTCATTACCTGTTTCTATGCTTTTTGATGCCCGCGATGATCCTCCGGAAGTATCAGGCAGTTCAACACGAAGGAAAAAAGATGAAACAAGTGCTGCAACAAAAATGAAAGAAACTCCTGATATTAAGTATCTTCTGTATTTTGAACGGAGAATCAGGACATCAGGTTTCAGATCAGTTACTACGGGCGTTAGTTTTTCGTTATCAGAAATCAGCCGCTGACAAAGAATGAAAATAATAACCCCTGCTACCAAGAGATATGAACCTGTAACTACTTGCCATCTTGAGCTGAAGTAAGCTTTTCTCGCCATAAGGTCCATTGCCCTGACCTGTTCAGCCAGTTTCCCGTTTGAAGGGTCTTTATCATACTGTTCTTTAATTGATAACAGAGCCGGATTGTCCAAAGGTTTAACAGTTTTCAACTGAATCAGGCTGAAGATCATTGTCATAGCGATGATAAGTGCAAATCCACCTGAGATCTGACTGATAACCTTAAGGATACTGATGTCTTTTTCAGTAATATTAATTTTCATTTCAAACCTTTACTTTAACTGGACAATATCTGAAACATCTGCCGCAACTATAGCATTTTCCCTGATGTGGCTTATATTCACTTCTTTTGCTTCTTATGCTAAGAGATATCATTCCAATGCCGAATGATATTCCCAGAAATGCACCGGCCCATGGAGCTGAATGTCTGAACCTTCCTATAATCATTACTTCCTCCTCAAATAATGCTGATTCGGTTTTGCCTGATTCTTTAAAGGCTGCCACATCTTTTGTCACAGATTCAATGCCGGTCTTTTTTTCCGTTCTTATTTCCCTTGCAAGGCGCACAGTATTATTTGCAACAGCCAGCGAAGGAGCAATGTTATATATTAAGAATGCACCCGCAACCGCAAAAACAGGGACAAGCAGAAAATACAGCTTGAAGCGCTTTCTTGATTGTTCAGGCTCTTCACGTTTTTGTTCCAAATCGGAGGGGAGTATTGCATCATATGGACAAGCTTCCTCGCAAAGCCGGCAATTAGTGCATTCGGCTGGAGTTATTGTAAGATGTTTTCCTGCAAACCTTGAAAATATATTCAGGAGAACACCATATGGACAGAGGAATCTGCAATAGGGTCTGTTTACAAATATTCCGGCCAAAAGGAGTAAGGCACCAAAAATAATCATGGTATAAGGTGCGTCAAGTCTGAATATGCCTACAAAAGGATCGTATCTGCATATCAGAAACTGACTGTTGGTGGATGCAAACAGTACGGCTATTCCAAGATAAATAAAAGGTACAAAAGCAAGTATTATCTCAACTACCTTTGGGAGTTTTACCGGCCGGAACCCTGTAAGTTCCTGAATTGCGCCAAGAGGACAAACACCTGCACAAAAGACACGTCCATAGGCAAGAGCGAAAAGAAGAGGTATGATGAAGAATAGCAATGCAGTGAGAGGAATAGAGTATCCTGTATTGAAAAGTGCAAGAGAAACGTTTTGTACCGATCCAACGGCACAGATGCAGCCTTGCCGGTAGAACCCGAAATAGGCGAGTGAAAACACCGACATCCATATCAAGCCCCTACGGGATCTTTTTTTCAATGCCAGCCAGGTCGTAATTATCAAAGCGCCAATTAATACCGCGACATCGATATATTCAAAGATCTGTGCCCTTGGAACAGGCATCTGGTTGGTCGGATAAACATGCCCTGTTTCAAATTCGGGCCTTGGGAATCTGTCCTGGGCAAACAGGACCACGTGCCAGAACAAAAGCAGAATAAAAATTATATATGGTAATGCTTTCTTCATGAATGTATTTCGTGTTTTTTACTTATTTTCTGCCCCCCTTCCCCCTTAAAGGGGGGTTAATTCGGGGAAATTACTTGTACTTCTTTGTGACCTTAGTTCTTCAATCTTTGTGAACTTTGCGGTTAATGGATTTCCATTTTACATTTTACTTTCTTGGCACATCTTTTGGCAGATATGCCAGGCTAGCAGGGATTCTTGATATTGCATTTGACGGACAGGTTCGTGCAATTGAGCAGTCATTGCAATTCTGACATCTGTCATGTCGTATCTGCATATAAAGCGAGCCATTACCAAAATCACCGCATCCTTTTACACATTTTGCACAACCATCGCACAGATTTTCATTTATCGTGTATTCAAAATATGGCTCTTCCACAAATTTACGTGTTATGGCTCCGGTAGGACACATCTGGTTTTCAGCCCCGGTGCTTATCGTTTTCACACCTTGTCTCAGATAGCCTCCGCACAAATCACAATAGCCGCACATTCTGAATGCATGGACGCATTTTGAGGCTGAAGGAGTCATCACACAATTTGTTTTACATTGACCGCACTGAGTGCATTTAAGCGGGTCTATCTGCCAGACATAACCTTTCGGCGATGTCTTTTTGATAAGTAAAGCCGGGACAACAACCAATGGCATTACAACAATCAGCTTTCCTGCATATTTTACAAAATCGCGCCGCGACTGATATTTATTTTTGCCTTCTGTCATAGTTACTTCATTTAATACTTTTTACAGTCGGTCTTACCGTTACAGATGCCCTTTCCGGCACAGGTTGTGCATTCATTTGCACCTGATACTTTTTTACCCAGAGAAACGGCAATTAAAGCAATCAACATCAGAAGAATATATCTCCCAAGTTTCTTTAATAATTCACTTCTTGTCATCATATTCAAGATTCAAAATCTAAGATTCAATTTCTTCAGACTCCCTTGTTTTCACCCCCAAACCCCCCAAGGGGGGCTTAATACTGTTTAATTGATAAGTTTCTGTCTCCTTTGCGTTCTTCACTCATATTCTCACATCTCACATCTCACTTCTTTTCTCTATGCTTTCTGTTCTACTTAGTGTAAGTTCTTTAATACTTCCTTTTTTCTACCCCCCAACCCCCCATATGGGGGGCTTTAAAATCTTGCAAGTCCCCCCTTGGGGGGATTTAGGGGGTCTTTCGGTTAAATACATATAGTTTTGAGTCACCCGGATAAGCCCCATAAATTGTAACTCCATCAGCAGAAGCAAGATCGAGAGGCACAGATTTGATAAAGTTATTCTTTGAATTGACGAACTCAACGAAATCGCCCTTCTTATTAAGGATCTTTATTCTGTTTATACCTTTTTCAGCCGTTACAAATCCCTGCGGAATAAGAGCAAAATGTGGTGGAGCACAACATCCGCAAAAATTTCCAGGAGCTGTACCAGGTTCTCCGAAAAAGCTTTTCAAAACTCCATCAATAGAATAAGTTTCAATCCGATGAAGGCCGGTATTCGCAACAAATAAATTATTCATATTATCAAGTGCTACTTCAAAATAAGGACTCGGAATAACAAAGTGTCTATCATTCTGTCCAATCATTTTTTTAACCTCGCCACCTTTGTCAAGAATGAAGACAGTTTTATTTCCGGCATCTGCAAACACTACAAATCTTCTGTTTGCACTCAAAGAGGTAATCAGGCTGCTATCCTCATATGGCCCCCATTCATTCAATATTTTGCCATCGGGATTCATCACAAGAATCTGGGCACTTGTCGATGCAAATACTGAGTCCCCATAGTTCGAAAGAGCTGTCACAGCAGAAGGAGTCTTTACATTCCATAAAAGTTTAAGGTCTTTGTCATAGCACGATACAAAAGAATTTCCGCCAACATAAATTTTGCCGGAAAATGTGACAGTTACCGCTTTTAAGGAGTCTCCACCTATTTTGATTTCATTTGAAATCTTCCAGACATCGGGTACTTCATTCGTTTCTGACTTTTTGGATTCAACCCTGGCTGATCCCAAAGGTTTAGCTGTATCAAGGATGATATACACGATAAATACAATTATTACCAGAACTGATAAGACGGTTACTAATTTCCTGTTCATCTTAGTTTAATTGACCAATATTCAGACAAAGTAAATTTCTTGCATCCCTCATAATGAGGTACTTTCCAGCTATCGCCATAGGTCCCCAGGCTTCTATGCCCTTCATTACCTTATGACTTGAAATTAACGTGACTTTATTCTCCTCAATTTTGTAAAAGTAAAGATTTCCGTCGTCATCAAGAAGATATAGTTTATCTCCACTCACAATGTATGGTCCCAGACCGCGGCCAAATCGGTTTTCTTTTCCGCTTGACCAGACAGCAGTCAGAAGATCAGATTTTTTATAACAGACCAGCTGCTTTTTCAATGCACCTGCATTTTCAGGCAGAACGCTCCAAATATAATTTCCAATTATTACTGGTGTCTGCTGATCACTGGCAAGACCATTGGTGGCTTTATGTTGTTCTTTAACGGATGCTGAATATTTTGATCCGTCATAATTTATTGATATTCTGGCTCCGCCGGCTCCATAACTCCCGAAGACAGCTATTTCATTGTTTCCAAGAAAAAGGGGAGAAGCTGCAGTTGTTGCAGGGCTCCATTCAGTGGTAATCCACAATAACTTGCCTTTATCTGTCTTTTCGGCAGAAACACCACAAACACCTCCAACAGCATTATAAACATACATTCGTTTTTCATGAATCACCATTGGCATAATAGAACCATGTGACATCCTGAGAGAGTCGGGGTTTGAGGTTTGCCATAATATTTTGCCAGAGGCACAATCTACGCCAATCATAAGAGCTCTTCCTCCCGGAGCCAGAACAGCCACACCATCGTCGATCAAAGGACACTGACCCGAATAGAAATCAGGAGTGATTCTTCCCTTTTCCGTCCCTTTAATACCAAATTCTTTTTCAAGATCATGCGACCATAACATTTTGCCATTAACCGGATCTACACACATAACATGCGACCGGGGACCTAAAGTGACAACATACTTATCTGTTACAGCAGGGATAGTTCTCGAATATCCATGATTTCGTTTCAGTTCAACATAATACCATCTTCGCCATAATTCCTTACCTGAAGAGAGTGAAAAACATCTCAGAGCATCAGCTTTCTTCCTCTCATTATAATCAAGAAGGTAAACACGCCCATTGTGTACAGCCGGTCCGGCATATCCTTCGCCCAGTGTAGTTTTCCATATAATAGCAGGACCTGAGGTATCCCACTTTTCAGCTAGAGGTGTAATATCTTTATTAATGTTATCAAAATCAGAACCTCTGAATCTTGGCCAGTCGCCGGCAACGATTTCATCTATTTCGGAAAGAGTATCAAAAAACTGACCTATAATGACTGAATCTGACCTGGTTGCAATTTTTGGACGGTCATCCATTCCCGGAATACGTTCATTAAGATCCAATGGCTGGCCTTTCACCAACCACCAGAATAATACAATTGCAAAAACTAATACAACTGCAGCAACAAGAAATGTTCTCTTCTTTAATTGTGACAACATATTTTTCCAGACAACACAATAATCCCCTTTTTAAAAGAGATTGCAAGATATGAAAACCGCATTTAAAAAGTTTAAGGAATTGATATATTAGATCAATTTAACTATTTAATTAAGGATTTTTAACAGGAATAACTCTTATAAATGGTGTATACAATTCCAGGAACTTATATGTTTATCATTAGTAAAACATGATTTATATCATATTAATAATATTTAATAAATACAAGAATTATATATCATTTATTTAGATATTATAATTTTTTGCTTAATTATTGTTCATTTTATATCATAAAATATATCAGTTTGAATAATGATTATTAAAATATTATTAGCTTTGCACCTTAAGTTTTAGAAACTATTCATGATTAAATAGAAATAAAAGAAATCAGTATGTGCGGAATTGTAGGTGTTTTTGATCTGAAAGTCAATCATATGGAGTTGAGGTCGACAGTCCTTAAAATGTCAAAGAAGGTAAGGCATCGCGGGCCCGACTGGTCTGGAATATTTTATTGTGAGAAGGCTATACTTGCTCATGAGAGGTTATCAATAGTCGATCCACAGTCGGGGAAACAGCCACTGTACAGTAAAGACTGCAACCTGATACTTGCCGTTAACGGCGAGATCTATAATCATCAGGAAATCAGAAAACGCTATGAAAGTACTTACGAATTTCAGACTCATTCCGATTGTGAAGTTATCCTCCCTCTCTATCAGGATAAAGGGCCGGCATTCATTGAGGAGCTAAACGGAATTTTTGCTTTTGCATTATACGACAGGGTAAAAGACTGCTATTTCATTGCACGTGATCATATCGGAATTGTACCCCTGTATATTGGCTGGGATTCTTATGGTAACTTTTATGTTGCATCAGAACTTAAAGCCTTGGAAGGTGTCTGTAATAAAATACAGGAATTTTTGCCGGGTCATTATCTGTACAGCAAGGATGGAGTAATGACAAAATGGTATAAACGCGACTGGGAGGATTATTCAGCAGTTGAAAACAATGGTACAAGCATTGATGAGCTCAGAGAAGCACTTGAAGCATCAGTACACAGGCAGTTGATGTCTGATGTCCCGTATGGCGTATTGTTATCAGGAGGGCTAGATTCATCGGTAGTTTCAGCTATAGCTAAGAAATTTGCTCCGAAAAGAATTGAGTCGCAGGACAAAAGTGAAGCCTGGTGGCCACAATTGCACTCCTTCGCTGTAGGACTTGAGGGTTCACCTGATCTTGCAGCCGCAAGAAAAGTGGCAGATCATATTGGAACGATACACCATGAAATAAACTTTACAGTACAGGAAGGTCTGGATGCAATCAGGGATGTAATATATCACATTGAAACATATGATGTTACAACAATCAGAGCTTCTACACCAATGTACCTGCTAGCAAGGGTAATAAAATCGATGGGAGTGAAGATGGTTCTATCCGGAGAAGGTGCTGATGAAATATTCGGGGGTTATCTCTATTTTCATAAAGCTCCTGATGCAAAATCTTTTCATGAAGAAACAGTAAGAAAAATAAAAAAATTGCATTTATATGATTGTCTGCGTGCAAACAAATCACTTGCTGCGTGGGGCGTTGAAGGACGGGTTCCTTTCCTCGACAAGGAGTTCATGGATGTTGCTATGCGCCTTAATCCAAAGGATAAAATGATAACAAAAGATAAGATGGAAAAATGGGTGCTGAGAAAAGCATTTGAGGATTATCTTCCGGCCAGCGTTGCCTGGAGACAAAAAGAACAGTTTAGTGATGGAGTGGGATATAATTGGATCGATACCCTGAGGGCTCTTACTTCAAAAGAAGTCAGTGACGATCAGCTTGCAAATGCAAAATACAGGTTTCCAATTAATCCTCCTATGTCGAAGGAAGAATATTTTTACAGATGCATATTCACCGAGCATTTTCCGTCTGATTCAGCAGCTCTATGCGTTCCTTCAGTTCCATCTGTAGCCTGCAGCACTCCTGAAGCCATTGCCTGGGATGCTTCATTTAAAAACATGATTGATCCTTCAGGCAGGTCGGTAAAGAGTGTGCATATTGATTCGTATAAATAAATTTATCCACCTTTAGTTTTTTACCCCCCATCCCCCCCAATGGGGGGCTAAGAAAAGAGAGGGATTAAAAGTCCCCCCCTGGGGGGATTTAGGGGGTCTTACAATGGAAGATGACGATTCTCAATATTAGATTGCCCACCTGAATTCAATTTTTTATTCTATTTTTATCGCATCATAAATACTTATTCTTAGAAACAGATTGTTAAAGAATAACTTGATGACCGCTGATAATCTCAATCTTAGCCTTAAGCTCAATAGGAAAGTCTCCGAGAGGATAATTTCTCTCAAG
>Ga0302271_10001600_pt1 | contig 21606 bp, 21 predicted proteins | sample III_Bog_N1_1_FD_198767 | JGI IMG/M metagenome (GOLD analysis project Ga0302271, IMG submission 198767) | Peat permafrost microbial communities from Stordalen Mire near Abisko, Sweden - III_Bog_N1_1 | ecosystem: Environmental > Terrestrial > Soil > Wetlands > Peat | place: Sweden: Abisko... | reverse complement strand
GTATGAATAAGAACCATAATTACCTTTTTATTGCAGATATGGAAGTTCCCTTAGACATGATTATGCAGTTTATAATTCTACGGATCCTTCAGTTTCGTGATAGCCTTCGTAGATTTATTATCTTCACAAAACTTTTCACTGCAATAAGCTCTCGATATCAATGGTGGAACAAACGCACGCTTAAAAATATCAACAAAAACCTTATTAACCATCCCAACTACAACATAACATCATTATTTACCTTATTCTAAACAAGATTCTAATCGATCAATGCAAAATCATTGTCATTCAATAATCTCCTCGTGAGTTTCTAATAAGTTTCTCCTTTTTTTCTCGAATATTCCAATGCCGTTTTCTTCTTAACAACTACTGCTGTTGTTGTTGTTGTTACTGCTACTGTCATCTCGTCACCATTTTCCTTTTCTCTTGGACTACTCGCAATGACTCTATCAACTTGCAACTAAGCAAGCGATTTCATATATTTCGTGTATTCTTTTCTCCGCCATTGCATCCACAGAAACTAGCAGTCACTCCATTCTTCCTTGTCTTCGACGAGCTACCACCACCATCTAAAAAAAAGAGCGAACAAACCAAACAAAAAAACACATTTCAGACAAAAGATTTTGATTTCCAGGTTGACCATTAGTATTTTATCATCTCTATCTGAATATCTTGATTTGTTACCTATTCTTGAATATTTATCTGACAACAATTCCATTATTGCCAAGTCCAATGTAGACCTTATAAGCAGGAGGAGTAGGATTCGCTAGCACGCATGGTGCGATAAGATTATTCGAATAATTTATGATATTCAGAAAATCTCTGAAGTTGTCTTGTTTTGCTTATTGCTAAGCAGCCTTCGTTGCAGCTTATGTAGGTCTATTAGCAGCTGGTATTATTTACACAGTCTACTACTTAGCAATAACCTTCGATTTATTAGTTGTAATATTTTTCTAATTATTTAATTATCCTACTGCTGTACCTATCACAGTATTTCCTTCTTCCAGTGATTCCTTCTCTTTGATAGTTTCTTTATGCGACATCGGACGAGAAATCAATGATCTTCCTGTAATAATCTAATTCTTTTTTTAAGGGTTTGTTTCTTAAATAATCGAACTAACTGTCATTTAAAATTGTCTTCGTTCAGCATCATTCTTGGGCATGAATACAGTAGACTATGATGAGAAGAGTTAAGCTTATTGCTAATGTAGAATAGAGTTAGATAGCTGATTTTTCGATATTTAGTTCATGTAGCGAAGTTGATTACTCAATGGTTAATCAGAGGAGTTTAGATTCGATAAACTAGCGAATGGAGTTGAACCTAAGAGAGCTGATGAAGGATCTAACAGAGGATACTCACTAGAAGGAGCTAGCTAACATGGCTAGTTGAGTAATAACTGTTACTGTTGTTGTAATAGCTATTATTGTTGTGCATGATTTGATGGATGCTAGCTGCTCATCGGTCTTTAGATTTATTGTGAGAACAAACAAAACATTTTCTTCACAGTTTCCTTATCAAAATCATCCTTCGCGCGTACCATCTTAAACTGCTATGGCTATTACTTGAGTTTACTGTTGATATTGGTATTCTTCCCTGAAGGCGTGCTGTTATAGTCTGTAACACTTCTTTAATACGATTGCTAATTATAAACTTTTTCGTGTTGAGGGCTACCATCTGCAATATTGCTTGTGTTATTCACGTTAGTAGTTTACTAATATCCTTATTCATTGGTTTTCTCGTGCGCCTTAGGGAACAGAGCAATACCACTGATGATCTAATGCATAGAATCATCTATGTTATTGTTATTAGTATTATAATTCTCATCTTGGTTGTTATTTTTTTGAGTTTATATTAAATATTGTACATTAACTTTCTTCGATTAATACCTCATCGATAGGGTATTACTACTACTACTCTCTTCTGCAGCTCCTCCTTCTTCAATCTACCTATCCTACCAGACTCTATACATAACGCCATCTTCACCTTCTTTGAAAATTCTTCCATTTTGTCTCTACGAATCCAGCGATACAACGCAATCTCCGCAGCACAAATTAGAATGTTTAACTTCCCTTCGCTTCTTGTTGATTTTGACGATACGTGTACCACCTGTGAGTTGCTTCTTGTGGATGCTTTGATAGTAGTAATTCGTGTTGTTATTGACATTTCCAGTTTGCTTTAACGGAAAAGTCGAGAATACGGAATTAGAAGTATTTGTTGTAGAGTTACTACTTCCACCAAGCATGCTGTTCGTGAGTTACGCAGTAGATTCCCGGAGTTTAATGATGGGGACACCAACACTCGGTCTCTCGATGCTTATTTTCTTCTCCACGTTTAATGCTGTGAACTGCTTCAGGGGATCCACAGGGGATTTTACTTCTGTTTGTGAGCACAACAAACGGTCAGCAATTGATATTTGGTTGTTTTTTATAATTCATTCATTGTTTACATAACTTGAGAGGGTTTGAAGACAAGGGATACTCAGATATCGATGGGGAGGAATCATATGCTTATTTGAAGAGCGTGCTTTCTAGTTGCAATTATTGCTGATTCTGCATGCGAGCATGGTTTTGTTGTAGTTTTTAGATGTAACTCATGCTGTTTTGTCTCTCGATGCCTCCTTTCTTTCCATGCTATACAGCATTCACACTGCCAGTTACTCCATTCTAAGGGGAAGCAAATAACAAAATGGAAAAATATCGATTAGGATTCGGTTAAATTTTCAACAGCTTTCCAAACCAAAAAGTACCCATAGCGATTGTGGTTGTCGTATTGTAGATGGCTTGTTAACACTGTTGCTGCTGTTCCCATTCATGTTGACTTTGTTAGCAGGGGAGCCTATGATCTAACGTCGAGCATAGATCTATCTGTCCTCGAACTAAATATCTTGGGAATCTGTTTCAATGCACAAAGTAATAAAAATGCCATTAAGAAATCGCCTAACTTCCAACAAATTCTACATTTCTATGGTGAAATCTATCCATTTGCAGCTCCTGAAATGAATGCTATTGGTATTTGCCTATTCGAAGGTTCTAATATTTAACTGCATCGCTATTCAAACTTCTGAAGTCTCTCCAAGAGACCTCCAGCAGCAGAAGCAATCGATGGGTTGTTATTACTATTATTATTCCCTTTCTACACCTGGTTAATGTTATTTCGAGGCATAGAATTCTATGTTTTTCAAGGATGTTCTGAATTGATGAGTTTGCTAAGAAGTTACTTCCAAAAGATGTGTTCTTTTTTTGTGTCCTTTTATTTATGTTTACAACCTAGTTTTACTTAATTTGTTTACCTGAAAAACACAAACAAACGACCAATTATTATTTACTATTTTCTCTCTCTCAATCCTTCATCTGCCTTCCCCAACATCAATCAATCATTCATTCTCCTACTTTCTGTTACTCCTTGCCATTTCCCTCAAACGTAATAATTAATTTGCTTCTCAGCTTTCCTAGTAAGTCTAATTTACAGTGCCACTATTCCCACACACAAACTCACACACAAAACACAAATATTAAAACCTAAATGCTCTACATATTTTCTCACAGTTACACTCACCCTTTACAATCAAAATATCCTCTTCAGAACTCCTTCGGCAGTGGATTAGAATTATCTTAATGTGCAACAGGTGAATTTATCTCATCTAGAATTATTTCCGTTCGTTCATGTTCAAAAACAAGTGTTTTCTCTTACACAAACACGGGATGCAATTCATTCGAGTAATGCTTAGGATTCACTTTAAACGGTAATGTCTCATAATACAATGAATCATTGCTCCTAGGTATTTCTCTCGCACTTTTATGAAAACTCTTATGCATCAGAATCGAGCTTGTCTCTAAGACCCACTCTTTTATGCGTTTTTCGTCTTCCGTTTCTTCTCGTTTGTCATCATCACTTTCGATTTCTTGATGGAACGAATTCTGTATTTTCTCTTCTTCATCGAGAAACTCATATAGCTACTGTCGATCCAGGTTGATATCGAAGTAATCGCATTACGGGTACTTCCGCTAAATCGAGAGTAGAATCGATTCCTCTTGCTTTTTGATTTCGCGAAGCAACCGCATAGGGAAACTTTCCATGAGATCTTCGAGTTCTTCTTGTCTGTCTTTGTAGTCCTGACTGTAGATGATGAACTCACTCATTTATCGGTAGTCTTCCATCGCATCTTCGGTTATCTATGCGTAGTCGTATTCGACGATAGCGTAGTATTTAAACCGCACAGAACCGGACATTATTCCAGTTTCGTCACGGATACTTTTAACATAAGGATTGCGGAGAATCTCTTCGTGAATGTCCTTCATGATGTCTTCGTCTACGCTTTAACCCAGTAAGGCTTAAGTTGTTTCTTTTCCTAAACGGTAGCCTAGCATCCTAGAGGAAAAGAAAGGTATTAGTGAGAGATATGCTTGTATTTTGTGCTTACAATCCAATGAGTCCAATGATATTTTGTCCAATGAATTCAGGGATATTCGATGGGAAGATCATGTTAGATACTAATAACAAAAATGATAAATGAATATATCTACTTTGTTTGTATCTTTTCCTCTTTTACCTCCAACGATGAGTGGGACACTCATACTCAAAAGAGTGATCATGTTTTCATAAAGTACAGCTTAAAGCAACGGGTCTTTTTTGCTTACTAACGCTCTCATGATGCTAAAAAGTGACTGAGTTGCTGGTTTATCGTCTTTGTTATTGATGTTCTGCATTTTCATAGAATCTCTGATATTGTATGCGATAACCGATATCTCCACACCAAAACTAGCCAGATACAACTAGCCAAAAGAGCATACTGTTAATACAATTAGAATTGAAAGATAACAAGAAAGCAGAAAACGATGAAAAATGGGGGAGGGAAAGAGATTAGGAGAAAGAGGGGTTATATGAATGTATGAAATGCAAAGGTAAAGTCAAGATACTAAGATTGAGTATAGACTGTTGTGTTCTTCTATGACTGTCACTGGCACAGCACTGAAGAACTCAGTGAAAGCTGAAAATATCGTGTATCCTCCAAAGCATAGAAACAGCGAAGAAGGGATCAAAACGATCAAGAATTTTAAGTTTTCCATGCCTTGCGGGTACTGCTTGTTCGGCTTAAGATCAAGGGAATTAGCTAGATAGAGCATGGCATGATTCACTGCATCGATGCTTGATCTGCAGAACTCAGCTAAAAATGTGCCCATTGCACTTATCAAGAAAAAATAAAATATTTTATGCAAGTAGATTCAAGAATCAAAGCAAGTTTCTATGTAGCTTGCTTACGCATGTCCTGCAAGATAGTATGCTAGAAATTTAATTGGAATTTGCATGGAATCATTAAAGATCTCTCGTCTCAGCACATTGATATTCGTCGTGCGTACTTTCTTTTCGAATTCATTCAGCTGACTGCTAGCATCGAATGGTTTCTCTTTGGCTTTTTATTAATTCTGTTGGGAGAGATATATTATTAGAGAAGCAAACAGAAGGTTTTAGAATAATTGTTGCTCAAACATGTACCTTAGCAAAGACCAAATCAAGTTCGTTTTTCTTGAATTCATCGTCTTTGAGAACCGTAGAAGCAGTTATGGGTTATTGCGCAGTTTGCTGTTATGGAGGAGATGTTGATTGTTAGCTGCCAGGACTTTTGGGCTCTTTTCCAGAAGTTGATGGTTTCGCTGAGGAGAATTGAAAGCACGATATGTTTCTACTCCTAGGATTACTTGAATGCAAACTGCTTAAGCACCTGGCAGGAGAATATACCACTCCGAAGCTCCTCTTAGTCTATGAAATCGCTAGAAATTGCTGTGAAACCCTTGAGAATGTTGAAGCTGCGCGAAACATCGACTAAAAACAATCTTAATTATTTTTTTAAAAGATCTTTGCAGAAAATTCTTACTTTTCTCTCAAATCAAATCAGCTCAAAGAGCAACGCCAACATAGCATCCAAACCAAAAATATACTCAGCAAACCTCCTTAGGTATATGATTATTTTTGGGATTCAACTTAAGAGATTCATATCCTTTTTTGTATGGAAAAACATAAATCTAAATCTATGTTAAATTTAAAAATAAATTGCAGACACACACATAATATACTTGTATACATTACTACCTTATTCCTTTATGAATATACCCTCCTTTCAAATCTTCAAATTTCCCCCTTTGGTATCTTTTGTTCATCAAACTCCCTTCTTTACCCATTCAATTTCTAGTTTACATCCTGACAAAACAACCATATTTGCAACGGGACATCTTATCTTAACAATCTTTTCGAGCTATTCAACTTATTCCTTCGATCCAGCTGTCGAAACCTTTGCTGTTCCCCAGATTCTTGTCAAGCGAGAAACAACAGGCGCTTCAGCGTCAATTGGTAGGTATCTAGCACCAATTTCATCTCTTTCAGCTTTAACATCGAAATCAATCGAATCTATCGTGAATCCAAGTTGCTTGGCAATATACATAGCAGTAGCTTATTCACATCCTACGAGTGAGCTCAAAAACGATTAAATCGGCTAAGCATACTAGCCATTGCCTCCATGATTCAAGGGTGTATCAGTGTGTAGTTTATATCCATCATCTGTAGTCAATGCAGTTCCACATCCTTTCCCGATTCCTGACACAGCATACTGTTTCATCATAGGCTCATATTTAGTTTCGTTATCTTGATTCATTATTTTCCTAGTCGAAGTACAAAAGTTTTTCAAGTTATTCAAAGAAAGACTAGATTTGTATATCTTTCTGAAGATCATTGTTTTGTAATAAATCAGAATTAAAAATAGTATTCTTCTTACCTTTATGTGTGAGAGTGAATTGTGTAATTGAGCAATTGGTAAGTGTTTTTGGAATACAAAAAATCAAATTATTGAAATTGTTCTTTTATTTTTATTTATTTCTTTTATTTTGCATTTATTCCTTCCTTTCTAAGTAGCCACAGAACTATTAGCTAGTCCGCAATGCAGTCTTATTACCTCGTCATTTCCTGGCGTAAATCGAAAGTAAGCTTGATTTTTGAGGGATGATAAAAAACAAACAAGATAAAGTGGATATTCTCGAAACGTGTAAAAATCAGGAGAAATGATAATATAAAGAAATAACTAAATAACTCAGACTACAAAGACATTTATATGAATGCTTCTAGAAAATCAACGCTTAATGCATTCAGCAGCCTGAATTATGCTTGTTCAAGCGTTTTTAAACAAATTCTTGAAGGATAAAAGTGAAGAAAAATAAGATTTTTTATGAGATTACTATTTCGCAGTTTCAGATGTTTTACTCTCTTCTGACTGTATCAAATCACTACTGTGGACATTCATATTGTTAATATCCCTTTTAGTGTCTGAAGATGCACTTGTTTTGGTTTCACTCGTAAATGTTTTTTCATCAGTTTCAAGTTTAAACTACTAAATATCTTACACGAGTTAACTACTATTTGGTATATTACTACTATTAACATTTGAGGCAGTCACTTAAAAACAAGAAATAGGTTCTTTTAGTTCTACAGGTGATTGAATTTAATTTGGTAAATATTGCTATTTTCCTAAAGTACTATTATTATTCCCTGGAATTACCCCTACAGCACTGATTCCACTATTTTTATTTACTACATCATTTTAGATATTCTTCTTCGAATCCTTATCTTTAATTTCTCTCTTGCTATCACAATTCCTTTTGCTTATGTTCTTCTCCATAGATTATTCCACAATCTTAGCTAGAAACGGTCTACTCTTGTGAATAAAGAAATTTAAATTTTAGAACTCCGAAATATATGACTAAAGTTATTTATTCTAAATCGGAAATGCCATCGCTTATTTCAATATCATATCAATATCTATCACGAGCCCTGCATCGGTGGTTCTTAGCCCTGGTTTACTCGACATCAAATGTAATATTGGTGTCAGAAATAAACTTGATGCTGAAGAAGTTGATTTTGCAGGTGAATTCTTCAATTCCCCTGTGATCACCCTGCATAACCGCAAACTCTCTACAAAATGTGATAAATCATCCAGCGATGCCACTGCTAGATTCTTCCTGAACGCATGCACTAACGATAGACTCAAACTTACTAATGGAAGCAGTGTTTTCGTGGAAAATAAGAAATCCCAGAATCTACAAGCTAAATGTAACGGGATGGAATTCAAAAACAACGTGTGCATCCATCTAGCTACCCACATTGTATCAGGTGCTTTCAGTAGATCTATTCGTCTTTGTACAGCTAGCAATGCATGCCCGAATTCCCTCTGGAACACGAAATTCAAAAACATCAACATAGGAAAACCTTCCTCATACAAACTCATGACACTATATTTTTTATCCATAGCGACAATCATCCCGAAGGATTCACTTTCATTCCCACCACTAACTAGTAGTAGAAAACCAGCTAAGAAGTTCATCCCTTGGCAGTATCCCGCACAAGGAAACTCCTAGGATAACGCGAACAGCAGTTTCTAAAGGGAAACTTATCCTGAGTTATTCGTCGATTCGTTGAAATATGGCTCTTCGTGAAAGGTCCTGCCTAGATCTCGCTAAATAGATTTTATGGTTTTTTCATCGATATTTGGAGTTTCTTAATTGGCATATTTTACCATATAAATCTAACTGCTCTCTTGGATTGTAGATAACCCTACAGCAACCTTCCAAGCGCTCCATCGATACCACATTGGAGCACCTTTACGAACAGCTCTAAAGAACTTATCTGGTTTATATTCCTTGAATGTTTACAGAAGTTGTAATTCGTCGTCTTCCGTGAGGTTTTCTTCGTTCCATTAAGTTGAATAATCATCGTCTTGATCGTGGATGTTGTTGTTGTTCTTGTTTTTGGGGCTATCTGACTCAATAATTACTTAATAACCTCTGCTATCTCTGCTGTGGGACGTCGAGATATTGTTGTTATTGTTATTTTTATTATTTATATTAGGTGATTTTAGGAGAACTTATCGATTACTTAAGGGTGTTGTAGTAGCACTTTAGAAAAAACCATATTATTAGCTACTACTAAAGTCATTAGTCATTTCTTGCTATCGTTTCTGTGCATACTTGATGATTTTCCTCCATTTTTTGAGTTTTTTCTTGCGCAATGAGAAGAGTTTTCGATCGGAATATTCATTGAAGACATTCTCGCAGAAATATCTGCCAATACCTTATTCTCGTTAGGCTATTTTCCATTTCTGATGTGATTTCTCACTGGATCTATGCGGGATACTACTGCCACTGGAGGCATTGCTACCAAGACTAGTTCGAATTGGAATCGTTTCTTCTATTGGTAAAGGAGAACAAACTGCTGTTGGTAGTTGATTGGGCATTTTAGGTTATTCTTGAATCTCAGCAGAACTATTGTTATCTGTCCGGGAGTTCTCATCAATAATCTTTTTTTCGTCTTTAAGATCAATATTCTCAAGAGTATTCTTAATTTCACTGGCTTTTTCCTGATTCTTTTCTTATCTTGAACCCACATCATCCATACTTAATTTATTTTCATCTTCTGTTTCCTTAGGATCTTTAGTATTAATCTATTCTGACGAGCAGCTCATCTTTTCAATTTTGGTAGCTGAGGAATTTTCCAAAGACTCTCGCTTTGAGGCAGAAGGATTCGATAGTTTTCTATGATCTTGACTTGGTTGTTTATTTCTTAAATTATTATTGTCATTTGAAGTTTTTTCTATTTCATCTTCTTCATTCTCCTCATCGTCTTCATCATCTTCATCTTCATCGTCTTCATCATCATCGTCATCATCTTCATCATTTTCCATATCATAGCAATCAGCATCATCCTCATCTTCTGATATCTCAGCACGACTTCTCTAAATCTAAAAACAAATATTATCCTCAGTTTATTAACATAAAAGAAAAATAAATATTCAACCTCTTTATTGAATTAGACCGATCTCGATGCTTGCTCTCTAGGGTGCGTATCCAACGCATTGGAGAAGTTAATACTCTAGTGATTGCTGTTTTCTTCTTTGTTTAGAATCGGTGTCGTAGATACACTGAATGGCTTGATTTGTTGCTTGATATGAGATTTAAAACAGTTATTGCTATGATGCTAGGAGAACCTTGCGTTGTGGTTGCTGTTATTGCTACAGTTACGAGGGAATTTATAAGAAGCAACCCACTGCTGCTGTTGCAAGACAGTGATCTCTTACGATGGATCTTCTTGATCTTCTGGTAAGCTAGAATGTGGTGAGGCTTCAGGATGCGTTATGAACACAGTTGGAATATCAGATCTAGAGTGATTTATTAACGCAGGAGGTGGTTATACTTGTTAAGACTATTACGGAAGCTGCGTCTCTTAGGTAGTATTAGGAACAACAACACTACAACTATTAGGGCAACTTTAACAAACTAAAGGGAGTGTATGTTTAGATTTTCTTTCAATAATCTACGATTTATGTAAATCATGATTGTCATCATCCGAGAACACTAGCAGACAATTACTTGGTGATTAGTGTTGTACCTTTTCCTAATGGTTTTCTTGTTTTTCTGGCTAAACTAATTAGTTTTAGTGCTCCTTTGTTTCTTCTTCAGAGGAAAGATCAATTAATTTCCTTGTCCCATCAGCGGATAGAGATTACTTATGTGTATTTGTATCATTATCTTTGTCTTGTTCTTCTTCTTTTGAAACTATTTTGATTGCTTATTCTGTCGAAGGAAGCACTTATATCTCATTCTTTATTTTCTTCGAAGCTGCATATAACTAACTTCCTTTAATAAACCGCGATTTCTATGAGAATTTGGAGAGAATCGATGACGAAGAATTAGCTTCTTTTTATGGTAGCTACGGACTCAGCATTTAATCGCTCTACTATGTTAAAATAGGATTGTTCGGTTTGAGTCTCCTAAACTTCCTTAAAGGTGTCATAGTCATCTCTGTTATCTTCTAATGACGCCATTCTCTTGTTGGGAAATGTTTAGCTAAATCAGCTTCCTTTTCTTGGTCTTAAACTTGCGATTTAATGCTGGTTTTTGGACTCACTAAAGAATATTGGTCTTTTTCTGCTTCCATCTCATGTAATTCTTTGTTCTCTTGAGAGTTGAACATGTTTTATTTAGCTTTCTAGCTCAATGAGTTGTCTAATGAGGCCGATTAGTGTAAAAGTCGCTGATTATGTTACTATTCAGTTTCTTATTATTCAAATGTAGTTAATGTTGTGTCTTCAGACTTCGATACGCATGGCACAAAGTCAGCAGCAATAACATTTATAGTTATGCTAGTACTGCCAATTCTTATTGCGGCAGTCTTTTGATGATCATCGATTCTTTCAGAACTAATTTATTTTTGACTTGGAATATCTTCTCTTAATATCTCCTCTTTTATTAACTCAGAATCTATCTCAACGTTCTCATGCTTATTCTCTTATTCTTACACATTCTCTCTTTCTTTTACTTTCTACAGCTTCCATGGAGACTTAGATTCTTCTTCTTTTTCTTCCAAGAATTTCATTATGTTATCATATTTTTCCTATGTATCTTCTTGCTAAATCTCCATCTTGACTTTTCGTTAGTTACCCTACTCCTTCTCATCCTAATCTTTCCTCCCCTGCTAATCTCTCTTATTCTTTTAATCTTAACCATCCCCTTGACGATTATCACTCCAAACCACAATTCCACTTGAGAAATCATCTGGCTCATTGTTATCTTCTCCTCCTCCATCTGGATATCGATGATTTAAAGTTGGTTACATGCTCGCTTTCTGAGAACGCGGAGATCTCAAAAATAAGTAATCTCTCTTTCTAATAGGCTAAAGCTTATTCGACCCGCCAGTAGCTGTACTCAAAGTTTAGGAGCTTCCAACTGTTGTTGTTGTTATTTTTTCTCTTGTGTTTTTCTATTTTTCTACACTCCCTTCTACAATTGGGAGATCACTGCTACTATGCATATTATCCATAGACGTTGAATAACTTTTCTCATGATCTCCAAAGGAAGCGGCACTGAGCGACATCTTATTATGGTAAGACTATTAATATCCCCTTTCAAAGTGATCCTCTTCTACTTTTTCTTATTTCTCCAGAACAACCAAAAATTATGTTTGTTGACAAACTTACTTTTCTACATAGTGCTACACATCCATCTCATCGACAAAGAAGGATTAATCTTATTAGTATTTTGGATCGATTTATTCTTTTAATATCCCTTCAAAGCAATACTCTCTCTTTTCTTCATGCTCATGCTCACCATTTTCACTACTGCTACTGCTGCTACTTAGTTTCTCTTCATCAATCTTGTTATCTTCTTAGCATTCATGTTATGATGATTCACTCTTTCTCTTTTCAACATCCTTATTATTCCATCGCTGTCCTTCACATCCATATTCAGCTGATTTTTTCTACTCCACATCATCCTCTTCATCTTCAGAATGGAGCAGAATCATCGGAGTTAAGAAATCCTTAGGTAATTCCTCCTTTGATTCATAATTATCCTTTCCTTCCTCTTCTGCCTCACTCGCTTCCTTTGGCTGGAATTGTCTTCCAAACACTCGACGCTTCAAGCGAGGCTGGAATTTCTTTTAGCCTTGCATATGTACAATGAAGAGATGCTAAGATGCTAAAACTGCTGATAAACTTGTGATAAATAATAACGATTCTAACTATTTAAACCCTTAAAGACAGCCCTCGATCTGTATAAATGTTGTCAGCTCTTATCCAACCTTTTCTGAGTTTTTGTTAAGCTGAGTGAAGAAAGCACTTTAGAAAAAGAAATTATTCTAATAAATTGCTTCTTCTTTTTCTTCTTTAGTTTTTGCAAGACGAAATGAAAACAAAGAAACAAAAAGCGAATCAATTTTTCACGAATTTCAATTAAGCTGCGCTGGTGAGAAATAAGCAAATCAAAACTCAATTATTATTTAGTTTAGAATTGCAGTTCTGCTGGAGATGCTTCTCTTTCTCAATTAGTAGTATCCGCGTTATAAGGACTTATTAATCTTATTTAATCTCAATGTAATTAATCTAATAAGCCCCTTTTTTCCCTTTCCTCCCCATCTCAATATCTCAAAGCGAATTCACATAGATTCTACTACTACTTACATCTTCCAGTACTTCCTTGCAGTGAAAAACAAACACAAATTTATTATCCATGGATATTTTTGTGATTATATTTTTTAGCAAAACACAAATAAAAAGAGTAGTACCATTTAATGATATATTGAATAATAAAGAGATACTCGCAACACAAAGGTTTGCTAAAGAATAAGCAAAAACGCAGGCGTTTCTGATAGATTCGGTTGAAAATAACTAAATACTTTTTGAAAAAATAATTTTTGATTTTGATGATGCTGTTGTCTAGGAGTTTATCAACTAACAATTTGTTTAAAATGTCTATTTTAGTGGGTGGGTGGGTTTGCTGGGGGGTTTTATTATTCATTCGATTCTGATTAGAGTTTGAAATTTGGGGAATAATCTGAAATAGAGATGTTCAGTGCGGGAAACAAGAATTTAAGCTATTATATTATTTAAATCAGCAAGATCTCTTCTAATGGAATATGGTTTAAATTTTCAGCGATTTCCTTTACATCCATAAGAGAAAATGCTTTTATGTGCCGTGATCGCTTGATTGACTCATCATCTAAAGGCTGTTTTTTAGCATTCAACTTTTTCAAATAAATATCTTTCCAACTAGTAAAAAAAGAATGATTTCCAAAATATTTAATCTCCTTGTAAGTAGTGTACATTGAACAATTTCTATCAAATACTATTTCGGGAATGTTTTGATGTTATTATCCTTATGTTGCACGCTTTCGGTCTATTATTGATTTAGATCTTTCTATTTCAGCTTAATTGGTTAACTTAAATTGTTTCTTTGTATTGATTTTCATATTAGCAAAAATAATAATAATCAGTTTACAGAAACACACATCACGCACACAAATAAATCTGTATTTTCTCAAGCAAAATAATACTATTTCTTTTGTAATTTTGACATCACTAACTCTTCTTGTTGAGCTTAATCCAATCTGTTAGATCTTTTTCAGTTTTCTTATAGAATTCATCTGTGGGAAGGATATCATTTCCAAGGATTTCTCTAAGAATCTCCTCAATCGGCTTATTGGCATGATCCAGCACATGTTTCAGACATTTTTCTTTAAAAAGTTCTTTCTCGTGATTCATTTCAGCAGCGATGTTACTTTCGAGAGCATCTGCTGGGTTTGGGTCTAATAGCAACGACGAAATACTGTTCATAACAGACATAACATTCAATGCTGGTGACCAATTGTCCTTCAAGATATCCAAGCATAATTTTCCTGAGGAACTTATGTTGCAATGGTAGATAGGCGTGGCAAAAGTAATGGAAGGTGCCTAGAATGGATACGATTGAGGGAAAGTTAAAATAATAGTGTAGACACCATAACTATAGCTGCTTTCTTTAGGTCCAATCAAGAGGATTTTCCATTTGTCGATATTGTCTTTTTCTGGGAAAACCTTTGCGCAGAAAGAAGCAGGTTAACTTGCCATAAGTTCAAGTTCCTTTAGGATCCTCTTCATTCTGCCAGCACCACCTTGAGCGGGCTGCTGCGAACCTGCGCTACTGCTTCCCTTCGCAGCTTGTGCTTTCGCTTCTTGCTGCTAAATAACTTCTTTATATTTCTTGAGAGTCTCTTCAATATCCGCAACAGAATTCTATAATTTCCCCGTATGTGATGCCTACAGTCCTTCCGTGTCAAATGGCCTATCTTTAAGCGCTTCAAGATCGATTTCCACATTCTCCAAAGGTGCTCCAGTGTACGTAAACGGTAAATCTCTAGCACCCACGGATAGAATCGTTTCATTCTCAAATAGCTGCATCCCTAAGAAAAGATCAGTAGGACAATAGCATCGACCACCAGAAGCATGCGTGATCGTCTTAAGTCCTTAACTCTAGTGACTCACAACGAAGGAATCTAACACAATACGGTTCTCCACTATCCTCTTAGCTACATCTTTCGGGTTAAGCCTAGAAGTATCCTCTCCATCTGTCAAAGCGATGATCCTCAAAATCGTAGAAGGATGAGTTTCCCTAAACTCCAGAAGATTATTCACAGCTTGATTCAGCGCTCCAAAGAGATTAGTGCCACCACCTGCATTGGCATCATCTACAAGGTGAATAAACATGTTCATGTCTTTAGTGAATTCACATTTTTTCTAAATTTCACTCTCAAACCACAGCAGCTAAACGACGTGGTTATACTCATAAGCGATGGTCTTATCTGCAAACGCAGAGAACAATGCATTCACTGCACCCATACGGGATAGCTTATCGTCTGCAAAAAAACTACCACTCATTGATCCTGAGACATCAAACAGCACAACTATGGCTTCTTTTGGTTCCTCGTCAACAGGCTCATTCACCTTTTCAACTGGCTCCTCAATAGATTGTTTTTGTTCTTCTTTTTCCTGAGAAACACTTTATCCTTAGCTAGCTTGATCTGAATTACCTTGACTTTGCTATTAATTATTTGTATCTTTCTATAGCTTTTCTTGTTCGTTCTTCTGCTCATTTGCTGATCCTTGTATTCTCACAAATTGATTCTATGTCAATTTCTGAGCTAGAACATCATTGGTCTGAAACTCACTACCATTTTCTGCTACTAACTGATATTTCTAGCTTTCTTCCACGGTATGTCCAAGCTCCTTCAGCTTAGCTAGAATCGCTACTTGCAGCTCTCCAAAATTAGATTCAGGATTAGTTATTAGATGTTTATATTTGATCTCTCCGAATTGTACTCGGATGGTCTTCAAATTCGCTGGTGCGCTGTCCATTTTTATGTGTAGAGTGATTGTTTCTAGGCCTGAGTTGTAATAAGTAAATTTGTATTAAAATAGATATTCTTACAATTTTATAATTATTGTTATTATTAAACCTTCTAAAACACCATTTGCTTTTAAAACCACTCTCTGATCCTTATTAATCTAATTGTTGAGAGATCAGATGATAGAAGGATCTAGCCAGAATTAGCAGGAATCGGGTATCTTTTTTGATTTATCTATTTCAATAGATTATTTATCTCCTCCGATTTGATTAATTCTTATTATCTCCCTCTATGTGAAGAATCTAAGATTCGATTCTAATTTTTTGTATTCCAAATCTCCCACTGGAATTATCAGAAAGATATGCTAATCATCTCATTCGCATAAGGAATATAAAAATACATACTAAAATCCACTTTTTACTTTTAAATCTGAAGATCAAAATATTTTTTAAAAAAACACAGTTAGGATGCTATCTTTTTTGTTTCATATCTGTCTAAACACCCTGAATAAACAATTATCCAGATAAGAATAATAAGTTTTTGCTTATTTTTTTGGTGTTTTTTTTCAGATAGAAAAACACCATATTACTACCTGAATTTATCAATATGTGGTATTTCTTAATATTTGAGCTCTTATGAATCAGGAGTTTTATGGCTTAAACTGTATTCAAAATATCTTTAATATTAAAGAGAACATTGAAGAAGAATGATGAGTATGATAAATAATTGTTGATACTTAGCATTGAGCCACATACACACAGCAGAAGCGGTTATTTAACCATAAAAAATAACTGCTACTACAAAATAATACCAAAAAGTTTCCTTATTTTTGTTGTTGTTTTAACCATTCAAATACAATCCAACTATGTAAATTGGCTGCGTGTCTTAAGGAAATCATAAACATCTAAGGAATTTGCTTATTTCATTATTGTTTTAAATCGAAATCATTGTAAAATGAATTCACAACACATTACACATACAATTCCATAATATTTAACTGCTTAATAATTCCCAATACAAAAACTAAATTCTTCTTCAATTCTCAAGGGATTTTCTTATTCTCCTTAATCCACTCATAAAGATCTTGCTTCGTCTTTTAGTAAAACATTTCTGTAGGGTTCACATCTTATCCCAAGATATCAAGTAGAAGTAGCTCCAATGGCTTATTCGCATTGTCTAGCACATGACGTATGCATTTCTGCTTGTAGAGATCATACTCATGGTTCATCTCCGCTGCAATATTGCTTTCAAGAGCATCAGCTGAGTTCGGGGTTAGCATCATTTGAGAGAGGCTCGTCATAACTGAGATTATCGTAAGTGCTGGAGACCATTAGTCTTTCAGGATATCGAGACATATTTTCCCAGAGGAACTCACATTGCAGTGATATATCGGTGTAATGAACGTCACAGAAGGGGGAGAGAAAGGATAATTCTAAGGGAATGTCAGCAATAGCGTAAACACACCATAGCTATAGCTGCATCCTTCAGGTCCAATAATTAACACTTTCCATTTATCCATGGAGTCTTTCTCTGGATAGACCTTAGCACAAAATGAATTCGGCTATTTCGAGATGGACTCAAGTTCTTTTAGAATCCTCTTTGATCTGCCTGATGTGCTGGCAGCTTCCTTTTACACATACCCACTTTTTCCTTTGATTTCCTATCCACTTTTACCCTTGAAACTCTCCACATAAGCAGCTTGTTTTCTCTCTTCTTCTTCCTATTACTGTTAAATAACCTATCTATATTTCTTGAGTGTCTCTTCGATGTCTTCTACTGAATTCTTCAATCCAGCAGCGTGATTCGCTTGGAGTCCTTCAGTATCGAATGGCTTGTCTTTAAGTGAATTCAAGTCAACTTGAACGTTTTCTAAAGGTGCACCTGTGTATGCCAAAGGAATATCCCTCGCAGATACTGACAAAATCGTTTCGATCTCGAATAGCTGCATACCTTAGAACAAATCCTTTGGGCAATAGCATCGCCCACCTGAAGCATGCGTGATTGTCTTTAGACTAACACTTTCAGAGCTGACCACAAACGAATCTAAGACTATTCTGTTCTGGACAATTTTCTTAGCAACATCTTACGGTTTCGCTTTCGATTAGTTGTCTTCACCGTCGGTTAACGCGATGATTCTCATAATTGTCTCAGGATGGGTTTTCTTGTACTCAAGCAAGCTGTCGATACCTTAGTTCAATGCATCATAGAGACTTGTACCTCCACTGGGTTTAGCATCATCGACAAGATGAATAAACATGTTCATGTCTTTTGTAAAATCACATTTCTTGGAGACTACGTTGTTGAACCAGAACAGTTATACCACGTGATTGAACTCATAAGCGATAGTTTTATCAGCGAACGCAGAGAAAAACGCGTTCACAGCACTCATTCGAGATAGGAGCTTGTCATTGAAGAAGTTCCCTTGCATAGATCCAGAAACATCAAAGAGCACAACGATGGCTTCCTTTGGGTCTTCTTCGACTTGCTTAGATTCTTCAACTTCTACTTGCTATTGTACTGCATTAGTACTAATAACTTATGGTTTCTAAGCAGTTTCAGTTTCAGTTACTTAACTCTTCACTTAATTCTACTCACTCAGGTTTTCATTTTTCTGCTCAGATACACTAACTGGATTCTCGATGAGCTTAACCAAATCATTTTACGACAGCAGATCCTTAATCGCATCTGTGTCTGCAAATGCGAAATCATCCTCATCAGTCAGAAGATATTGTTTTCCCTTGGGATCAACTTGCTAGCCTAGCTCGACTAACTTAGTTAGGATCTTCTCTTTGAGATTACTAAAAGTTACATTTGTCTCACCGACTAGATGCTTGTATTTAAACTGCCCGAAATGCACTTTAATTGACTTCAAGTTGGAGTTATCTTTCTCTGCTTCCATTTTGTGTTTTTGTAGTTGTCTTGATTTCGAAGAAGATAGAGCGTTTTAATTGTTGATTATTTGTTTTATCAATTTATTCGATTTCAGGAGTTGTACAGCTCACAGAAGTGATTATTAAAAGATCAATTATCAAAGCTAGAAGATCAGACGAATATTCTTAGGTTATTCAGAATCTAAAAGAATTTAGCAAAATATGCTTGTCTCCCTCAATTAATCATCATCAGATCTTATTGTTTCTGATACACGATCTGCGTTGAGTTCTTCTAAATAATTAAAAAGTTACTTTAAATTGATTATGAGCTGCTTTTAATTAATTTGGGATGAATAGAAGGATAACTCAGGTAGCAAATGAAGGTGAATATGAGCAGATAGAATCAATATGATACGCGAATAATAGAAACAAGATTACTTCCAAACACCTATCATTTTTCAAGAAAAAAATAAAAAGCAAAAAATACAACAAGCATGCGCAATTCAACATAGTAAATGTTTCTTTTCATGATGATGTTTACGTGCTTTTATGGGGAAGTGTGTTTTCCTTTCTTGATATATTTTTAAGACAACCTAACCAAAAATAAAGAAATTTTTCTAATTATTTATTATTGTAGAAATCAAACTTCTCAAGATTATCCAATCTTTTAGGATCGCTGTTCTTCTTATTTGTCGGCAATTTCTGAGTATATTTCTCCAATAAATGCCCATAGCCATTGACTTTTTTCTTTTTTTCTTGTGTTTTTTAAGTAATTACAAGGATAGTATTCTTTATTTTCATCTCTTTTTCTTTCTTCATAATCCTTCCAAAAACACTATGATAATCTCCCTATAATACACTAGCTTTTACCCTCCTATCTCCCTAATAAATACCCTACCATATTCTCAAAAACAAAGTATCAACATGCACAAAGATACCTATGCAACAATAAATAACTTTTTTTCTGGATATCTTTTCAGTTAAACTAAAACTCACACATTATCTTCCATTTATTGCTCTTTTTAGAAATAAAAATCAAAACATCACTCATTTTCCATAATGCTAGAGAGGCTATTACTGATCTTACTCTTACTATTGCAACTAAGATAACTACTAAAGTGGCTACTATTAATAAGGTTAATGCTACTACTACTACTACTATTATTATCTTCTCTATTATGTAGTACTATTATTATTAGTATTATTGCTAGTGCTATGAACAGCTTAAGGAACATGTTAATTATTCTCTTCTTCATTCTCTCCTTCGTTATCAAAATTATTATACTTTTCCTGCATATAATTCTTCGGAGCAGTATTATTACTGTTCCTTGTCTTAATATAATATACCGTCGCTATTAGAACTAGAATCGCAGCACCAAACCCAAATCCAATCACAAACGCCTCAACATCTGAGCTAAATACTACCTAGCTGATAGATACATTCACAGCAACTGCCTACGTGCACACTCGATTATTCTACGGATCTTAGCAATTCTCTGATATAAGACTAAGTGAAAATACATTAGTTTTATCATCTTACGTAGCTTGACTATTTTCACTGTAAAAACAAGCAATCGTACCATTTCTTCGAGATATTCTCTAAGTATCAATGGAGTTGCCTGTAAGACTATGAATCACATTATCATCAGCTGAATCGAGTAATATCCCCAAGATCCCAGGTGTCTCAAAAGTAAATTGCTTCTCCAGTGGTGAGATTTAGTCTTCAGGGATTCCTCTGTAGACTACATGCAAATTGTCCTAAGATGTGAACAGTATGTAATGCTAGTTGATTTAGATCCCAGTTATGTCCGGTTGATCGTCACTAGTGCTGACATTACTACTACTATTAGTGCTATTGCTATTTGCAATCTCTGCAATGTATGTCCTGGAATTTTATTTCCCAAGTACCAGAAAGTAATTTGTGTTATTAGGTAGTTTTAGTATCAGTTTCCCCATCTTTGTTTTCGCATAGACACTCTCTCCTTTAATGTAGAGATCAGTCGAAGGAGATGTACTTGTCTAGTCATTACTAATACTCCCATTCAGTAATTATTCCAGTTTAAACGCGTAAATGCCTTTTTCTTCATCAAGCATAAACACTTTATCTTAATGAATCATAAAGCTTCTCGGTGCGAACATGTTCTGTATAAACACCTTCCTAGTTATTTTTGGTATCTTGGAGTCACTATCGATGGCGATAACGAACACTACAAAGTATTTATTCAGCAGAAACAGATTACCGTCGTTGAGTTAGGAATAGATTATCTTCCCATTGACTCTGTTTTCGAATATTGCATTTGTCTCACCGATGGGCTTCAAATCTTCAACTGTCTCAGCGCTGATTGTCTTAAGGTAATATCCTTCTTTCTTCTCGATCACTAAGTAGATAAAACCAGATTCGGAGAAAACCTTTTTAAATTTTGAAAGGAGAAAAGGATATAAAACATACAATAACACTTTTTTTGTTACATTGAGTATGGTTTGATCAGCTTATTCTGCACTTGTGAATGAGCTTATCCTCGAGAGAAGTACGAGTGTCTTCTCATTTGTTTGTCTGTAGAAGGAAATGTCACCTTCGACGGTTACCACTAAGTAATTATCGTTCCATTTCTCAAACAATAACGAAGTGGCTTTAGCGATTGAATCACTTACCACCATTGTAGTGTTATCATTGTTATCATTTCCACTATTCTTTGGATTAGTTTCGTTGCCTTCCTCTTGAAACATTGCTGATGATATATTAGTTATTACTAGCGTAGGCTGTGTGACTTAGCAATTGCTTTCATGCTTTTTGAGATCTGCTTTGTCTTTGTTGAGGGTTGCTTTCAATACGCTATTGTCAAATGTATGGATGTGTTTCTGGTTTTAGTTCTTCGATAAGTAAAACTACAATTTGCTGTTGCTATTACTGATGTTGCTAGTGCTGGTCTCAGTGGAGCATGCGCAAAAGCTAGCAAAGGATATTATACCAAGAATAAGAATATTTGTGTAGAGAATGAGCATTTGTTGGGGGTGTTTTGAAAGACAGAACTCACCAGAGGC